>Ga0116126_1001565_pt1 | contig 14340 bp, 14 predicted proteins | sample June2015DPH_16_5_FD_89730 | JGI IMG/M metagenome (GOLD analysis project Ga0116126, IMG submission 89730) | Peatland microbial communities from SPRUCE experiment site at the Marcell Experimental Forest, Minnesota, USA - June2015DPH_16_40 | ecosystem: Environmental > Terrestrial > Soil > Wetlands...
ACGGAGCTTTTGTCGGCATGAGCGGGTTTGGCGCCAGCGCGCCCTACAAGGAGCTTTACCAACATTTTGGAATTACGCCTGAGAAGGTGGCAGAGGCGGCGCTGGAGCGTTTAAGAAAGTCATAGGTAGACCGGAAATGTCGGTTCGCGTAGCCATCAACGGATTTGGCCGGATCGGTCGCAATATTTTGCGCGCGGCTGTCGAAGCGGGCCGCAAGGATATCGAAATCCTCGCCATCAACGATCTCGCCCCGGTCGAGACCAACGCGCATCTGCTTCGCTACGACTCCGTGCACGGCCGCTTTCCCGGCCAGGTGACGGTCAAGGGCGATACCATCAATTGCGGCACCGGCGCGATCAAGGTCACCGCCATCAAGGACCCGACGCAATTGCCGTGGAAGGAGCTCGGCATCGACGTCGCGCTCGAATGTACCGGCATATTTACGTCCAAGGAAAAAGCCGCGGCGCATCTGCAAGCCGGCGCCAAGCGCGTGCTGATTTCAGCCCCGGCCGACGGCGCCGACCTCACGGTGGTCTATGGCGTCAACCACGACAAGCTGACCAAGGCGCACACGGTCGTGTCCAACGCGTCGTGCACGACCAACTGCCTGGCTCCGGTCGTCAAGGTGCTCAACGACGCCGTCGGCATCGACAAGGGCTTCATGACCACGATTCACTCCTACACTAACGACCAGCCCACGCTCGATCAGGTGCACAAGGATCTCTACCGGGCGCGTGCGGCGGCGCTGAACATGATCCCGACCTCGACCGGCGCGGCCAAAGCGGTCGGACTGGTTCTGCCGGAGCTTGCCGGCCGGCTCGACGGCGTCGCCATCCGCGTGCCGACGCCGAATGTATCGGTGATCGACTTCAAGTTTGTCGCCAAGCGCGCGACTTCAAAGGACGAGATCAACGCCGCGGTCAAGCGCGCCGCCGAGCAGCAGCTCAAGGGCATTCTCGGCTATACCGACGCACCCAACGTCTCCAGCGACTTCAACCACGATCCGCGTTCCTCGGTCTTCCACATGGACCAGACCAAAGTGATGGACGGCACGCTGGTGCGCGTCATGTCGTGGTACGACAACGAATGGGGCTTCTCCAATCGCATGATCGACACCGCGGTGGCGATGGGCAAGCTGACCTGAACTCGCCGCCAAGACTCGTCACCATGCGCTTCCGCAACCTCGACGACGCCGACGTGAAGGGCAAGCGCGTGCTCCTGCGCGTCGATCTCAACGTGCCGATGCAGAACGGCAAGGTGTCGGACGCGACCCGCATCGAGGAAATCGCGCCGACCATTACCGAGCTGGCGGACAAAGGCGGCAAGGTCATCCTGCTCTCGCACTTTGGCCGTCCCAAAGGACCCGATCCGAAGGCTTCGCTACGGCCGGTGGCCGCAGAGATCGCGAGAATTGTGAAGCGGCCCGTAACGTTCGCCGAGGACTGCGTGGGTCCGAAGGCGGAAGCGGCGATTGCCAAGATGAAAAACGGCGACATTCTTTGTCTGGAAAATACCCGCTTTCACCCCGGGGAAGAAAAGAACGACAAGGAATTCGCAAAACAGCTTGCAGCGCTCGGCGACATTTTCGTCGACGACGCGTTCTCGGCCGCGCACCGCGAACACGCCGCCAATACCTCAATCGTAACAGTCTCAAACCTGCCCGCTTATCCCGGCCGCGCCATGAAGGCCGAACTCGACGCGCTCGAAAAAGCGTTCGAGACCCCCGAGCATCCGGTGGCGGCGATCATCGGCGGCGCCAAGATTTCGACCAAGCTCGAATTGCTCGGCCACCTGTTGTTAAAAGTCGAAACGCTGATCATCGGCGGCGGCATGGCCAACACGTTTCTCGCGGCGCAAGGGAAAGCCGTCGGCAAGTCGCTGTGCGAAAACGATCTCGTTCCGGCGGCGCGCGACATTCTCGCCAAGGCAAAATCTCTCGGCCGGGAAATCGTGCTGCCGGTCGATGCCGTCGTGGCGCAAAAGCTGGCCGCGAATGTGCCCTCGCGCGTCGTGCCGGTGGATCAGATCGGCGCCTCCGACATAATCCTCGATATCGGCCCGCGCAGCATCGAATACGTCATCTCGGTTCTCGCTCGTTCGAAGACGCTGGTTTGGAACGGCCCGTTTGGCGCCTTCGAGTTCGAGCCGTTCGATAACGGCACGATTGAAGTGGCCGAGGCGGTGGCGGAACTGACGGAAGCCGGCAGGCTTGTCAGCTTTGCCGGCGGCGGCGACACCGTGGCGGCGCTTAACATGGCCTCGGTAACGGGCCGATTGTCCCACGTATCGACCGCGGGCGGCGCCTTCCTGGAATCGCTGGAGGGCAAGACATTGCCGGGGGTTAAGGTATTGTTGCTGCCGTAGACCCTTGTCCGCACAACCGAATAGAGTAAGAACGCACGCAAGCCGCCGGACTGCGAGCGCGGAACATCGAGGAGGGCCGCGATGAATCTTTCGGAATTGAACAAAGTCGCGGAGGCCATGGTCGCCCCCGGCCGCGGCATCCTGGCCGCGGATGAATCCACTGGCACCATCAAGAAGCGTTTCGACTCCATCGGGGTGGAATCGACCCCCATCACGCGGCGCGATTACCGCGAAATGCTGTTCCGCAGCGCCGAGATGTCGAAGCACATTTCCGGCGTCATTCTCTATGACGAGACGATCCGGCAGAACGCCAAGGACGGCACGCCGTTGGTGAAGGTCATCGCCCAGGCGGGATCGCTGCCTGGCATCAAGGTCGACAAAGGCACCAAGCCGCTGCCGTTCTGTCCCAACGAAGTCATTACCGAAGGGCTCGATGGCCTGCGCGAACGGCTGGTGGAATATCGCGAACTCGGCGCCAAATTCGCCAAGTGGCGGGCGGTGATCGATATCGGGCCCGGCATCCCGGGCTATGGCTGTCTCATGGCGAACGCGCACGCGCTCGCGCGCTATGCCGCGCTGTGCCAGGACGAAGGCATCGTCCCCATCGTCGAGCCCGAAGTGCTGATGGACGGCGACCATGACGCGGACCGCTGCGCCCTGGTGAGCGAATGGCTTCTCAAAACGGTGTTCGAACAGCTTTTCTACCAGAAGGTCGCGCTCGAAGGCATCGTGCTCAAACCGAACATGATCGTGCCCGGCAAGAAGTCGCCGAAGCGGGCGTCAGTCGAAGAGGTCGCGGAGAAGACATTGCGGGTGCTCAAAGCCTCTGTGCCGGCGGCCGTTCCCGGCATCGCTTTCCTGTCGGGCGGCCAGTCCGATGAGGAAGCGACCGCGCATCTTGACGCCATCAACAAATCGGGTCCGCTGCCGTGGCGCGTGACGTTCTCTTACGGCCGCGCGTTGCAAGCCGCGCCGCTCAAAGTGTGGTCGGGCAAGCCGGAGAACATTGCGGCGGCGCAACGCGCCTTCGGCCATCGCGCCACGATGAACGGCATGGCCATGCTCGGCCAATGGAAGGCCGATCTCGAACGGAAAGCAGCGTGAGGCCGCGCCTCCGCGGTGCGGTAACTGACGCGACGCGATGAGCCCGCAGCGGCCTCGCCAGCGGCTTTATCTGATTACGCCGCAGCTTGGCGATACGTCATCTTTTGCGCGCGATATCGGCGCGGCGCTGGAAGCCGGCGACGTCGCCGCCGTTCTTCTTCGCCTTGAGCCGGCCGACGAGCGCACGCTTATCGAACACGCCAAAACGATCGCGGCCGTGGTTCAACGCCGCGATATTGCGCTCCTCCTCGACGGCCATCCGCAGATCGCCGCCCGCGGCGGCGCCGATGGCGCCCATCTCACAGGCATTGAAGCACTAATCGCCGCGCTCGCCATACTGAAGCCCGACCGCATCGCCGGCGCCGGAGGACTGCGCAGCCGTCATGATGCCATGCTCGCAGGCGAGGCTAACGCCGACTATGTGATGTTCGGCGAACCCGATAGAAGCGGCGGCCGTCCGTCCTTCGACACCATCGAGGACCGGCTGGTGTGGTGGTCGGAGCTGTTCCAGGCGCCGTGCGTCGGCTATGCCGCAAACCTCGACGAAGTCGGACCGCTCGCGCAAGCCGGCGCCGATTTCGTCGCGCTCGGTGATTGGATATGGACGCAAACGCGAGGGAGCGCTGCCGTGGTGGCGGACGCCGCCAGCCGCCTTGCCGGGCCGGCCGGGCCGGGATGACGGCGATGGTCTTTCATGCGGCGATCAGACTGACGGCAACATTTCTGCTGGCGGCGATCCTCGTACCGCAATGGCAACGTGTCACCCGCGCCGCCGAGCCCGACCCCGCTTATGCTTCATTCCAGCGCGGCTATTACCTGACGGCGTTCGGGCAGGCGACGCACCGCGTCGAGGAGAACGGCGACGTCAAGTCGATGACGCTTCTTGGCGAGCTCTACGCCGGCGGCCTGGGCGTTCCGCAGGACGAAGCCAAGGCGGCAGAATGGTACAAGCTCGCCGCCGCTCGTGGCGACCGCGCGGCGATGTTCGCGCTCGCGATGTTCCGGCTGCAAGGCCGCGCCGGTCCGCGCGACCGCGAAGCGAGCGCCAAACTGCTGGCCGCCGCCGCCAAACTCGGCCATCCGCTCGCCGCTTACGACTTGGCCCTGCTCTACATCGAAGGGCAGCTATTCCCGCAGGATTTCAAACGCGCCGCCGAGCTGTTGCGGGCTGCCGCAGATGCCGGCAATCCGGAAGCGCAATACGCGCTTGGCACCTTCTACAAACAGGGACGCGGGGTTGACAAGGACATGCGTGAAGCGGTCCGGCTGTGGGCGTTAGCTTCGATCGCCGACAACACCGACGCCGAGGTCGAGTACGGGATTGCGCTCTATAACGGCGATGGCGTCGCCAAGAACGAACAGGCGGCCGCGGCCATGTTCCGCAAGGCGGCGATCAGGGGCAGCCCGATCGGACAGGACCGGCTCGCGCGCATCCTTGCCAACGGCCGCGGCGCGCCGGCCAATCCGGTCGAGGCGACGAAGTGGCACCTGATCTCCAGAGCGCACGGCGAGACCGACATCATGCTCGACGAGTTCGTGAGCAAACTCGACGCTGAAACCCGCGCCGCCGGCGAGAAGGCGGCAAAACCCTGGCTCGACGCGCTAAAGCATCCGCCGTCGTGAGGCCATTGCGATAGCCAATTCGCCTGCTCACTTCGCAGTGCCGGATATTTCCTCTAACCGGGCGAGCGCCAGACGTCGGCCGACCGGGAATAGCTGCAAGTCATAGCGCAGGGCGACCCAGCCCCAAATCCCCGACGGCGCCTTCAGCATCACCGCGATGGCGATGATGCCCATCAGGATCAAATAGTACGAGCCATAATCAGCCAAAAGTTCGCGCAGGATGATAAAGACCAGCATGCCGATGAATGGCCCCTCCAGCGTGCCGATACCGCCGATAACGACCATGAAGATCACCACGACGGTCCAGTCGTTGATGCTGAAGCCGGCCTCGGGCGAAACGCGGAGTTTTTGTAGGAAGATCAGTCCACCGACAAGACCCGTGCAGGCGGCGGTCACGATGTAGATGATGAATTTTGTGCGGAAGGTGTTGACTCCGAGGCTCGCAGAGGCCGGTTCTGAATCACGTATCGCCGTCAATGCAAGCCCATGGCGCGAGCGCAACAGCAGGTAGACGATTGCGAACACCAGTACCGAGACCGCAAGCGTTATAAGATACAAAATTGTATCCCGTGTCGCCCGATCGGGCGAGATTTGGCGCAAAATCGCGGGCGTCAGGGAGAGGCCTGAACCTGCGCCAAGTACCCCGATGAGACTGGCCGAGAGCGCGAACACCTCAGCAACCACCCAGGTGCCGACAGCAAAATACGCACCGCGAAGCCGAAAGACCGCAAACGAAACCGGAATGGAAATCAGGCCCGCAAACGGTCCGGTGATCATCAGGGCCAGGTAGACATTCATGTTCAGCACGCCGGTCAAATAGAAAAGTGCATATGCACCGAGGCCGACATAGGCTTGTTGGCCAACGGACACGAGGCCGGCATAGCCGGCGAGCAGATTCCACAGTTGCGCGAGGGCGAGGAAGTAGGCCATTTCCGCAATGAGCCGCATGTCGCCCGCGCCGCCCCACCACGGCAATGTCACGAGCGCCGCCAGCGCGGGCACCGCCAAAATGGCGAAGATGCGACTGGCCCTCGTTCCACGCTCGACCCGGACGAGCTCCATTTCAGTCCCTCGTGCGTGGGAACAGCCCGTTGGGGCGAAGGATAAGGATGATCAGAAAGGCGATATGTCCGGCGAGGATTTGCCAGGTCGGTGAGAGTGCCGCGCCGACGGCCTGGGAAACGCCCAGTACCACGCCACCGAGCAGCGTACCCCAGATGCTGCCGAGGCCGCCGATGATCACAGCCTCGAAAGCCAGGATCAGGCGGATCGGCCCCGCTGCCGGATCGAAGTTTGCACGAATTGCAAACAGTATTCCTGCGATTGCGGTGAAGATCATCGCAATTCCCAGCGCCACCGCGTAAAGCTTGCGGTTGTCGATTCCCATCAGCTCGGCGGTGTCGGCATCATCTGAGACCGCGCGGAAGGCGCGGCCTAAACGCGTGCTGTAGAAGAGAAGTTGCAAGCTGGCGATGGCGCACACCGCAACCGCAAACACCAGCAGCGGATAGACCCCGACAGCGATGCCACCAGGAAGTTGTACGCTGGCTGTTTCGATCGCACCCACCTGGAGCCGATGGGTATAGGCGCCAAAGCCCTGCAGCAGTCCGTTCTGGATGATCACCGAAATGCCGAATGTCACGAGCAGCGGCGGCAACAGCCCGCCGCTGAGCGTGGAGTTCAACAGCCCGCGTTGCAGCGCGTAGCCAAGGGCGAACATCACCGGTACGACGATGACAAGGCTCGAGATTGGATCGAGCCCCGTGTTCTGGCCGACAACCAGGGCGACGTAGGCCGATAGCACGATCAAGTCGCCATGGGCGATGTTGACGAGCCGCATGATCCCGAACGACAGGGACAATCCAATGGCAAACAAGGCATAGATGCCGCCGAGCAGGATTCCCTGGATGATGGTATTAACCCATTCCATGGCGGCGGCCCGTCCTACAATCCGAAATAAGCCGCGGTCAGCGCGGCACGATCGAAATCCTTGGTAGGTGCGCTCAACGCAAGGCGACCTTCCTGGAAACAATAGAACCGCGCCGACGCGTCGAGCGCCCGAGTGATGTCCTGCTCGACCAGCACAACTGCCGTGCCGTCGGCTGTGATGGCCCCCAAGCATTCATAGATGTCGCGAATGACGACCGGAGCCAGCCCGAGCGACAGCTCATCACAGAGCAACAGCCGCGGATTGGACATCAAAGCGCGGCCCAAGGCCGCCATCTGCTGTTGCCCGCCCGACAGTGACGGTGCCGGCAGACGGCGCAACTCTTGCAGCCTGGGAAACAGCTCATAGACGCGTTTAAGACTCCACGGCCCAGCGCGCTCACTGTGGGTGCCCAGCAAGAGGTTCTCCTCCACCGAAAGGCTGGGAAAGAGCCGCCGCCCTTCCGGCACCATAGCTATTCCGAACCGCACGATCTCGTGCGCTGTCTTGTCACCGATCGGTTGGCCGTCAAACAAGACCGTGTCAGGGTCAGTCGCCAATGCACCCGCAACGGCGCGGAGAAAAGTCGTCTTGCCGGCGCCGTTGGCGCCGATGATGGCGACCGTCTCGCCTTCTTCGACAGTCACGTTAATATCGAACAGCGCCTGGAAATCGCCGTAGTAGGCCGACAGATTTTGTGTCCGCAGCAACGTCATGACACCGGAATGCCCATGTACACTTCACGCACGCGGGCATCGGCCATGACAGCACGCGGATCGCCTTGGGCAAGGATCTGGCCGAAATTCATCACGATCAGCCGGCTTGCCACTGAAACCAGTGCGTGGACGATGTGCTCGATCCACACGATCGTTGTGCCTCGGGCGTGAATTTCCTTGATGGTATTGACCAGTTCGCCGCATTCGAACTCGGTCAGTCCGCCGGCGATCTCGTCGAGAAGGAGCAGCTTGGGGTGAATGGCAAGCGCGCGTGCAAGCTCCAGCCGCTTACGTTGTAGCAATGTGAGAGTGCGCGCCGGCACGTTGGCTTTGTCATAAAGTCCGGTGATTTTGAGTAGGTCGCTGCAGCGCTGGTAGCTCTCCCGCTCGGGTGCGCCACCGCCAAAGATGGCCCCGACCAGAAGGTTCTCGAATACGCTCATGTTCGCGAACGGATGGGGAATCTGATAGGAGCGACCGATCCCGAGACGGGAACGAGAGTGCGGCGCCATCGTCGTCACGTCGGACCCATCGAACAGGACGCGTCCCGCCGTCGGTGCAACATCGCCGGTGATCAGGTTGAACATGGTAGATTTTCCGGCGCCGTTGGGGCCGATGACCGCCAGTGCCTCGCCGTTTTCGACGGCGAGTCTTACCGTGTCCACGGCCTTGAGCGCGCCGTACAACTTGGACACAGCATCGAGTTCCAGAAGGACCGTCATGAAAAGATTTACCGGCGGCCGCCGCGCGCGGAGCGCGGCGGCCGTTTTTTAGCTCAGGATCGAGCAGCTCAGGAATACTTAATCGGCTCGAACGGGCTGTCGAGCGGAATGTTCGGCGCGGACTTATTGAAGACGACTTCTAGGTCGTACTTGAACTTCTTACCCTTCTTCCACTGCCCGCCGACGAGCGGCGTGGTGCAGACGTTCGGCACCGGGTTCGTCGGTCCGCCCTTCCAGGTGATCGGACCGACGAGTGACTGATAGTCGGTCTGGGCAATGGCGTCGCGGATCGCGGCGGGCTCGAGCTTCTTCGCACGCTTGAGGACGTCGATCGCGACCTCGAGGTTGGCGTGCTTGAAGCCGAGCGGCTGCGTCCACTGCTTGCCGGTCGCCTTTTCATAAGCGTCGCAGTATTGCTGCGCCGTCTCGCCGGTCAGACTGGACTTGAACGGATGGTGGTGCGACCACCACACCTCGGTGGACATGCCCACGCCGCGGTCGCCCAGCGCCTCCACGGCGGTTGGGAATAGCAGCGCCTTAGGCGGCGTCACAATCTTGGGCTTGAAGCCCTGCTGCGCACACTGCGTCCAGAAGGTCGCGAACTGCGGCGGATTGAAAATGCCGCAAACGATTTCGGCATTCACCTTCTTCATTTCGGCGATCTGCGAAGAGAAGTCGTCAGACAGCGGCGGATAAAGTCCGAGGTCGTGAACGTCGAAGCCTTTGGACGTGAACAGTCCCGGTAGTCCGTGGACCTTGTCGTCCGCGGCAACGCCGTCCGGATCGTTGGTGAACATTGTCGCCAGGACTTTGCTGGTCGGCAACGACAGCCACATGTCGGCGAACGTGTTGCCGACCATGTCGAAGCCCCAGAAGAAGTGGTAGGTCCATTCGAAGCCCTTCTTTGGATCGCCCTTGCGGGGGAAGAACCAGGCTTGCCACGGATCGTCGGAGGTCACGCAGGGGACGCCCGCGAGCTCGCATTGGTCGGATACCGGATTGACCGTGTCGGACGTCGACGAGCCGGTCATGATATCCACTTTGTCGTTATTGATGAGCTGGGCCGTCACTTCCGACGCGCGGTTCGGATTCGACTGGCTGTCCTTGGTGATGATCTCGACATTGTATTTCTGGCCACCGACGGTGATCCCGTCGGCCAAAGCTTTGCGCACGCCAGCGGCAACCCATTGCGACGGCTCACCGAACGCGGCGATCGGGCCAGTTTCCGGGGTGACCATGCCGATCTTGATGGTCTTGCTGGCAGCACGCGACGATTGAAACATCCAAGGCGATGCGATCGCGCTGGCGCCACCTAACGCCGCAAGCTTAAGGATCTTGCGGCGTTGTTTGTCGACCTTTTCCGTCTGCTTGCCTTTCAGTCCCCACTCGCTCCGCATGGTTCATTCCCTCCCTGGTTTAGCGGTGCCGCCCACTTCGTCGAGATGGGACTGGCCCAACACAAGACCCATCACAGACATGCCGCTGATAGGCCGTAAAAGTCATGATACTACATCAATTCCACCCGGGATACGGGGTGGAATGACCCACCATGCGGGTCAGTGGAGCCGCTCCGGCGGCGGGGGTGAGCGGCGGAACGGGCTTCTCTGGTCAGCCGCAACACGAGCCCAGGCCTCCGCTACGCCGTTTGCCGGAGACCGTTCAGATCAGCGGCGTGACATTGTTTTCGACGCCAAGCAGAGCCTTGCCGTAGAGTTCGTAGCCGATCGGCGGCAGCACGACGGCATGCCGTGAAGCCACTGCCGCGTCGCGCCATATGCGCTGCAGCGGGCTTGCTTCCGCAAAGCCCGCGGAGCCGTGCGCGAACATCAGCTTGTCGATAGCCTGGGTGATCTTTTCGACGACGTAGCCGGTGTCGGCACGAACCCTGGCGCGAGTCAGCAAATCGGGATAGGTGCCGCGCGCCGCAGCATCGTCGACGTCGTCGGCTGCGCGATAAGCATGCAGATGCGCCGTATCGATCATCATCGCCGCTTCGGCGAGCTGCAGCTGAAAGCCGACTGACGAGCTCTGTTTGTCGAAGAAGGTGTACGCAATCGTTCGCGATCCAGCTTTTTGCCGGACGAACTCCAGCGCCGCGCGGCCTAATCCTAGGATTGGCCCGACCAGGATGATCGAGAGGATCGGAACGAATGCCGACCGATAGAATGCCTCCTGGCTCCGCATTTCCGTCGGGTAGTCGCCTTCGATCGCGCGCGGCACCGACAAGATGCGGTGATCCGGAATAAAGACGTCGTTGGCTTTCAGGCAAATGCTGCCGCTCGATCTCATGCCGGCGACAAACCAGGTGTCGACGCGTTCCAGATCGGCCATGGGAATCAGCGCAAGGCCCTGATCGATCGGCTCGCCGGCGTCGTTGACGATCGGCATGCCGAGCACGGCCCATTGCGCGTGCCAGCCGCCCGAATTGTAGTGCCACGTGCCGGTGATGCGGAATCCGCCGGCCACTTTGGTCGCGGTCGCCGTGGGGTTGAGCACGCCGGACACGCGAACGTCCGGATCGGGACCAAAAACTTCGTCCTGCGCCCTGACGGGAAACAGGCTGGTCAGCCAGCAGCAGATATTATTCAGGTTCACCACCCAGGCCGATCCGCCATCGGCCTCGGCTACCGCGGCGCCGACGTCGAGCATCGCCCGCGTATTCATCTCCCATCCGCCATAGCGCTTGGGCGTACAGACCCTCATCAGACCGGCCTTCTTCGCGGCCTCGATGGTTTCCTCCTCGACCCGCCGATTGGCTTCGCCGGCCGCAGCGTTTTTGCGGATCAGGGGCGCGAGTTCCCGGGCCCTCTCGACAAGCTCCTGCGCCGTGGGCGGCGCCAAGCTGTGCACGCTTGCGGTCCTCGTCATCGATGTCTCCTCCCAACAAAATCCGTTGTCAGTTATCTGATCTTTTGCGCTCGGCGTCGCCGGCCATCAAATCGGGGAATTTCTCCAACTCAACTGGCACGATTCGCTTCAAGTTTACCCCGTCACAGCCGCCGCTGCGCCGCAGCCACATTCAGATCGCCCGATCCCCCGCGCAACCGCGGCGAAGTCACCAGGATTTCCATCGTCCGCGTCAGATGTTGCTCGATCAACTCACAGGCGCTGTCGGCCTGACGCGCAATGCATGCATCCAGAATGCCCTTGTGCTCCGCATCGACGTCCCGATTTTCGCGCGCCAGCGCGACCGACAAATGCCGATAGCGTTCGCTCTGCGCATAAAGCATCGCGCGCAACGTCAACATCCACGGACTGTCGCAACCGGCTGCGAGCGCCGTGTGGAAGGTCATGTGAGCGGCGGACCAGGCTGGATTCACGCGCGCTGCGCTCTCCGCAACGTGAACTGGAATGCGATGCAGCCGGTGATAGGCCGCGACGATGGACGTTTCCCATTCGACATCGCCGTGCGCGATCGCGGCGCGCAAGCAAAACTGCTCGATGACGAGCCGCGTCCGCGTGAGGTCCTTCAACTCCTCGATCGAAACCGGCGCGACGGAGTAGCCCTTTTGCGCAGTCGCTATGGCCCATTTCTCGGCGGACAAGCGGGACAGGGCTTCGCGAACCGAGCCGGGGCTAAAGCCCAACCTCATAGCGACTTCGCTGATCGTGATTTTGGCGCCGGGGGCAAGGCGCCCATCGAGGATTTCCGCCAACAGCGCCTCGTAGGCCTGATCTGCCTGCGTCACGGACTGATCGACGTTGGCCAGTCTATTCATGATGATCAGCGTGTCGGGCGGCCAATTTAAAGTCAACGAAAAAATATTTTCCCTTGACAGAAATTTTTTGCGGCCGATTAAATATGCTTGACGCGAGATCGAATAAGGCGTGCGCGGCTTTCCACTTCCAGATCGCTGAAGCGGAAAATCCCGCAATCGAACAGGTTGGCGTATTGTCCAATTCGATCGTCGAAGAAGGCGTAACGAGAGAACGATCGACGGCGGCTGCCTAGCAGAGTCGCCTTACGCGCGGCGCACAACGCCGTACAGATGGAGGAGATGCGATGACAGCGATCCAGGGATTTATCAAGCCGAGCCGCCGCCCCGGGGAACTCGGCATTCATTCGCTCGATCGTTTTCACTTCGCAGTGCCGGATCTTGCAGTCGCGCGGAACTTTTACAGCGAATTCGGGCTGGATATCAAAGAAAAGGGCAACCTTCTGACGATGAACACCTACGATCATCCCCATGTGTGGGGAACGATCAGAGAAGGTCCACGGAAGAAGTTCGGATATTTGTCCTTCGGCGCGTTCGAGGACGACATCGACCGGTTCTCCGCGCGACTGCAGGATATGGGGGTAAAGCGCCTTGATCCGCCGCCCGGCGTCGACTCCAACGGCCTCTGGTTCCGCGATCACGACGGCAACCTTGTCGAAATCAAAGTCGCCGCAAAATCGTCACCGGACGAAAAGACTCGCTTTTCCTTCCGGTCTACCGGTCCGGGCGTGCGCGGCGCGGCGTTCCGCAGCGCGACGCCGCTAACGCGGCCGCGCCGTCTGAGTCATGTCCTCTTGTTCACACGCGACATACCTAAGGCGATAGAATTCTACACGCGCGTGGTGGGCATGCGTGTATCGGACTATTCGGGCGACAATATCGCCTTCCTGCACGGCATTCACGGCAGCGATCACCACATGATGGCGTTCGCGCGGTCGGACGCGCCCGGCTATCATCATCTCAGCTGGGATGTCGGATCGGTTGACGAGATCGGCATCGGCGCGATGCACATGCTGGAAAAAGGCTTCGACAAAGGCTGGGGTTTAGGGCGGCACGTGCTCGGGTCGAACTACTTCCACTATGTTCAGGATCCCTGGGGCAGCTACAGCGAATATTCCGCCGATATCGACTACGTTCCGGCGACCTGCGATTGGCAGGGCGGCGATCAAGACCCGGACGATTCCTTCTACGCCTGGGGTCCTAATGTGCCCGAAGACTTCGTGCACAATTACGAAGCGTGATCGCGCTATCGTGCCCGTCTCGGCCCATTGCCCGCGTTTGCGCGGCTGAAGGAAACGCGCATGAGCAAAGACAATGGCGCGGTCGATGAGATCAAAAAGCTGGAGGACCGGCGTTATCAGGCCATGATCGACGGCGATGCCGCGGTCCTCGACGCGCTCTGCTCAAAGAACCTCATCTACACGCACTCGCGCGGCGACAACGACGACAAGAAAAGCTACATTGAGAAGGTCGCATCCGGCTTCTTCGATTATCACGAGATCACGCACCCGGCCGATCGCGTCATGATTTACGACGGCGCAGCCCTGATCACCGGCAGGATGACGGCGCGGGTTTCCGCCGGCGGCGAGCTCAAGCACGTCGACAACCGCTATCTCGCCGTGTGGGCGATCGAGGACGGCGCCTGGAAGTTCGTCGCCTATCAGCCGACGCCGATTATCGAGGGGTGAGGGCTCTTCACATTACGCCACGGCGCGTTTGGCCGACACGCGAAAACAAGCTCGTAGGGAGAACACTAGACCGGTTGAACGCCAAAACCGGTCGCATTGGCCCTACATGCCGGACCGGGGCAGCGCGCCAGAAAGACTCAGCACGGCTGCCATTTGATCGAGATCAATGCTCGGCCTGGCCTGTCTGCCGGTAACCAAGTATGGCGTATGTGCGTTCAAGGACCTTCGCCGAGCGCCTTCAGCTCGGCCCCGGCAGCCTCGGAATAGCTTTTCGGGCAGTCCGCCGCTGCGAGCCGGAACAGACGCGCGGCGTCGTTTTTCTTGCGCTGCTGCAGCGACAGTTCGCCGATGTAGAAATTGGCGTCACAGACCTGACCCTTCTTTGTATCGGCGTCGGCATTGTCGGCAGCTGCCAGCACGTCCGCAGGCGTCAATTGGCCGAGGTAGAGGCGGATTACCGGCGCCGGCCATTTGGTCATG
>Ga0116126_1001578_pt1 | contig 14281 bp, 14 predicted proteins | sample June2015DPH_16_5_FD_89730 | JGI IMG/M metagenome (GOLD analysis project Ga0116126, IMG submission 89730) | Peatland microbial communities from SPRUCE experiment site at the Marcell Experimental Forest, Minnesota, USA - June2015DPH_16_40 | ecosystem: Environmental > Terrestrial > Soil > Wetlands...
GACGCCTTCATTCGACTCAAAGCCATCCATCTCCACCAGCAATTGGTTCAGCGTCTGTTCGCGCTCGTCATGACCACCGCCCAGGCCGGCGCCCCGGTGGCGGCCCACGGCATCAATTTCGTCAATGAAAATGATGCAGGGCGCGTTTTTCTTCCCCTGCTCGAAGAGGTCGCGAACACGCGAAGCGCCCACCCCTACGAACATCTCAACGAAATCCGAGCCTGAGATGGAAAAGAAAGGAACGTTCGCTTCACCGGCAATCGCCCGCGCCAACAGGGTCTTCCCGGTCCCAGGCGCCCCAACCAACAAGACGCCCTTGGGGATGCGGCCGCCAAGCTTCTGAAACTTCTGCGGCTCCCTCAGGAACTCAATGATCTCCTGCAATTCTTCTTTGGCTTCTTCAACCCCGGCCACGTCCTTGAACGTCACTTTCTTTTGCTGGCTGGAGAGAAGGCGGGCGCGGCTCTTCCCAAATGAAAGCGCCTTGTTACCGCCACTCTGCATCTGGCGCATAAAGAAGATCCAGAGACCCAACAACAGGATCATGGGCAGGCCGTTGGCGAGCCAAGTCATCCAGTTACCCCCGGAGCTATCCTTGATGACGACGCTGACGTTCTTTTCCGTCAGAGTCTTGTACAGGTCGGGATAATTCGTGGGAATGGTGGTTTTGAACTTGGCGCTTTCCTTTTTCAGCGTACCGGAAACGTCGGACCCCGTAATTTGGACTTCACGGACGTTATCCCGATTAATCTCGTTGATGAAGGACGTAAAAGTAAGCTCCTGGATGCTTGCCCCGGTGCTCGACCTGACCACCTCCCAGATGAGCAGGGCGGTGACCACCATCACCACCCAGAAAACTATGTTCTTGACTGCCGAGTTCACTGGGCTTCCTCCTCCTGTCCCCTTAGACCTTACGCGGGTCTCTTACCCCCGCTCTACTATTAGATGCTTCACACAACTCTCGCGAGCTCAGCCACGAAAGGCAAATTTCTATACTTCTCTTGATAGCCGAGGCCATAGCCGACCAGAAATTTCTCGTCGCTCTTGAACCCCACGTAATCGGTGGAAACATCCACCGTGCGCTCGCCGCTCTTGTCAATGAGCGAGGCGGTGCGGACGGAGCAGGGGTTCTGGCCCAGAACATAGCTGTAGAGGTGGTCCAGAGTCAGTCCGGATTGCAGAACACCATCGACGAGAAGGACGTCCCGCCCGGCGGCCTCGACCTTGGAAGTGTACATGATTTCTCGCACTGCAGTTGCGCCCGCTGAAGTGTCGTGGATCTCGGCTTTCATGAAATGGCAAACCACCGGAATCGTGAGGCTGCGCACGAGGTCGGCCATAAAAATAAAGCAGTCTTCCAGAATCCCCACTACATGCAGCGTCTTGCCCTTGTAGTCGCGGTCTATCTGCTTTGCCAATTCGCGCACGCGCTTTTGAATCTGCTTCTCCGAGTATACACAGCGCAGATCGTTGTCCGGGAGAGCCTGCGCACACGGGTGAGAGCTGCGCTTCGTTGCAGGAGGTTTGGAGGTCTTCCTTTTCATCTCATCCGCTCCGAGTCCCCGCTAACCCTGAGGGCCGCGAGCTTCCTCAATAAGCAAGATGGCTCGGGACTCCGGAGAAGCTACCACGGGAGCTGCGGGTGGGAATCCCCTCACCCACACAATCTGCTCCCCACATTCCAACACCGGCCAGAGCTTGCGCTGCCCGCGAGGAATCTTCCGCTGACCAAATAGCTCCTTCAGTTTCCGGAGCTTTCGGCTTCCCGAAGGCCAAAACTGGTCGCCGGCTCGCCAGTTTCGCAGAAACAATCTGTGCGACAGTTTCTGCGGATCCATGGCATTACTCCCCACTTCATTATACTCCTTAGGAATCCCTTGGGGTTCAATAATCTTGAACCGAAAGGTAACGCCTAAGTGGGGGACGGTTATCTCTCCAGGGACCGCAACATCGTAAGCGTATGCATCCTCGGAAATCGATCGCGAACCAAGGATGAGCCAGTCGAATTCCTTTCTCGCTACTACCCCGCCAGGCAAAGTGAGGCTCCGGCCACTTTGGGCGCTGGTGGCGAATCGAAGGAGTCCTTCAATGTGCGTGTAAGCCACGCCCCGCAAACCCTTGCCCACGGAGTGAAGCATTTGCCGCATAACCAGCCGCTGAATTGCCGGTGCAAACCCTCGAAGGGCGCGCACCGGAATCTTCTCTTCTCCGCCTTCTCGGATGCGCCAGGGGCGGCTGCGCTCACGGGCCTGTTGCTCCAGGAACGCTTCTTCATCCCGTGCCCGGTCAGCATGATTCTTGAGAAGCGGGATGATGGCCGGGTTGAATTCCCTTTCCAGCAAGGGGAGCAGTTCCAGGCGTATCTTGTTGCGCCGCAGCCGGGAGTCGAGGTTGGATGAGTCAAGCCGGCATTCGAGCTGGCGCGCTTCCATCTCGCGCGTGATTTCGGCGCGCGTGAGATCAAGAAACGGGCGGGCGACCTTGCCCTCCAGCACAGGATAAATTCCACACAAGCCGCGCGTTCCGGCGCCGCGCAATAAGCGCAGCAGCACGGTCTCAGCCTGGTCGTTGGCGGTGTGAGCCGTCACCACTTTGTCAAGCCGGCCTTGCTCCACCAGTGAGAAGAAAAACCTGTAGCGCAGCTCGCGGGCGGTAGCCTCGAGGTTTCGCTTTTTCTCACGAGCCACCCGCGCTACCTCAGCTTCGCCACCGATGAAAGCGATTCCGATTGAATCAGCCAGGCTCCGAACAAAGCTCTCATCCGCGTCTGACTCGGCCCCCCGCAAATGATGATTGAAGTGGACCACGGCCAGCGTGATTCCCCACTCCAAAGCCAAGTCTTTCATGAAGTGGAGCAATAAGACTGAATCCGGCCCGCCTGAGACTGCCACGCCGACTCGCTGGCCGGGATGGAAAATCCCCTGCCTCTTTATTTCCTTCAACCAGCGGAAGTAGATATTGGACTTCCCGAGCATCTGTGAAACCCACCGATTTCCAATTTCTAGTTTCCAGTTTCCATTTTCTCGTTTCCCTCAACGCAGCACCAGGCACCAACTTCATCGCCCGGCGCGGAAAAACATACCCTTCTCCCGCAAGGCGGGATCAGGATGACATGTCCCGCCGCGGCGGGAGCGCAGCGAAGAATCTGCTTTTGGTTGCGGCCTATGGCCTCACTGCCCCACAAAGCGTGGATTTTTGGCCATATTCTTGGGTTTGATCGGGGTTTCTGGCTCTCAAGAACCAGTTCGTTTTTGGGCCCTAAAACGGCTAACTCCTTTAGTTTCAATAGAATCTTAGGTTCGTTCCGTCTAAATAGTATCTTTATTGCATTTTGTGCCGATCTTCCGCAGCCGGCGGGCCGACTCAGAACCCCCTGGAAGCGGCCTGTTGAATCGTTCACCATAGGTCAACTCACATAGCCTATCACATCTCCAGCCAACTGTCAAGAGACACCCTGTCGGCCACGGCGGGACGGGAATGACTGCCTTCACAGGCCCGCACGAAAAATCAACTTCCCCCAAATGACATCAATTCAGGCATATGTAGCGCTACGGCGGGAAATTCATGCGGCGCAGGAGGTCCTGGAGGCGAGGGTCGGAGCGTAGGGTCTCGGCTACGGGAAGTCCACATCGAGAGCGTAGACATCCTGCGCGATGCCCTACTGGACGTTCTTGATCAACACCGCGTCGCTGGTAATGCTGCCGCGCGAGAGCACCAGGTCGCCCGCCGGCGACCAATCGAAATAGTAGATCTGCTGGTCCTGAAAATGAGTTAATTGCCTGGGCGGCCCGCCCTTGAGCGGCTGAGACCAAATGTTGGAGACGCCTCCCTGGGTGACGATGTAAGTCAATGCCTGACCATCCCGCGACCAGCGGACGGGCGGGTAGGCGTAGCCCCCGTTCACCAACCAATAGTCATATGGTGAAGCGGGCACGTCAAAGATCATGGAGGGCGCCCCCCCCGCAAAGGGGACCACCGCCAACCGAGTCGGCTTGTTCCGTGCCGGGACGTAGCTGCAGGCGATCCACTTGCCGTCCGGCGAGATGGCGGGCTCATAGGCGCTTTGGTATGAGCCTCCCTCGATTACGGTGCTTGGCCGGCCGCCATCCAGCGCGAGTCTCTGAAGAACCCACCTGCCCTTGTCAAGAGAGTCGTAGACTACCCACTTCCCGTCGGGCGAACACGACGGAAACTCGTCGTTGACATCTTGGGTCAACTGCCTGAGGTTTTGGCCGGCAGGGCTAACCTTCCGGAGCCCCACGCTCATGGTCCGGGAATCAGAGGCGTCGACTACCGCGGTGCCGTCCGGGCAAACGGACGGTTCTCGGTCGAATCGTCCAGACGTGATCTGCCGCGGGCGCGCGCCTTGCTGTTCCAGCCGCCAGATACTGCCTTTGCCGGCGGAGTCGAACGCAGCGTAGACCATCTGGCCGTCCGGCCCCGAGGATAGACCGTAGGCTCCGTTGAAGGCCGCAGGAGATGCGGTGAGCCGGGTGGCGCTTTTCCAGTCTCCCTTGGGGGCAAGCCAGAGATCAGCGCGGGAGTCTACCCGCACAGTTGTCAAGGCAGTGCCCTGGCCGGCCACGCTGAGCCCATAATAGTTGTTCAAGTCGTTGGTGATCCTTCGCACTCGTCCGTCAGGGTAAGATACTGCCCAAAGCTGGGTTTGGTTGCTGCCGAGCGGCAGGTTAAAGCCTTCCATGATGAGACTGCGGCCATCGGGCAGCCACGCGACATGGTTCGGCTGCGGGTCCGGCGGACCAATCTGTGTCCTCCTGCCATCCTTCAAGCTGACCGCGACTAGACTCCGGTCCTGGTGCGTGTCCCTATTGTGGACGTAGCCAGTGACGATCGTCGTTCCGTCAGGCGACCAGGCAGCCCCCGTCCATGTCTGGAACGACTCGGGCGACTTGACGATCGAGACCGCTTGCTGTCCACCTCCATCCTCATTGGCGATCACCAACGAGGTCTCGCCTCGGCCTAGGTCAGACCCGACAAAGGCCAGCCGTTTACCATCCGGAGAAAAACCCACCGGACCGGATAGGTGCTGAAGCACCTCTTTCAGCTCGCCGCCCAGTGTCGCTGCGTCGTATAGAACCCCTTCGTGCTCGCCCTTCCCGAGGGAAACAAAGTACAAACGGTCCCCGTCGGGAGTAAACGTAAGACCCCAATAGCTGACCTCGGCCGGTGGAGCCACTTGAACGCCACCCTCGCTTGCCACCTGCCTCAGCCAAAGGCTCGCCTCACCTCCCTGGTCGCGGGCGTAAGCCAGATACTTGCCGTCCGGCGAGATGGCCGCCAGCGTGACGTCGCCGGTGGTGGTGAGCTGGCTGATCTGCATGTTCTCGAAACGCGTCTCCGTCCCCAGCTTGTGCCGTGCGGAGCGGTAAAGGAGATAGCCGGCACCGGCGAAGGCAACCACCAGCAGAGCCAGCAACACGGCGGCCACCGGCGCGCGCCGGACGTCACGTAGGGGAGCTGCTGGCTGCGCGCCCGACGGGGGCGGGGCAAGCCCCACCCCTGCCCGGCCGGAGTCTGTGTCGCGCTTCAGGCGCTTCAGGTCAGACCGCAACTCGGCCGCACTCTGACAACGCAGGTCACGGTCTTTCTCCAGCGCCTTGTTGATAATACGTTCCAGCTCAGCAGGACACTCGGGATTCAACTGCACTGGCGAGGTGGGCGCTTGGTGCAGGATCGAGTCGAAGACGAGCGCCGAGGTTGTCCCCGAAAAGGCCGGGTGACCTGTCGCCATCTCGTACAGGACCACGCCGAAGCTGAACAGGTCCGTCCGTGCGTCGATCTCTTCTCCACGTGCTTGCTCCGGCGACATGTAGGCGATGGTCCCCACGGCCACGCCCGGGCTGGTGAGATGCTCGGGCTCGATGGAGACGGTGGGCAGCCCAGAGGCTCCCCCAGCTTCCGCCACCCGCCTGGGCCTTGGCGCCAGCTTAGCCAAGCCAAAGTCCAGGATCTTCGCCTGGCCGCGCTGGGTCACGAAAATGTTCGCTGGCTTGATGTCGCGATGGATGATCCCCTTCTGGTGCGCCGCGTCCAGTGCGTCGGTGATCTGGATGGCGAGGTCAAGCAGGGTATCGATTTGTAGGGGCGAACGGCGTTCGCCCTGGCCCGTTGGGCGCGCGCCGCGCGCCCCTACATCCACCAAATGCTTGAGGGTCTGCCCCTCCAGATATTCCATGGCGATGAACGGCTGGCCCTCGTGCTCGTCAATATCGTGAATGGTGCAGATGTTGGGATGATTGAGGGCGGAGGCGGCCTGGGCCTCGCGCTGGAAGCGCTCCAAGGCTTGATGATCCTTGGACATTTCCTCCGGCAGGAACTTGAGCGCGACGAAGCGGTGGAGCTTGGTGTCCTCGGCCTTGTACACCACACCCATGCCGCCCCCACCCAGCTTCTCGACGATGCGGTAATGGGAAATCGTCTTCCCGATTAAGGCGGAATTCGCTTCGGATGACCGGCGCAACCGGGCTTGCTCCTGAGCCAGCAGCTTCACCGCCGTCTGCAGCGCCGCCGCTTCCATGAAGTGCTCGGCTCGCTTATCGTAAGTGAGCAGAGATGCAACTTCGTCCCGCAAGGCGGGATCGCCGGCACAAGCCGCATCGAGAAAGGCAGCCCGCTCGCTCTCCTCCTGCTCGAGGGCGGCGTGATACAGGTGCTCCACTTGTCGCCAACGCTCAGGCTCCATCGCGATTCCCCTCGCTCAGCTCGCGCAGGAGCCAAGCTTTGGCCAGCCTCCAGTCACGCAGGATGGTTTCCTCAGAGACCCTCAGCACCTCGGCGGTTTCCTCCACGCTCAACCCGCCAAAGAAGCGCAGTTCCACCACCCGGCTTTTTCTCGGCTCGAGCGCGGCTAGGGCGTTGAGGGCTTCGTCCAGCGCCAACAAGTTAGCGGGCGCTTCCCGAGACACAACCAAGGCTTCCTCCAAAGAAACATGGGGGGCCTCACCGCCACGCTTCAGACGCCGGCGTGAGCGGGCGAAATCGACCAGGATTTGCCTCATCAGCCTCGCGCAAACCCCAAAGAAGTAGGCGCGATTCTGCCAACTGATCTCCCGGAAATCGACCAGCCGCAGGTAGACTTCATTCACCAGCGCCGTGGTCTGCAGGGTATGGCCAGGCGCTTCGCGAGCCATGTAACGCTGCGCAAGCTGGTGTAGTTCGTCGTACACCAAGGGCGTCAACTTCTCCAGCGCGCGCTCGTCACCGTCGCCCCAGGCCTGGAGCAGTTGCGTTACCTCGTGAGCGGAGGGCCGCGCCATAACCATCTGCCTTATGTGGGACTTCAAGGTTACCACAACCCCGTCGCACATTCCACGGGCTCAATCATCGATAGTGACTCAGGAGGTGGCACGGCCATCTTGGCCGTGACCGCTCACGGGCGGGACGCCCGTGCCCCATCAAAATGAGCCATTACCCATCATCCCAAAATATTTTTGGGGGACATTACAGTTTTCGAACTCATCTGTCGCCATGACTACTAGAGAGGGCCAGAGACAACTGTTCTGGCCAAATCTCTAGGTAGGGCAAACGAGAGACAGGAGAGTTGGCGGCCGCAGCTCGGGTGGCGAGGCGTAATGTCAGGCGTCCATCGCCAAGACGGAGTGTGTGGCGCCTTCTCAAGAATCGGATCGTCATGTCCTAACCAATTTCGGAAAAAAGGAAAAGCATCATGACAAAATTGAGTCCATCCAAAGTCCTCGGCCTCGCTCTCGGATGCGCGACCCTCGTCCTCGGCGCCATTTACGTGAGCGCGGACCCGAAGCCTTCAGAGTCGAAGCATTTTTACGCCAACGCGGGGACGACCTTCGTCCTGCTCCCGGCCAAAACTACCGGGGGGCCGCGTTCGCACAACATTGACGGCGTCGTCCGGATTTCGTCCGCGGACCTGTTGGGCCAGCCCGTGTACAGCCGCATCGCGGGCTATGAGGATGTCAACCTGGGCGACTGCTCGTTCCATGGCACGGCCAATTTGGTGGCAACGGCCAACCCCGATTTTTTCCTGATAACGGACGGTCTCTTCCTCTTCACTTCGGCCGATGGGAAGAGCAGTTTGACGGCCTCGGCCGAGGGCACTCTCACAGTGAATCCGGCGAATCCCTATATGGCCGACATCGAGTACGATGTGACGTTCACGGGCGGCACAGGCTCGCAGGCGGGCGCGCACGGCTCTGGCAAGCTTCACGGGTTCGTCATGTTCACGACCATCGATCTTGTCCAGCCTGACGACACCACAGTGCCGCCTGAACCTGCTGCACCTCCAGCAGGATCCAGCACCGGCAAAGCATGTTGGCTACTGGATGGTGATCTGGATTATTGATACTCGGCGCGCCGCGTAACTTATAGGCGTGGTATTCAAAAACTTTCTTCGGGTCTGACGCTCCCACCTTGGCCGGTTTCGAGCGCCTTTCCCTTTCTACCTGTGGTATACCAAATCAGCGGCGGAAAGGAAAGAGGAAAAATCTCACCTCAATGCGTACCCATCATTGAAAAAGCGGAGAAGTATTTTACTGGTCGGGCTAACACATTAGCTACGGCTCGATCGATCTTCAAAAGGGCATTCAGCCATTAAAGGATCATGGAACCTTCGAATGGCTAAGTGAAGCAGAGATTCAGGAATAATTACAAATACACTTTTACTTGAACCCAAGCACAGGCCAGGCTATATACGCCGGCTACCTGGTCCACATCAACGGAATTACCACCCCCTTGTTCAGCGGGGCGCCGGGCGAGGGAACCGCATACTTCACGTTCAAAACCCCAATGGTAACTGGGGCGACCCGGATACTTTCTCGAGCGGCCAGTTGATTGCCACCTTCGAGAGACAGCAGAGTTTGTACCCCGTAATCGGACCTATTGGTTTCCATAGTCTCTCAGAAAGTCTGCTGTCTAGCCAGAACTTCACGTTCAATGGGCAGACGTTCAATTTCAACTGCATTTCCCCGGACGGGATCACGTTCGCCCAGTTTTTCAGCAGCACGCCCATCCCCGGAGCCGAATTCGGGGACTATACAGTTGTCTATGCCGGCGCTGGCGCCGTCACCGCGGTTGGAAGCACGCTGTCCGTTGTGGGTCCGAGCGAGTGACAATCTTGAGAAAATCGCAAAAGAACTTTCGCCAGCGAGGCCCCTGGAAGTCGCAGCCAAAAAGAGATGTATTCAAGGTGGGAAGGAAACCGGTCTCATGACCGGGTTCCTTTCCATTCATGAGGAGTGTAAGTTTCGTCCTGGTCACCCCTGTGTCCTGTGCGTTTCAGGCGCTCAGGGTGGGAGTGATCGTCACGCTCATGACCTAACCTATTCTGGCTCAGAGCAAGAACTCAACCCAGACCATTCGTGGAACCTATGCCTGGAGGTGCACCGGCCAGGTCTGATACGTGCACTAAGCGCGCGGGCGGCGCAGCGAACGTCATAATCGTTGAGAAAAGACCAGCGAGGTAACCGGGACACTCAAACTTACCCTAAACAGGATGGGCGCACGCCCCTCCTGCTTGGGCCGGTGATGGAGCAGTTCGCGTTGAGCCGACTCCACCCAAGTCAACCAGGCCGACTGCTGGCTTGAAGCATCATCCTCAATTCGAATCGTGGGTCACATCCGACAGCGGCCTGATTCTTATGCCGGAGTCGGACGAGCGCTTGGCATTCGGAGAACTCAGCGAACAGCACTCGTCCCACTCTTACCGTGGAAAGAGCATGCAGCTACCCCCAGCCAGTCCGCTCCCCCATTGGCGGGCGGCGCAGACATCGTGGTGAAGGTGCGAAATAATCCCTGGATGAGCAAAAGCATTTCATCCCGCGAGGCGGGACAAAGTCGTAGAAGGCGCAAAGAAAACAAAGCAGTTGTTCTTTGCGAGTTTTGGCGCCTTGGTCCCGCTCTGCGGGATGAGATTGTTTATTTTTTCACAGCTTCGGTTTGATGTCTGCGGCGCACCGCTGTCGCCGCGCAGTAAAACGCGAGGATGCGACGGCGACGGCATTTCTACGGGCTCAACCATCTTCATTACCTCACCACCCGTACCTGTCGCTGCGCCCGCCCTTTCCACCGCCGCCTCGTTTCCTCTCCTGACCCCTGGCCGTGGTCGAGCTTCCGGTTCGGCTACCGGCAAGGTCCCTCCCTCCTCGCAATGGATTTGATGCCCTGAATCTCATAACGCAGACCCGCCGCGGCGGGTCTGCGCCACCCCGCGGGGAAAAGCCAGCGGTCAGAAAGCGCTGACCGCGGCTACCCGTTGACCTCACTGTTCCAGCGTCGCTGCTAACCGCACCTCCGAACCTGGCCCCACGCTGATTTCACGCGACCAGTCCTTGTGACCAGAGAGCTTGACGCTAACAGTATGCTTCCCGGGCTTCAACTTCAAGACCGCCGGACAATTTCCCATAAACTGGCCGTCGGCATAGACTTCGGCGCCATCGGGATTGGAGGTTACATTAACCGTACCCGTTGCCGTCTCTTGGGTTGGCGGCGCAGGCGGCTTTTCTTCCCCAGTCTGCGTCGCAGCAGGTTCCTTTGCGACGCTGGTGGTGACACCTACAGGGATGAACCCGCGCTCTTTTTCGCCGACAGCAACAGGAACACCAGTGACACCCTGCAATGCAACAAGAATGGCGCGATAGTTATCTTTGTCGCCTTGAAGCAGCAAACCGCCGCTCTTGCCATCGGCGGTTTTGTACTGGACACCGATGTAATGCAGCCGCGTCTTATGCAAGAGACCAAAGAGAGCCACCGGAGCCACAAGGACTGCCAGCGCGATCATTGTTCCGACGCGCCGGTGAGCCTCTTGGCCGTAGCTGAGCGATGTTACGGACTTAGGAGCGATTTCCGCCTTCTGGCCGTCTTTTAGCGTCAACAAGATCAGATCAGGGGTAATTGTGAGCTTATTATTCCAATCCTTCGGATCGACTTTCGTCGATACCGTGCCGCCGTTGTACCGGACCTTGTCGAATGTATTGCCTTGGGCGTACGCCAAGAGGGCCGTACCCAAGAGGATGGCCAATAGCCTTTTTGTGATTCCCATGATGCCTCCTGTGTGGGCGAAACTACGCGCGAGGGAACTCGTCGCGGGGGAGTCTATCAGAGTGGAACGCGTTCGGGCGCTTCCGCTTGCGTGGGTCATCTTATGTGGTATCCGCATAGTACGCGACGCGTCCTTGCTCAGAGGCCGTCCACCGGGCTCTTGACTCAGGGACTAGCCGCAATGGCGAGCGCCGATTCGCGGGCTTCCCACCTCCTGGCACCCTCTTAAAACAGGAGGGGAAATTGTTCATGACGCCTAGCCTCCCGGAAATCCTCGGGCTGGCGACCAGGATGGCTCAATTAGACTGCCATTCAACCTGCGATGCAACTCCAAAATCTCGCACTCCAAAATCTCGCGCGCCGGGGCCGCCTATTTCCTCATCCTTGGACATTGCCACGCTCGTTCCCCGACCCTGAAGGTCGTATTACCCTGAGCCGCGGGACGCAAGACCGGTGTGACGCCACCCGGATCCGACCCGTCCGCTGACGGGTCGGACCTGGTTGGGGGCGCGTTTTCCGGGGGCGTTGCCCCCGGCTACTCTATCGATCCCCTCCGGGGATCAAGGCTCGACAGCACCGAGGACGTACGGGGGGCGCAAAAAGCAGGTAAAAAGCTCTCCGGCCCGCTCGGCCTGAATTGCTCGACTGAGAGGAGTAATTCATCGACTTTCTGGAGGGCGGAGCCCAGCGTAGCGAAGAATCTGCTTTTGGTTGCGACCGCAGGCGACGCTGCAAAACTTGCATCCTCTACCGCTTCGTGAGAGCACAAAGGTGCGACCCACCCACAGCAAATCAGGTCTTTACGCACGATCCCTCTCTCCCGCAGGTAACTAGTAAATTCTACCCTGCCTCGTGTAAGACTTGCATCTGTTACCACTTCGTGAGAGCACAAAGGTGCGACCCACCCCCCAGCAAATCAGGTCTTTACAATTGAGTAATCGTTTGGCAGGTTGTGTGCACGGTAGTCAGTGACTAGCTGCCGACACCTCTGATTTGCACGCGGGGGCAGCCAGTAAATGAGCACGAGTACGACAGAGTCTCTCGCTCAGTGAATGACCAGGAGCGGCCCTCAACCCGCGAGCTGCAACCCCATCCGGGTTGTAGGAGGGAGCCCCTCGTAAACTGCGACCGGGCAGCGCGGCCCTTTTCCGTCGTGCAGTCTGGCGCATCGAAGGCTCACTACGTAATGAGCCGGGAGGACATTGGGACTCAATCCTCAGGATGTGTGTGTCCACGACGGATGCAGAAATCAACCTCTGAGAACAATTCGGAATCAGCCCGTTGCGCCACGAAACATATAAGGACTCGTGAATAGATATAGCACTCATGGGGTGGCGATCATGCTCTTACGGGGTCTTGGTGGCCTCATTACATAAATCATAATAAAGCGGGCAGCTCTTTCCTATATCGAGCCTTCTCTCACGAACTCTCAGGGTAACAAAGCATTCCGCGGATAACCAAATCTGGACGTGAAGAGGTTTGCCGTCCCCTGTAAGTGTGCCGGTTGCCTCGGCGATCGCGCCGAAGACTGGTGCACAAGCCTCTTGGCGGCTCGGAACCGTTGCTGAGCCCTAAGGGGAGAAGTATGCCTTGCCCATGTCATCTTGAGAACCGCCGGAAGTACGTATGCGCCGGACGCTCTGCGCAACTCGTCCTTTCTGTGCTCCTATTTTTCGTGGCCCTCAGTCTTGCTCAAGATGCCGTAGCGCGGATCACTACAAGTTCCAATAGTCTCAGCTTTGGGAGCGTCACGGTGGGGACCAGCCTTACCCTGGGGGTAACTCTCGCGAATAATGGAACTAGCAGCGTGAAGGTCTCACAGGCCACGGTAACAGGAGCGGGCTTCAGCGTCAGCGGGCTTGTGTTACCCCTTACCCTGAATGCCCGCCAAAATGCTACCTTCAACGTTGAATTCGCTCCCGCGGTCGGCGGCAGCGTCACCGGCGCCATATCGATCATCACTAATGCTTGGTGGAACCCTACCATCAGCATCTCGCTGTCAGGGACCGGTGTGGCACAACCCACGGCAAACTTGTCGCCCCCCAGCATGACGTTTGCAAGCCAAGCCCTCGGGACCACGAGTAGCGCCCAAGCTGTGACACTTACGAACAGTGGCGGCACGACGCTAAACATCACTAGCCTCGCGCTCACGGGCGTCAATGCCAGCGACTTTGCCCAGACCAACACGTGCGGCAGTTCGGTGGCGGCCGGCAGCAACTGCACGATCAGCGTGACGTTCAAGCCTTCAGCGAGTGGCAGCCGCACGGCCTCGGTGAGCATCACGGACAACGCCAGTGGCAGCCCGCAGACGGTGAGCCTCTCCGGCACGGGCGCGGCTGCCGTGGTTAGCCTTTCACCCACCAGCCTTGGCTTCGGCAACCAGTCCGTAGGTACGACCAGTACGGCTCAGACCCTCACCTTGGGCAACACGGGCAACGCCGCCTTGAGCATTACCAGCCTCGCGCTCACGGGTACCAATGCCAGCGACTTTGCCCAGACCAACACCTGCGGCAGTTCGGTGGCGGCCGGCAGCAACTGCACGATCAGCGTGACGTTCAAGCCTTCGGCCAGTGGCAGCCGCACGGCCTCGGTGAGCATCACGGACAATGCCAGTGGCAGTCCGCAGACGGTGAGCCTTTCCGGCACGGGCACGGCTGCCCTGGCCAGCCTTTCAGCCACCAGCCTTGCCTTCGGCAACCAGTCCGTGGGTACGACCAGTACAGCTCAGCCCCTCACCCTGAGCAACACGGGCAACGCCGCCTTGAGCATTACCAGCCTCGCCCTGACGGGTACCAATGCCAGCGACTTTGCGCAGACCAACACCTGCGGCAGTTCGGTGGCGGCCAGCGCCAACTGCACGATCAGCGTGACGTTCAAGCCTGCGGCCAGTGGCAGCCGCACGGCCTCGGTGAGCATCACGGACAACGCCAGTGGCAGCCCGCAGACGGTGAGCCTCTCCGGCACGGGCGCGGCTGCCGTGGTTAGCCTTTCACCCACCAGCCTTACCTTCGCCAGCCAGTCGGTGGGTACGACCAGTGCAGCCCAGACCCTCACCCTGAGCAACACGGGCAACGCCGCCTTGAGCATTACCAGCCTCGCGCTCGCCGGTACCAATGCCAGCGACTTTGCCCAGACCAACACCTGCGGCAGTTCGGTGGCGGCCAGCGCCAACTGCACGATCAGCGTGACGTTCAAGCCTTCGGCCAGTGGCAGCCGCACGGCCTCGGTGAGCATCACGGACAATGCCAGTGGC
>Ga0116126_1001585_pt1 | contig 14213 bp, 11 predicted proteins | sample June2015DPH_16_5_FD_89730 | JGI IMG/M metagenome (GOLD analysis project Ga0116126, IMG submission 89730) | Peatland microbial communities from SPRUCE experiment site at the Marcell Experimental Forest, Minnesota, USA - June2015DPH_16_40 | ecosystem: Environmental > Terrestrial > Soil > Wetlands...
GCGAGAGCACCCACCGACAGACCGCCGACGGCCCGGTGGCTCTGGACGCACGCAACTTCACCGGCGGCGATTATCAAAACATGTTGCTCGATGTGGAAGCGGCCGTGGATTGGCTCCAAGCCCGGCCGGAAATCGACGGAAAACATATCGCGTTGATCGGTGAAAGTTTTGGCGCCAACATCGTGCTGCGATACGCCGCCATCAACGAAGACATCGCCGCGGTCGTCGCCCTCAGTCCCGGCATCACCTATCGCGGGGTGCGGACCGATGATATCATTTCCCGGGTGTCACATGCGCCCCTGCGCATATTCGTCTCGCAATACGACCCGTTTGCGTTCGAGTCGTGCAAGCGCCTTGTCGAAATTCAGAAGGAGGTGGGCCTGAACCCGGCCACCAACACACTGACCATTTGCACCGGCAACCTGCACGGGTCCGACATGCTGCGCGGCGTCAGAAATCTCCCCCAGATCGTCATCACCTGGCTGAAGAACACGCTCACGCAACCTCCGGCCCCGTCCGCGCCCCGGCGCCTGCAGCCCCCTCTGGCACGACGCCCGTCCCCGCAAAATGATTCCGCTGCGTGACGATCGACCGCCACGAACCTTTGCGTTTGCCACGGCCGCAATCGTTGTGCTCAATGTCGTCGTCTTCTGGCACGAACTCTCGCTGGGCAGCCCCAATCGCCTGGACGCGTTTGTCGCCAGTTTCGCCCTGACGCCGGCCGATCTCACGCATGCGCCTTCGCCGGACACGTACCGCACGGTCATTACCTCGATGTTCCTGCACGGCGGCTGGGCGCATATCCTCGGCAATATGCTCTTTCTCTGGATCTTCGGAAAGAACGTCGAGGATTCCATCGGCCATTTCAAATTCGTCGTCTTCTACCTGCTCTGCGGTGTCGCGGCAGCGGCGGCCCAGGTCGCCCTCTCACCCGATTCGACCGTCCCGATGATCGGCGCCAGCGGGGCCATTTCGGGGGTGCTCGGCGCGTATTTGCTGCTGTTCCCCCGCGCGCGTGTGTTGGTGCTGTTCCCGATCTGGATCTTCTGGCGTGTGTTTTACGTGCCGGCAATTCTGTACCTCGTCTTTTGGTTCGGCATGCAATTGCTTAGCGGAATGGCGGTTCTCAATACCATGGACGTCAATGGCGGAGTCGCCTTCTGGGCGCACGTCGGCGGGTTTATCGCGGGAATCTTCCTGATCCCCGTCTTCAAGAAACGCGGCGTCAGGCTGTTTCAGTAGCCACGGACGCTGCGGCACCCGCGGCCGGCGTCGACAGAATGCTGATCTATTTGCGCATTACGTCGACCACGATCACGCAACTCAACACCAGCACGATCGACGCCAGCCAGCGCATCGGCTCTAGCAACTGATTCGAACCACCCAACATCCGCCGCAGCGAATTCATTTCGCCATCAAACCATCGGCGGCGGGGGCGACAGGGGGGCTGGCCTCGCTCGCCGTGCTTCGCCGCCAAGTGGCGAAACCCACCAGCGCCATTTCAACAGCCACGTATCCGATGACATAGGAAAACCCACCAACCCCAAATCCATAACTGTGCAGGCCCTTCCCCAGCACGAAATTCACACCGTACCACGCCATTAGCACGGCCATGAAGCATACGACACTGGAAACCGTCAGCGCGAAATTGCTCAGCCAACCTGCCAGCCGCCCATGTAAGGGGATCAGATAGCTCACCAGCGCAATCAACGCCCATGTTTCCTTCGGGTCCCAGCCCCAGAACCGACCCCAGGCGTAATGCGCCCAAATCCCGCCCAGAATCGTCCCCGCCGCGAGCAGCAACACCCCGATCTGCATGGCGCGGTAGATGAAGTTCTCGATCTTCGCGATTGTTTGCCGGGCAGACGGCGCAAACAGGTAATACCCCAGCGCAATGTGACCAACCCCCATCGCCACCGCGAATGCCGCGTAGCCCAGCGTAATCGTCGGCACGTGGATACTCAGCCAGAAATTGTCACGCAACACTGGCACCAGCGGCCCGATGCTGGGATCGAGCACGGCGGGAAATTGGTCGGCCAACAGCAACATCACCACCGATAACGGCGCGACCGCGACGATGTAGTAGCGCGGACGGTATACCAACTCCAGAATCAGGGCGAACAACGCCGCCCCGAAGCTGACCCACACCACGGATTCATACATGTTCGTGATCGGCGGACGCCCGGAAATCATGATCCGCAGGTAAAATCCCCACGCATGCACGGCCACGCCCGCCAGAAATGCCGCAACGCCGATCCAATAGACCCCCGCATTCCGCAAGCGCCACGTCGCCAGCAGCCACACAAACGCCGCGAGGTAACACATCCACGCTTTGCGGAACGGATGGAACGAATTGTAATCCACTTCGCGCTGCAGGCTCGCGAACGTCGGGTACACGGACGGACTCAGAGCCACCAGATACGACCGAAGCTGACCGGAGGCTGCGGCAAACGCCCCCGGGTCACGTTGAACATACGCCCCGGCCAATGTCTTGAAAATGTTCTGTAGTTCCGCTTCCTTGTCCGCGCCGTAGTACTTGCCAATCTCGGTCACGGGCACCCAGGCGCCCTTGGCGCTGCTCGGGTGCGGGACCACCGCCAACGATTGGGGGCCGACCGCTTCGTCCAACAACCGCAATCGATCCGCCACAATCTGTGCCTCGCGCTCTTCGTGTGTGAGATCGACCTTCTGTTTGCCACTCTCCTTCTGGTCGATCCTTCCCATCATTTCGCGAAACTGGTCTGTCGCCAGTTGAGTATAGGTAAAGTATTTCTGGTCGGCCGCCAGTCCGAGCTTCTCCCGCAGCGGCTTGTAGTTCACCAGAATGACGGGCACCGTGCTCCACTCGCGCGTCTCGAACCACATCGACATCAGCACGTCCATGGGCTCCATCGGCCGTCCGCTCTGGGGATCTCGAAACGTTTTTTTACCCGTCAGTTTCTCCACCGTCTCCAGCGCCACCGTGTCCAGCGGCTTTTTCCGCCCGTCCTTTTGCACGGCGAGAAACCGTAACGCCGTAAAGTCCAGATCGTCCGCAAACGCCGTCGTCGCCACCGTGAGCATCAACAGGATTGCTGTCCACGTCCTCACGCCGTCACCATTTCCTGCTTCTTGCGTCGTTCATTCTTCATCTTCCCACCTTCCGCCGTCCCATTTCTCTGCAGCCAACCGCGCCCCCAAAACATCAGTGCGATCCCCCCCACAATCAATACCGCGCCCGTCCATGTCACGTACGTCACGATCATCGGATCCTTCTTCACCTGCAGCGCCGTGTATTTCAAATCGTTCGGGTTCCACGAGGCCTGAGAGAATTTGTAGCCGTTGAACCACGCCGGATGATTCATCCAGATCGACGCGCGCTGCGTCAATCCGCGTACGTCGTCGTGAAAGATGACCTTGCTGGTCCAACCCGCCACGTTCATGCTGCCCTCGTCCCGCTCCACGAGGAAATCTTCCAGCTCAACCCGAAACGGCAGTTGCATGAAATCCCAGCCATACATCACGTGGATCGTCTTGCCGCCAACGTCCAACACCACCGGCTGGCCAAACCGCACCCACTCCGCTCGTTCCTGACCGTTGGCGCGCGCTGTCACTTTCAAAGCCGGAGCGTTGTCGTCCGAATCCGTCGTCGCTGGTTCGACTCTCTCCGTTGTCACCGCCCTGGCCACATACTTTACCGGCGTAAACTGAAAATCCATCCAGCCCGTCGCCACCGGCTCCCCAACTTTCATCTCTCCCGACTTGAACCCCGCTTTCGCCGCGACCGCGTAATGCAGCGAGCCGTCCGGTGCGAGCACAACGGTCATCACCCCGCTGCGCTGTTTCGGGGCTGTACCTCCACCTCCCGTGAGGGTCACGTGAGCGCCAATCGCCTGGCCGTGCGTCGTCCGCACGATCGGGTCCATCTGTCCCGACGCGAACACAAATTGCCGCTCCTCATCCCCGCCCCGACTTAAGACGACGACGGCCGCGGGATTGATCGGATCGTTGGAAGCGGTCGACGGCTTGTGGTTTTCATCCAATCGAAAATCCGGCCAGTAACCGGCAATGTGCGCTTTCGCCCCGGATTCTCCCAATGTCACGTCCTTGTCCACATTCTCAGCCAACGGGACGGTGAACGGTTTCCCGTCGATCTCAATCCGCAACTCCGGTCCCGCTTTCGCTGCATCCGCCGGCGCCGACGTCAGCCGCTTCACTTCGTCCGCATCGCGCGCCGCGACGAATTCGAACTGCGCCGGACCGATACTCGCATGACTTCGTTCCGGCGACGACGCCAGCAGCCAGTCCGTCACATCCTGACCAGCCATTTCGCTCTTCAACTCGAATTGCAGCGCCGGATTCGGGTCGATGCCGCCGTCCTGGACAAGTTGTATGACACGGCTGTTGGGGATGAATGCGTCCAGCCTAAGCCGCAAGTCCTTCCCCGTTTGGATCGATGCCGGCTTGACGGTCCCGTTCCGCTTCACCTGCACGACCGCCTTCGCGCGTGCGCCCGTTTCGGGCACTACCACCGTCACGGCTTCGTCCTCGATGCGGACCACATTCGCCGGCGGCTCGCCGACGCGCATTTCCATCATGCCTTCTGTGCCGTAATGAAATGCCGCGCTGCAACCGCCCAGCAAAATGATGATCCCCGCATGGGTGATGACAAAGCCAACGTGCTTGCGTTTCCACGGCCAGCGGGTCAGCGCCGCCGCCGCCACGTTCACAGCCAACACGGCCAACAGCCCGTTAAACCACCAACTCCGGTACACCACTTGCCCGGCCACGCGCGAGCTCTCGCGAGATTCCAGAAAAGTACCGGCGGCCATGGCAACGGCGAGTAAGAGCAACACGACCACCGCCAGCCTGAGGGAGCCAAAGAATTTCAAGAGACGATTTTGCATCGCGACCTGGAGATTATTCTACCACTGCCGCGCAACGTTCCACAAGCCTCCGAGCAAGTCAATGTGCCGGGACGCCACCGTTCTTGCCAAGCTTGCGTAAATGGGGTAATCCAAGGGCGCGATGGTTTATCGTGCTTTTGGCAAGACCGGGTGGCGGGTCAGTCGGGTCGGGTTGGGCTGCTGGCAGTTTGGCGGCGCGATCATGCTCGATGGTCAACCCGATGGCTGGTCGGGCGTCAATGACGACGAATCTCTCGCCACCATCAAACGCGCCGTGGAACTCGGCATCAATTTCTTCGACACCGCCGACATGTACGGCTGGGGCCACAGCGAAGAAGTGCTCGGTCAAGCCCTCAAAGAGATCGGCAACCGCGACCGCCATTACATTGCGTCCAAGGTCGGCTTCTGGCACGACGACCAGGGCAAACGCACCTTCAACGAGTCCAGGGACTACATCCGGCACGCGTGCGACGCCAGCCTGCGCCGTCTGCAGACCGACCGTATCGACCTCTATCAATGCCACCTCTGGCGCACCGAGCGTTGGACGGAATTCCTCGACGCCTTCGAGACATTGCAGGAACAGGGCAAGATCCGCTTCTACGGCGTCTCGACGAACGACTTCGATGTGGTTCAGCACTTTGACGAACGCCATCACCTCGTGTCTGTGCAGTCCAACTACAACCTGCTCGATCGCCATGTCGAACAGGACATCCTTCCGTACTGTCGCTCGCGCGGCATCGCGTTCATCGCCCGCGGGCCGCTGGCCATGGGCAAGCTGTCGGGCAAGCTCACCAAAGACCACAAATTCGACGCCAATGACATTCGCCGCAAATGGCTGGAAGGCGACAATCGCAAAAACTTCGAGCGTGACATCAACACGGTCGAGCGCTTGAAGCCGATCGCCCAAAAGCACGGGCTCACCATGGCCGAGTTGGCCGTGAAATTTGTGCTGACCCACGTGGCGGTCTCCACGACAATTCCGGGCACGAAGAACCGCAGTCAACTCGAACACAACGTGGCCGCGAGCATTCTCCCCCCCCTCACGTGTGATGAACTCGCCGCCATCCGCGAAGCACTGGCGACCGCGTAGCCGGGGCTCCTCGCTCGATTCCGTCAATCAATTCCGCGCTTCACACAGGAACTCCTCCGACATATTCTCGGGCCATGCTGCAAATGGGCAAAATCTTTATCGGGCTCGCCTTTTGGAATGTCGCCCTGTTCGGCGTGACGATCTGGCTCGGCGTGACGCATCATTCCACCTACTGGCAGCATCAGGCGATGGGCGTACTCACCGCTGTGTACACGCTGTTCACCCACAGCGTCGTGTTGATGCATTTCATGGGGTCAGGCAAGGGAATCAAGGAGGCGGTGGAAACGTATGGCCTGCCGAACGACCCAAACACTGGCTACATCCGGCGCACACGCCGCTTCAAAGGTCAGACTTCAGGACACGCTACCCTGTGTTGCCTGCTGGTCATCGTCACCGCCTGGCTCGGCGGATGGATGGATACACACAAGCTGAATCCGACAGCGCACCGCTGGCATATGGGATTCGCACTGTTCACGGTCGCGTACAACCTCTACGCGTTCCGGGTGGAATACAAGGTCATCGCCGAAAACACGGCCATGATCCGCGAGATCGACGCCAGGATCGCGTCGAAAACCTGATCACCCCCTCGCCGGCAGTTTCTCAAACCTCCGCCACACCTTTTGGGCCACGCGTTGTGCTTCGGTGCGAATCTTGTCTTCATCCACACCAACCACGTGGTGGTTCTTAACGACCCATTGCCCGTTGACCATTACATCCGTTACGAACTGCGACGACATGCCGAAGATCAGGTGCCCGTACAGATTCTGCGGCGTGACCGGCGTGGGCGTTGGATAATCCAGGACGACCAGATCCGCGGCGCCACCCGGTGCCAGAACTCCGAGACGGACATTCAACAGGAGCGAGGCGAGGTTCTGTGCGCCGGTCAGAAACCCAACGACATCGCCGATGCCGAGTCCGTTTCGCGCATCCCGCGCCTTGAACCAGGCGAACTTCGCTTCCTCAAACATATCCGCACCAATGCCGTCCGTGCCGAGCGCGACCTGCTGGCCCATGAGATGCACGGGCGCATAACCGACCGCGTTGTTCATATTTGAGCGCGTGTTGTGCGCGAACCAACACCCAGCCTCCCGCGCCAACTTGAGTGACAATTTATCCAGATGCGTGCCATGACCGAGAATCGTCTTCGGACCGAGCACGCCGAATGCCGCCAGGCGATCGACCAGGCGCATTTGGTATTTCCGCGTAGAATCCGCCTGATCGCACGGGTCTTCCGCCACGTGAATGTGAACTCCCGACTCCAGACCTTCCGCCAAATCTGCGCAGGCGGAGAGCGATTCGTCCGAAAGAGTGAACGACGCGTGCGCGCCAACCAGTCCGCCAAACATCGGCCCGCGGTTCTTCGTGACCCAAGCTTCATTCTCCTCCAGCCCGAGTCTTGCCCCGCGCTTTCCGTTGCGGTCGGTCACCTCGTAGCACAACACGCCCCGCAACCCGACCTTCGAGAACGCCTCCCCCATCACGCCCAGCGAACCACGAATGAAATTCGGCGAGGCATGATGGTCGATCAACGTGGTTGTTCCGCAACGCGCCGCGTCAAGCACGCCGACAAGCGTGCTGTAATACACCGCCTCGTCGTCGAGCGCGCGGTCGAGCGTCCACCACACATACTTGAGGATCTCATAGAAGTTCCGCGGGATTCTCTTTGGGGCGGGCATCCCCCTCGCCAGCGCAGAGTATAAATGCGTGTGACCGCACACCATCCCCGGCATCACAAACTTGCCCGAGAGATCGAGCGTCTTCTCACCGGCGTCAGCCTTGAGCTTCTTCGCCTTCGCGGTAATGACACCGTTTTCAATCCGCAAATCAGCGCGCTCGACGGTCGAACCTGCAACCGAAATCAATGTCGCACTCTTAAGAAGCATGGCCTCGTCTAGCGGTTAACATGAATTCCCCAACCGCGTCAACCACGGGATTGTTGCGGTCAACCCAGGTATTTTGCTTTTGCCACACATCCACACGATAGTACGATGAATCTGCCAATGATTCCGAAATCCACACACCCCAAAGAAACGTTTGACCGGTTGGCGCGTCGGGCGTTGTTCGCGTTCATCATAACGTTCATCATTTCGCGGATCATGGTGTTCCTGATCATGTCGGGACAGGTTGCGAACATGTATTTCTTCCTGCACGGCACGCACGTTCACCATCTCAATTACGGCATCTTCCTTCTGGCGATTGTCTGTGGATATTCCATCTTCGCACGGCCCGATGGACGCACCGCCGAAGTTGTCGCGCTCCTGTACGGGCTGGCGATGGGTCTCACGTTTGATGAATTCGGCATGTGGCTGCATCTCGGCGGGAGCTATTGGCAACGGGCCAGCGTCGATGCCGTCATCATCGTCGCCGCCGTGATCGGCCTCCTTGCCTACGCCCCGTCGCTCGAACGGCTCGAACGACGTCACTGCAGCGCCTTCGTCGCCGTAGTAGTCGCACTCGCCGGCTTCGTCTTTGTGATCTTCTGGACCGGCGGTTACATCGGCAACCTCTACGGGCCGAAGCTGCGCGAGCTGGAGATTTCCTCTTCGCCGTAAGATTTCGGCGAGCGTCCCCTCCCGGTGCTTCACAAGGCCGCCGATGACGAATCAAATCGAAGACAGAAGACTGTTGTAAATTTCCCTGTTTGTTTGCGTGGCGTAGCGGTAGGCCGCAAGGAAGTCCGCCGTGGTGGTGAAGCCCAGGCGCCTGGCGAGGCGTTGCTGCTCGCGCGGGTCAGCGGGGATCCTGGAAACCCCGACGTTCTCGACGCGGCGCAAGGCGGATTCGATTCGGCGGAGAAAGATGTAGTTGTGGCGCAACACCGCGCTTTGTTCTTCTCCGACGATACCCAGTGCCGTGAGGCGATTGAGAACCGCCAGGGTATGCGCGATGCGCAGTGGCGGGTGTGCCTGACCGCGGAGAAGCTGCAGGGCTTGGGTGAGAAATTCCACGTCCACCAAACCGCCCGGTCCGGTCTTGAATTCCAAATCGGGGTGTTGCTGGTCACCGCGTTCCGTCTCGATGCGGCGGCGCATCTGCTTGATTTCTTCCAATTCCTCCGCGGTGAGCGCCCGCCCATACAGGAAATCATGCGTCATCCGAATGAAATCCCGGCCCAGTTGGGCGTCGCCGGCAACGAACCGCGCTTTGACAAGCGATTGCCGCTCCCAAAGCTGCCCCCGCTTCCCGTAATAGTCGCGATGGGCTTCCAGCGAACTGGCGAGCGTTCCCTTCTCGCCGTCGGGCCGCAGCCGCGGATCCACCACGAACAGACTGCCCGCGCTGGTTTGCCGCCCCATAAAGTCGATCACCCGTGACGCCAGCTTGCTCGCCTCTGCCTGGTCGCTCGTGCCGGTTCCTCCGACAAACAGCACGTCAAGGTCCGCACCGTAACCCAATTCCGTTCCCCCGAACTTGCCCATGCCGATCACGGCGAACGGAAGCTTGTTCAGCCCGAGGTTCGCTTGGGCCTGTTCGAGCGCAAACCGCAAGCAAACCTCCGCCAGCGCCGTCATTTCCGCGTGAGTCTGCTCGATGTCCGCCAACCCCATCACGTCTTCGATGCCGAGACGCACCAACTCCGACCGCTTCCAATGTCGCGCCGTTTCCATCGCATCGCCGCCCGCTTGTTGGGCGGCGGACAACTCCTCGCACATGCGGCGGACGCTCTTTGGGTCGCTCAACACCACTCCGCGGACGATCCCATCGAACAATTCGGGTTGGCGCGCCAACGCATCGCTCAAGTGCCGGCTCGCGTCTCCGAGCCGCATGAGCATCTCGACCAGCCTCGGGTTGCCGGCGAGAATCTCATACAGCAGGCCGCGCGACCCATACGCACTCACGAATTTGTCAAACTGCGCCAGTGCGGCATCGGGATCCGCCACCTGTGACGCCCAGTACAGCAGCGTCGAGAACAACTGGATGAACAATTCCTTCGTCCGCTGCGAGACATGACCAAACCCCGGCCCGTGCCAGAGGTTCTCGACCACCCTCGCCGCGGCTGACACATCCACGAAACCCGCGTTGGCCAACACCTTCGGCAGCTTGTTTGTTGCGAGCAGGGCTTCCGTCGTTTGTGTCGTGCGGTCACCAGCGTTGGCCAGCACGGACTCGTAAATTTTGCGGACCGCCGATGTGTGTGACGCCTCGACCGCGAGGAACTTCTCCACCGAGTCGAACCCGAGGCTGCGCGCCAGGCGAAACAACGCGTGCTCCTGGTCGGGAATCGTGTGCGTCTGCAAGTCCATCTCCATCTGGAGGCGGTGCTCCACGTTGCGCAGGAACCGATATGCGTTGGCCAATGCCGCGGCGTCATCCGCTGCGAGCGTCTTCGTCCTGACCAGGGCCGCCAGCGTGCGAAGGGTACTACGGTCGCGCAACGGCACCAATCGCGCACCTCGCAGCACCTGGAAGGACTGCACGATGAACTCAATTTCGCGGATACCGCCAATGCCGAGTTTCACATGACGCGTGAGCTGTCCTTCGCGCACCACCTCCTCCTCAATGCGCTTCTTCAGGACAGCCATTTGTTGAATGACATTGCCGCCCGCATGCCGCGTGTAGATGAAGGGCTGAACCATGTCGATAAACCCGGCCCCGACGGCGGCATCGCCCGCCACGGGTCGGGCCTTGATCAGCGCCATCCGTTCCCAGGTTTCGCCGAACTCCGCATAGTAATTCTCACAGCTATCGAGCGAGCGAACGAGCGGGCCGGACTTACCCTCTGGTCGCAGCCGTAGATCAATGCGAAAAATGTTGCCCTCAGCGCTCGGGGCGCTCACGGCACGGATGATCTCCTCGGCCAGCTTGGTGAAAAAGTGGTGATGGGTCAGCGTCGGTGTCAGGTTCCCCTCTTCGCCATACGCGAAGATCACATCCACATCGCTGGAGTAATTGAGTTCCTGGCCGCCGAGTTTTCCCATGCCGATGATGGAGAACCGGCCGGAAGCGGCCACGGCATCTCCGGACAACTTGCACGAGACGCGCAGCGACTCCAGTGCGATGTCAAACACCGCCTGGAGACAGACCTCAGCCAGGTTGGACAATTCCAATGTCGTTTCCTCGACCGTCGCCCGCCCAATGAGGTCGCGGGCGCCAATGCGGAGCGTTTCGCGGCGACGAAAACGGCGAATAGCGTCGTATTTCTGCGCCGGCACACGAATCGGCAGGAGTAACCGCGTCAATTCCGCCGCCAGCCACGCTTTCCCGCGCGGTTTCTCCAGTGTCTGGGGCGCAAGGAAGAAATGGAGGTGTTCGGCGTTGCGGGTCAGCGTTTGGGCCAGGGCTGCAGAATGGGCGAACACGGTGATCAGCAGGTCGAGTTGCCCGGGCGACTCGTGCAGGTAATGATAGAAGATGTTCGGGTTGGGCAAGGCGGCCACCAGCCGCTCGAAGCTGACCAGCGCACGGTCCGGATCGGCCGACTTCTCACACGCACGGATCAAATGCTTGAGAATCTTCCGGAGATTGCGCCGTTGCAACGCGTCTTCGTGCAATCGTTCGATGGCCGCCAGAACGCGCCTGACGTCGCGAAAACCGTGGCTGCGAAGGACATTCTGCGCGCCCAGCTTTGACGACGGGCGTTGGCTAATGAGCCGGGGAAGAAGCGCGGACTTCGGGGTCGAAGATCGCCGACGGGCGGCGACCTTGCGGCGAGTATTGCTCTGGCGCGGACGCGACATGCGGGTTCACCGCTGTCGCTTCTGCATCAAATCTCTTGCGGATTCAAGAATCTTCCGTTCGCGCCGGGTCAGGCTCTGCATTCCCTCGCGGGCGATCTTGTCGAGGATTGGGTCGATTTCCTCGCTGACAAATTCCTCGGACGACATGTCGCGCGGGCTGGGACGCCGCCGCGGTTTCAGCCGCGCGCCCATGCTCTGAAGCCATACCAACCACCGCGGCGTTGTGCCGTAGCCGAGTTGCTTGACGTACAGGTAGCCAAACGCCGCGCCGCCGAGATGCGCGAGGTGGGCGACGCCGATATCCGTCCGCTGAAGCAACGGGACGACATCGAACGCGACGGCAATGAGCGCCAGATACTTCGCCCGCAAACTGATGGGCAGGATGAAAAACAACAGCAGCGTCACATCGCGGTCAGGAAACAGCGTGGCGAAGGCAATGACGCACCCAAGCACCGCCGCGGACGCGCCGATCACAGGCACGGAGGAGTGGACATTGAAAGCGAACCACAGCGCGGCGCCGAAGATTCCCGCCATGAAGTACAGCCGCGTGAAGTACTTCGGACCGATGAAGTATTCCACCTCGCGCCCAAAAAACCACAGGATGAAAAGATTGATCAGGATGTGCCAGATCCCCGCGTGCAGAAACATGTACGTGATTGGCTGCCACAGGAAGCCGCGCCGCAACCCGTCGGCACTCAGGGCCAGATACTGCTCGAAATAGGGGAAGTTGGCCGCGCCACAGATGAGCTGGACAAAGAAGACAATCACGTTGATCGCGATGATCAACTGCGTGACCGAGCCGAACCGCGCCACCAAATCGCGAAACGGTCCCGAGAACCGTTGCAGCGGCCCGCGCACCGTTGATTGATCCCAGGAATCCAACATGCCAACCGAAGCATAGAACATTTTTCTCATGCCCGCAAATTGAAAGCGAGACCGGCAAATTACGAGACGGGCCGGGAAGTTTCGTCGATGGGGTTGGTGAGCCGGCTGGGATTCGAACCCAGGACCCACGGCTTAAAAGGCCGTTGCTCTACCAGCTGAGCTACCGGCTCACACGCTCACCCTCAACGACTTTCGACGATCGCCTAGATTTCGTGCGTAATTGCGCGTACCTTTGGCGCCAAGAAAGCGAGGCGGCGCCAATGAAGTCACGCACGAACACGCGCAAGCGGTCATCATGGCCGCGCATTCATACCCGAAAGCGGCCCAGCGGTCAACCCGTTTGGGTCATCGACACCCGGGTTGCCGGGCAGCGGATCTTTCAACGATTTAGTGCCGCGCAGACGGCGCAGGACTTTGCCGCTGATTTACGATCCCAACGCCAACGGGAGGGTGACGCGGCGTTCAGTGTCCCCGCGGCTCTTCGTGTCGAGGCAGTCCGGTGTGCGGCGATGCTGGCCCCCTTCCCGGGCGCCACGCTCACCGACGCGACGCAACACTACGTCACCAAGGTCTTACGCTTCCGCCAGGCGCCGAACGTCGAGACGGCCGTCGCGCGACTCTTGGACAAGAAAGCCAGGGGTAACCGTCGCGCCCGAACACTGGAGAATCTGCGCTTTCGATGGGGAGCGTTCTCCCGTGCGTTTGGGCAAAGGCAGTTGGGTGAGATCACCGAGGCTGAGTTAGCCGAATGGCTTGACTCCGTCAGCACGTCGCCCACGAACCGCCATAATTACCGGCGGTCCGTGATGCAGCTCTATCGGGCCGCGATGCGCAAGCGCTGGTGCGACGCCAACACGATGGCCGAGGCCACCGACTGCGTCCAGCTGGAAGAAAAGCCCGCTGGCATCCTGACTGTCGAGCAGTGCGCTCGGTTATTGGAGCAGTCCGCTACGTACGGCCTGACGGCGTACGCGGTCATCGGCCTTTTCTGCGGATTACGCCGCGAAGAGCTCGCGCGCCTGCAGTGGAGCGCGGTCAAATTGTCAGAACGCATTATCACCGTCGGCGCGGAGGTGGCGAAGTTGCGCCGTCAACGCCATGTCACGATCACCGACACCGCCGCTGGGTGGTTGTCGGGCATTGTGAAAACGACCGGGCCAATCGTTGACCCCGAAAACCTACGCAAACGGTTTGACGCCTGGCGGCGGGCAGCCGAGGTTCGACGCTGGCCGAACAATGCCCTTCGACATACGTTCGGAAGCATCCACCTGGCCACATTCAAGGACGAAGTCCGGACCGCCTACGAAATGGGCAATTCACCCGACATGGTGCACCGCCACTACAAAGCACTTGTAACCGAGGCCTGCGCAGCGAAGTATTGGGGTCTGCGACCGGAAACAGCCGCCCACAGGAAAATTGTGCCGATGTACGCCGCCGTCAACGGGTTGTTAACGACAGCAAGTCCACGGACCTTGCTAGACGAAGAAAGGGGGCGGTTCCATCGGAGAAACTAGCCGCTGCCAATCGGGGGTGTTGAAGGTCTTGGTTTTCTTGGTTGCGGAACCCCCATGGCGCGTACCGTCTTTCTTCCCCATAATCCTGTGTCGTCACCCACCCCCCCCCTCCCCCCCCACCCCACCCCCACCCACCCCCGACCACCCCCCTTCTCACCCC
>Ga0116126_1001590_pt1 | contig 14199 bp, 11 predicted proteins | sample June2015DPH_16_5_FD_89730 | JGI IMG/M metagenome (GOLD analysis project Ga0116126, IMG submission 89730) | Peatland microbial communities from SPRUCE experiment site at the Marcell Experimental Forest, Minnesota, USA - June2015DPH_16_40 | ecosystem: Environmental > Terrestrial > Soil > Wetlands...
GGCGGGACCTGACGGCGCGCGGTGCTGAAACTCGGGCGAGTGAGGACAACCAGTTCGACAGAGGCTCGAGGTTCGGGCCTTGCGGTCAGCCCTCGGCATTAGCCCCTTCTCCGTCTTCCGGGGAGGGGGTACTATTTCCTCCCTGGATACACGTCTCACCGCCGGAAAGGTATATGCGAATCACAATTGACAACCCTTGGAACGAAGGCTCGCGCTCGAGAGGGTGTTAGAAACGGGTCTGAATGGGCAATCCCATTCTGCGTCCTTCCCGATCACACCTCCCACAGCCATAGCCTTTCGATTCCCGAGAAAAGCAAAAAGCGAATGCCGCAGCTAGCCGGAACGTTTGCGCCGCGAGTCAGCGTCTGCGCACAGGTGGAGGACTCGTAGGGGCAACCGTTGTGGCTGCCCCAGGGCGGCGACAAGGGCCGCCCCTGCGACACTGCTTCGGCGAGGTCACTAAAGGAGAAGTGGAATGGCGAAGGAGTTCACCGCACAACCGGTTGTTGATAGGGTGAGCGCACCCTTGCCGGTCCTGGACGGCAAATCCCCGCTCCGCCGTGGGGATGCGTCCATGAATCTTCTTTCCAAGGCTTATTACCGCTACAAGAAAGTCCTGAAGGTCATCCGGCTGTTTCTCATCATCGCCGGCCCGGGCATCATTGTCATGGTTGCCGACAACGACGCCGGGGGCATCACAACCTATACCGCCACGGGAGCAAAATACGGTTTCCATTTGATCTGGTTCCTCATTCTGCTGGGGCCGGTCGCCTACTTTGTGCAGGAAATGACGGTACGGCTCGGCGCGGTGACCAAACGGGGCCATGCGGAGGCGATCTTTCATGCCTTCGGGTCTTTCTGGGGATGGTTTTCGCTTTTGGATCTTGTGCTCTTGAATTGGCTGACAATGATCACGGAGTTCATCGGCATGACAGCGGCACTCAGCATCTTCGGAGTGCCGCGAATCTTGACCGTGCTCTTGGCGGCGACTTTGATGGGGACGATGGTGATTCAGGGGCGGTACTGGACGTGGGAAAAGGCGGCGATGGTGTTTTGCGTGCTCAATCTCATTTACATACCTGCCGCGTTCATGATCCACCCGCCACTAAAGCAGGTTTTGCAAGGCTGCTTGATCCCGCAGCTTCCGCCGGGAGGGTTCACGAATGAACTGTTCTTCTTCCTGATGGCGAACATCGGCACCACGATTGCGCCCTGGATGATCTTTTTCCAGCAAAGCGCCGTCGTAGACAAGAGCCTCCAGGAAAAAGACATCGCCGGCGGTAAGGTGGACACGGGGATTGGCGCCTTCTTTACGGTCCTGGTAGCCGCCTTTTGCGTGATCCTCACCGGCACGCTTCTGCCCGGCCAGAACATTTACGATGCCGCCTCCGCTGCCGCCAAATTCATGGGTATCAGCAAGCAACTGGGGACTTTCCTGGCCATCGGGCTATTCGATGCGGGATTTCTGGGAGCGATCTGCATCTCGCTCGCAAGCTCCTGGGCTTTCGGAGAAGTGTTCGGCTGGGCCCACTCGCTGAACAACAAGGTGAAGGAAGCGCCCTGGTTTTATGCTTATTACTTCTCCGGCATCCTGCTGGCAGGCGCGGTGGTTATGATTCCGCACGCGCCCCTGGTTCTGATCACACTGTTCGTACAGGTGATCGCGGTGACGTTGCTGCCTGCGGCCCTGGTTTTTCTGATCCTGCTCCTGAATAACGAAGAGACAATGGGACAGTTCAAGAATACACTGTTCCAAAATATCGCCAACATTACGATCGTGACGCTGATTGTCTTGGTTTCGACGTTGTACGGCATCAGCGCGCTGTTTCCGAATATCCTGAAATGAGTGTGGGCCTCCGCTGAGCCCCAAAGGGGCGATCGAACGAAGCCCAGGCCAACGGCCTGGTTCAGCGATGTCGGCCCGTTTCGATTGGGTCAGCCCTGAAAGGGCGGAATAGGGAAGTTCCCGTGCCGCAATCTTCGTCCCGACTGTACGGCCATCTCGCCTTCGGCACAACGTGTATTTCGCCCCTACAGGGCTACGAGGTTGAAGGCGCGACGATGACCCAGGCCGTTGGCCTGGGCTGTGATAGATCGCCCCTTTGGGGCTTAAGGCGGGCATAACAGCGAGGCTGAACATGATTCTTGAATTCTTCAAAAATACCGTGAGCACGGTAAAGTCCATTAACCAGAAGTACGCGAAACCGCAAATCAAGATGACCCCCATGGTGAAGGTCTCGCTCTTGGCGCTCCGACTTTATTTGATATTCCTGGTCGGAATTCTGGTCTACAGGTTTATCACATTACTGCGTTGAGTGGAGGCGGCGAATGAACGAAACGAAAACGGCCCGGAACGGAGTTGAGCAGCGGTATTTCTTGACCGAACTCATCGGCGCGCGCGCTTACCACCAGGGGAAGAAGATCGGAAAGCTAACCGACGTGATCGTCGTGGACCAGGGTAAGCTGGCGGAGGTTACCCACTTCGAGATCAGCCGGCCTTTCGGCGACCCGGCACTGCTGGTGCCGCAGCAACAGGCCAGGTCGCTTGGACCTCGAGAGATCACCATCGACATCGATCGTCCCCAACACTACGTGCGGGGGCTGGCAGCCGGAGAAATTCCGCTGAGGGACTACCTGTTGGACAAGAAAGTGCTCGACATTGAGGGGAGGGAAGTGGAAGTTGTTTACGACATTCGGCTCGCGGTCACCGGCGACAAAATCTACGTGAGCGATGTCGACATCAGCCGTTACGGCTTGCTTCGCCAACTGGGGCTGAAGGCTCTAGCCAACCGCTTATCCAAACGCAGCGGCGACACGGAAAAGAACCTCATTCCTTGGTCCTACATTCAGCCGTTGCCACCTCAACTCGGCGCGCTGAATGGGGATCTTCAGCTCAGCATCCTGAAGGAACGATTGGCAGAGATCCATCCTGTGGATTTGGCCGATATCCTCGAAGAACTCGACAGTTCCCAGCGCGCCACCATCCTGGAGGGCTTGGACACGGAACAGGCGTCCGACACTCTCGAGGAGATTGAGCCCGCCGTGCAACGGGACATTGTTCGCTCTCTGCGCAAAGACCGCGTGGCCGAACTGATCAGAGAAATGACACCTGGCCAGGCAGCCGACATTCTCTCGATTCTTCCCGCTGAAGATAAGAAAGCTATCCTGAAATTGCTTGAGCCGGCTCAGGTCAGTAAGATTGAGGAGATCCTGGAGGAGCAGGATCTCAAAATCATCAACTTCGCCTCGACTCGCTTCTTCAAATTCCCTCCCGACATCACCGTTGAGGAGGCCCAGTTGAAGTGCCGCCGATTGGCCAAGCGAATCGACGTTGTGATGTACCTTTACATCGTGGACCCAAACGATACACTCCTGGGCGTGGCAGATATGAAGACCCTGTTCATGGCCGGGGATGGTGAACTGCTGAGGGACTTGATGGTTGAAAACGTCATCACCCTTACTCCCGCAAGCACCATGAAGGAGGCCTTGGACTTGTTCACCCGGTACGGTTTCAGGGCTTTGCCGGTGGTCAGCGTGAACAACGTGATGTTGGGCACTGTGCCGGCGCGAGATGTGATGAACGTGAAGCATCGCGTGCTGGAGTAGACACGCGTTCAGGGTTTGAGCGCGGAGTCGCTGAGGTCCGGCTGAGGCTGAGTTTGCTTACTTTTCCAGCGCCGAGACTAAAAGGGACGCTTTGCGCGCCAGCATGAGGGCGCGCTGAAGGTCGCCTTCATTTAGAGCCTGCGTGGATTGCTGGAAGAACGTGCGGGCATCATCGAGGGTCTTGCGATCCACGCCGGAGTGTTCGGCGCTGCTGAGTTTTGCAATCCGCTTCTGCACGTCATCCTGCAAGCCCTGAATTTCACGACGTTGGGTCGCTTGCTCCGTAGAGCTTTCGCGCGGCTCGAGCAAGGGCACCGAGGGGGCGGTTTCCTCGTCCGTTTCTGGAGCGGTTCCAGGGGCGGCGGAAGTTTGTTCCTTGTGCGGCGCGCGGTGGGGCTGTGGCGTCGCTTCTTTGGGGGGTTCGGTCTCCGGCGGCGGAGCAGTTACCGCCGGTTCCGGCGGCGGGGGCTCTTCGATCACCATCGTCGCCGGGCTCTCTGGACCCGAAGCCTGTATTGCCGCAGGAGGCGGTGAAGGAACGTACACGATGCGCGGGGGAGTTTGGCGCTTCGGGCAACCTCCGATGAAGAGCGCCAGACAGCACCACAAGAGCGGAATGGCCCGCGGTTTCATATCATCAAAGATTTTACCATCTTCCCGCTAACCCACGTATGGCATTCCGGCAAAGGCGGGGATTCCTCCCTAAGGGAGACTACTGAACTTCATTTTCCATATCAACCAAGGAGCAGAGGGTAGCGAGGGAGGGAGAGCGGGCTGCGATGAAGCGCAGGCTGAAGTCCTGAAGAAAGACCTGGCCCGGCATCCCGACTGTGCTCAAAAGGACAATCAACAGGGCAGCCAATAAAAGCAACCCCAGGATGGCCAGGCCGATCGTCGGCAGACTCCACACCCAGGTTAGACCGACCAGATGCAGCGCCAGGACGATGAGCGCCGCCACGATGATCGAGCCGGAAAACAGACCTACGAGTAACGGGACCAGAAAGAGGAGAACGCCGACGCTGACCCCAACCGAAAGTAGAAACCGCAACAAGATGTAAACCGCGAACGAAGGCGGATCAGCGCGCATTTTTCGCCACAGCGCCCTCCACGCCGGCGCCAGCGGCAGTCGATCCGCATACATCAAGGGAACCACCAAATCGTCAGTGAGCATAATCAGGAGGGCTACAGCCAGCCCGACGAGAACGATCAAGGAGAGGATCAGTGCCAGGGATGCTGTGGCGAAGAGCTTGCCCGGGCCGGATGCGGAAACCGCTTGGAGACCCGGAAGAGCGAGAATGACCATAAGACCAAATGCTGCAACGAGGCCCCCTAGGGTTGAGGCCAGCCAGCGGAAATACGACTCCCCCATGGGGCGAAGGGCGAACCAGGCGCGGCCTATAGACACCTCTCGATTGACCAGTGAATCTACCAGGATGAACCGAAACAGTGACCTTAAATACAGTACACCGAGCCCCAGCGCAAGAGCCCCCACGACCGCCAGAACTATCAGGGAAGGGTGCTCCCCCATGAATTGGCGCGCGAGACCCAGCAGGTTGGGCAGTCGAAGATCGCCAGGCACGGAGCCCAGGCTCCACTGGAATGCCGCCGTGGGTGTCCCGCCTCCCAGGAACAGGCAAAGCAGGGCGAGCTTGGCCCACCTCCAAACATCGAAGGGGCGGAACAACAGCCGAAGGGTATCTTCGAGGGCAAACAGGATCGCGCCCGACGCTGAAATCGGCGCAGAGGGACCTTGGCCCAATGACGGGGCACTCGTGCGGGGCGTTGGCGGCGAGGGTTGCGCGTCCATTCAGGTCCAAACTCGAAGACCCAAATAGTAGCAGAGGGGGAGAGCAAGTCAAAAGGCAAAACAAAAAAGTCGACAGTTGACAGTCAACAGGCGACAGTCAAAAGGCAAGGGCAGAACCTTGACCGCGGTCACTGGGTATGGCGGTTCAATCTTGCGACTTGACTGATGCTTCGGGGATTCCCCGGGTCACGACACGGGGACGAAAAGCCGGAACGTCGTACCCTGGTGTAATTCACTCGTGAACTCGATGAAGCCGTTATGGAGCTGAAGGATTCTGAAGGCCATGGCGAGTCCGATGCCGGTGCCGCCGGGCTTGGTGGTATAGAAGAGCGAGAAGATTTTTTGGCGTGCTTCCTGCGGGATACCCTCGCCCTCATCGGAAACTTCGAGGTTTAGATAACGCCCATCGAGCTGCGGTTTGATCTTCAGATTTCCTCCGGAGGGCATGGCCTGGCAGCCGTTTAGAACCAGGTTCAGGAGCGCTTGTTTCATGAGGTCCCGGTCGAGGCTAACCGGCGGAAGCGCTCCCTGGGGCTCAAAGACCAGGTGGACATTGTTTTTCTTGGCCAGAGGCTCAGCAAGCAAGAAGACGTCGTGCACCAGTTTTTCCACATCCGCGGGCGTGGGGCGGAGCTCGACCGGGCGGGTAAAATCGAGGAAGGTCTTAACCACGCGATCGAGCCGGTGGATCTCGTTCGAGAGTATCGCCAGGTGCGGGCCCACCTTATCACCCTGATCGGCCAGCTTGGATTTCAGCAGCTCGAGCTGGAGGACCATGGCATTGAGCGGATTCTTCACCTCGTGGGCGACTCCGGAAGTGAGTCGGCCGAGGGCCGCCAGTTTCGTCGTCACATCAATCTGGTCCTCGATCTGGGCGCGCGTGCTGGTGTCCCGCAAGGTAACCAGGCATCCCATAGGTTCGCCCTGTTCAACGATGAAGCGTACGTTCACTGCCAGGCGCACTGGCGGATCGCCTCCCAGGTCTAAGGTTCGCCAGGCTGTCGATTGGCGTGAAGCGAAGGCCCGCCTTAAGAGGTCATGAAGAGGATTGTCGGCAGTGAACACCTCTTGCGCGGGGCGATGAAGAATAGTCTCCGCCCTGCAACCGAGCAGGCGCGCGGCAGCGGGAGTGGCAAGGACCAGGCGGTCCTGCCGCTCAAAGAGCAGCAGGCCGTCGCTCAGCCTGGAAAAGAGTTGGTCCAGATTCTCCTTCAATTCGACATAGGCCGCCTTTTCTCCGCGCATCTGCTCGCCCAGGAGGTTCAGTTTTGAGGAGAGCACGCCCCACTCGTCGCTGCGGTTCAGGCGCACCGACTCGGAATACTGGCCGCGCGCCAGGAGGTCGACGCTTCTGGAAATGGTCTGCAAGGGTCGCAGTAAGACGTAGGAAAGGAGAATGGAAGAAAGCGTCGTTAAGATGATGACGGCAATCGAGAGGTTGCGGGCAGCGCGCAATTCCGGCGCGATTTCGTTGCTGACGAAGAGCGTCCCAACCCCCACCCGCACATCGCAGGGGAACATCTCACCAATTTCCAGCGAGAGCACAACTTCATACACTTTGGAGGGTCCATAAATCACTTGGAGCTGCCTCCACAATCCGGCATGAAGCAACTCGTCAAAACGCGGCGCCTTGGCTAACACTTGCCCGTTGATTTCCGGGTCGGTGTTGACCAGGATTTGCCCTCCGGAGTCCGTGATCGCGGCATAATAGATGGAAGGTGAATAGCCGACTGCCGATTCCAGCAGCGAGGTAAGCCCTGGGTCTTTCGCGAACTGGCCCTGCACAAAACTCCGCAGAGCCTGGAGATCATGCGGGTTCGAGCCCCGCGGCATTCGCGCCTTCAACAAGACGGTGCTGGCCTGATGATAGATCTCGCTGGCTAGCCATTCTCCCCTGCTTTGAACCTCGGCAAGACCCTGCCGAGTCAAATGCGAGAGGTAAAGCGTGGAGATGCCCAGGACCATGAACAGGACCAGCAGGGTGGTGAGGGCGGTAAGCTTAATCTTCAGACTGAGCCCCATATTCCTTCAGCTTGTTATGGAGAGTTTTCAGGCTGATACCGAGCAGCTCGGCAGCCCGCGTCTTGTTGTTCTGGGTGGAGTCCAGGGTTTCGAAAATAAGGCGGCGTTCAGCCTCGGCAACCGTCATGCCCGGACGGAGCCGGAGTTGGTCTTCGGTTTCGGCAATCCCGGCCCGGCCGAAGCCGCGGGGCAATTCGTTGGCGGTTAAGCGATCGCCGGTACAAGTCACCAGCATCCGTTCCAGAACGTTGCGCAGCTCGCGCACGTTTCCGGGCCAGTTGTAGCGGTGGAAAGCCTGAAGTACTTCGCTGTCCACGCCCTTCACGGTCCGGTTGTGCTTTTGGTTCAGGTCCACCAGTAAGGCCGTCGTCAACTCTTCCAGATCCTCCAAGTGGGAACGCAACGGGGGCAAAACGATATTGACCACATTGAGGCGAAAGTACAGGTCGCTGCGCAATTGACCCTTGGCGACTGCCTCCTCCGGCACTTTATTGGTGGCGGCAAGGACCCGCACATCAACGGAGATTTCCGATTTGCTGCCCAGGCGGCGCACCTTCGAGTCTTCCAGGACCCGCAGCAGTTTGGCCTGCGTGCCGGAAGGCATTTCGCCGATCTCGTCGAGCAGCAGCGTCCCGCCGTCGGCCAACTCAAAGCAACCCACCCGGCGCTCGAGGGCTCCGGTGAAGGAGCCCTTTTCGTGGCCGAAAACTTCGCTCTCCATCAGAGTCTCGGGGATGGCCGCGCAATTCACAGCCACAAAAGGCTGGGCCCGGCGGGGGCTCAAGTCGTGGATCGTCCGGGCCACCAGTTCCTTTCCTGTACCGCTCTCGCCGGTGATCAACACCGAAGCACGCGAAGGCGCCACCTGGGAGATCAGTGACGTCACTTCCTGCATCTTCTTGGATCGCCCCACGATGTTGCCCAGGAAGCCCAGGTCGCGCAGACGGCGGTGTGCGGCCTCGAGCTGCCGCTCACTCTCGTGGCGTTCCAAGCAATTGCGCAGATCCACTTCGAGCCGCTTGGTGTCCACCGGCTTCTCGAGAAAATTGAAGGCCCCTAACTTCGTGGCCTCCACCGCTTCCTCGATGGTTCCTTGGCCCGTCAACATGACGAAGTTTAAACCCGGGTGGATTTCCTGGACTTGCCTCAGCAGCTCCATGCCCGTTACACGCGGCATGCGAAGATCCGAAATCACTACCGCAGGGTTGAACGCAGAGATTTTCTCGAGGGCTTCAGCCCCGTCCTCGGCGGTCTCGGTTTCGTATCCCCACAGCGAGAGAAGATCGGCGAGCCCCTGACGTTCGTGCGCATCATCTTCGACGATCAAGATCTTGGCATTCTTGGCCACAGTAGTAGGGTTTCCCTTCAGCACTATAATACAACGGTTTTGACTAATCGGCTTTCCATGAGTATATTAGCGCGTTGCGTTCGAGGATAGAGGAGGAGATGGGAATTCCGCCGATCGAAGCGCGCGTTGACCTCGCCGGATATCAAGGCGACTTCGCGGGGATGTGTGGCGCCTCGCCGCGCATGCAGAAGATTTACCATACCGTCGCCAGGCTCGCCCAGACTCGGGATCCGGTCCTGGTCCTCGGGGAAAGCGGAAGCGGAAAAGAGCTTGTGGCGCGCGCCCTTCATGCCCAAGGCCCCTGGTCGGATCGGCCGTTTGTGCCGATCGACTGCGGTGCGCTGACGCCCACCCTGATTGAGAGCGAAATCTTCGGCCATGTGCGCGGGGCGTTTACCGGCGCGACTGAGAGCCGGCAAGGTCTTTTAGCCGCGGCGGGCGAAGGGACGGTGTTTCTGGACGAGATCGTGGAGCTTCCTATCGAACTTCAGCCGAAACTCCTGCGCGTCCTCCAAGAGCGTGAAATCAGGCCCCTGGGAAGTAACCAGCGGATTCCCATGAAGGCGCGAATCATCGCCGCTACTGACCAGGACCTTGCGGCCGCCATCAAGGGCGGGACCTTCCGGAAAGAACTCTACTTCCGCCTCAATGTGGTTTCTATCAAGTTGCCGCCGCTCCGCGAGCGACGGGAGGACATTCCCGGTTTGGTTCGGTTTTTTCTTGCCAAACACAAAGCGAGCCAGGCCGGCATCACAGATGTATCCGACGAGGCCATGGCGCGCTTGATGAGCTACGATTGGCCGGGAAACGTCCGCGAGCTTGAGAATTGCATCCAACGCGTCTTGGCGCTGGGGAGCGCCCCGAAAGCCCGGGTGGTTGATCTGCCCTCGACCATCCTCTATTTCGTGGGCCAGCCGGCGCCTGAGCAGCCGGCAGTCGCTACGCTTCGCGAGCTCGAGCAGCGCCAGATACTTCAGGCCCTCGAGGCAACCAAAGGCGACCGGCAGCGCGCCGCGAAACTACTGGGCATCGGAAAGACAACGATCTACAGGAAAATCAAAGAATACGGATTGGAAGATGCGGTGAACCCACAGGCTGGCGACTGAACGGGAAATGCGGCTCGCCACTTGTTATGAAAATGCGCGCAGCGCCTTGGAGTGCGGCGGCTTGACGCCGCCTTCGCACACCGTGGACCAAAGGCCGTCCTGAGACGCGCCGTCGCGCCGCCAAAACCCCAAGGCGGCGTCAAGCCGCCGCACTCCAAGGCGCCTTCGGCACAAGGATTCCTAGAGCAGCCAATGTCGACCATTGCTTTGGATGCCACCTACACGGTCGACCCCGAACCCTCGGGTATCGCAGTTTACTCGCGCAAGCTCATCGAAGCCCTTGCCGGACTCGAGACCCCCCACCGGTTTTTGCTCTGCTATCGCCTTTCGCGGTTCTCTCGCCGTCGGGACTTCCTGCGTCCTGCGCCGCGGCGCGGTTCTGCGGGATCGCAATTCGGGGTGAGGTTTTATCAACAGCCGTTAACTTTCTGGTTGCCTTGGCAAGCGGACCTGTTTCATAGTTTGGCACAGCGCCCACCCGGGTTTCGATTTAAGCGTGAGATTGTCACCGTCTTTGACATCTTCCCGATCACCGGCCACGACTATTCCACTGCCGAGTTTCAACGCAAATTTTCGGCGCTGCTGCGCGCGGCCGTGGATCGCGCCGCTTGCGTTATTACTGCGTCGCATTACACGGCCGGGCAGTTACTGGCCCACACGGCGGTTTCCCAGAAAAAGCTGCGAGTGGTCCCTTTGGGCGTCGATCTTCCTGCTTTGACGTTGTCTCCCGACGAGCGGAGGCAGGCCCGGGCGAGGCTGGTGGGGGACGGGAATCAGCTTATTCTGAGCGTCGGAGTAATCCAGACACGCAAGAACACGCTGAACGCACTGCGGGCTCTCGAAACGTTGCCGGAGCAGTATCGGTTGATTCTGGCAGGTGGGGACGGTCACGGGAGCGAAATCGTCCACGATTATATCCGCCGCCAGGGGCTTGGCTCCCGCGTGCAAGTGCGGGGATATGTGAGCACGGATGAATTGCGGGTTCTCTATCAGTCGGCCAGCGTGATGCTCTTCCCCTCTTTGGAAGAGGGCTTTGGACTGCCGGTCCTGGAAGCCATGGCGAACGGCTTGCCGGTGGTGGCTTCGCAAACGTCTTCGCTTCCGGAAGTAGGCGGAGATGCCGCGCTTTATGTTGATCCGCACGATCCTCGCGACATTGCGGAAAAAGTCCAACGCGCCGTCGAGGATTCTGAGATGCGAGAGAAGATGATTCAGCAGGGACTGGTGCGGGCCCGCGACTTCTCCTGGCAGCGGGTTGCGGAGGCGACGCTTCAAGTCTACAACGAAGTGCTCGCGCAGTAGGATTGTCGAGTGACGATTGTCGATGGACGATTTCAAAATGGCAGCCCTCTCCCATGGGGAGAGGGTGTCCGGCGAGGGCGTTTTCTTCAGCCGTCGCAGGACGGGCGAGGGGTCGGTCTCACAGACCAGCAATCGGCGACCGCCGCACTGAAATCGTCCATCGACAATCGTCATGATCCCGTGCTGCTGTAATTCAACACTCCTCTGTTCCAAACAAAAACAGCAAGGAGGAAGAAGCCTGTCGCGACAACCGGAACAAGATAGAAATAAAACGTGAACACGCGCCGCCCCAGGAAGTGCGTCGTAGGATAGAAAGAGGCGAAGGCGAAGGGGATGATCCAGCTCAGCAGGAATTGCAGGAAGACGTTGTAGATGGTGAGGGGATAGCGGCCGAACGTAAGCATGTTGAAGACCGGAGGCACAATGCCTACGCGATCCTCGAACCAGAAAGACACCGCAGTGAGAATCAGAAACACTGCCAGGTAGATGATGGCGCCGCAGAGCACCATCAACAAGAACCAGAATGAATCGACCGCGTGCCAGGCAAGGTGCAGGCGCCGGACGCAGACTGCTACCACCGCCGTTCCGGTCACAACTTCCTGCAACGATTCCAGCCGGAACTTCTCGAAGACAACTTGAAAGAGCGTCGACGCAGGGCGCAGCAGCAGCCGGTCGAACTTGCCCTGAATAATATAAATGTCCCCGAACTCGTAAAGGTTCCAACTGATAACGTTGAACATGCCCAGCGGGATGAGCGAAAAGCCGTAGAGAAACAGGATTTCATAGAACGACCAGTCCTGAAGCTTGGGAATCTTGGAGAAGAGCACCAGCACAAAGCCGAAACCCAACACCGTCGCCGTCATTGAAGAAAAGACGGCAATGAAGAAATCCGCCTTGTAGGCCAGGCGCACCTTGGCATACTGAGCGAAGTAAAGAGCGAAGAGTCGGAGGTGCCGTTTCATTTTAAGAGCAGGGGCTGGGGGCTAGGGGCTAGGGACTGGGGCGAGTGCAGATCAATGGCAAAACGAGAATCGTGAAAGTCCAAAGCCGCCCCTTGTCATTCCGAGCGAAGCGAGGAATCTCGCTCTGAGTTTCTCTTCCAGACCCCGGAGCTGGATTCCTCGCTTCGCTCGGAATGAAAAACCAATCGTCAGTTCCAAATCTCTAGCCCCCTTGTATCGTGATCTTTCTACTGGACCATCTCCACATCGCATCGCCGATGACGAATAGCACGATTACCCAAAACAGTTGCAACGCGAGTGACGAGGCGATCGCCTTGCCTTTAATGTTTCCCAGATACAACATCACCGGGACGTAGCTGATGTACTCGAAGGGAAGAAACTTGAAAACCTTCTGAATGACTTCCGGGAAATAGGAAATCGGCAAGAGGAGTCCGGAGAACAGTTCGAGCAGAAAGTATTTGGCGCGCAGCAAGCCAAGAATCGACTTCAGCCGGACCGCGAGAGTCCCGACCGCGAAATTGATGGCGGCCACAAGGAAGAAGCTGAAGAGTACGCTGACCAGGAAGGCGAGGAAGTGATGCAAGCTGGCCGGACGGCGCAGGGGGTAGATGAGCATGAGCACGACCGCTGAGGGCAAGCTCAGCATGCCGGCGCGAAACAAGCATTCGCCAAATGCCTGGGCCACATACATGAATTGAATGTTGACGGGCTTGATGAGGTCCATGGCCAGTTTGCCTTCGATGACTTGGTTGGCCATGTCCTGGTCGACGTTGTTGAAGTAAAATGAACGGATAATCCATCCCACCGCGATGTAAGTGAGAATGTGGCTGAAGTCGAATCCGCCGATCTGCGTGCTGTGAGCGTAGATGGCTTTCCAGATGAAGTAATAGACCGTGACGTAGATGAAGTAGGTGACGATGCCGGTGTAGTAGCGCAGGCGGTAGGCAAGCGTGTTGACGAACCCAACGCGGATGAACTCCGCGTAAACACGCCCGAGGCGCTGTAGTGTGGAGCGGGCGTCCCGCCCGCTGTGGCGCGGGCATCCTGCCCGCGCGCGGGAGCGGGACGCTCCCGCGACCGCGGGCGGGACGCCCGCGCCACGCAGCGAGGCCGAAGAGGTTTCTCCCGTACCCTTCATTTCACTTCTCCGCTCAAGTAGATCCTCTTCACGATGTCCTCGATCGGTTCTTCTTCGACGAAGATATCCCGGACCTCGAGTTGGTTGACAAGGTCGCGAATGACCTCGGCGGTGGAATGTTCGTCGCGGTCGAAGCGCATCAAGTAGGTGAGTTCATCCACGCGCTCGCAGGCGATGCCGTTCTTGGTAATTTGCGCCAGGCCCGCGATCTGGGTGCGGTCCTTCAAGAAGAACTTCACCTGGTTGTATTTGGCCAGGCGTTTCTTCATGGTCGCGAGATCGCCGTCGAAGAGAATGTGGCCCTTATCGATGATGATAATACGCTTCGAGAGCTCCTCAATGTCTGAAAGGTCGTGGGTAGTGAGCAGCACCGTAGTGCCTTCCGTGCGATTGACCTCTTTGAGGAATTCGCGGATGCGGTCCTTGGCCACCACGTCCAGGCCAATCGTCGGCTCGTCTAGAAAAAGCAGGGGCGGGTTGTGAAGCAGCGACGCCGCCAGGTCACAGCGCATTCTTTCACCCAAACTGAGCTTTCGCACCGGCGTATGAAGGTAATCTTTGAGATTGAGGATTTCGCAGAAGAAATCCAGCCGGCGCTGGTATTGCTGCTCGGGCACTTCGTAAAGTTCTTTGAGAAGCTTGAAGGATTCGATGACCGCGATGTCCCACCAGAGCTGCGTGCGCTGCCCGAACACAACCCCGATGTGCTTGGTGTAATGTCGCCGGTCTCGGTAGGGCACGTAGCCGTTCGCAATCACCCGCCCGCCGCCTGGAACCAGAATCCCCGTCAGGACCTTAATCGTGGTGGACTTGCCCGCGCCATTCGCACCGATGTACCCCACCATCTCCCCGGCGTTGATGGCGAAACTGACATGATTGACAGCGCGAACGGTCAGGTACTCGCGCAC
>Ga0116126_1001591_pt1 | contig 14185 bp, 12 predicted proteins | sample June2015DPH_16_5_FD_89730 | JGI IMG/M metagenome (GOLD analysis project Ga0116126, IMG submission 89730) | Peatland microbial communities from SPRUCE experiment site at the Marcell Experimental Forest, Minnesota, USA - June2015DPH_16_40 | ecosystem: Environmental > Terrestrial > Soil > Wetlands...
AGATGGCCGCGGTAGTGGATGGAGTGGTGGTCATGACTCTGGCGGGCCAGACTAACCGGAACGCGGTCAGCAGCGTGCTCAGCAGCTTGAAGAGAGTGAAGGCAAACGTGATTGGCGTGGCGCTGAATGAAGTCCGCAAAGACATGAGCGACCGCTATTATTACTACGGCTATTACGGCAAGTATTACTCGAAGTATTACAAGCCGACGAAGGGGTAAGTCCGGCAAACGGAGTTGTGGAATGATGCACAAGCGGCGGTTGTGGGAGCATGACTCTGCTGTTATAATATCGAGAATATCCCATAGCCGTCCCATTACTGGTCACTCGGCGATCATCACGGCGCCCCATTACGCACGCCGTGGTTCCAAGCGGCCCAGTAAGGCCTTCGTGAGCCTCTCACACGGGTTGCCGAAAGTGTGATATGCATATGGTGATCTCCATTCGGCAATTGGTCTCCAATGTAATTCCCCAGGGCGTTAAGAACGCCATAGTCGATATCCGCGATCCAATTGAGGCTTTTGCGCACGGCAGAAACCCCCGGATTCCTCCGCCACATGCCGTCAAAGTTCGTGCCGTCATTAACCAGGCCCGGGGCCACAACGTCCGCGTTCTAGTGGAAACGGGAACTTGCCTTGGGGAGATGGCGAGAAAGTGCAGTAAGCACTTCAGGCAGATTTGGACGATCGAGCTCAGCGAGACATTAGCGGCGGAGGCCGCGAGGCGGCTCGCCAGGCTCCGCAACGTACATGTACTGTGCGGCGGCAGTAGTAGACTGCTCCCGCAGATCCTGGGGGGCATACACGAACCGGTGGTCTTTTGGCTAGATGCCCATTACTCCGGTGGTGTCACGGCGAAAGGGGCCACCGAGTGTCCCTTGGAGGATGAGTTAAAGATCATTGCCGAACAGACGAGTCGTGACCATATCATTTTGATTGACGACGTGAGGATGATGGGGAGCGGCGACTTTCCATCACTGGAGAGGGTCTGCGAACTGGCGAGCCGCATTAACCCGCGCTATCGGATCGAGGTACGTGACGATATCGTGGTTTGTGAACCACCCGAGAATGGTATCGCAAAAACCAATTGGAAGCAGCGAATAATAATGCAATCCCCGACTCCCGAGATTTCCACTCTTCCTGCTGACAGATCATCCGGGCCTTGGGAACGGGTTTGGCCAGCATTGGCCATTCCGGAACCGGAACTCGTTGCCGTGAGCCACAGCGACCCAAGCCGACGAACGTATCGCTCGGGTCAACTTCTCTACAAAATCGTTCTTGTCGAATACGAATCGAGCTCGAGAGTTCGGGCGCAGAGCCTCACAGGCGAATACGCCATGTTGCGCCGCTGCTCTGGAGTGCCCGGTATTCCGCGAGTCTTCGCAGTAATGCAGAAACCAGGCATAGACTGCCTTTCGATGGCGTTTGTGGATGGTACATTACTAGAAGAACGGCAACTGTCCTTGCGCGCCTTCGCCGTGGTCGCGTTCTTACTAGCTCGCACGTTGCTAGGTTTGTCCGTGCGCGGCGTGGCCCACAATGACGTGCTGCCGACCAATGTCATCGTTTCCAACAACAATCTTCCGTATCTTATTGACTTCGATCAGGCAGTCCTCACGACGCCGCTCAACGCGATGATGCTGAACTTTTTGGGAAATGGGCGTTCCGAAGCCATGGTTCATAATGGTCTCCTTCAATTCCTAATTATCATGACCAAGAGAAGCCTTCCACGCCGCGTGGCCTCTTTCCTTCGCATCGCTTTCCGCCGAAGGATGCAGCAATCGGGCCACCGACTACCGGATTTGCAGAAGGGCGCATCGCCCACCCTCATAAAGCTCCACCAAGCTTGGGCGCTCGCGCAGCTATCCGACGCCTCTTCCCCAGGGCGTCGAATAGCCTACTACTCTTTCAACTGGGAAGGCGTCCACCTTCCGGGCGAGCGCCCTTGGCTGAGCCGATGGGATGCCATTTGCACCGCCGCCGACTTCCGGGGTAAGCGTATCCTGGAACTCGGCTGCAACATGGCCTTGCTTTCGATACACCTCCTGAAGTACTCCGGTGCTAGTGCAGCTCTTGGCGTTGACCGCTGCCCGGACATCCTAAAGTCTGGCCGTCTCGCAGCAGAGGGTTTTGACGTGAACCTGCAGCTCGACACCGTCGACTTCGATAAGGATGCGAACTGGGAGGGCCGTCTGCTGGAGTTCCGCCCCGATGTCCTCTTCTGTCTCAACGTCCTCAACTGGGTCCAAGATAAGCGCAGGCTCTTGCGCTTTCTCGATTCTGCCCCTGAGCTTTTCTACGAAGGGCACGATTCGCGTCAGGTAGAGATGGAGCGCTTACAGTTGATGAGGTTCGACTCTGTCCGGGTCATCGCGGTCACCGAGCGAAAACGGGAGATCTTCTACTGCCGGAGAGGTGTTTGAGACTCGTGCGAAAGCACATAAGCGTAGCTCTTCGTCTCCCAGAACTGGCACGTCCATTACTAGCGGAAGCTGGCGTAGTCTTACTAGGGCAGGTCCTGGCAACCCTAGGCTCGCTCGCCTGCGTCCGATATCTCACGAGGGCGCTACAGCCGACCGTCTATGGCGAACTCGCCTTGGCCTTGACGCTGGCCAGCCTGGTGCAGCAAGTTCTGCTGGGCCCCGTAGGCAACGCCGCATTGCGTTTTTACGCCCCAGCCCGCGATGCCGGGCGACTCCCGCCGGTGCTGAAGGCAGTGCAGAAGCTTGGGCTTCGAATGATCTTGGGAATCGCCACGGCCGGCGCACTCACCGCCATCGCTCTCCGTGTCTTCAGGCCCCAGTTTCACGTTTACCCCGTGCTGTTCGCCCTCGCACTGGCAATGTCGGTGGGGGTCGCTTCAATGCTGGACGGCCTCCAAAATGCAGCACGGCAGAGGGGAGTCGTCGCGTGGCACCAAGCCTTAGCACAGTGGGCTCGAATCGGCGGAGCAATAGGCGCAATCTCGGCATGGGGCGCAACTTCCGCATCGGCTCTATTCGGATACCTTTCCGCGTCAGTCTGCGTCCTCCTTTCACAATTCGCGTTCTTCAAGTACCGGTTACCAAGAGGCACGGCACGATATCAGCCCTCAACCGATGAGGTTCAACGCGAACTGCGGCAGCTCTGGCGCTACGCTTGGCCATTCGCGAGCTGGGGCCTGTTTACGTGGGCCGCAATGTCTTCAGACCGGTGGTCGCTGCAAGCATTCCGCTCGACAAGTGAGGTCGGGATGTACCAAGCGCTCTACCAACTCGGATATTACCCGATTACGATCGCCGCCGGATTGATCACCCAACTCATAAGTCCAATAATTTACAATATTGCCGGAGACGCATCCTCAGAACCTAATATGAGGAGGGTGGACCGAATCAACAACGTGCTCATCTTGTCCTGTCTTGCCCTAACCGCTTTGTACTGGACCTTAACGGCACTTTTTCATCGCCTGCTCTTCCGGATTTTGTTGCCACCAACCTACCATGCTGTGTCCGAACTTCTGCCGTGGATGGCCATTTCAGGCGGTCTGTTCGCCACCGGGCAGATCGCGACGGTCCGACAGATGGCAAACCGCGAGACCGGTCAGCTAGTCTCGCCCAAAGTTGCCACATCGCTCCTGTGGATTCTTCTTAACATCCTCGGCGCACGATTCTTCGGCATCGCCGGTGTCGTTTATGCCGGCGCCGTCGCCAGCATCGCATATCTCGCCTGGCTCCTGCTCCTCGGTAGACGGCCGCACAAGGAATCCACAATCTACCCTCATGAAACACAAACTCCTGGTGATCGAAATCTCACCTGTGTTAATTGAACTGGCGCGCCTCAGGTTCTGTATCCGTCCGAGGCTCCAGACGCCGCACGTCTACCCCGCCGGTCCAACACCAGGGTCGCGCTGACCCTGGATAGCCTCGGGTGCTACCGTCTTGTCCCACATGAAACCGGACGTCTGTGTGGTATTGCCCGCATATAACGAGGAGCAGGACATCGCTGCCGCGATCAGCAGCATTCTGGTTCAATCGTTTCAAGACTTTGAAGTCGTTGTCGTCGATGACGGATCTACAGATAACACTATGCGGGTAGCCGCTGCATTCTCGGACAAACGCTTGAAACTAATCAGTCAAGTCAACCGCGGGATTGTTGCAGCTCTTCAGGCGGGAATAGGTGCGACCGGAGCGCCACTGATTGCCAGAATGGACGCAGACGATGTCTGCGAGCCGCAGAGGTTGGCGATGCAGGTCGAGTTTATGAAAGATCACCCGGACCACGCATTGGTAGGCAGTTGTTGCCGAGTCGTTTACGACGACTGTGCTCGGGTAGATCACTTGAGAGTGCCCCTGTCTGCAGAATCAGTGCGTTCACAACTACCTTGGCGAAACCCGTTTATACACAGTTCGGTTCTGATGAGACGTAGCGTACTTGAACGAGTCGGCGGATACCGAGATAGTTTTCGTTGGGAAGACTATGACCTGTGGTGCCGCATGTTAAGAGTAGCGAACGGGGCAAATCTGGAGTCCGAGCTGCTAACGCGACTTCACCGGCGACAGTCACCGCTGCGAGCATCGCGCTGGAGCCATCATCTCGGAAACATGGCGGTACAGTGGAGCGCGGCCCGACACGGATGCGGCAAACGCTTCTACTCGAGTGCCGCACTGAGTGCAGTTAAATGCTTGCTGGGCGGGGCCCTGGAGCGCTTTCAATAGCCCACGCGCGATATGCAACAGTTGCCGCGGTTGACAGTATATGCGTTCTATCTGATTCTTTGGACATACGTTATTCCCGACCTGCGGCTAGAGTCCTTGGGCAAGGTCCCATATTGCGTTCCGGTGGCAGGTCTGGCCCTTGTCCTGGCTATTTTGACTGACGGACGGCGACTGCTCAGCGTGCGCTTACCTCCGGCCTTGGTGCTTTTCACGACAGGCCAAATAGTTTCGGTTCTCGCAACGCTTATGTTTTCGGACCAACCCAAGATAGACTTGATCATACGGACGCTTGGGTTCAGCCTACTACCGTTAGCGTTTACAATGATTCTTCGCACAGCCGAGCACATAAAACATGCGGTTCTGTGTCTTTTGGTCAGTGCTAGTGTGGCCTTCGGTTATGGGGCCTATGGTTACGCTACCGGGAGTGTCGGAGATCCCCTTGAACATGCCTTCCACTACTTCGGTATCAGCTATACCATGGCAACCAAGAATACTGATATGTATTACGTTTTAAGCGGGTTGACGATTGCGGTGGCGTACACGGTGGCCAACTGGAAACCCGCCGGGCTTGCAGTTAGGACCGTCCTGATAACCGGCATTGGTATCACGATCGTAGGTGTGGCACTATCGCTCGCACGAGGAGCATGGATAACTGCGGCTGCGATGATCGCGTTCATGATGATATGGGGACACGGGCGGCGGCTGAAGGTCGGAATTCAATTCTTGAGTCGCGCAGCCATTGTGGTTTGCGTTTTGGTAGTGTTTGCCCTCGGCATAACAGCCCTGATCTCGAACGAGGATCTCCAGAGAGTCGTAGACAGGTCGTCGAGTATCTTTACAACGACCAACGAATATGGTTCAAACAGCAATCTGAATCGCATTGAGCTGATTCGCGTAACTTTGCAGACGGCTTTGCGCAATCCGATCATGGGCGTCGGCATTGGCAATCTACGCGTCGAATACCGGAGTGCCTATGGGATCCCTCTCAATCACGCTGAGAATGCTTATGTCAATGTATTGGGTGAACAGGGTGTACTCGGACTGATATCGTTGCTCACCTTGATTGTATGGCTCGCGCGCGCACTGTGGCTCGTGCGGGCAGATCGGCCGGGTCATCCTGTGAGCTGGTTGAAGGGTGCACTGATGGGCGAAGTCGTCGTGTTCGTTTTGTACGCAGGGTTTAATCTGTTAATAGATAGCCTATGGTGCTGGGGGGTGTTGTCACTCTGCAGCGCCGGCGCTGCCTGTTATACGCGAGAGAGCATCGCAGTGTTGCCTGCCCTGACCCGAAGGGTGATCCTGAAGGACCGGGAGCTTGTGTGACAGTCTCTTGGGAAAGTAGTTTATATGGCGTCGAAGGCGCGCCCGTGGAGGCGAGAGAACATCGAGAGCTTGCTCGACGAATGCGTTTCGATTCAATCGGCAAGCGGGTGCTCTTGTCCAAACCTGGGCGAACAACGATGGCATTGATCCAAACCGCGCCAATCGGGAAGAGTAGATCGATGAAGAGGCACATGGATTGGCGCCGGAGCGTGCGCCTGAATTTGCAACGCAGCTCGCCCGAGGCTGCGGCGGCACTGGTGATGATTTTCGAGTACATCGAGACAGCTAGGCGAAGGATGTACTACCATTTCTTGCGGGCGGCAACCGCCCGCGTTTCTATTGTGCGCCCAGCGACTCGCGGGTTCCGGAGTTGCCGGGGGGCACTTGCGCATACAGCTGGCCGAAAGCCACGGCTGTTTTTCATGGGCACGGACCTTCAGCAGGATAGCTGCGGATTGTTGCAGTCGTTGGAGAGGGTATTTGATCTGCAAGTATTCCACCGGGCAGATGGGACCTACGGCCTGTTTTCCCCGCACAACAGTCGCCGTTTTGATGGCGACCGCTTGAATTACCACACGATTTTGGAATCCTTGGCGAGGCTTCAGGACGAGGGCTGGGTGCCCGATATCATTCTGTTTCAAGGGCTTCCGGAATACCTCTCGGCGGGGACCCTGCGCCTGCTGAGGGAACGTACCCGCGCTCTGCTGATTAATCTTGGTATGGATGACCGGCACGCTTGCGTGATTGGCCTTCATGCGGGCGAGCTCCGGGGCACGCTTGGATACGTAGGGGTCGTCGACCTCGCGTTGACTGCGGCTAAAGAGTTCGTGGGGTTATTTCGTTCCTGGGGGCTCGACAGCCTTTATATTCCAGAGGCCAGCGACCCGCACGTGTTTCACCCAGTTCCGGTTCAGCAGGACATCGACGTCCTATTTGTCGGTCGGAACTACGGGTACCGCAGCAAACTGATCGAGGCGATTTCTTACGGCGGCTGGCGCATCGAGTGCTTCGGTCGCGGATTTTCGAACGGAATGATCGATTTCAGTAGAATCAACGAGTTGTACAATCGGGCGAAGATCGTCTTGGGTGCTTCGTATATTCTTGCCTCCCGAAACTGGACCTCGCTGAAGCTCAGGGACTTCGATGTGCCCATGTCGGGAGCCTTCTACTTGACAAGTTTCAGTCCCGAACTCGCGGAATTATACGACGATGGAAACGAAATCGCTATGTACAGGAACATAACGGAGTTGCGGCGCTTGGTTGCGTTGTACCTAGGAAATGGAGGCTTGAGGAGTAAGATCGCGCGCGCCGGGCAAGAGCGTGCGGCACGGTGCCATACGTGGGACCAGCGCTTTCTCGGGGTGCGGGAGTACCTCGTTTCCGGTGGTGTCCCGAAGTAAGCGAGGGCAGCAGTCCCGTAAGAATCCATGCTGGGAAAAGGCCTAATGGGAAGACAGAATACAAGGATCGGCGCATCCGGCTTAGTGGATGGAAGTCGCTTGATCAAGCGCGCATGGCACGGGGGACTAGGACGGTTTATCCGTAGGCATCCGGTTATTATGCTCTTAGCCCTGCCCCTGAAACCGTTCGTCAAGCGCAAGGTGCTGCAACCAACGCTGGATGGCCGAACGGCAGCGACTGGCGGCTCGAAATTGCACGTCGGCTGCGGAGCGATTCTGATACCTGGTTACCTCAACGTTGATATCACGTATCGTCCAGGCGTGGCTTGCCGCTGTGATTTGAATGCTGGTCTCCCATTTGCCGATCATAGTTTCGACGAGATTTACTGCTGCCATGTGCTAGAGCACTTTGCGACGTCAGCCATACCGGACATGCTGATGGAATTCGCGCGTGTGCTGAGATCCGGCGGTGTTCTGCGCGTCGCCGTTCCGGATTTGGACGCGATCTGCCGCTGTTATACCGAGAACATCGATTGGTTCGCGCCGCCGCACAGCCCCTGGTTGGGACTCATATACGGCGGGCAGACCGATCCATTCGACTTCCACAAAACTGGCTTCAACTTTCGCTGGCTGGAACATCTGTTGCATCAGGCGGAATTCCACGACATACATAACTATGGGCCGGCGGAGATCTGTGGCCTGAGGGACGCTTCCTTTGCGGACGAGCCGTTTGGCGTCTGCGTGAGCCTTAACGTTATCGCAGTGCGAAACTGAGGCGCGTGCAACCCCGCGTCGCCAAGCATATCCAGGACGCCGTTAGAGGCTGCATTCCGAACAGAGCAAAGCCTAATGCGCATTCTGCACACTGTGGCATACTATTTCCCGGATCCGGGTGGAGGCGCAGAGGGGGTCGTGCGTCAACTTTCGGAACGGCTCGTGCAACTCGGTCACGACGTAACTGTTGCTACGACGTATTCGGCACGTCGCCAAAACTTCGTGCACAACGGCGTGAAGATTAAGCAATTCCGGATCCACTGCGGCCTCCAGCAGTCCGTTCTCGGAATCTATGGTGAGACAGAGAGCTTTTGCTCATACCTAAGGGAAGGCTGCTTCGATGTCGTCATGAACTACGCCGCGCAGACGTGGGGTGCCGATCTAACCTGCCGAGTGCTCGGGCAACTGCCTGCGAAGACCGTACTGGCGGCCTGCGGATACTCAGGTTTGATCGGCTTCCGGCGGCCCCTATACTGGAATTACTTTCGGCGGCTGCCGGAATACCTTCGCCGATATGATGCGGTTGTCTACCACAGCGCCGGCTATCGGGACAAGCAGTTCGGTGACAGGCACGGGATAAAGCACTACCGCGTCATCCCGAACGGCATCGACAGCCGTGAGTTTTGTGAGCCCATCGAGGATTTCCGGCGCGCGCATGGCATCCGAACGCCGTACATGATCCTCAGTGTAGGCGACCACTTCAGGAATAAGGGACACGCGCGTCTTCTGGAGGCATTCGCCGCGATGCAGCGCGACGACGTCACGCTCGTCATAATCGGCCGTGATTTTGCTCCTGTCGGCCGGGGCTGTTGGCGACACTGCCGGTCTGTTGCGGGCCGAAGCGGCGCACGCGTGCTCGTGCTGCCTAACGCTCCACGGGACCATGTGGTTGGTGCCTTCCACTCTGCCGATGTGTTTTGGTCCGGTTCCCACATCGAGGTGTTCCCGCTTGTGATCCTCGAGGCCATGGGCGTCGGCGTTCCGTTTGTGGCTTTTCCGGCCGGTAACATCGCTGAGCTTCCAGGGGGCTGCGTCGTGACTTCTGCCGCGGAAATGGCAACAGAAACCCGTACACTGCTCAATGGCGCAACGCTTCGGCAACGGCTCGGTGACATCGGCCGCGAGGAACAGCGGCGGCATTACAGCTGGGATGCTGTGACTCACCAGTGGGAGGGTCTCTACCAAGACCTGATCTCATCATGAACCCAATCCCGCGCCCGCCCGCTCAATCCGTGGCCGTCCTCGTGGTGTCGTGCGACAAGTATGCTGATCTGTGGCGGCCTTTTTTTGATCTGTTTTTCCACTACTGGAGCGACTGTCCGTTCCCCATTTACTTGCTCAGCAACACTGCCAGCGTGAACATAGCCGGCGTTAGGGGGATTCCCGTGGGGCCGGATGCTTCTTGGTCGGACGGCCTCCTCCGGGCTTTGGCGCAGATCGAAGAGAACTATGTATTCTTGTTTCTCGAAGATCTGCTGTTGACTGGGCTGGTGGACACATCTGCGGTTGAGGCGGTGCTCGGGTGGTTCGTCTCATCTCAGGGCAACTACATCCGGCTGAGTGGTTTCCCTCCGCCGGATGCCGCGTTGACAGATACCGTCGGGACGGTCGCGCAGCACACGATCTACAGGACCGCGACCGTGTTGTCGGTCTGGCGCCGTCAGATGCTCGCCGAGTTGCTGCGGCCCGGCGAGAGCGCTTGGGATTTTGAGACTGCCGGTTCGGTGCGCTCGGAAGCTCATGAGGGGTTCTATTCTACCCGGAGGAATTACATCTCAGTCATGAACGCGATCATCAAAGGGAAGTGGCAGCGGGCGGCCTTGCGAAAAACCGAATCGCTATGCCTCGGCTTCGAAGTTGGAGCCCGGGCGGTCCTGAATCGTCGCGAGCAAGCTGCTCTGTGGCTACGGGTACGCGGCAACCACCTGCTCTATCGGGTCCCCGTGGCATGGCGCAAGCCGATCCGCGAGTTTGTATTTGGATGAGCGGCGTCGCTGGACGCCAACGCGTTTGAGCCACCGAACCCGTGGACACTTATGACGATCTGGCTCATCAATCCGTACGGTCCGATCCCATCCGAGGGATGGCGGCGTTACCGCTTCGCCATGATCGGGGAGTATCTTGCACGACAGGAACATACCGTCACCTGGTGGACCGCGAACTTCTCTCACCACTTCAAACGCTTCCGTTCGGCAGGCTGGCAAGACATTCCGGTGTGCGACGGCTTCCGTGTTCGCCTGGTTCCCACAACGCCCTACCGCACGAACGCCAGCTTGGGCCGTCTGAGGTTCGAGACGAATTTTGTCCGGAACGTGATGCGCGGAGCGCGCGACCACAAAGCTCCCGATCTACTGATCGCGGTTGATCCGCCCCAGACCATCGGCTGGCTCGCCACCAAGCTCAAGAAGCAATTCGGCGTGCCGCTGGTGCTCGATGTCATGGACATGTGGCCCGAGTTGTTCCACCTCGCATTTCCCGCTCCTCTGAGAATCCTCGCTCGGGCCGTCCTCTTCCCGTTGTACGTGCTGCGGAGACGCAACTTGTCGCGCGCGGATGGCGTCACCGCCTTGTGCCAGGCCTATATGGACCTCGCTCTGCGCGAGGCGCCCGTGCTGCGGAAGGGGCCGAGTGCGGTTGTCTTCAACGGCATCGACGTAGCCGACTTCTCGCCTGCCCCAACATTAGCGGGCGCCCCACACCTATCGAAGCCGGCCGACGAGTTCTGGGCCATCTACGCAGGAACACTGGGAGTTAACTACGACGTGGATACGGTTCTGAACGCTGGGCTCGCCTTGGCGGGGTCTCGGATTCGTTTGCTTCTTGTCGGCGACGGACCGCGCCGGGCGGACGTGGTGCGCTTCATCGAGACTCACCCTTCGGCGAACCTGAGGTACTTGGGCAAACTCGACCACAAGGACCTGATCCAGTTGTACCGAGTGTGCGACATCGGCCTGTGCCCTTACGGACCGGAATCCAACGTGGCCATGCCCGACAAAGCATACGACTACATGGCGGCCGGCCTGCCTATGGTGAACTCGGTACGTGGTGAACTGGCGGAAGTCTTGCACCGAGCGGATGCGGGACTTTCGTACGAGGCCGGCAATGCATTGTCCTTATCCGACGCTCTACTTCACTTTGCCGCCGACGATTCAGAACGGTTGCGAATGGCCAGGCATTCCCGCAGCCTCGCGGCCGAGTTCGACTCTAGGCGTCAATACCCTATGTTAGTCAAATTAGTGGAAACACTCCTGTCGCGCGCATAGTAAAAAACTTCGATTACGAGAACGCCACATTTTGTTTTTGGACCATGCACTTCCTAACGAGCTCTAACCTACTGGCGGGCTGCAAGATATGGACATGAAAGCTTGGCGAGCCGGAAAGCTGTCCTCTAATGGGGTAGACGGCGCGCCGATGTAGCGCCCCTTTCGGAACTCGGCGCATCTTTAGTGATTGTCAGGAGAAGCAGGTCCAGACTCCCTGAGTCAGTTCAGCATATGGCATATACAACCTACACAAACGTGGTTTCGGGCATGACGCGCGCGGACCTCAGGGACGTCGTGGCCGTTCACCTCCGATCGTTTCCGGGCTTTTTCCTGTCCCAAATGGGTTCTCGGTTCCTTCTGTGCTTATACGACGAACTCCTCGGCACTCCTTCCGGAATCGCGCTTGTCTGCAAACAAGGCCACAAACTGCTGGGTTTTGTAGCGGGAACTGCAGAACCACGCGGTTTCTACAAAAGACTGCTGGTAAGGAAGGGGCACCGGTTCGCTTTGGCGTCGGTACTCCCTGTGCTAAGGGATCCGATGATTGTTCCCAGGCTTCTCAACGCCCTCCGGAAGACGAAGGAAGAGGCCGACGGTGAGGGCTGCGGTCTGCTCATGTCAATAGCTGTTGACCCGGAAGCCCAAGCGCGAGGAATTGGTGCCGCGTTGGTTCAAGAATTCTTGGCCGAGTGTAAAAAGCGGGGACTATCCTCCGTGCATCTGACGACAGACCAACTCGGGAATGATGGGGCTAACCATTTCTACTCGAAGTTGGGATTCAGCCTCTCCCGCGTGATCACCACGCCACAGGGTCGTGTAATGAACGACTACCGGATTGAGTTCGTAAGTCAGCCCAGGTTGCCGGTCAGCAAGGTATCGCCAGATCGCGAGACCGGTCGCAGCGTTCGCATCGAACCGTGCGGGGCACAGAAAGACTGATATGGTACCTGCCATCCAAGCCCCATTCCTTCCCTACTGCCTCCCCGATGTCGGCGAGGAAGAAATCGCAGAAGTAGCTGACACCCTTCGGTCCGGATGGCTGACGACCGGACCCAAGACCGGGCGATTCGAGTGGGATTTCGCTCGCTACCTCGGATCCAACGTCGACGCGCTGGCGGTGAATTCGGCAACCGCAGGCCTGCACTTGGCACTCGAGGCGGCCGGCATAGGACCCAACGATGAGGTCATTACCACCACCTACACGTTCACTGCCACGGCCGAGGTCATCCGCTATCTGGGCGCCAATCCAATTTTCGTTGACGTACAGGAGGGCTCGCTGAATATCGACCCTGAGGCTATTGAGGCCGCGATCACCGAACGCACTAAAGCCGTTGTGCCGGTCCATTTCGGCGGACTGTCCTGCGAAATGGACTCGATCTTCGGAATTGCCAAGCGGTACGGCCTCAAGGTTATCGAAGACGCTGCCCACGCCCTGCCAGCGACGTCGGGCGGCCGGCTTATTGGCACGCTTGATAGTGACGCCACCGTTTTCAGTTTCTATGCGACGAAGACCTTGGCAACTGGCGAGGGCGGAATGATCGTCACCCACGACCCGGAATTAGCTCACCGATGCCGAGTGATGCGCTTACATGGGATCGACCGCGACGCTTTTGACCGATACACAACAAAGACGCCTGCCTGGTTCTACAGCGTTGTGGCACCGGGGTTCAAGTATAATATGACAGACGTTGCTGCTGCGATGGGCATCCACCAGCTACGCAAGCTGGATCGCTTTCTCCGCAGACGCGAGGACTTAGCATACCGATACGACGAAGGACTTCGAGGCTTTTGCCTTCAACTCCCAGCACATGCTCCGCAGGATGAAGTGCACGCGTGGCATCTCTATGTCATCCGTTTGAACGACGACGCCCCAGTCTCGCGCGACGATTTCATCGATGCGATGTCGGCCGCCGGGATCGGCACGAGCGTGCACTTCATCCCACTTCACCTCCATCCGTATTGGCGGGACAAATATCGCCTGCGGCCAGAGCAATTCCCGAATGCCACAAAGGCCTTCAACCACGCCGTTAGTCTACCGTTGTACACACGAATGACCGACGCCGATCAGGATCGCGTGATTCGCACTGCGCGCTCGATTCTAGACCGGCCGCGGCGGACCGTCGTAACGTCCCTGGCGGCAACACCCATCGAGGCTTGACCCGCGTGCTTCTGAAGCGCTGGATTGATATCGCACTGAGCGCATTGGTGCTTGTGTTATCCAGCCCGATTCTGTTAACGGTCGCCCTGGCCGTCTGGCTCGATTTGGGGAGACCCATTCTTTTTCGCCAGCACCGCGTGGGCCTGAGGTTCCGTCGGTTTCATATCTTGAAGTTTCGAACCATGCGGGTTGCGAGCGGGTCCCCGGTGACGGTGGCCGGCGATTATCGGATCACCCGCGTGGGAAAGTTTCTGCGCCTCACGAAACTCGATGAGCTACCGCAGTTCTGGAACGTCCTCCGGGGTGATATGAGCCTCGTCGGACCACGCCCGGAAGTCCCGGATTACGTCGAACTGTTCAGAGAACGCTACCACACGGTTCTGACAGTTCGACCGGGGATCACAGACTTGGCTTCCATCCACTTCCGCAATGAGGAAGTAATCCTGTCGAGGAGTGTTGAGCCGCTCAGGGACTACGCCGAGCGCATTCTGCCAGCCAAATTGGATTTGGCTGAAGAGTATGTCAGAACGCACACTGTTCTCGGGGATATCTCCATCTTGTTCCGCACTGCAACTTC
>Ga0116126_1001592_pt1 | contig 14172 bp, 15 predicted proteins | sample June2015DPH_16_5_FD_89730 | JGI IMG/M metagenome (GOLD analysis project Ga0116126, IMG submission 89730) | Peatland microbial communities from SPRUCE experiment site at the Marcell Experimental Forest, Minnesota, USA - June2015DPH_16_40 | ecosystem: Environmental > Terrestrial > Soil > Wetlands...
CGGTCTCGGTGAGAGCATCAGCGGCGTGATCCTCTACGACGAGACCAGCCGCATACATTACAAATCCAGTCAGAGACGTTTCGTTACGGCGAATTGGCGTTTTAGACATTCCGCAAATCGAAAGGGGATCTCTTGCGAGACCCCCTGCGTCTTCCAATATTCAAGACGATTCAGTCTTTAGCGTGTCAAAACTCGAAGGCACACGGCGTCGGTTGCATGAACCTGGCACCGTGCGTTGCAGATCTGGTCGAGGATGTTTTCACGCGGTCGAAACTAATCCAATTGTTGAATGAGAATGGAAGCGTTTACGGCTGCCGCTGTGCCTCCGATTGGAGGAGCTGCCGCAAGGGTAACCGCAGCCGCAGACGTATGATTTACAAGCGTAAGAACATCGCCGGCTTCCATAGCCAGGATAGCCTGACCCGTGTTTTGCTGAGTGCCAGCGCCTGAACCATAAACGCTTTCCGCAACCACGACACCATTTATGAATAGCGCGAATTGGTTGGGCTCGGCACCCGACACGGAAAAGGTAACCTTGTAATCACCCGCATTGACAACGGTTATGTCAGAGCTTCCCGGATCATGCGTAAATCCAGCGGTCCCAATGCCATTGTTATCAAAGGTGACAGCAGTCTCCAGCGGCACCACTTGAGCGCTTAAGTTGTAAACGTACGCATATTGGGATGAGCCTGCGGTTCCATTCGTTCCTGCCGGGCCTGCTGGGCCTGTTGCACCTGCTGGCCCTGTAGCTCCCGTTGGCCCCGCCGGGCCTGCGGTTCCATTCAGTCCATTGGTTCCATTCAGTCCGTTCGTTCCAGCCGGTCCTGCTGGCCCCGTCAGTCCAGTTGCACCCGCCGGTCCTGCTGGCCCCATTGCTCCTGCTGGTCCCGCTGGTCCCGTCGCGCCTTTGGGCCCTTGCGACCCAGTAGCTCCTGTTGCACCTGTGGGTCCTGGTGGCCCTGGTGGTCCTGGTGGCCCAGCGGGGCAGTTAGAAGAGATACAGTTACAAAGGGAGACATTTGTCCAGGTAAGACACACGCCGTTCTTCCAGAAGGCCAGCAAGTAAGTGCCAGGGGGTAGGCCGGCCGGCCGACACGCGGTGAATGTTTGATTTGTATAATTATAGGTGCCAACAAGGATCACCCCGCCCAATTGAGCCACCAAGGGGCCTTGGCAAAACTGGCTCAACTGAATGGTCAGGTTGGTGCTATTACAGTCCATGACGCCAACGATGTGGTTTGTCCCGTACGCTGGCGGTGTGCTTGTCCCGCACGCTGGCGTTATTTGTCCCCCTCCACCCCGGGTGGTTGATGCCAGCGCCACAAGGGCGAACAGGATCAACCAGGACCGAGACAAGGAGCGGAACAGCCGCTCGGATGACTCACGCCATCTTGAGCGCTGCAAATGCGGTTTGGAGTTTTCTGGTGTAATGGTTTTCATAGTTACTTTTCCTTTCTGCTTTTGGAGTTATCTGTGCTCGGATTGCGCCCTTGTGGGCGCGCTTCGATTCAGACAGGTAGGGGGGTGTCTTCATAGACACCTCATCTTCCATTTTTGAAGAAACATTCCGTTTCTCACGCCGCGACAATAAATGAAATCGCCTCGACCGTTCTATGGGGTGTTTCCCTATGGGGTGTTCACCCCATAGGAAATGTCATGCATCCTCCGCCGACACCGATGTCGGGGTGGCCGTGGGCTCAATTGGGAGCGAGGGAAAAGCTGGATTTGCTGTCACCGGTCGAATCAAAACCAGCCACGAAAGGTCGAATCGAACCGGCCACTGAATTTGCGTATGGGTGATGTGCTCGTGCCGACTTTGTCGGTCTGGCTTAACTAAATATGAAAGAGGAACAACATCAATTTTTGCGGCTGCTGGGTCAGTTGCCGGCCCGTCTGACGGCGGAACAGGCGGCGTGGGTGTTGAATTGCCAGCCGCATGATATGCCGATCCTCGTGGCCGCACGCCTGCTCAAGCCGCTGGGCAATCCGTCGCCATACAACGTGAAATTCTTTGCCGCGTCGGAACTGCTGGATCAGATCCAAGACCGGACGTGGCTGGCGAAGGTCACGAATGCGTTGAACCTACACTGGCAAAAGAAAAATGCCGCAAAGAAAAATCGTCGGATAAATGGGTTGCCGAACGGCCACGTCACGGCATTTGAAGACGATAGAAACGAGCGGGATAATTCGTCCACTGTGGATCGCTGAAATAAGATGTGCCATTGGTGCCAACGAATGTGTTGAGCGTGTTGGTTGCCACCGGCGACCAAACTGGATTGGCTAGATTCGTGCAGACTTCCACAACAACAACTAGATTACTGTTGCCAGTGATGTTGAAACCAAATTGATTGTTCTGCACCCCGAAGCTAGCATCATTCTGTGCCTGCGGATTCCAGAGCACTGCTGGATTCAACCCGCTTTCTGAATTGAAGAGCGGCCAACCCGTCGTTCCCGGCAGATAATAGATGATTGCATTGGTATCGCCGGCAAAAACTCCTGAACCATATTCAATGCCGGGCGCGTTACCGGCGAAATAAACCGCAGTCAGATTGGCACAACCAGAGAATGCATCCGCCAATATACCTTCATACTGTATAGTGGTGATGCTGCCGGGGATAGTGACGTTGGTCAGGCTGTCGCAATCGGCAAACGCAAACTCCCCGATGGAAGTAACGCTGCCAGGGACGGTGTATGCGCCATCGGTCAGCCCCGCAGGGTATTGGATGAGGGTGTCTTGCGCCTTGTCAAACAAAACCCCGTTTGTGCTGCTGTATGCCCGGTTATCGGCAGTCACGGAGAAATTGGTTAGACTGGTGCAGTCCACAAACGCCTGGACCCCGATGTTCGTGACGCTGGCTGGGATGGTGGCACTGGTCAGGCTGGTGCAGCCTTCGAACGCCTGGTGCCCGATGCTGGCGACACCGGCCGGGATGGTGACACTGGTCAAGCTGTCGCAGTAGGCAAACGCATAATCCTCGACGTTGGTGACGCCGCCAGGGATGGTGTACGCGCCATTGGTTAGCCCCACAGGGTATTGGATGAGGATGTCTTCTGCCTTGTCAAATAAAACACCGTTTATGCTGGTGTATGCCGGATTATCGGCAGCCACGGAGATATTTGCCAGGTTGGTGCAGTCTTCAAAGGCAGCATCCCCGATGTTCGTGACAGTGTCCGGGATTGTAATACTGGTCAGGCTGGCGCAATCATAAAACGCCAACTCGCCGATGTTGGTGACGGTACCGGGGATCGTGTATGCGTCATTGGTCAGCCCTTCCGGGTATTCGAACAGGGTGTATTCGGCCTTGTCAAACAAGACCCCATTTGAGCTGCTTAAAAACCCGTCGGCGGTATTCACAGAAATGTTCGTCAGGCTGGTACAGCCGCCAAACGCCCCGGACACGACGCTTTTGACGTTCTGGGGGATGGTGACAGTCAAGCCGCCGACCTGGTTGGGAATAACCACTACGCCACCAGCGCCGCTGTAGCCGATGATGGTAACTGTGCGGAATCCATTACCAGTAACGGTGTACTGGGCTCGGACCATGGTGGGCAAAATTGCCATGCAAACTAGACAGACAATCTTCAAAGTTTGCGACGTCTTCACACCACGAACTTATCTGGCAAATTGGATTTTGATCAAACTAATTTCACGATTTACATCGAACATATTTTGTTTTGTGTTGAACAATTAAATTCACACTCCCAGTTCGACTTTTGCATGGGTCTGCTGTTCATAATCCTCCAGCGATGGAATTTTCATCAATGCCCGTTTCGCATATGCGCGATGCACGGCCTTGCTGTTGTGCCCCAAAGCCTCCTGCGCGAAGCGTTCCGGGTAGCCAACGGTTTTAGCGCGTTCCGCCCAGGCGTAACGGTAGCTGTGCAACGTCACGCCGTTAATGCCAAGCTGCCGGCAACGTGATCTAAATTCCGTCGCCCGGTCGTTCGTCCGCACTCGCGACAGATACGGAAACAACACCCCTTCCGCCGGCAGGTCTTTGAACAGGTTCAATGCCTCTGCTCCCAAGTGGACGATGACGGGCACGCCGGTCTTTTTTCTCATAAAACTCACCGTGCCGTTCTGCCAGTCCACGTCTTCGCCTTTCAAGTTCGCAATGTCACCCTGGCTGCCGCCCAAGTGCCAGCACAACTGGTAAAGTGCTTTCCGTTCCGGGTTCACTTCGGCGGCGATGATCTTCTGGTGTTCCTCCAGCATAATGGCGCGTTTGTCTTTGAACCGCACGGCAGGCCATTGCCGTTTGGGAATCAACGGCCACGGCAGCCAGTTCATGTCCACGCAAAAATTATGCAACCGACGCAGAAAAACATTCGTGGACACCTTGCCCGATTGCAGCACTTTCAATAGCAATTCTCCGGGGGTCTCAATGATAATCCTCGGCATCAACGGGGCAAACGCTTTGTCTCTGGCCGCTGTTTTCCAGCGGTGCTGATTCTCTCCCTGTTTCGTGTTTGTGAGGCTTTCAATCGCCTGTTGCCAGGTGCGCGTGGCAATGCCGTTGTCGGTGCCGGCCAGATACGCCTTGGCGATTTGCAGGTTCAGCACGGGCTGGCGTTCGGAGTTGTTCCTGGCCTCGACAATTTGCCGGGCTGCTTCTTCGTTGGTCGTGCGCAAGCTGGTGCGTTTGCCGGCGGTGGTGTCCACGCAATAGAACGTGTCACCCCGGATGCCTCGACGGGTTAAGCGGTAACGTGTCTTCATGGTTTTCACGCAACCGCGAGGATAATTGAGGCCGGTTCCGAGGAGTTAGCGAGTAGTAGGCGAGTTATCGCCGGTTACACTTGGTTCTTACGGAGTAGTAATATGGTGTCCGTTTTGGTGTCCGTTGCGGACCCCTCTGCTCCAATGTCCTTGCTGCAAAGACAGTTAAGACTGGAGGCGAGGGTCGGAATCGGACGCGTCCCGCCTTCCACAAGCCACTCGAAATCAACGGTCTAAATCATCACCGTTGCCCTGATACTAAAGGCTTTCCTGCATTATGTCAAGGATAACTCCAGCCGACTTTTCTTAACTCCATTTTACTCCCCACCGATGAGGTTTGCTGGCACTTCTGCTGGCACTTTTTTTCCGAAATTCCAATCAGATGTCGTTGATTTCGCGTTCGGCTTCGCCCAACACCCGTAACACTTCGCTGAAAGTGGGTGGGTTGGCCAAAAACATTGTCCGCATCCCGTCGTAATCCTGTTCCAAATCCGCTTCGCGATGGGAAGGCGGGAGCAATTTGAAACTGCCGGGTTTGGCGGTTTCATAATTTGCCCAACTGGACGCAAAAAACCGGCTCTTGTGTTGCACCACACGCTCCAGCAAATCGAGTCGAGCCAACGCAACCGCCCGCGCCGGGTGTTCCCAAAGTGCTGCCACGTCTGCGTAGTGGCGCGCGAATCTTTCACGAATGGATTGGTTGGCGGGACGATAATGCTCCGCGTGCAGGATCGTCGCTTTTTCCCAAAACGTCCGCTCCACCTCCAATGCTACTACCTCAACTTGAAAATCATCAAAGTTTGATTTAATCACCTCTGCAAGCAGCGGTTTAACAACATGAACTCCAGTGGGCCGTTGATCTGTCAGCGAACCGAATTCCACTTTCACGAATGGCTGGATATAGCCGCCCACTGGTGGCAGTGCGCTGGGATAATTAAACAGCAACACCGGAGATTTGGATATGGCATCCAGTTGGTAGCTCAACCATTTTCCGCTATCCGGCTTTTTCCCCAGCACGGCCTTGACGCTCTTTTCAAGTTCCTGCTGAAAATGTTCCTGCACCTTGGCGATACAAGCGGCTTCCAATTTTTCTGATCGCTTGCGCCGTTGAGTCGGTGTTGGTGCGTCGTCCAGTTCCGATTCTTTCCAGCCCAAAAGTTCGGGGGAAATTGAAAGGTCAATGTCTTCGGAAAATCTTTTTATCGCGTCAAACACTTTGGACAACGAAGTGCCGCCTTTGAACACCAGATGCGTGCCCGCCGGTGACGATTGAAAAATCTGCTGCAACATCCAGCACACCCAAAAATCTTTTTCAACGATCACCGGCTGCACGTCGAGCCGGGCGGACGCCTCGCGCACAAAAGCAGCGCGCTCTTTCACGGAAAGTTCGGCAAACGTGCTCATTGCCGTGACTCCTTCACGCCGATGGTGCGCAGATGCGGGTGCATCCACACCGGGGCGGACGGCAAATCCTTGAGCAACTGCCGCCGGTCTTTTGGTGACAGGAGCTTGTGCAATTGTTTCACGCGGTCTTCTGTGATGTGCGTCTTGCCCAAGTAACGCAATGCCTGAATCACCAGCCCGCTCATGCGGTCATGGGCGCGCAGGCGGCTCGGTGCGGTGTTTTTCAAGATGATGGTCTGCCGGCCCACGCGCACCTGGCGCGAAGCGCCGTCAGTGTGATACACGATTTTGGCGGGCACTTGTTCCGACAAATGCAACAAATTTGCCGCGTAAGCGCCGGAAGCCTGAACGCGCGTTCCATCACGACCGGCCAACGCTTCGGCAATTGATTCCACCGGGGGCGACAACAAGCCAAGCACCGGATGAGTCTTGGGACAATCGTAAAGCCCTCGCGCCAACCGCCGGATGCTGTCGTTCCGCACCAGCCGCAATAATGTCATGCCCACGGCGTGCGGTGTGCCGAGATCAAGAAAATCCTTGGGCGTGAACACCCACGGCTGCCCGTGTTGCCGGATACGTCTGGTTATGGCTTGTGTCAGATTCACGGCTTCAAATGTGCGCCAAACGTGTTAAAAAAACAACCCTGTTTTTTTAACAGAATAAAACGGCATTTTTGCTGTCAACCGTTCATGACAAAAGTTCTTCAACCAGACATGCAGACTCCGAGCGTGATTCCTAAGTGCCATCCCTTGGCGAAGCGAGCGCGGTCAATGTGGAGGCGACGGGAGGCAGGGCGCACTACATTGACGGCGTGAGCGAGCCATATAATGGAGGCACGAGGCACGCTCGGTTTGTTGTTCCCGGCAAATTGACCGTGCGATTTACCTAACAAAATCTCTCGTTTTCAGCCAAAAACACCAGCAAATTCTTCTGCTTTTCCATCATGAAAACGATGGCTTGAAGTCTTTGAGCGTTTGGCAGCCACGATTTCGTTTTTCGTGGCGCGTGTCATTCCATTTTGTTTTGCGCTTTGTCGCAGCCGGCAAAGAGTTCTCCCCAGTCGCAACGCAACCCGGATTTCAACCGTGCCAGCGTCGGCAGGCTTGGAAAGTATTCCCCGGCCTCGACACTTTGAAGGTAGCGCGCACTCACCCCCGCTTTTTCGGCCAGCCTTTCCTGGGTCAAATGCCGGCGTGCCCGCAAAGAGGCGATGTTTTTTCCGAACCGGGTTCGATGCGGACAATTTTGAGGTTTGCGCGCAGGCATTTCTAAATGCTCGCGAAAAGACGCGCAGTAAAACACGAGGCTTTACATCGTGCCTTATTTCCTCCACCCTTTTTGGAAAATGCCAAAATTTATGAAATTGTCACTTTTCGCTGCCGTTTTTTGCTGTTTGACCAAATTTCCCGAAGTCGGCGATAATTTTTCCTTGTGGTGGTTGCGGGTAATAACCTAAAATTAATTTATGGGAAATGCACTTTTCCAATCGGTCTGCATAACCCGACTTGCCAGCAAGGCGTTCAAGCTTTGGTGTGCCATTTTTTTATCTGCTTCCATTACGGCAAATGCGGAATCAAACAAACAGGATGTTTATTATGGTGGCTTTGCTTTCTGTGGCAAAGCCAGCGACGTGGATAAAAATTTCCCCATTGCCTCCTCTCTCAACACGCCGACGGATGACGGGACGCCGTTTCTGGGCCGGGTTGCCCGCGAATTTTTCCAAAAGAACAAGGATCATTTCAGCAGGATGAATCTTCAGTTTGGACTGGCGCGCCGCGAGGACACCCCGCTTGTTTTGGCGCTCGCCCTGACCGACGAAAAAGTGCTGCGGGATGAATTCAATGACTTTCACAAGTTGGTCATTCAACTCGGCTTTGAAATGTTGATTTTGAATTTCAAGGAACAGGAAGTGGTGTGTTCACAGCCGATTTGCATAGAATTTATTGACGCGAGCAAAGAACCTTTTGACGAGGCGGCAGTGCGCGAGCGCATGAAAAAAATGATTGGGGGAGCCGACTCGCAGTTGTTTGCCGCAGTATTGGCAAAAGCAGACCGGATACAGCCGTTTTCAAAGAACCAAGCCACTTTGCAAGTTCGTCGGGTTGGAATCGGAGAAAAAGCCCTCCCGTTTCTCCCGGAACTTCTTCGTCAGTCCACAAATGCCTACGCACAGACAGTGGCACAACAGTTTGGATCGCTATTGACATCGAAAGCCGGCGTGGCGCTGTTGCCCTACGCCAAAGACGGGTTAAATACAAAGATGGCGTTAGTTTTTTCGGATGCATCTGCCGTCCAATTCAAAATTCCGGATCCAACTTTTGCGGTGGATTTGGATGTCAAAGGTTTCAAGAAGGTATTGGACAAAAGCACGGATGCAGAATCGCTCTGGATTTACGGAGCTTTTCTCGGAATTCACGTTTGTGAACCCGAATTCAACCTTGTTTACCTCGATGTGCCTGTAAAATATGGTGTCTCCAAAGTGGTTCCAGCCACCCAAAAATCAGTGGATGAATTTCCTGTTGTTTCGGAGGCATTAAAAGGCGCTTTCGTATCAGCGATTGAACAAATGCAGAAAGACAAAAATACCAACGAGAAAGTCCTGAAAAAATGCGCTCTATAATCCTGTCCATATTATTTGTTGTTCTGGCTACCACCCTAACCGCCCAGGCGGAACTGGTCAAAGTCAAGGGAAAGGGAGAAATCGCATATACAACCAGCCACTTTAAGCCAGGGTCGGCGGATGAACTTGCCGCGATCACCGAGGCGAAGAAAGACGCATTGAAACGGTATGCGGCCGACTTCGATAGCGCGCGGTTTGAATTATACAAGAAAATTGAACCTGAAATGCTGGCGAACATTGATCAATATGTAACTGATTACACGCAGTTGGATCAGCAGGATGACAAAGTTTCCAAACACTATACGGTCTTCATTGAGGCGTCTATCAACTCAACTGCAATTGAGAACGCGATTGCAAAAAGTTCCGGCGTGAACGCCCCGGCAGCCGCCAGCACCGCGACCGCAAAGCAGGACGCGAGTTATATGACTTTTGTTTTCGTCGCCCGCGAATTGGCCTCCCGCAAGGATTTCGATGCTAAGCGGACCACGGTGGAAATCAATGAAAGCAGCGAGGCGGGAGCGCAAAAAAACAAGGTTGCCGAAGACGCACAGTCTGCGGAAACCAGTCTTGATAAGAGCAGCGTGGTTAAAAACACGACGGGTGGAAATACCGAAACCAAGGCCGAAGATCTGACCTATCGTGTCACCACTGTGACCGAGGTGGACAATGCGGTCAATTCCGTGCTGACTAAGGCCAGCTATGAGGTGGTGGATCCAGTGGACGCTGGACTGGATGTGGAAAGTTTTAAGAATGATTTTAGTGGTGGCAGCGACATTTCGCCTGCTACGCGCACGGCGGCGATCAAAAACTGCAAGGATAAGGGAATAAATTACATTGCCATCGCCAACATGGATGTGGGATTACCGGAAAAAGACGAGGCCACTGGTTTAACCCGCGTCTATGTGACCGTCACCGCCAAAGTTAGCGACCTCTCACCCAAATTTCCCAAAACCGTTGCGTCCATCGCGGGGATACCTTATGCCGGTCTTGGGTCAGACCCCCAAGTGGCAAAACAAAATGCCTTGAACGAGGCTGCGACGCGTTCCGCCAGCGAACTGGTGGATCAATTGCGCATGAAGGGTGTCAGGTAATGTCAGCTTAAACTGCTGGCATAAAATTGGTCAACCAACAAACAAATAACAACGTAAGGAATAACATGAAACGTATCAGTTTGAAATCAATGCTGGTGCTTGCCCTCGGCGGCATGATGATTGCCAGTCAAACTCCGGCCCAAGCCCAGTTCGGCGGCTTGCTGGGAGGCGGCAGTAAAAATAGCGCAGACAGTTCCGGTGTCACTATAGACAAGGATGCCTTTGGCAAGTCAGTGGATGATGTCGGAGGAAAAGTTCTGGCCGCACGCATCACGTTTCTTGATTCCAAGGCCAAGTTGATGGAAGCGCTCGGGCTAAAGTCTGATGCTGTGGCAAAGGCGTCTGAAGCATTGCGAGCCGCAGAGGGTAGCACGTCTGATAAAATCGCAGTGGCGGACAAGCAAACCACAGTCAGTGAAGACGCGGACAAACAAATTGGTGATTCCATGGCAGAATCCAAAGAACTGTCCGCTGAAAGCAAAGTTAAATTTGCCGAAGGTGGGGGCAAGTTCATTGAAGGTGTCCTACTGGAAAAAGAGCAGATTGAAACCATTCAAAAACTCGTTCAGCAAGGGCAAAGCATGGTGCAATCGGCTAGTATCCTACAAAAGGCCGGAGTGCTGAAGATCGTAAAACCTGTCACTACTATGTCCACCATGGTGCCCGGCGATGTGAAAGAAGGCAGTTCAACACTGTCGAAAATACTGAAATTTGCCAAGAGTCAGAACGTGGAAATTCCAGGTGCTGACAAGGCAACAGCGAGTTTAGGCAATCTATAATCCGCAAATTCAACAGCGGGCGGTTTTTTCTGAACCGTCCCGCTGCCACACAAAAAATTATGAACCGTCATCTTTTTCCAGCGAGCGGGGTGCGCTCGGTTGTATTTTGTCTGCTGTTGTGGGGCATGATGACCAGTTTGTTGGCACAAGCCCCAGCCCCAAATCCAGATTCCCTAACTCCGTCCCAACGCAAGGCAGCAGTGTTTGTTTTTACCCGTGAACCGAAAGTTGGCGTTCAGCAGGCAAAGATTTTGGAAGACCTTGTCGCTGCGCGGGTTGCCAAATTGGGGTTTGCCACGCTCACGCGTGATGTCGTGGTGGATTCAATTTCCAAGGCGATGAAGCAACCGGAAGCCGAGATGACACAAAAAGACAAATCCCTGCTTGAACAGTTTGCCGCCGCCCTACAGAAACCAGATAAAGTTGAGAAAAGCCTCGAAGACCAGTTGGATGATCAAAGTTCCGTGATGCGTCTCGCGCAAACCATCGGCGCTGATATAATCGTGATTGCCACCATCGAGTCCTTTGGCACCGAAAAACGAATCTTCAACGGTAACGAACTGGCACCGGTTGCAACCACAACTATTTTCAACAATCTGCTGGTCAGCTATCGTTTGGCGTATGCGGCGTCTGGCGCGGCAGTGGCTGGTGATTCCGTCCGAGTCACTCGTGCCTGGCGTGAGTCTGAAAGTCTCACTCGTGAAACGGACGATCTGCTCAATGATATGTTTGATGAAGCAGCAACAAAGCTTGCAGAAAAAATCACTGCGGCCAACCAGGAGGTTAAGGAAGTTCCCAAAGTCCAGGCGACGGGGGTGCAGTTTAATATCAAACCAGTTTTGCCGGGTGGGACGCCAATGCAACTTCCCACCTATGAAAACGGTGACGTCAAATTAACTGTCAGTGTCACAGTGGCCGCTGATGTGACAATGGATGGTGTTTCTGTAGGTTCCGTGCCTGGCGAATTACGCTTTGCGACCGGGTTACATCAAATTCTGATTCAGGCTGAAGGTTTCAAACCGTGGAAACGATTCGTCACAATCTCTGAAGGGCAGAAGTTTGACATCCTTCTCGAAATGACGCCCGAAGGTTACGAAAAGTGGAAAGAGAATATAACTTTCTTGTCCGACCTTTCCCGCAAAACAAAACTTACCGATGCTGAGGTCAAGCAAATGGAAGCCAAAGCCGAAGCCATGCGTAAGGCTGGACTTATTGTGACAATGGATGCAGGCGGTAATTCCACAATCATACAAAAATAAAATATGACCTTACTCTATTCACGAACGCTTTCATGTATATTATTGGTCGGATTTTTGGCTCTTAACGCCACCGCCCAAACATCCGCTGCCCCTGAAAAAAAGCGCCTTTGTATCGGGCCAATCGTCGCCATCAAAGCGGCAACGCAAAAGGCTTCCAAAGCCGGCCAGGGCGATACGTTGGAACAAGCCTTGGAAACCCTCGACACTACGCTGATTGATCAAGTCAACGAGAGCCGCAAATTTGAAGTCGTCGCTCGAAAAGATTCCTTGAAATCCATTCTCAATGAGCAGGATTTTGGGGCATCAGGCAATGTTGACCCGGCAACCGCTGCACAGGCATTTAAGTTAGCTGGAGCACAATACCTTGTCCTGACTACGGTGACAGATTTTGTGATGGGCAACGAAGCCGTCAAATTTGAAGGCATTGGAGCAGCCGCAAATCGGGAAGCGGTGCGTATCAGTTGCAGTATTCAAATCTACGATACTACCACCGGGAAACTGATTGAGTCAGCCCGTTTTCGTGGTCAAGATGCGAATGTCAGTCGTGAGGGCAGCGCGACTGCTGATGGGGCCACGTTGACAAAAATTACTGACCGGCTGGCGGCGGAAATATTGAACCGTATTGTGGACGTTATCTACCCAGCCAAAGTTGCCGCCAAATTGGGAACACAAATAACAATTAATCGCGGCGAAGGTGCCGGAGTTGCGGTTGGTCAAACATGGACTGTATTTGCTCTTGGCGAGGAAATTACCGACCCCGACACTGGCGAAAAACTTGGCCGAAACGAAGCTGAAATCGGCAAAATAATAATTACGCGCGTGACATCCAAGTTAAGCTATGGTGAAGCCAGCGAAGACACCGGGATAGCGGTTGGTAATATAGTCAGGCCGCAACAAGCATCAGAACAACCTGAAACCCCATCGCCAACCAACTCTCCGGCGACTGAACAAAAACCAAAAGACATCACCGACAAGGTCAAGGGTGATTTGTGATTTGACGGCTCGAATCCCTGAAGCCGGAGTTGTTCAGTGGGTTTGACATGAGCCGCCGCATGATGACCGAAACTTGCCGCCAATTCAAACGGATTGATTTCGGAAGGGAAAAATGAAGTGTGGATTTTCTGTTACCGATATTTGAACGCGATGACAATGCCGACAATAACACCAATGACGATGCCGATGGAAATCACTCCCAGCAACGTCAACCAGTCCCGTCTCAATTCACGCAAAGTGATTCGGTCATCCAGTTCTTTACAGGCTTTCTGGAACATTTCACGTCCGGCTTCCATATCAGTTTTGGCACGATTCCATTCTGAAACGCCGTCGTCCAATTGTTTTCTGATCTGGTTGGCGACCTCCGTCGTTCTCCGCAACTGATCCTGAATTGAAACCGAAGCCTGTTTCACCGTCTCGGTGTGAGCTTTGACGATGTTTTTCAATTCATCAGCCTGGCCTTCACCGACGACAGAAAGATTTTTAACCAGCTCAGCGATTTGCCGCAGGTATTCAGCCAGATGCAACTCGATCAATTTGCGGGCGTCATTCATCAAGCGCGGCAGATTGGCCGCGATGCGCCATTGCACCTTGGTCAGAAGCGCCAGTTGCACCGGAAAACTGTTGTCCGGCCCGACATTCCATTCGTGTAGCAGCCGGTGAACCCGGTCCACTTCGTCCGTCGTCAGCCCTTCGCACAGCGCCGACAAGTCATCTTTACCCAAGTCCATACTCATTCGCCTAGGTTGAGCATCGGATGTTTGGGGCGGGATGGTTTCGCCGCCGGTTCCGGCTGTGATTCGATCTCCGGCATTTGTTGCTCTGGCACCAGCAAATCGGCAACGGCATCGTATTGCCGGAACATCTGCTGCATCGCCCATTGCATTTCCCCGGCCAGCATCAATTCTAGATGCGGCGCACCGGGCGTGGCCGCTTCCGCGAAGCTCAATTTGCTTCCGGCCTTCGCCTCGGCGCGTTTGATGGCCAGCAAGGTGATGGTTGTCACCGTCGGCAACGTGATTTCCCTAGCTCCGAACCTTTTCAACTCCGCTTCAATGTTGGATTTCTTAAAGAGGTTCGTTCGCACCTTGGCCGGATTGTGGACGATGACGTAATCCACGCGGTCGCCCGCGAAATAAAACAGTTCGAGCAGATTATTCATGCTCTCGGTGTCCTCGCTTGGAAACAGGAAAAAGGTGAAGCGAATACTTTCGGTGGCGAGCGATGAAATGATTTGCAGTGAATCCAATGCCTGCACGATGAGGCCGTCGGCCTGCGCCCGGCAATCAATAACGTGAACCGGCGC
>Ga0116126_1001595_pt1 | contig 14163 bp, 10 predicted proteins | sample June2015DPH_16_5_FD_89730 | JGI IMG/M metagenome (GOLD analysis project Ga0116126, IMG submission 89730) | Peatland microbial communities from SPRUCE experiment site at the Marcell Experimental Forest, Minnesota, USA - June2015DPH_16_40 | ecosystem: Environmental > Terrestrial > Soil > Wetlands...
GCCTGATGAACGTCCATGCCGATATACTTTTCTTGACTCATAAAGGCGCTCCTTTTCGCTAGGTTGGTGTGCGAACAATCTCAACCTACCGCAAAAGTGGGCGCCTTTTTATATTGCGTGCAACGGCGATTTCAACAGTTGTCGTAGCTGGACAAACGAATTCCGGGTCGTGCTGGTACTTATCGAGCCAGTCGGGGGCAGCTCAGATGGAGTCTCGATTCAAGCAGCCCGCAGGTGGGCAAACCCGGGTGTACAATCCTTCCCGTTCTTGAGGTCAAAAAGGAAATCTCGTCCAAAACAGAGGCGGTATGAGCCAAGCAGCAACCGCGAAAGAGAAGGTGGAACTGGCCGTTGGGGACGGAACACGAATGGCAGCCTATGTGGCTCGTCCGGAGCAAGGTGGGCCGCATCCGGGGCTACTCCTGTTTCAGGAAGCATTTGGCGTTAACCGGCACATCCGCAGTGTGAGCGAGCGGTTTGCCGCCGAGGGATATGTCGTGATTGCTCCGGAGCTGTTTCATCGCACGGCGCCGCCAGGTTTTGAGGGCAGCTATACCGACTTTGCTGCCGTGATGCCGCACTACCAGGCGGTGACAACGGAGACGGCGGAGATGGACATACGGCCGGCCCATGAGTGGCTGCGTTCGCATGCGCAAGTGAAGCCGAACGAGATTTCGAGTGTGGGATTCTGCATGGGTGGCCGCGTTTCATTTCTTGCCAACAGTGTGGTTCCGCTGTGCGCCGCAGTGTCGTTTTACGGAGGCGGAATCGCTCCCGGATTGCTGGACCGCGCGTCGAAGGTGCAGGCACCGTCATTGCTCATCTGGGGTGGATTGGACAAGCATATTACGTCAGAGCACCGAAAAGCGGTGACCGATGCCTTGAGCGCGCACCAGAAAATCTATGTGAATGTCGAGTTCTCCCATGCCGACCATGGATTCTTCTGTGACGAACGTGCATCATATGAGCCGCGCTCGGCGCGGCAGGCGTGGGCATTGACTTTGGAGTTTCTGCGCTCGTGAAGAAGTCCGGGACGGTTTTCGCGGACTCCCCGCTCCGGTGTGCCCGAAGGTATACCCGGCTGACCACTTCGAACGCGAATTTCTTGGGGACCAGTTGAAGTTCTTAGCGGCACCTGCAAGACTGGGGATAAATGGGCCGCTTCGCGTCGACAGTTGAATTCTATGCTCGCTACCGCGAGCCGGGCAGCGCGTTGCCATCTGAACCGCAAAAGAGCGGATGTTGGCGGGGTCTTCGATATCGAGCGTAAGGGAGGTCATACCGGGGTTCGCGGCGGTGGTCTCGTCGAGTGCCCGCTTGCGGCGGCCAGCGATGATGACGTGGTTCCCGAGGGTGTGGAAGGCTTGTGCAAGGCCACGGCCAATGCCGGAACCGCCGCCCGTGATTAGGATGGTGTTGCCGGTAGTCTTCATCGTGATCGTTTATTCCTATTCCCATTCTAGGATGCAATTGTCACTCTTGGAGGTGGCGAACCCACGGCCACCGCTCGCGGTGGCGAATTAGATATGACGGCCGCCAGAAAACTCATCCCACTGCGCTACTCGCAACCCCACAAGATCTCTGTCCAGCACCCTTTTTCAACACCCACAGGCGATTGCGCTCACGACTCGGTCAATGAGTGTGACTGCAATTGTTCAGCAACAATCCATCCAAGCTCCCGAAATCTATCCGTGGACCTCGCGTTGCGTTATGAAGCTGCGCAAGCGTCTCCCCAACTTCCCTGTCTAAGCCCTTTGTAGTAGTGTGTCTGGTTGGAGACTTGCCGCCGTCTCTACATTGGCACCGTCTTACTCTTCGTAAGGCGATGCGCGAGCTATCGGCAAGTTGCGCGGCGACAATTCACAACTCGAGGCAAGTATGCCGACTCGCATTCTCTGTGTTTTTTCAATGCTGCTGACCGCCGTACTCTGCTCGGCCCAAACAAGCCCGTCTTCCTCCGCCCTTCCCCAGGAAATCCCCAGCTTCGACGTCACCGCCATCGATAAGACCATCGATCCCTGTGTGGACTTCTACCAATACGCCTGTGGAACTTGGATGAAGAACAATCCCATTCCTCCCGACAAGTCGCGGTGGGGGCGATTCGACGAGCTCTCCGAGCGCAATCTCTATATCTTGCGCGACCTGCTGACCGAGGCGCAGGCTCCGGGGAAACACACTTCGACGGAGAGCATGGTGGGTGCCTACTATGCCTCGTGCATGGACGAGAGCACGATTGAGAAAAAGGGGAGTGCTCCGCTGACGCCGGAACTGGAACGGATTCACGGCATCAAGACGAAAGCGGATCTTATTGGGCAGGTTGCTTACATGCACCGCAATTCCACGCCGGCGCTGTTTGCCTTCTATTCCCAGCCCGACATGCACGAATCGACCAATACCATTGCGCTCATCGACCAGGGCGGAATCACGCTGCCCGATCGCGACTACTACTTGAAAGACGATCCCAAGTCGGTGGAGACGCGGCAGAAGTATCTGGAGCACGTGCAAAAGATGTTCGAACTGGCCGGGGACAAGCCGGAAGTGGCAGCCGCTGAGGCCAAAATCGTGTTAGCCGTCGAGACCGGGCTGGCCCAGGCCTCGATGGACCGCACTATTCGCCGCGATCCCAAAACTCGCGACCATAAAATGACAGTCGCGGAAATCGCCGCCGCGGCCACGAATTTCGACCTCACCCTCTACTTTGCCGATAATGGCTCGCCCAAGTTCACTTCCCTCAACGTGGGCAACCCCGATTTCTTCAAGCAGGTCAACGAGCAGCTCAATGCTGTGCCACTCGAAGACTGGAAGGTATATCTGCGCTGGAAAACGATCAACGCGTACGCCCCAGTCCTGACCAAAGCTTTCGTCGAAGAGGATTTCCTGTTCAACGGCAAGTACATGTCGGGACAGCAAGAGATGGAGCCGCGCTGGAAGCGCTGCGTGAAATCTACCGACGCCAACCTGGGCATGGCGCTGGGCCAGCTCTATGTAGACCGCACCTTCGGCCCGGAAGGCAAAGAACGCACCTTGAAGTTGGTGCAGGCCATCGAGGACGCAATGCATCGGGACCTCAACCAGTTGCTCTGGATGTCGGACACGACGAAGAAGCAGGCCTATGAGAAGCTCAACACCATCGTCAACAACATTGGCTATCCCGACACATGGCGCGATTACAGCAGCGTCGCGATCAAGTCCGACGATTACGCCGGCAACGCGATGCGCGCCGGCGCGTTCGAGGTGCAGCGTCAATACAAGAAGATCGAGCGGCCCACGGACCGCAAGGATTGGGGCATGACTCCGCCGACGGTCAATGCCTACTACCGCGCTCCCATGAACGATATCAACTTTCCCGCGGGCATTTTGCAGCCGCCGTTTTACGGCAAGCTGATGGACGACGCCGTGAACTATGGCGCAATCGGTGTGGTGATCGGACATGAACTCACGCACGGCTTCGATGACCAGGGCCGTAAGTACGATGCGCAAGGCAACTTCCGCGATTGGTGGACGGCGGAGGACGGCAAGGAATTTGAGCAGCGCGTCGATTGCACCGCCAAGGAGTATTCGAGCTTTGTCTCCGTGAAGGACGACAAGGGCGAGGTAAAGCTCAATGGCAAATTGACGCTGGGTGAAAATACCGCCGACAACGGAGGCCTGAAACTGGCCTACATGGCGCTGACCGACATCATCGGCAACATGCCGGTAAAAGTCATCGATGGATATACTCCTCTGCAGCGGTTCTTCCTCGCGTTTGGGCAGATCTGGTGCCAGAACGTGACTGACCAGGAAGCCCGGAAGCGCGTGCTGACCGATCCGCATTCCCCAGGACGCTGGCGTGTGAATGGCGCGGTGCAGAACTCAGCCGCGTTCCAGGAGGCCTTTGGATGCAAGTCCGGACAGCCAATGGTTGCCGAGAACGCCTGCCGCGTGTGGTAAGGATGGCATAGGGTTTGGTTCCCAACTGCCGTCCGGCTTCAGCAAATCGAAGCCAATGTCTGCGTCCCCACAGCTACCCGACAAGCTTACGACCGTTTCTTTCCCTTCAAATCAGGATCGTCGGCGCAACAAGATTGCTGCTGTCAAAAGGCGATTTCACTCACGATCCGGTCAAGTCAATGAGGGCAAATGCGATTCCAACAACAATCTAGATGCCATTCTGGCGTGATGGCGATTAAGTATCCTCCGGAGAGCCGGAGGTATTACGGTTGCTGGCCCCTCAAAGGGGCCTGATCCAACCGGTTAGAGTCAAAATCCCAAGCTCCCAAACGTAGCAGAAGAGAATGGGAGTCCGTTCCGGTCGTCTCAGCACAGGAGATCCCTCACTGGTCGTCTCATTGCAGAAAGGAAGCGCACTCCCGGATCTGTCAAACTTCTGCTGCCTCCCCAGCAGAGCCGAGGGATCTCCCTACTTATTAGGCGGTCACCGAGATGCTATTCGAACTGGACTGTGATGACGTCTGTCCGTTGCTTTGGGTCAATTGCTGGAAATCCTGCTGCAATGTGGTGAATGTACTCTCAGCGGTCGAGAGGTCGCCAGACTGCAACGCCGTTCCCAGTTGGTCAAGTAACTGACTGACCTCAATCGCTCCGCTGCTGCTGCCACCGTGATGATGGTGGTGCCCTTGTGTGGCTTGACTCTGCGTTGCTTGACTCTGGAATGCCTGCTGAATCGTCGCGTAGTCCCGCTGGGCAGCCGACAGGTTGCCGGATTGCAGATCCTGCGAAAGCTGGCTGAACGCTTGGGCGACGGGATTGTTGCTCTGCGACGACGACGTAGAAGTACTCTGCGGTCTGAGCTGCTGCAAGGTCGCAAAATCCGATTGTGCCGCAGACAGATTCCCCGACTGCAGATCCTGGCCAAGTTGCTGGAACGCTTGCTGAAACTGCTGGATCTGGTTCTGAACACTCTGGCTGTCATAGTTAGAGAGACTGCTGCTGGAAATGCCCGACACTGACATTGCCACCTCCTCAAGTGGGAATGTTCGTCCGCCTGCCATATCGAAAACAGCGCCCTTTGTTGTTATGATTTCCTAGACTGTGAGTAACTATTTTCGGACTTCAATTCGTGGTGTTTCGTTTATTCTTTTCCTCATCCTCACTCACGGGGGCTCGGCGCGCCCTGTCAGTGCGACCGATGCTTTTACGACGACGCCGGTCATCGTCATCGGTTTCGTCGGCGGATTTGTCAAGCACGATGCAATGGCCCATAGCGCGGTCCAGGTCGCTGGGCATCTGCGCCAAGACTACCCGTCAGGCGTGTATGTAGAGGTTCTTGAGAATCATCAAAGGGAAAAAGCCCACGCGGAGATCGTTCGATTTGTGGACATCGACCGCGACGGGACACTATCGGTCGAAGAAAAGAAGAACGCCCGCATCATCCTATACGGACATAGCTGGGGCGCTTCGGAAGCCGTCACGCTAGCGCGAGAACTGGAAAGAGAAGGCATTCCAGTGTTGCTCACCGTTCAGGTGGACAGTGTCTCCAAGCCCGGCGAGAATGATAGGGTCATTCCTGCTAACGTAGCCGAGGCCGCAAATTTCTATCAACTGAGTGGCTTTCTGCACGGCCAACCCCAGATCCGCGCTGCCGATCCGACACGCACGCACATCATCGGAAATTTCCGCTTCGACTATAAGGCAAATCCGATCCATTGCAAGCAGTACCCATGGTACGACCGTCTCTTCATGAAGTCTCACACCGAAATTGAGTGTGATCCCAGGGTTTGGACTCAGGTGGAATCCATGATCCATTCGAGACTGCCCCAGCCGAGACACATCACTCGCGAAAACGATTTCGTTTCAGCGCAGTGAGACGAAACTGCATGGATTCCGCACCGCTAACTCAGTTGAGTTCGTTGCCGTTCCAAATCAGGCACCCTCATTAGGGATTATTGCCGCCACGCTCCCGAAGGGAAACCGGTTCAAGCGCGTGCGGCGACGAGCGGGCAGTCAGTTGCACGTCGTTTTCGCTCGCAGCCATCGCTTGCTGCAAGAGCCTCCAGTCCCGAACGACCTCACTCTCGGTGATGTGGGGTTGCATTTTCCGGCGCAGTTCCATCTGTAGTCTGGCCTCGAGAAGTTGCTGCACCAACTGCGGAGGCGCGTCGCTTGAGAGAACGTTGCCGGTAGATGCGCCAACACGAACCTGCTGCTCGCCGACTTGCATCTGAAGGATCGGCCGCCCGCCCTCGTCAAGTTCGGCTTTGGCTCGGGATTGCAGTCGTGCCCACGCTTTTTCGACGTGCTGAGTTGACGTCTCGGGATGAGTCTCGGCCAGGAGACGCTGCAACTCTTTCTGGTAGGCGCGGCGATCCTCGCGACTGAGCGGCAGCTCAGGCTCGCTGCCGACGTCGAAAACCAGCGCGTTTCTGGCGGGATCAAAATGCCCCGCTCCGGTGCCCACGTAGACCGCAGCGACGCACCCGGCAAAGATCGGATTCGCAATAGCGCTGGGCACGATGTACTTTTTGGACTTCAAGAACGATTCAACCACGCCGTGCACAGTCGTACTGCGAGGCATGGTGCCGGGCACCTGAGGAAAGACGAATCTTGAGAACCACAGTTCGGGATGGCGCGTGCTGAACTTGAGCAGCCTTTTCGCCATCTGCTTGGGCGTGGTCATTCCCACGTCGGCGACCAAACTGCGGTGCAGGGAATGCGGATAGTAGAAGTTAATCAGGTCTTTCGCAAAGTCGGCGCAGTTGTTCGAGACCAGGTGGAAATGAGACCGGTTGGGCGAGGAGTTGTATTTCTGGATCAGAGCTGCATCTTGGGCGGGCGTGGTCTCGATTTCAAAACCGTAGATGGCGCGATCATATGAAGAACCCACGAGTTCATACCAGTTTCCACCGGGGGTCTCGCCGCTCTGCAAATCGGGAGCGAGGGCTTCCAGATACTTGCGGCGATAGCGGTCGCGGAGAAAGGCGACCATCTTGGCGTCGGCGAACAGTGGCACATCTTCCGGCCGCTCGACTGCATACAAATAGGGGATGAGGGGAGTGGCGATCCAATTGTATCCGGCGATGCCGTCGTAGCGGCTTAGGACGGCGCCTAATTCTCCTGGAGCGCAGCGGCGGAGGATCACGGGAGAGTCAGCACAAACGCCGGACAAATAAACACCTGCGTGACCGGTCGCAGTGAAGAAGCCCATCTTGCCGTAAGGCTCTTCCAGCAGAAGAGTCGCCGCGGAGCGAGCATACGGGGCAATAGTCGAGAGCAATACGACCAGCGTGAACAGCCAGCGCCGCCTTTTCTGGATGTGGCGTGACAGCATAGTCCTCCCCAACCGCCTTTCCGAACTCCTCACTTAGATGCCGAAAGTCGCGTGGGCGAAAGTTACCAACGGAACCCCCAAGGGCCGAAGCCCGGCGGATTTTGAGTCCTTCGCAAATCGAAGAATCAACAACTTAGATGGAGCGCGACGGAGCGTGACCACTTGTGACGGATTACCCCGGATGCCTTGTCCAGCAAGGCTTTTCGGCTTGCCGACACAATCGGTAGCAATTGGTAGGGTTTGGTGGTGGGCAAAAATCTGGGCACAGTTTAGAAGGCGCTATTTCTTCCCTGCTCTGATCTTCGCCCAGCGTGCCCGCTGGGCAGCAGCAATCCTTCGCCTGCCAGCCGCTGATATTTTGCGTCGAGGTGTTTTTGCCTGTCCTGTCTCTTGGCTTTTTTCAATCTTGTGCCTTCGAGCAGATGCAGTACCTGATTCAGCTTCGCGATCTCCTCCCACATTGGAACTGCAAACTAAGGCCTAGGGTTGTAATGAAAGTGATTGCGAGGAAATATTGTTGTCGCAAAACCGAGCCACACGGGCTGTGAAAATTCCGCTTGGGAGTTCGTGCGTCTCGGCTCTCCGCACGGCGCTCTGAGTTAGGGCTTGGGTAGCGCTGCCTACTCTCGCAATCCCATCAGCAACTCTGGCCCGGGGAGGTTCGGCGCGAGCCCACTGCATCCACCCACACCCAGTCGGGCCGTGACACTGGCGGAACCGTCCGGCAGCGTTGCTAGTACGGTGCGCCGACGCGAGCGACAACTGGTCACCGCTTGTAAAACAGATAGCCAGGTGATTTGTGAATGAAATTCGGCAGAACAAAGTGGTCCCAAATTGTTCAAACACCGATCCTCGAATCGCTTATTGGGAGCTACAATAACTTGTGCGAAAAGTCTTTGCTGTCGTTATTGCTATCGCAGTCTTGTTGCCGATTGCGCTTCTATTGGCACTATCGGCAAGGCCCGTTGTGGACCTGCCATCTCCAGTCACCACCCTCGGCCAGGCCACTCCCATTACCGTCCACGTTCGCGATCCGCGTGGCGTTCGCAGGCTCGCGGCGTTTGTCGAGCAAAACGGCGTCCGGTATCGCGTCTGGGAGGCCGCGCAACCTTCGCGCGTGACGGACGGCACCTGGAACTTTACGGCCGGCGTCAACGCCACGCCGCAGCTCACAGAGGGCAAGGCAAAATTGATCGTTGAAGCTACCTCGAACGATCTGCTGCGGAAGACAGCACGCTGGGAGCGCGAGGTGACGGTGGTGACGCGACCGCCAATCGTCAGTGTCGATTCCGACCAACACTACCTATACCTGGGCATGGCTGATCTGGCGACCTTCAATGTCTCCGGTACATGGACGGAAGCGGGCGTGCGTGTCGGCGATCAAACATTTCGGGCCTGGCCTATGCCCGGCGGCAAGCCTGGCTTCTTTTCGCTCTTCGCCTTTGCTTGGGATATGCCGTCAAACACAGTTCCGCTGGTTTACGCCTCCAATGGCGCGGGGAACGACGTGACCAGCCCGATCATATTCCAGTTTCCCAAAAAGGAGCAGCCGAAGTACACCGTACACGACTTCCAGGTGAACGACCGGTTCATTCAGAAGGTAGTCGGCGAGCTTGACCCGAATGGTTCGGGCGATCCCGTGACGCGTTTTGTAAAGATCAATAGCGAGATGCGGCGTGCCAACAACAAGGTGCTTTCGGATCTGCGCTTCAAGACCGCAGACAGGTTCTTATGGTCGCAGCCTTTCATGCGGCAGTCTCATTCCCAGGCGGAATCGAGCTTTGCGGACACGCGGAACTATATATACAAAGGGAACAAGATCGATCAGCAGGTGCACCTTGGATATGATCTCGCGGTTACGCAGCATGTTGGCGTGGAGGCGTCCAATGATGGCCGGGTCGTATATGCGGCTCCGCTGGGCATCTACGGCAATTGCATCGTGGTCGACCATGGTTACGGGCTACAGACGATCTACGGCCACCTTAGCCAGATTGATGTGCACGAAGGCGATATGGTGAAACGAGGCCAAGTCATGGGCACCAGCGGTCAGACCGGAATGGCCGGAGGCGACCATATTCACTTCGGCATGCAGCTCGATGGCGTCCAGATTGACCCGAAAGAATGGTGGGACAGCCACTGGATTAAGGATCACATTGCGAAACGTGTAGACCTGCCCGGGTTCAACAACTGAGGTAGGGAGTGCGTCTGTGCCCCTACACATACAAGAAACCGCACTCGGCATGATTCGAGCTTCCATGCGATAGCTCCCGAACTGTCGGCGATCCAGAAGTAATCCGTTGCATCCAGACTACTGCGCCGAAACTACTGGCATGTCGATGAAGCTGGCTGCACCGGCCACGTGGTAAACCCGCTGGGTCGCCTTCACATAGTCTTCCGGCTTCGCGAAGAAGACGTTCGGTACGAATGCTTGCGGGTTGCGGTCATAGAGTGGAAACCAGCTCGACTGCACTTGCATCATGATCCTATGTCCGGGCAGGAACACGTGGTTCGCGGTCGGCAAGATGAACCTGTATGTCAGTGGCGTGTTCGCTGCAATCGGCTTCGGCGTCTCGAAGCTTTCCCGATATCGTCCCCGAAAGATGTCCATGGCTATGCCCAGTTCGTATCCGCCCAACTCCTGCTGGCTCGGGACTTCATTGGGATAGACGTCGATCAATTTGACGACCCAGTCGCTGTCGGTGCCGCTGGTGGAGGCGATGAGGTTCACGACCGGCGCGCCACTGATGCGCACAGGTTCGGTAAGAACCGGCGTTACGTACGACAGCACATCGGGGCGGCCGTCAACGGCGCGCTGATCGGTAACCAGCCAGCGTCTCCATGCCTCGTGGTCCGCGAACCTCACGGGGCGCGGCAGATAAGGCACGGGCTTGGCCGGATCGGAAACGTACTCGTCATAGTCTGACGAACCATGGGCTGACGGAGCCTTGAGATCGCGCTCCGCCGGCGCAGTGAAAGACAGGCTAAAGCCCGCCGTCAGATAGAGCGGCCTGGATTTCTCTGCGCAGCCGCTCTCGCAGGCAAGCGGCCAGGACTTCAGACGGTCCCAGTGGTTCTCGCCGGTCTTATAGATGAGCACGGGAGGAGTGTCAACCTGGGGCGCGCCCTCCTTTAGATACTGATCGAAGAACGGCTTCAGCACGTCGCGACGGAATTGCAGGGCCGTGTCGCCGTTCCACTTCAGCGGACCCAGCGAAAATCCGTCGTCGTTGACTCCGCTATGGCGCCATGGGCCCATCACCAGGAAGTTCATATTGTTCGCGGTGTCTTTGGATTCGGTTGCCAAATAGCAGTGAACTGCACCCCACATGTCTTCCTGGTCCCACAATCCCTGGATCCACATCGTCGGGACCTTCAACGGCTGTGCAGCCATGATTTTGTCGAGCGCCTGCGCCTGCCAGAACGCATCGTAAGCAGGATGCTCAGTAAGCTTGCGCCACCAGGGTAGTTGATCGAGGCCCGCAACTCTTGCGAAGTCTCCGGCCGAGCCCGCGCGAAGGAAATTGTCGTAATCGTCGTAGCCCGGGCGTGCAATGCTGTGACCTCCCCCTTTCGCAGTGGTCTGACCGCTGAAGTAGTCGAAGTTGGTCTGCCTGAAAGCTCCGAAGTGAAACCAGTCGTCACCCATCCAGCCATCAACCATCGGGCTCATGGGCGCTGCGACCTTCAATGCCGGATGTGGGTTGACTAGGGCCATGACAACGGTGAAACCCTCATACGAACTCCCGAGCATGCCAACCTTGCCGTTGGATTCGGGGACATTCTTGACGAGCCAGTCGATGGTGTCGTAAGCGTCCGTGGAGTGGTCAGTATTGGTCGAATTCAGCGGGCCCTTCAATGGGCGAGTCATAAAATAGTCGCCTTCCGAGCCATATTTGCCGCGGACGTCTTGGAAAACACGGATGTAGCCGTCGACCGCAAACACGTCGTCGCCCTGAGGCAAAATCGCCAGCATGTGCGGCGATGGGACACGCTCGGCACGTTTCGACGCGTTGTAGGGCGTACGAGTTAGGATGATTGGCGCATTCTTCGCTCCCCGCGGGATGACAATGACGGTGTGCAGCTTCACTCCATCGCGCATCGGAATCATGGCGTCGCGCTTAACGTAGTCGTAGGATGCAGTTGCAGCCTCATACTTGGCAGGGATGTCAGGTGTGAGCGGCGAGGTCTGAGCGTGGATCGCAGGCGCGAACGCCAGAAGAGTGGCTGCAATCAACGAACACCGGAATGACGACTCCCAGATCATGCAAGCACCTCCAGAATGGACTCAACGCCTGAGCAAAGCGACGCCAGCGAAAACCTAGGTGGGCCCAAAAATTGGGCCCAAGACGAAAAGGGCCGATTCAAGATCAGCCCTAAATTATTGGTCCGAAAGGGGGGACTCGAACCCCCACGGGTTGCCCCGCCAGATCCTAAGTCTGGGATGTTTAACATATTCGTGATGGCAGCAAAGCATTTAGCTCGTTACCACTCTGGTGCTGTATGCAAATTGTAGGCAATGAACTTTTGGCCTTCATTGTGGGGTCTCACTCTTGAGATGGTGCCCGGAACAGGACTTGAACCTGCACGCCTTGCGGCACACGGTCCTAAGCCGTGCGCGTCTGCCAATTCCGCCATCCGGGCTTCTCCTGCGTTTCAGCGGGGCCCGCTTCATTGTACCTCTGAAGGTTGAGGATTCAATCTGCTGATTGCCGACTCCAAACGCTCAGGCGTAGTGTGCACATAGCGCTGAGAGATCATGATGCTGCTGTGCCCAGCGAGCCTCTGAATTTCGAAGGCATCAGCCCCAGCTTCTCCCAAACGGGGGCAGAATGTATGTCTGCACGCATGGACTACGCAATCCTTAGGAAGGCTCATGGCGTTACGCAAAGTGCGAAACTGTTCGCTTGGCCAGTGTCGAGACAGTTGTTCTCCACTCTCTGCTGGGAACACCGATTGTGCCGTCCCGGGAGCAAGGGGAAAATCAAGGATGCGTTCAAAACCATCGAGGATCTAGATTTAGTTGATGCAGAACTTGGTGACGGAGGCCGTCGTTACGTCGCTCGGTTCCAAGATCCGACAAAAAAGACATGGATGTCTGAGGAATTGCTGGACATCGAGGCCGGGAGACAAGCAAGGAAAAACTGGACGCAGAACACCCAAGAGATGGTGAGAGAAATTTTATTCGCATTCTCAGCATGCTTTGACATCAAAGGGAAGCAAAGCGACGGTCAGCTCAATATCGACTGCCCTTACTGTGGACACAACACGGGCCTGCTCCAACCTTCGAAAGGCCGTAGGGGATCGTTCTCTTGCAACTACTGCAGGAAGGGCGGACCCGTAGCAAGAGTCTTGTCAAAGAAAGACAACATCACCGAAACCGCAGCGTGGGAACTACTCAACAGCGGAGGGCGCAGTACCTACCCGGAAACGCCGATTTTCGAGGACATCAGCATTTGATCGAGCACCGGACGCCGCAGAGTCCACGCCCAGCAAGGGGTCCCGGCGCATGACCGCTGAAAACCAGCGCTGGATGCCGTTTCCGGCCCCGTGCGCTGCGTTGTAGCCACCGCGACGGCTCACGGCTTGCCTCAGGGTCCCACAGTCGCTCCTGGGGCATTCTGTGGGCACGTCCGTACGCTCCGGCCCGACCGGATGCCACGACCACGCAGGCTCCTGAGGACTGCCCCCGGGCATAGTTCCGCGTACGCACGTACGTTGGCGAGGCGACCTGAAACCTGAGGCAGTACTGATAGAGGCAGGGAGACGAGAACCAGGGTGTGCTGGGGGTAGGCTGGGGGTATCTGAGCTTCTCCACCGCATCCTCAAAACGTGCCTAAATTTACACGCATGTCGCCCGTTCGCGACATTGGGAAGCGATTTTTCATCGGAGCCCTCTCGGCGGTCTGCCATCCGCACGGGTGCGCCCTGCTTTTGCGCTGAACCCGCAGCGTGCCCCGCAAGACCACTGTGTTACTGCGCTCAACCACGGCCAGAGCTATACTCACTGGTCGCGCGGGAAACTGGATCGCCCATCTCGCCCGGCACGGAACGTCGGAACGACGGAACGATGCAACGATGAGGACTTCCCGCAATCTCAAATTCCTCGCTGCCGCGCTGGCCTTCGTGGTCGGCCTCGGCACGCTGGGCTTTCACTACATCGAGGGATGGCCCTGGTTCGATGGCTTCTACATGGTCATCATTACGCTGACCACGATCGGATATCAGGAAGTACATCCCCTGTCGCATGCCGGGCGCGTATTCAACGTCATCATCATCCTGGGTGGAGTCTCGCTCGTGTTTCTGGCCATCGGATCCCTCACCCAGGCTTTGCTAGAATTCGAGCTGCAGAGCTTCTTTGGAAGGCGCCGCATGGAGCGCGACATAGGCCGTCTTACGGGTCACTACATCATCTGCGGCGCCGGACGCGTCGGCCGCAGTGCCGCGCGCGAGTTGGCGCGCCGCCCCGCTCAGTTCGTGATCATCGAGAGCAACGAGGCCAAGGCGCAGAAATTCGCCAGCGAAAACTGGCTCATGGTCATCGGTGATGCCACCCAGGAGCAGACCCTGCGCGACGCACAGATCGACCGCGCGCGCGGTCTGGTCGCTGCCACCACCACCGACGCCACCAATCTTTATATCGTGCTCACCGCCCGCAGTCTGAATCCGAGCCTGCGCATCATCGCCCGCGCCAGCGAAGACATGGCGGAGAAGCACCTGCGCGGCGCGGGCGCCGATGCGGTCGTCTGTCCCTATGTTTTTGCCGGACAGCGCATCGCCCATTCCTTCCTGCGTCCGCACGTGGTCAGTTTCCTGGACACCGCCACCACGCATCTCGGCATGGATCTCGAGATCGGCGAAGTACCCGTCACCCCGCGCAGTCCGTTTGCCGGTAAGAC
>Ga0116126_1001612_pt1 | contig 14091 bp, 10 predicted proteins | sample June2015DPH_16_5_FD_89730 | JGI IMG/M metagenome (GOLD analysis project Ga0116126, IMG submission 89730) | Peatland microbial communities from SPRUCE experiment site at the Marcell Experimental Forest, Minnesota, USA - June2015DPH_16_40 | ecosystem: Environmental > Terrestrial > Soil > Wetlands...
CCTACCTCCTGCCCTGGATACATCAGTACAACTGGCACAGGCCGCATGCTAGCCTGAATCAGATGCCGCCCATCAGCCGATCAGGGCTCGATTTCGATGTAAACAACCTCTTGAGACACGACAATCATCAATAAGGCAACTGCATATTGTCATCTGAGCCTCAAACACTCTCTCTAAAACAATCAAATGCACGGGGTGCAGTCGGTGAAAACACGGTAAGCGTGACTAACCACGCCAAGTCATGCCGTTTAGGAAACGTCTTTTTCGCTACGGCGTTTTACAATTTTTGTGGACTCTCTGGCATCATGCAGAGTGACGTTTTCTTGAGGAAGAGCCACTGGAGGGCGGTGGTTCCGGAGTACAGCAATTGTGGAAACACTATAGCCCTCCCACATGCCTCGTTAGCGAAGATTGAGGTGCAATTGAGTTAGCAGGAGTGGAATAACTTGCCTTAACGCAACAGGCCGGAGCTTCCGCTCCGGCCTGTTGTGTCAAGGCGAACTTCAGTCTCGTTTTCGCGTAGCTTCCAGGCCTTTGCCTGAACAGCTTCGCATAGCTCGTTCTAGAACAAATTCCAGAGCGACTGGTTATAGACCGCGTGATGGAACTGCACCTCGGAGCCCTTGACTATGGTGCCCAGTTCGCGCGGGCAGCGGTTGGCGGCGGCCTGCTTCAACTCGACATAGCGGCCCTGTACATCCTCGCCCAGGATCTTGGAGATCCATTTCGAGGACTTGAAGTCGTCAATGGCCTTCTGGATATTGTCAGGCAGGTAGCGGCCACCGGCGCGAAGATTTTCAGCCTTGGAGATATCGCCGTCGATGCCGGTCTTGAAGATGCCGTAAAGCGACAGGTAGGGGTTGGCGTCCGGCGCCACAGCGCGGACCTCGGTGCGCATGGAGCGGTGGTTGCCGATGGGTACCCTGATCATGGCGCCACGGTCGACGGCCGAGGCACGAATCTGGTTGGGAGCCTCAAAGTGCGGGTCCAGACGCCGGTACGCGTTGACACTGGAGTTGAAGACCAGGCAAAGGTCCAGCGCATGGGTCAGGATGCGGTCAAGAAAGTTCCAGCCGAAGGTGGAGAGCTGCTCTTCGCCCTTTTCGTCCCAGAACAGGTTGGTCTTGCCTTTCGAGACCGAGACGTTGGTGTGCATGCCGCTGCCGTTCACGCCCACCACCGGCTTGGGCAGATAGCAGGCCGTATAACCCATGTTGCTGGCGATCTGGCGGGTGAGCAGCTTGTAAAGCTGTATCTGGTCTGCTGCGGCCACCACTTCGGCATAGCTGTAGTTGATCTCATACTGGCTTGGAGCAACCTCGGGGTGGTCCTTTTCATTCTGGAAGCCCATCGCCCTCTGCACTTCGGCCGAAGTATCGATGAACTGGCGAAGCGGATCGAGCGGCAGCGAGTGGTAGTAGCCGCCCGTCGAGATGAACTCGAACTTGCCCGTCTGATGGTAAATCTGCTCGGCGTCTTTGCCGGCGAACAGGAAGCCCTCAATCTCGGTGGCCGCGTTCAGCGTGTAGCCCTGATCCTTGTGCAGCTTGTCGGCGTAGCCCTTGAGCACCCCGCGCAGGTCGCCGGAGTAGGGGGTTCCATCTTTGTCGATGACGTTGCCGAAGACCACCACCTTGCCGTTGCCGAACACGTCGGATGGCACCCAGTAGAAGGCGCTCCAGTCGATGCCCAGACGCAGGTCGCTCTCTTTTTGTGCGGTAAATCCACGGATCGACGAGCCGTCGAAGGTCAGGTTCTCATAAGCCCCCAGCAGGAACTTCTTGTCGTAGTCCAGCAGGTGGAGGCGGCCCTCGAGGTCACTGAATAGCACGGTTACGGCCTTGATCCGCTTTTCGTCGGTCAGATACTTCAGCCGCTTTTCGCGAATCTCGCCTAACGCCACACGGTTGGTGCGATCGGCCTTGGCAGCCAGGTTGAGTTCTTCCAACTGCTCATAGGAGAGAGCGAGAAAATTGCGCAACTCAGTGGACATAGTTCTCCTTTTATTGGCGGAAAAGGTGCAGCCCCGGCGTTCGATGGCGCAGGCGGCTGATACAGGACATATGAATATAGGGTAACCCGGACAGAGCCGCCGCGTATAAGAAACGTATAAAGAAAATCGTCATTTCTGGACCTGGGATTGTGAAAATGTGAGGCCAAATTACCGGCCACTCTAAACTGACCTTCGATTTCTGGCCTCTGAACCCCTGCCAAAGCGCCGCCATGAATTACTCTGGTTGATCAGGAGATTTCAGTACCCGATGCTCAAACTGCGCCGCCTTTTCTTCGCTGTTCCGGCCGTTTTTGCCCTTGCCCTCCCCTTCGTTCGAGCCCAGCAGCCTGCGCCCAACGCGCCCAAAGAGGATTACGTCCGCGCCCACTACACCAAATATGAGTACCGCATCCCCATGCGCGACGGCAAACGCCTGTTCACCGCGGTCTATGTGCCCAAAGACTCGGCCGCCGGCCCTTACCCGTTTCTGATGGACCGCACCCCCTATGGCGTCGCTCCCTACGGCGAAGACCAGTATCCTCCGCGCCTCGGTCCCTCGGACGAATTCGAAAAGGGCGGCTATATCTTCGTTTACCAGGACGTGCGCGGGCGCTGGATGAGCGAAGGGGATTATGTGGAGATGCGCCCCCACATCGACGAAAAGAAATCTCCCCAGGACGTGGACGACGCCTCCGACACCTACGACACCATCGAGTTCCTGCTCAAGCAGGTCGCCAATAACAACGGCAAAGTGGGCATCTGGGGCATCTCCTACCCAGGTTTCTATACCTCGGCCTCCATCATCGACTCCCATCCCGCCCTGGTCGCCGCCAGCCCGCAGGCGCCCATGACCGACCTCTTCCTGGGCGACGACTCCTATCATGGCGGCGCCTTCATGCTCTCGGCCAGCTTCAACTTCTACGCCCCCTTCTTCCATCCGCAAAACGGGCCGCAGACTCCCAAACCCACCATCCCCTTCGACTTCGGCACCCCGGACAGCTACAAGTTCTATCTCCAGGCCGGCAACATCGCCAATCTCGACAAGCTCTACCTGAAGGGCTCCAACTGGCTCTTCAACGACCAGGCCAACCACTGGACGTATGACAGCTACTGGCAATCGCGCGACCTGTCGCGCCACATGAAGAACGTCCGCTGCGCCGTGCTGGTGGTGGGCGGCTGGTACGATGCCGAGGACCTCTCCGGCCCCTACCGCACCTTCTACGCCATCAACAAATTCAATCCAGAGACGCCCACTACCCTGGTCGAAGGCCCCTGGGTTCACGGCGGATGGGCGCGCGGCGACGGCAGCCGCCTGGGCGATGTTCAGTTCAACTCGAATACCGGCGAGTACTTCCGCGCCCGCATCCAGTTCCCTTTCTTCGAGCATTACCTCAAGGGCAGGGGCGCGGCGCAGCCCAAAGCCGTGGTCTTTGAGACCGGAACCAACGTCTGGCGCAACCTCGACGCCTGGCCGCCCAAAGCCGCCGCGCCCAGGACCCTCTACTTCCACGCCGATGGCAAGCTCAGTTTCGATCCGCCTGTCGAATCCAAAGGAGTGGACGAGTACGTCAGCGACCCCAACCATCCCGTGCCCTTCGTGGGCTACACCACCGATACCGTACCCCAGCGCTACATGGTGGACGACCAGCGCTTCTCGAGCTACCGGCCTGATGTACTGGTCTACCAGACCGAGCCGCTCGAGGAAGACCTGACCATCGCCGGCCCCATCTCGCCCAGGCTCAAAATCGCCAGCTCCGGCACGGACTCCGATTTCGACATCAAGCTGATCGACGTCTACCCGGAGGACTACCACGAACCGGAAAGCCCAACGCGCGCCAACAAGCGCATCCTGGACGATCCGCCGCTGCACATGGGCGGCTATCAGCAGTTGCTGCGCGGGGAACCCTTCCGCGCCAAGTTCCGCTCCAGTTGGGAGAAGCCCGAAGCGCTGACGCCCGGCAAGGAGGCCGACATCAACTTCACGATGCCCGATCTCTTTCACACCTTCCGCCGCGGCCATCGCATCATGGTCCAGGTCGAGAGTTCCTGGTTCCCGCTGACGGATCGCAATCCGCAAACCTTCACCGACATTCCCAACGCCAGACCGGAGCAGTTCCATAAGGCTACCGAGCAGATATTCCGCCAGAAGGACGCCGCCAGTGGCGTGGAAGTACTGGTGCTTCCGAACCTGTAAGCGGGGATGGTAAAATTCGTGCTTCGCAGGGGCGTCGTTCCAGCTTGGCATGGCCGAATTTGGTCCGGCGCCGCCGATGAAATGTTAGAGAACTGTGATATGCGATCAAATTCGAGCGGCGTCCACGCCCATCTCGTCTTTACCAGAGATGAGATGGAAGTCAGACCATCACGCCACACCTTGGGCAATATTCCCTCTCACCCATGTTTCCGGCACAGCGAAAAAGGAGACTCGATGAAAGACAAACCTATGAGCGCCGGAATGATCCTCATGCTGCTGATGCTCACAGGTACGCCGTTTCTGGCTGGTTGCGGCGACTTCTGGGAGGCGCCGGCCGGCAATACCGGCACCACCGCCACCACCACCACGCTCACGGCATCCCCTAATCCGGCGCAGACAGGCCAGAGCGTCACTTTGACGGCTACGGTTACCTCCTCGGCGGCCAGCGGAACGCCTACCGGAACAGTCACCTTCTATAACGGTACAATTTCTCTGGGAACTGCGACATTGAGTTCAGAAACAGCGACTCTTTCGCCTGCGCCTACGTTCAGCACCGCCGGGACGTTCTCTCTCACGGCTACCTACGGCGGCGACTCAACCTACGCCACCAGCACCTCAACCGCGGTAAGCCTTTCCGTCACGGGCCTCACCACCACCACCACCATGCTCACGGCATCTCCCACCTCGCCGGATGCGAGTGCGATGGTGACCCTGACAGCCACGGTTGCGCCCTCGGCAGGCACTGGAACACCGACCGGGACGGTCACGTTTAATAACGGCTTAACCTCGCTCGGAACCGGGACGCTGAGTTCGGGTACGGCAACCTTGGCTACCTCGTTTTCGCCCGCCAACACCTACTCCCTCACGGCCGTTTACAGCGGCGATAACAACTTTGCCACCAGCACCTCGACTGCGTTGAGCCTGATCGTCAGCTCTTCCTCCAGTTCATCGAACTGCGGCCTGCAGGACAGCGCCAACAGCGTCGATGCGATTGCGGCTATTGCCTACTCCACCGGCGACACAAATTCGCTCTCCAGCCCCTCGATTACGGTCTCGACTGCCAACCAGAGCGCGCTCTGCGCGGAGAACTCTGGAACCACGGTGACGGTGGCTAATCCGACCATCGTCTCCAGCAGCGCGGGCAGCAACAGCAGCGATAGCAACTACAGTGGAACCAATGCCGCGGTGCTGGCTTACGGATCGAGCGCTACCTCGGCCACCGGCGCTTCCATCACCATGACCGGCGGCAGCATCACTACCAGCGGCCAATACGGCAACGGCGCCTTCGCCTCCGGCGACGGCGCGACCGTCACCCTCAGCGGCGCCACCATCACCACCGGTTCGGTGACCGACAGCACGGCGGGGGCCAATGCGCACGGCGCGGACGCGGCAGAAGGCGGAACGCTGAGCTTGACCAATGTGACCGCCACGACCTACGGGCCAAATAGTCCGGCGGTGGCTACCGATCAAGGGGGCGGCACGGTAACGGCGACAGATGGAACCTTTACCGCCAACAACGCCGAGGCGGTGGTGGTTGAGGGCGCCAGTTCGGTAACCCTGACCGGCTCAACGCTGAGCAGCACCCTGGGCAACTATCGCGGCATCCTCCTCAACCAGGACACATCGGGAGCAGCCACCCCGGGCACCTCCAGCTTCACCATGACCAATGGTTCCATCACCTACACCTGCAACGCGACCACGACGGCGAGCTGCGCGGACGGTGTTCCTGCAAGCGGGCAGAGCAATCCGGCGACTTTGTTCGCCGTCGCCGACACCACGGCCGCCATCTCGCTGACCGATGTGGCGGTGACCAACGACACGCCGACCACCACCGACATCAACGGTACCCTGCTGACGGCGCAGGCCCTGAGTCTATGGGGCACATCGGGGGCCAACGGAGGCAACGTTGCCTTCACCGCCAAGGGCGAGACCCTGACGGGCGACGTGATTGCGGACTCCATCAGCACGGCTGCCTTGACGCTGAATGAGGACAGCTCGGCAACCCCGGTCCCATCCACGCTGACCGGCGCAATCAATAACGCAAACAGTGGAGGAACAGTGGGACTGACGCTGGACTCGGCCAGCAGTTGGACGGTGACCGGAACCTCGTACCTGACCACGTTGTCCGGGTTGGTTATCAGTGGCTCCAACGTCGTCAGCAACATCGATGGCGGCGGCCACTGCGTCTACTACTCAGGCAATATCAATGGGTCGAGCAGCACCACGACCTATACCCTCAGCGGTACAAACGGCGGCTATCTGGCTCCCGTTGGCACCACCGGGCTCACCTGCAACTGAGTCTGACTGGCGCATTTCAACAAGATGGATCAAATTGCGCGCTCACGGCGCCGTCGCCCTGGCCGATGAGTTGCAAGGTAAAATGTAAACTCGGCAAGCGTGGGGACCGGCGAGCGCGTGTAGTTTATTCGCCTGCCTTCCCGCTTGACAACAATTACGTGAGGGTATATCCAAATAACATCCGGTCCATTGTTCAACCTGACTCAAGTATCATCCAAGGGTAACTCATGACATATGTACTCCGCTTCATCCAATCGTACAATCCTGCTCACAGACAAGAGTTTCTCGCGCTCGAGTCTCAGTTCCAGGATCTTGAGCGCCAATCGGAAACGCTTCCCAAAGGGCTTCGATCTCAACCGCTGGCCGGCAGCGAACCGACCCATACCCTGATCTGGGAGTGCGAGTTTCCAAGTCTTGCCGCTGTGCAGGAGGCATTGCATAGTTTCGAAGACGATCCGAAACACACGCTGTTATTCCAGCAACAGGCTCCCTACATCGTGCAGATGCGAACCGAAATCCTCGAACGTCTTACATTTACCGCATGAAACACACTGCCGCAGGTACACACGCCGATTTCGTTAACCTCCCACAGCTGTATAAGTGGTGCTCTATCCCCGCGGAAGAGTTACCTCTTCGCGCCGATCTGCGCGTCCCATACCGGCAGGTCGCCGATGCCACGATTCTTGGTTCTCTCATGGCGGAAGAACTTGCCGCGGTCATCGAGAGCAACAATCAACGAGGATTGATGACGCGGGCAATCATCCCCTGCGGTCCCAAGTGCTGGTATGAGCCATTTGCGGCATTGGTAAACTCGCGCGGCATCTCTCTGAAGAATCTGTTCGTCTTTCACATGGATGAGTGTCTGGATTGGCAGGGCCGTCTTCTGCCTCGCAACCATCCATACAATTTCCGTACATTCATGGAGCAGTTCTTCTATGAGTCGATACTGGCGGAGTTATCCGTTCCCGAGGATCAGCGGTATTGGTTGTCACCCGCAACTATGGATACTGTCAGGAACGCGATCGCCGAAGCTCCGATCGATCTCACCATGGGCGGATGGGGCCAGGATGGCCATGTGGCGTATAACCAGGCTCGACGAACGCCCTTTCATCATCTGACGCTCGATGATCTTCGCAACAGCACGGTGCGTATTCAGGAAAACAACGTGGATACCCTGATCGCGCTTGCCCACCGGAGTTTTGGCGCCGCCTACCAGTTCGTGCCGCCGATGTCGGTGACGCTCGGGCTCCGTGAATGTTTTTCGGCCCGCAAAATACGGGTGTATAGCGATACAGGCGCCTGGAAGCAAACAGCGCTGCGAGTCGCTTTGTTCAGCGATCCCGTTCCCGAATATCCCATGACATTGCTTCAGACGCATCCCGACGCCATGATTACAGCAACGCTGGAGACGGCTCGCCATCCGATAAGTGAGAATCCTGATTGGGAGCTTATCTGAGATGACGCGTCGCGCGCTGAAGTCTCATCCCGCATTGGGCTTTACGCATGTAGTTGGCATCGGCGGCATCGGAACAGGCGTACTGTTTCGGTTAGAGGGAGATCATACGCTGGGCCGGGATGAGAGCAGGCTGGGGCAGTTATTGCCAGCGCGCGATTACTGCAAACTTCATATAGTCGAACATTATATTGCTGCATTGATGGGATCCGGGGAGACTGCGGATGCCTGCAGAGTGCTGGCCATAGGAGTTATCGGAGAGGATGCCGCAGGCCGTCAGCTACTGCAAGAAATGAACAACGCAGGCATAGGAACGGAGTGGGTGCGTACAGTCGCAGATCGCAAAACCCTGTTCAGCGTAAGTTTCCTCTATCCCGGCGGGGCAGGCGGCAATATTACCGCCAGTAACTCAGCCGCATCGGCCCTGGACCTGAACGACATTCGCAGAGGCGAAGAAGTGATGGCCAGTAACGCGCAACGCTGCGTTGCGCTTTGCCTGCCGGAGGTTCCGCTTGAGGCCAGGCTCGAGTTTCTTCAGCTAGCCACCCGGTGCGGTAACTTTCGTGCTGCCTCCTTCGCTCTCTCTGAGATTCCGGCAGCCATGGAACTCAAGTTATTGTCCATGGTGGACCTGCTGGCGCTGAATCGGGAAGAGGCGGCCGGGCTGGCGGGTTATGAGTATTCCGCGCGGAATGCGCAGCGCTTTCTGTCGGATTGCGCATCGCTTCTTCGCAAGATACAGCCGGGCATTCGCATTGTGATCAGCGTTGGAGCAGAGGGCGCATATGCCTTCGAGGACGGTTTATGGAACTACCGGCCCGCACCCGCCGTGCAGGTCGTCTCCACGGCGGGCGCCGGCGATGCGCTCCTCGCGGGCGTTCTATCCGGCTTTGCTTCCGGACTGCCGCTCAATGCCAAACCATCTGCCCAGGATACAGTCATGAGAGGCGAGTTCTCTTCCGCGATGGATTTGGGGTTGTTGCTGGCTTCCTTCAGTGTTACTTCACCTGACACCATTCACTTCGGCGCTAACTTAGCCAGGCTTGAAGAATTTGCTTTAACTCTGAAGCAAGCGAGTTGAACGCCAGTCTCCGCTGCATCCAATCGATGCATACTCAGAAAGATGCAAGTTTCATGAGCACCATTGCAGGGCCGCGGCCACAAGAACTTCAGCCGTCTGCAACACGGATTTGATCTCCACGTACTCATCTTTATTGTGCGCCCCTCCTCCGCATGGCCCAAAAACCAGCGTAGGGATTCCGTATTCGCGGCTTAACAGCGACGCATCGCACGGAAAGGGCGCGGCAGTAACCACCGGCTCCCTGCCCAAAGTGAGGGCCGCGCTGTGAATCAGGCACTGAGTCCACGGGTGTTTCTTTGCAACTTCGTGCCCGTACAGGGGTGGATCGATCAGGCTTTTCCAATGGACCGGATGCAGGCGGAAGAATGGATCGCCGGCACAAAATCTCTTCAGTGAAAGCCTGATCTTTTTCTCCTCTGCCTTCACATCCTCGTGCGGCAGGAACTGGAAGTAGACGCGCAGCGCCGTGCTCATCGGCACACTCCACGGGACATTCGGATCGAAGCTGTTGGCTTCAACCGCCAACACCTGGACAGGCGCGGGATCGGCAAAATCCGCGTAGGCGCCCACGTTTTTCACTTTCTTCCGGCGCTGCGCCCAGGAGTCCACCCACTCGAGCAGCCTGCCCAACGCAATGCTCGGGCTTAACACCTCACTTTGTGAGAAGTACTTTTTAGGGTCGCCCGCGTCGACTGAAAGATCGGCAAACAAACCGCCTCGCGTGGCGCGGTAGATCTCCAGCTGCGTTCCCTCGGCAACCACGCAGGCATCCGCTGTATACCCCCGCAGACGAGCCGCCAACGTTCCTCCTCCTCCGCCCCACTCCTCGTCGATCACCGACTCGAACATCAAGTCGCCGTTCAGCCGAATGCCGGCGCGGCGAAGAGCGCACAGAACTGCCGCCTGCGCGACAAGTCCGCCCTTCATGTCAAAGCTTCCCAGCCCATACAACCGGCCGCGGTTCACTTTGCCCGACCACGGCGACCCTTGCCATGGAGACCTTCCGGGAGGAACCGTATCCATATGGCCGTTCAGGAGGAGACTTTTTCCGCGACCACGCCCGGCAAGAGTTGCGATCAGGTTCTGCCGGCCGGTATAGTCCCGGTCCTTGCGCCTCCACTGGCTGCGTGTCCGGTGGAGCATCTCTGTCTGATACAGTTCAGACCGGACTCCATGACGCCTTAAAAATTCACATAAAACGAGCTGCCCCGCCGTCTCGTTTCCGCGCGGGGGCACTGCCACCGTATTCACGCTTACCAGTTCGTGAAGTAAGAGCACCAGCTCCTTGCTGAACGGGGCTACGAGCTTGCGCGCGGTCGCGCCGAGAGCAGAAGAAGATTGATCCAGCCTCGCATTCATTGAGCTATCTCCCTGAAGCTCGCAGCTCGATCAGTTTGCGGTGGCCCAGGCAGACTTCCCGCAATCGTGCCGACTGCTGCAAGCGCAATGCTACCAAATCCGGCGAATTCACAGGCCGGTTGAGGAGAAAAAACCCACGGCAATGCCCCGACCCTGGAGGGTGCCCCCGGCACCCACTTCGTCGCCGGGGTGGAAGTAAAAGTCATCTCGGTCGATGCCGGAAACGATCCATAAACTGGAGAACCACTCTGAAATGCCCATTGGCCGTACAATTGAAGACAGCCCTACAATCCCGCGGAGGGATGGGTGAGCGGTTGATACCGGCGGTCTTGAAAACCGTTGTACCTGAAAGGGTACCGGGGGTTCGAATCCCTCTCCCTCCGCCACGACCTCTTCCCAAGGCATCCAGAGACATCCTAAGAAACGCAGAAATTCTAGTAAATGCTGGGGATATCGTCTTTTTGTGTTCAAAGGCGTATTATGGAAGCCAAGCGCTACGGGGGGTACTTTGGGGGGTATTTTATTATTGGCCGGGGGGTACTTTTCCAAAACGGGGCTATTGGGGGGGGAAATGGCACTGACGGATACAGAAGTTCGCAAGGCCAAGGCTCAGGACGAGGCATACCGCTTGAGCGACGGTGGGAGCCTTTATCTTTGGGTCACGCCCGCTGGCGGCAAACTGTGGCGCTGGGCATACAAGCATGAGGGCAAGGAAAAGCTCATGTCCTTTGGCAAGTACCCAGACGTGTCACTGGTGCTGGCCAGGGAACGCCACGCTGAGGCACGCAAACTGCTGGCCACTGGCCTTGACCCCATGGCCCAGCGAAAGGCTGCGAAGGCCGCTGAAAAGGCAGCCATCGAGAACTCCTTCCAGAGCATCGCCTCCCTTTGGCTGGAGCACTGGCAGGATGGGAAGAGTCCGCGCCATGTCGAGTACGTCAAGCGGCGCATGGAAGCAGACATCCTTCCCTGCCTGGGAGCGCGGCCTATTGCAGAGATCGAGGCGCCCGAGCTAGTAGAGATGGCCAAGACCATTGAGCAGCGCGGTGCGCGGGACATTGCCAAGCGTGCGCTGGAGACAGTTGGACAGGTCTTCCGCTACAGCATTGCCCACGGCTACTCGAAGCGCAATCCCTCCAGCGAGATTCGTCCCAGCGACATCCTCAAGTCCACACGCAAGGTCAACTATGCCCGTGTCGATGCCAGAGAGCTGCCAGCTCTGCTAAGGACCATTGAGGTTTATCAGGGCACGCACGTCACTCGCCTGGCCATGAAGCTGATGGCGCTCACCTTTGTACGCACAAGCGAACTGATCGGAGCCAAGTGGTCGGAGTTCGACCTGGAGGCGGCCCGTTGGAATATTCCGGTAGAGCGGATGAAAATGCGCACCCCGCATTTCGTCCCATTGGCCAGGCAAACCCTGGATGTCCTAGACACTCTGCGGACGCTGACTGGGCAAAGCGAGTGGCTCTTCCCCGGTGACCGCAGCGCCAGCAAGCCGATGAGCAACAACACCATTCTGAAGGCCCTTGAGCGCATGGGCTACAAAGGCCGCATGACCGGCCACGGCTTTCGTGGGTTGGCGTCCACCGTTCTGCATGAGCAGGGCTACGGGCATGAGCATATCGAGCTACAGCTTGCCCACGCGCCTCGCAACGCCGTGAGCGCTGCTTACAACCACGCCCTCTACCTGGAACCACGCGCCAAGATGATGCAGGATTGGGCGGATTTTCTGGAGCGCACCCAACGTGGGGGCAAGGTGCTGCCCTTCCGTGGAACTGCGGCATAGTCATTCTGTCGATTCCGCCGGCAGAGGATCTCATGGGAGATAAACGCTCGCAAGTTTGTCTGTTGAACACATTAAACCCACATTTCCATTTTGAGCCTTAATTATGAAACCTTGGATCGTCGCCATCGTCAATATTCATAAGGGTGTGAATGCGATGAAGACGCTCCGGAGGTCAGTACCCAATGGGTGAGATACAAAATCGGCCCTTTCAGCTCTCCTTCAACGCCTCTCTCAAGGTCGAGTTCCAAGGCTCCCGCGTCACTTCGGACAGTGGCCTGATCCTGGTGCGCGAACTCGACGAGCGGCTCGGATTCGGCGAATTGATCGCGCGGCATCTGACCGACTCCCGTGGAAAGAATGCGCAACTTAAAGCATGCCCGCTACTACTGGCTGTTGTTGGCAGAGAGCCATCTGACGCGGCGCCTGTTCGCAAGCAGGCTGCGGCGGATTCTGGCTTTGCCGCTGCCGGCCGGATAGGCGCGGCAGCCAGGCGAAACCAATCTGGACGAGGGAGGGGAGTTGAGGGAGGGGTGTCTGAGAAATCGCTTCGAAATGGGGCAAATCATGGCCTTTTGGTTCTGGCAAAGGCCCTGCCGGGCGCGTCCGGTCCTTTGGCTCTGGAACGAATGCAGAAAAAGATCGCAGCAGCGGCAACTGGCGGTATACTGTCGTCGCTGGGAAAGCAAAATGGAAATTCCGGACACACCAACCGCAAGCTCCGGAAGGCAGACATCATGTGCTATGCCCAATTTGCCGTCATAACGATTGACATGCACAGCCGAGCGAGGATATAAAACTTGCCATAACCCCTCTCAATCGAAGAGATTTTCTCGGCGGCGTTCTCGCCACAGGCACCACTCTGGCCACATCGGCCCTCCCTGCAGCAGAAGCCCAGCATCCCCCCGCATCTCCTCCGCCGGCGCACCCCAAGGCCGAGCCCGGCAACGCCGCCTCCGCAATCGATTTCCGCTACGCTCCGCTTCTGCGCCAAACCGCCTTTTGCTTCCCCGACGATCCGCACAAGAGCCTGGTCGGCCAGGCCGGGCAGTTGCTTTACGGATTCGGCAGCGTCTCCGCAAAGTTTTTCTTCGCGTTGAAGATCGGATTCGCGCTCAATGGCATGCAGGCTCCGAAGGTGCTGAGCCAGCAGATAGAGAGCCCCTCCGTTCCCATCGTCCGCACCGCGCTCGAGTATCCCGGCATCTCCGTGCTGCTTACCACCTTTGCCACCAATGACAGTAGCGAAGGCCGCGTCGACAATGTGATCTTCGATGTTACTCCCCACTCCAGCGAAACGGTGAATATTGAACCGGTGATAGCAATCGACTCTCTTGAAAAATTCGACTTCGAAGCGAAAGACGGCGTCTTCACCGTGCTGCGCCGCAAATCGCTAGAGGTGCTGCTAGTGGGCAAAGTCTCAGGGAGCCGATCGCAAGAGAGCGGGAGCGCAGACATGCTGGACGGCGAAACCGATCATGCGCAAAAGCTGGCGCTTCACCGAGGACAAACCTCGAAGGCCAGTCCCTACCGTGTGTTCCTCCGCTTTCCTCAGGCCAGGCAAGACAAAGCCCCGGTTGTCGCCGGCCTTTCCGATCCCGAGCGCCGTCTGGAAAGCTGCCGTGCATTCTGGAACTCCTGGTCCGCAATTCGCCAGCCTGTCGCCTGGGTAGTTCCCGGCCGGCAAGGTGAGTTCGTCCAGGCATGTGCGCGCAACATCCTGCAGGCGCGCGAAGTGCACGACGACAAAATCACCTTTCAAGTCGGACCCACTTGCTACCGCGGCCTGTGGGTTGTTGACGGCAATTTCATCCTGGAAGCCGCGCGTTACCTGGGCTACGACAAGGATGCCCAGGAAGGGATGCGAACCACGTGGACCAGGCAACAGAGCACCGGCCAGGTCATTGGCGCCGCCGGCAAGGAGCAC
>Ga0116126_1001618_pt1 | contig 14064 bp, 12 predicted proteins | sample June2015DPH_16_5_FD_89730 | JGI IMG/M metagenome (GOLD analysis project Ga0116126, IMG submission 89730) | Peatland microbial communities from SPRUCE experiment site at the Marcell Experimental Forest, Minnesota, USA - June2015DPH_16_40 | ecosystem: Environmental > Terrestrial > Soil > Wetlands...
GCTTAGGCCAGATCAGCTTCTTCTGCTCGCCCCCCTCTTCGTTTTTCCCTTCTGGCGCTCCGCTCTGTGCCGGCGCTGGGCGCCCCTCGCATTCTCATCAGGAGGGGTTGTATATGCCGCATGGTACATTCCCACCGTCATTTCCGCAGGCGGCTACAGCAGGTACAGCGTGCTTGTGGGCACCCAATTCTCCGACGCTCTTAAGAGGGGGAACATCCTTTTCGGCGCTTCACCAGCGGCGCACCTTTGGATGCTGATGCGGCTGGCCAGCGGCTTGGCGCTGGGGCTATTGCCACTTCTGGTTGTTCTCGCCATCCTGTGGATGCTGCGCACGCCCAGCATGGAAGTGGATCGGAAAAGTGGGGACGAAACCCTTTTTCTGGTTGTTTGGGCGGCTCCATTTCTGCTGTTTTACAGCCTGATTTTCATTGGCAGGGTCTCCTACTGTCTGGCCTGCTTGCCGCCTCTACTTTTGCTGGTTTCGAGGTGGGCTGTCCTGACCCTCGCCGCGCCCAATCGAAACGGCAAGGACAAGTTTTGGCTCCTCCTGTTCTTGGCACTTGTCGCGAATGGGGGTGTTTTCTTCCTTATCCCCAGGTTGCCCGAGCCCAAGGTCGCATCCAAGTCTTTCAGGCTGTTCAGACTTGTCCCCGAGGCCTTGAACCGCTCATTTCTTTCCTGCGTGTATGACCAGCTTCGCTTCGACCAATCGGTGAAGAAGAGATACTTCGAGGAGCTCCGGAGGCTCCTTCTGCAAGGTGATTCGGCGGTGCTCATTCTACAGCTTGGACCACCGGATTGCCTGAACGGCCGGATCCTGGAATACTACTTTCCCCATGTGCGTTTCTATGCAGCCCTGGGCGATAGCGAACCGGTTCCCGGTTTTCGGCGTCCGCCCCCTCCAAAGCAAGGCAGCTCACTCAACGAATCCCACCCGTTGGAGGAGAACGACGCGGCTGATCGGGGGCCGACCTTGGAGGTCGCTAGAGATCGCGTGCTGATGCTCTGCTCGAAAGGCCTGTTTCTCGAGGTGAATGGAAAAGGCGGAAGCGCGCAGGTGGTCGAAACCGCAGACCAGAGCGATCGCTCAGACATTTACCGAGTTTACGACCTGCGTTTGACCCCAACGTCCTCGGTGGAGGTTAGCACGGGTCGCCAATCTGTCTCGATTGTGGAACGACCCTGACCCTGCTACAAGTTACCAGGTGCACTTATGGATGATCTGAGACAACCCGAGGGAGACAGCTCCGTAAGCCAGGTGACTCGAGGCACGCGAGAGCCGGAACTTCTCTCGAGTGCTCGAGTGGCCATTGTGCATTACTGGTTCGTAAAGTTCCGGGGCGGGGAGCGTGTCGTGGAAGCCCTGGCCGAGATGTTCCCGCAGGCTGATCTTTTCACTTTGGTTCTCGATCCGGATGCGCTTCCCCCGTCGCTGCGGTCGCGCAATTTCACCACTTCATTTCTTCAGAACACGCCAGGTGTCAAGCGCCACTATAAGAAACTGCTCCCGCTCTTCCCCCTGGCGCTCGAACAGTTCAATCTGGACGATTACGATCTGGTGATTAGCTCCGAGTCGGGCGCGGCGAAGGGCGTTCTAACTCGACCTCATACCTGCCACATCTGCTATTGCCACACGCCCATGCGTTATGTCTGGGATATGTACCATCAGTATCGCGCTGCGCCAGGAATGGGGGCAATTGCGCTCCTGGTTTTTTCTCTCTCGGCCCATTACATGCGACTCTGGGATTATGCCGCCGCTGCGCGCGTGGACTATTTTGTGGCGAATTCCAGGAATGTTGCGGGCCGAATCGGTAAGCATTATCGCCGCGAGGCAACGGTGATCCATCCACCCGTGGCTGTCTGCACAGGCTATGTTTCGCCGTCAGTGGAAGACTATTACCTGGTGGTCGGCGAGCTTGTGGACTATAAACGTGTTGACCTGGCCATCGAAGCGTGCAATCGCCTGGGACGGCCTCTGCGGATTATCGGCGAGGGTGAAGAGTTTGAGCGCCTGCGGAGTCTGGCCGGCCCCACAGTCCGGTTTTTGGGACACTTACCAGACCCGGAATTGCGTGAGCACTATGCGCGCTGCCGCGCCCTGCTGTTTCCGGGCGAAGAGGACTTCGGGATCGTCCCGGTCGAAGCGCAGTCTTTTGGCCGGCCTGTGATCGCGTTCGGCCGAGGTGGAGCCCTGGAAACTGTAGTTGGTGGTTTTCCTACAGACCCCGTTGCCCCCGAAGCTTCCACCGGCGTACTCTTCGCCAAGCAGTCCGCCGAATCCCTGGCTGCCGCAATTCGCTTTTTCGAGTCCAACGAGAGCCGCTTTTCGCCCACCTTAATTCGACATCACGCCGAACGTTTCGAAGTGTCGCGATTTAAAGCGGAGATGCGTGCCTTTATTGGCGCTAGAATGCTAGAATTTAGAAATAAGCGGATTAAAACCGGAGGCTAGCTAGGAAGCCGCAGCGGCGGCGAAAGAGTTACAGCTCGCGGCGTAAGATCGTGTGTAGGAATCCGACTCGGCTGTTCTGATTCATGGCGTCTGCTTCCTGAGCTCTTCTGGATGATCGCAAGGGGGGAAACTGGTGGAGAACACCGCGTTGATCACGGGCATTACCGGGCAAGACGGGTCATACCTGGCCGAGTTCCTGCTCTCGAAGGGCTATCGTGTTTGTGGCTTAGTCCGCCGCAGTAGCACCGTGAACTTCGAGAGGCTGTACCATTTGCAAGACAAAATCGAGCTTATTCCGGGGGATCTGCTTGACCAGAATTCACTGATCAGCGCCCTCCAGCACTGCGAACCCAAGGAAGTCTATAATCTGGCTTCGCAGTCTTTTGTCCCCACTTCCTGGAACCAGCCGACTCTGACCGGCGAATTCACGGCGCTCGGGGTGACCCGGATGCTGGAGGCAGTCCGGCTAGTGAATCCCAAAATACGGTTTTATCAGGCCTCCTCGAGTGAGATGTTCGGCATGGTCCGTGAGAGCCCGCAAAATGAAAACACGGCCTTCTACCCACGGAGCCCCTATGGCGTAGCCAAGCTCTACGGCCACTGGATCACCGTCAATTACCGGGAGAGTTACGGCCTTTTCACCTGCTCAGGCATTCTGTTCAATCACGAGTCGCCCCGGCGCGGCCTGGAATTCGTCACACGCAAGGCGAGTTACGGCGCGGCGCGGATCAAGCTCTGCCAGCAAACAAAGCTCAAAATGGGGAACCTTGACGCTGAACGCGACTGGGGATTCGCCGGTGATTACGTCGAAGCCATGTGGCAGATGCTCCAGCAGGAAGAACCGAAAGATTTCGTTGTCGCCAGCGGAGTGGCCCATTCTGTACGCCAGCTTTTGGAAATCGCCTTCGGCCACGTGGGCATGGACTACCGGGATCACGTGGAAATAGACCCGGCCTTGCTGCGCCCGGCGGAGGTGTATCACCTGCTCGGGGACTCGACTAGAGCCCGGCAGGAGTTAGGCTGGAAACCCAAAGTGGGTTTCGACAGCCTGGTCAAGATGATGGTGGACGAGGATCTGGCGCGGCTCGAGGCGAAATGAAGACGCTGATTACAGGCTGTGCGGGCTTTGCAGGCTCTCACCTGGCTGAATACCTTCTCGGCAAAGGCGAAGAGGTCATTGGCCTCCTCGCTGTCAATGACGACTGCGCCAATCTCAAGCACATCAAGAGCCATCTCAAAGTCGTTAGCGCGGATCTGCGCGAATTCGCCCGAGTGCGCGAAGTGATCGAGTCGCTCAGGCCCCAACGCATCTATCACCTTGCCGCATTTTCTTCGCCGGCGGATTCATTCGAGGACCCGGTCGAGACCTATAGTGTGAATTTCATGGGCACCCTCAACCTCTTTTCAGCCTGGCTCCGGGCCGGAATGGACTGTCGATTTCTTTTAGTCAGTTCAGCCGAGGTATATGGCTTAGTTCCTAAGGAGAAACTGCCGTTGCGGGAAGAAATGGAACCTTGCCCTGTCAGCCCCTATGCGGGAAGCAAGGCCGCCGCCGAGATGCTGAGCCTGCAGTTCCTCCGAAGTTACGGCCTGCCCATTGTTCGCGTCCGGCCTTTTAATCATACCGGACCACGCCAATCATCGAGATTCGTGTGCTCGAATTTCGCCCGGCAGGTGGCGGAAATCGAATTAGGGTTGCGGCCCCCTACGATCGTGGCCGGGAACATCGATGCGGCGCGCGACTTCAGCGACGTGCGCGACATCGTCCGGGGCTACTTCGATCTGCTGGAACGCGGCGCGCCGGGCGAAGCCTATCAGCTTTGTTCTGGCCGTTCCGTCTCGATAAGAAGCATCCTGGACATGCTGATCCCCTTCGCCTCGAAACCGGTTCAAGTCTCGGTCGACAAGTCCTCTTTGCGCAAGCATGATGCGGCTGAGATTTGGGGTGATTATTCGAAAGCCAAGGTTGCGGTTGGCTGGGAACCTCGTCATGAACTGGCGGATACGCTGCGAGAGCTGACTGACTATTGGAGGGGGAGGATCAAGCTGAACTCATGAGACCAGCGGAACTTCCCCGCAGATTCGCTGTGGCGCATGAGCAGCGCGTTTTGAACTCACCCTGTGCGCCTCCGTGGCGCGAGTGGGAAGAGTCGTGGAACGTTAAGGAGCTCATCAACCTATGAACATTCTCGTTACGGGTGCGGCTGGCTATGTGGGCAGTGTCTGTGCGGCGGAACTAGTGAGGCAAGGCAACCATGTGGTCGCCTACGACAATCTGAGTGCGGGACACCGCCAGGCGGTAGCCGGCGGCGCTCGACTTGTGGTGGGAGACATTGCAGATACCGAAAAACTCAAGCGGGCGTGCAGAAGGCATGGCATTGAGGCTGTCATGCACTTTGCGGCCAGCGCTCTGGTGGAGGAGTCGGTTCGCAATCCTCATTTGTTTTATTCCAACAACGTCAGCGGCACCATTGCGCTTCTGGAAGTCATGGCATCGTTGAAGATCCAGCGGCTGATCTTTTCTTCCAGCGCCGCCGTCTACGGCGAGCCCAAGATTGTTCCTATCCCGGAGGATCACCCAACTAGCCCTGTCAACCCCTACGGCGAGACCAAGCTCGTGATCGAACGAGCGCTGGCTTGGTACCGCAACGCCTACGGAATACAGTCTGCTGCCCTGAGGTATTTCAACGCCGCCGGAGCGACTGAGGAGTTCGGCGAAGACCACAGGCCGGAGACTCATCTGCTGCCCCGCTTGTTCGCGGCCGCCTCCGGCGCTAAGCGCGCCTTTCAGATTTATGGCGACGATTATCCGACCCCAGACGGCACCTGTGTACGAGATTTCGTGCACGTTCTGGATATCGCCCAAGCTCATATTCTGGCCCTGCACTCTCTTTCAAAACTCGGTTCGGGGATATATAATGTGGGTCACGGTAAAGGATATTCGATTCGGGCGGTGCTGAAAGCCGTCGAGGAAATCACTGGACGCAAGCTTGAAGTCCAGGTGAGTGGACGACGCCCCGGTGACCCGGCGGTGCTGGTTGCCACCGCACGAAGACTGCGCCGGGAGCTGAAATGGCAACCCCGGCACTCGGACCTTAAGAACATCATTCAGTCAGCCTGGGTGTGGATGCAGAAGTATCCCAAAGGGTACCGGGCCTAAAGCGTTGATCCGACGACGTCTCAACCAGATCGAGTTCGCACTTCGGCTGTCGGTGTTAATGCTGCCGCTACCAGCCTTTGTAATCGCGGCTTACCTGCGCTTTGCGGCCGGCATCATACCTGTTGGGTTTGATCCGCGGTATATCGATCCAACTCCCTACTTCGGTTTGCTGCTTTTGGCGGCGCTGGCTTGGGCTGTGGTGGTCGAGCATTTTGACCTCTCCCGCGTCGACCGCTTGTTTCCGGCCCGCGACGCAACCCGCACGGCGCTTGTGGCCAGCGCGACCGCATATACGGCGGTTACCGCGGCCTCGTTTTTCTATCGTAACGTCAGCTTCTCGCGCCTGTTCGTTGTCATCAGCGGCGTGGCCCTCTTCTTCCTGGTCATCGCTACCCAGCAAGTCTTTAGGGCGTACCTCAACAACATGCGGCGAAGGGGCGAGAAGTGTTCCCGGTTGCTGGTGATAGGAGCCGACGAGTACGCCGAGCGAGCACTCCACTCCCTCCTCCAATCCATGGTGATCCCGTGCAGCGTGGAGGGATTCGTTCGCTTGCCGGGACAGACCCCGTGTCCGGCTTGTAAGCCCTTGTTCGAACTCGAGGCGCTCGAAACCATGACGGTAGAGCCCCGCGCCGATGATGTGCTGATCGCCGTCCCCCTTCCGCGCCTTGCAGAGGCTTCCATTCTGGTTCGCCAGTTGGAACGCCTGAGCGTCCCCGTAAGAGCGATCCTGGATCTGGGGCCTGGTATCTCATTTCGCAATACCATTTTCCATTCCGGCGATACGACTTTTCTGGACTTGAACGCCACACCCTCCGAGGCGGTCGCCTATACAATTCTGAAACGCACTTTTGATCTTGCGTTTGCGACGCTCGTCGCTATCCTTACGGCTCCGTTGATGTTGCTGATTGCGGCGGCGATTCGCCTGACCTCTCCTGGGCCGGTTCTCTTCGCTCAGGACCGCGTGGGCTTAAACGGGCGATTGTTTCGCGTCTACAAGTTCCGGACTATGAGCGTGGGCAATCCGGGAGAGAGCGACACCCGATGGACCACCAGCAATGACCCACGACGGACCAGGTTGGGCGCCTTCCTGCGCGCCACGAATCTCGACGAACTTCCGCAGTTCTTCAACGTCCTGAAAGGCGAGATGAGCGTGGTCGGCCCGCGGCCCGAGCGGCCCTACTTCGTAAAGAAGTTTCAGGATGACGTTGCCCAGTACAACACTCGCCATTACCTGAAGGTGGGAATTACAGGATGGGCTCAAGTGAATGGCTGGCGTGGCGATACGTCCATTTCTAAACGTGTCGAGCATGACCTTTACTATTTGCGAAACTGGTCTCTCTGGTTCGATATGAAGATTATCTGGCTGACCCTGTGGCGGGGCTTCTTCAGCAAGAACGCCTATTAGGGTAGAGTTCCCGCCTCGGACCGGTTTATTCCGCCCGCGACGGGTCCGGCCACCGCGCAGGTCAGAATCCTGATTTGACTATTGGATCCGTCTCACGGGTCGCTCTGGCGAGCCTCCGATCGTGAGGTCCACGATTCTTATGCCGGCTTTTCGAGGAGATTAAGTGAAGCGAATCATTCAATGGAGTCTTTTGCTGATCATCGCAGGGTCCGTCCTAGCATTTGGGGGTGTGCAACCTCTCGCTTATAGCGCCGTAGAGGCTGCGCTCTTCATCTTATCCGCGGTCGTGCTGATCAAACAAACTGGCGAAGGGAAAATAAACCTCCCTGTCCCGCTGTGGATTCTTCCCTTCCTGTGCCTCGTGCTTATACAGATGATTCCTCTGCCGGGGAAAATCGTATCCTGGCTTTCGCCGAACCGTTTGTTCTTTGACGTTCAAGCTGCCCTCGCTCCGGGGGCCGCGCACTGGGCAACGCTAAGCGTCTACCCGCACGACACACTATTCGACTTTTTCAAGCTGCTCGCTTACCTCGCAGCCTTTGTTTTGGCCGCTTATTCCTTTGAGCCCAGAGAAGGCAGGGGCGTGCTCGCGCCCGGCTTGATCGTGTTGGGAACATTCGAAGCCGGCTATGGGATCGTCCAGTATCTGACCGGTTACCAGAAGATATTTGGCCTTACGAAACAATTCTACACCGAGGAAGCCACTGGGACTTACATCAATCATAATCATTTCGCCGGGCTGCTGGAGCTTGTGATTCCTTTTGCGGCGATGATGGTCTTCTACAACCTGCAATCCCGGCCCGGCCAGAATGGGGCCGAAAGGTGGCGAGGGCGGCCCGGTAGGACTGGATTTGACCCACGCATCGTCTTCTACGCGTTCATCGTGATCCTGCTGCTCGTTGGCGTGGTCTTTTCGCGCTCGCGCATGGGCATCTTTTCGGTATTGACGAGTCTAATTCTAATGGGTTTACTAGGCCTCCTGGGAGAAGGGCGCCGGGCCTGGATGGTTATCACCTTGCTTGTTATAGCCTTTTCGATGACCTACGCCGTCTGGATCGGCCTCGACCCCGTGGTCAAGCGATTCGAACTCATCTCGCCCGGGGGCACGGAAAGCCCTTATTCCCGTTTCACGATTTGGAAACAGGTCGACGGAATCCTCAGGGATTATCCCGCCGTAGGCACAGGCTTGGGGACTTTTCCGGTGGTGTACCGCCGCTATCAGACTTCCTTGCTCGAGCTTCAGGTTGACCACGCGCACAACGATTATCTGGAGGTGGCTGCTGACACGGGAATCGCCGGCGCGGTTCTGCTCTTCGTCCCCATTCTGTGCTTGCTGGTCAAGATGATCATCGCTTACGCCGGAGCGCGAAATCCTTACCGGCGCTCGGTACTCCTGGCGTGTATTGGGAGCGCCTCGGCCTTGCTCGTTCACTCCACGATGGATTTTAATTTGCAGATCCCAGCCAACGCCTTGCTGTTTGCGGTCGTGCTGGGCATCGGATCCAAGGCCACCATTTCCGCAGTTCCATCCCGGAGTGCAACCGTATGAAAGGCATCATACTGGCGGGCGGCATCGGTTCGCGATTGTTCCCTCTCACGCGGGTTACGAACAAGCACCTTCTTCCCGTGTATGACCGCCCCATGATTTTTTTCCCCATCCAGACGTTGGTCAATGCCGGGATAACGGATATCCTCCTGGTGACGGGAGGACAGAATGCAGGTGACTTCTTGCGCCTGCTGGGCAATGGAAAAGACTTCGGCCTCCAGCATATCAACTACACCTACCAGCAAGGCGAAGGCGGGATTGCGGACGCCCTCCGCCTGGCGGAATATTTTGCCGCCGGCGAAAAGATCTGCGTAGTTCTCGGCGACAACGTTATTGAAACGAATATTATTGCCGCGTGCGTGCAATTCAAGAAACAGGAAAAGGGCGCCCATATTCTTCTGAAGGAAGTTGCCGATCCGCAACGCTTCGGCGTCCCGGTATTTGAAGGCGGGCGAATCGTTCGCATCGAGGAAAAACCCAAGGAAGCCAAGTCACCCTACGCGGTGATTGGCATTTACATGTATGATGCCACGGTGTTCGACCGCATCCGAAAGCTGAAGCCTTCCGCCAGGGGAGAATTCGAAATCACCGATGTGAACAATCAGTTCCTGGCTGATGGCACCCTCACTTACAGCGTGCTTGATGGCTGGTGGACCGACGCCGGAACCTTCGATTCTCTCTTGCGCGCCACGAACCTGGTTGCACAAGGAGGAGCAAACAAAGTCTCTTGATCTGGGAGCGTGAGATTTGAAGATTCTGGTCACGGGCGGCGCCGGCTTTATCGGCTCCAATTTCATCCGTTACTTTCTCGGCGCCCATCCTGAAAGCGCGGTAGTCAATTTCGACAAGTTAACCTACGCGGGAAACCTCGATAATCTCTCCGATCTGCAATCGCACTCCGGGTACAAATTCGTCCTTGGAGACATTTGCGATGCCGACGCCGTACGGGAAGTCCTGGAACAGCGCGTTGAGGCGGTAGTGCATTTTGCGGCGGAGAGTCACGTCGACCGGAGCATCGCCGATGCTCGCGAGTTCATTCGCACCAACGTCCAGGGCACGTGGACGCTCCTCGAAGCTGCGCGCCGCGCTAAGCTCTCCCGCTTCGTGCACGTATCCACCGACGAGGTCTATGGAAGTCTGGCTCGCGGGGTAACCGCCGATGAACGCGCCGCGCTTCAGCCTAACAGCCCCTACGCGGCGAGCAAGGCGGCTTCAGATCTGTTGGTCAGAAGCTTCTGGCAGACCTACCGTTTTCCCGCCCTCCTGACACGTTCCTCGAATAACTACGGTCCGTTCCAGTTCCCCGAGAAGTTCCTTCCGTTGATGATCACCAACGCGCTTGAAGGCAAGCCGCTTCCCGTCTACGGCGATGGGCTCAACGAAAGAGATTGGATTTTTGTGGAGGATCACTGCCGCGCTCTCGACCGCGTCCTCGAGGCTGGGCGTCCGGGCGAAATCTATAACATCGGATACGGGCAAGGCCTCAGCAATTTGAGTGTGGTGCGAAAGCTGCTCCAGATCCTGCGCAAGCCCGAGGATCTTATCAAGTTTGTGGAGGACCGGCCGGGACACGATCGCCGGTATGCGCTCGACAGCGCGAAGATCCGCGGGGAGTTGGGCTGGAAGCCCACCGTGACCTTCGAGGAAGGGCTGCTGCGAACCGTCGAGTGGTACCGCCTCCACCCCGAATGGGTGCAGAAAACCAAGAGCGGCGAATACCGGGATTATTACCGGAAATTCTACGAAAATCGCCGGGATTCCCTTGCCCAATTGTGAAAGTAATTCGCGCGGGCTGTTTGTGCAGCGTAAAATCCTTCTCCGTTCTCTCTGTGCGCAAGGAAAGATTGAACACACAGACCACTGAGAGCCTCCGTGTTCTCCGTGTTGAGGCTTTCAGAACACAAAGTGCACGGAGAAATACATTTTGGGTGCGGCTAAGGAAACTGATTCCACCAAGCATGCGCAAATGCCGCGCGCGCGACTTGCAAGCCGTTCAATGAACGATCAGCAATCGGTAGTGAGATCGCCATGCGAATTCTGATCACGGGAAGTAAGGGAATGTTGGGCCTCGACCTTTCGGCCCTTCTCCGCGCCCACCACGAAGTGGTTGGCGCGGACCTGCCCGAAGTCGACATCACTGATCTCCGCCTTGTGCGAGCAGCAATCCATGGCGCCGGGATTGACGCCGTAATCCACACCGCCGCCTTTACCGCCGTGGACGACTGCGAACGGCGCCCCGAGGTCGCTTTCCAGGTGAACGCGGAAGGCACTCGCAACGTGGCGATCGCCTGCCGCGAGTCCTCAGTTCCTTTGCTTTATATCAGTACCGATTATGTTTTCGACGGCCGCAAGCCAACTCCCTATGTAGAGAACGACACTCCCAACCCGCTCAACGCCTACGGCGCCAGTAAGCTGCAGGGCGAGAGGTACGTCGCGGAATTACTTCGAGCGGCCTGGATTGTCAGAACATCATGGCTCTTTGGCCCCCTGGGCAAGAACTTCGTTCGTACCATTCTGGAGCGAGCCCGGCAGGGAGATTCGCTGCGCGTAGTCGACGACCAGTTTGGAGCGCCCACTTACACTGTGGACTTGGCCGCGAAACTGGAACAAATCGTGATGAAAGGAAAACCCGGCATCTATCACGCAACGAACCAAGGCTACTGCTCCTGGTTCGAGTTTGCTGGCGAGATCCTTCGCCAGGCGGGACTGAGCCACGTTCCCTTGGCCGCCATTCCGACTTCAGCCTCGGACCGCCCGGCGCTGCGGCCGCGCAATTCTCGACTTGCCCACACGCGCCTGGAAAGTGAAGGCCTTGGCCTTCTCCCGCCCTGGCAGGACGCTTTGAAACGCTATCTCGCTAGGGAAAGCCAGGCGCAGAGCCAGGGGGAAAGGCCGTAATGTCTCGTTTCGTGCTGCTTGACCGCGACGGAGTGATCAACCGCCGCATTGTCTCCGGCTATGTTACCTGCTGGGAGAAATTTGTTTTCCTGCCCAGTGCTCTCGAGGCTTTGCGCCTTTTGAATGAGAAGAACTACCGGGTCATCGTCGTATCTAACCAAGCCGGAGTGGGAAAGGGTCTGATGACTGCTGCTCACCTCGACGAAATCACGCGCCGGTTCGTGGCCGAGGTTGAAACGCGAGGCGGACGAATACTTGCTGTTTACTACTGCACTCACCGCGCGGAGGATGGCTGCGAGTGCCGAAAACCCAAGCCGGGCTTGCTGCGGCGCGCCCAGGCCGAGCACCACTTTGACTTTGGGCGCACCTTCCTCGTCGGCGACACTGAAAGCGATCTCCTGGCGGCACACGCAGTGGGTTGTCCCGCGATCATGGTCTCCGGCACGCCTGTGGCCAGGTTGGAAGAGCTGCCACACGCCCCTCGGGTCACTGTCCCCAACTTGCTGGCGGCTGCTGAATTCCTGATCAACAAACCGGAATGATATAATGGATTGACACGGTGCTGAAAAACGCTGCATCGCTGTCATTCCGAGCGTAGCGAGGAATCTCGCCCTGCTCCGGGCAGTTCGCGAAACAGAAGTCGGAGCAAGATTCCTCGCTGCGCTCGGAATGACCCAGGTGGGTGAGGTTCTTGCCGGTGGAGACGGACATGATCCGCGAGCACTTTGCAGATTATTGCGCAGGTTTGAGCAAGGCCCTCGATGGGGTTTCTCGAGAGCGATTCGAGGAGTTTATCCACCTCCTCGAAAATGCCTATCACAACGATCGTCAGGTGTTCTTCATGGGAAATGGGGGCAGCGGGTCAACCGCTTCCCATTTCATCTGCGATCTCAACAAAGGCGTGTCCTACGGCCGCCAAAAACGCTTCCGTGGAATTTCTCTGAACGATAACCTCGCCACAATGACAGCCTATGCCAACGATGTCACCTACGAGGATGTTTTCGTCGAACAGTTGAAGAATTTCCTCGAGCCCGGCGACCTGGTGGTGGCGATCTCGGGCAGCGGCAACTCCCCCAACGTCCTCAAGGCCATCGCCTACGCGAACAGTCACGGCGCTCACACGGTCGGCCTGTGCGGTTTCGACGGCGGAAAACTTGCCGCCGCGGTGCAAACCCCAATCCTCGCTCCCGTGCACGACATGCAAAAGGCCGAAGACGCCCATATGATCCTATTGCACGTGGCGATGCAAGTTCTGTGTGCCCGCCTGTAGCGCCGAGGCCCGGAATTAGGAGCCGCGGCTTGCGCACTTGATAAGCCGGGGCCCCGGAACCTGTAATTCGCGACACCCCAAAACCAGTTTGGCTTCCAAAGTGCTAGAATACCTCCGTGAGGACGTCCAGTTGGGCGGGAAACTCCAGCTCCCTGGCGTCCTAGTATCCGAATTAGTGCTATGTCTACAAATACATGCGGGCAAACTCGCCGCACCTTCATGAAGAGAGGAGCTACGCTCGGTGGGGCCCTGCTGGCAGGCGGAGTTCAGCGTTGGCTCGGCTCCCCAGAGACCTTTGCCGCAGTTCCTTCCCAATCTCGCCTGGTCATCTCTCGCGACCCCAATCTCCGCTCCACCCCCACTGGCCTGGATTCCCCCCGCCTAATCAATTGCCTGGACCGCGCCATGCAGGCACTACACGATTGCGACTCGCCGCTGGAGGCGTGGCGCAAGATCGTGCGGCCCGGCGAGGTGGTGGGACTTAAGGTCAACTGCCTTGCGGGCAGGGGGAACTGCACGCGCCCGGAGTTGGTAAACGCCATCTGCGAGCGCCTCCAGCAAGCTGGCATCAAGGAAATCGTCATCTGGGATCGGCTGAATTCCGACCTCGAAAGCGCGCGCTTCAAAATCGTCGAGCGCGGCTCCGGAATCCGCTGTTTCGGAAACGACGTGCTGGGATTCGAAGAGGAACTGGCCACTTTCGGAAGTGCGGGAAGCCTGGTTGCGAAGACCCTCACTCAAGTTTGCGACGCCGTGATTAACCTGCCCGTGCTCAAGGACCATGGCATCGCCGGCGTCACGATTGCGCTCAAAAGCATGTTTGGTGCGATCCACAATCCCAACAAATACCACGTGAATGTTGGCAATCCCTACGTGGCCGACGTTTACATGCTGCCGCCGATTCGTCAAAAGGTGCGGTTGCATATTTGTGACGCCACCACCGCGCAGTACGAGGGCGGGCCTTCGTTCATGCCTCACTGGACTTGGCCGTACAATGGCTTGCTGGTGGGCCACGATCCGGTGGCCCTGGATTACATAGGCTGGCAAATCATTGAGAAAAAGCGGGCCGAGGCGGGCATGAAATCGCTACAGGAGATGAAGCGCGAGCCGGCTTACATTCGAACCGCCGCCGACGCGCAGCATAACCTGGGCAACAACGATCCAAGATTCATCAAAGTGGTGGAGGTTTGATTCTTGAATCTTGAATCTGGAATCCGGAATACCAGAGGTCGAAGTCCGATGCCAACCAAATGTGATCTGCGGCTCGTCGAAGCGCAAGTGCCGGCGGGCGGCGCTCGCCGCAGCGCGGAGTCAAGTGCGGCGAAACATA
>Ga0116126_1001622_pt1 | contig 14035 bp, 12 predicted proteins | sample June2015DPH_16_5_FD_89730 | JGI IMG/M metagenome (GOLD analysis project Ga0116126, IMG submission 89730) | Peatland microbial communities from SPRUCE experiment site at the Marcell Experimental Forest, Minnesota, USA - June2015DPH_16_40 | ecosystem: Environmental > Terrestrial > Soil > Wetlands...
CCGCGCCGCTTCTGCCATTCGATGAGATGCGGCAGCATCTCGCGCGCCGCCTTGCGATTGCCGATAAAATTATCGTCGACGAAATAGACGACGGACGGATAGCTGCCCTGAGCCAGCATGGCGTCGAGCTCGGCGGCGAGTTGCTCCGGCGTTTTAAGCCGCGGCTGCCGGCCGTAGAGCGCCGGGATATCGCAGAACTCGCAACGATACGGACAGCCGCTGGAAAACTGCAGCGAACCGAGCAAGTAGCGATCAAGCCTGATGAGATCATAGGCCGGCACTGGAAAGTCGGAGAGCGGTAGCCGCTCCACGGTTTCGAACCGCACCTGCGCCGGCGGCGGCGCGCAGCTATCATCGAGGCAGGCAACGAGCCGGTCGGTGCTGTCTCCGATCTCGCCGATGTGGAGATAGTCGAAATCCGGATACATTTCGGGCGCGCTCGAAACCGACGGACCGCCGAGCACAGTCACCTTGCCGGCAGCTTTCGCGCGGCGGGCAATGTCATGAATCTGCGGCGCCTGAATGTGCATGCCGCTGACGAAAACGACGTCGGCCCAGCCAATATCGGCCGCGCTCGCCGGCCGGATGTTCTCGTCGACGAAGCGGACCGGCCATTGCTCGGGCATGTAAGCCGCAATAAGCAGCAGGCCCTGCGGTGGCATGAAGGCGCGGACGCGTCCGAAGAGGTGGTAAGCGTGCGAGAATGTTCCAAACGAGGGCGCATAGGCCGGAAATACGCAAAGAATCCGGCGGGTAGTGGAAGTGGACAGCGGGAAACGCAAAGGACCCCTCCCTAATCTGCCCCGCCACGATCCTCCCCCAAAGGAACTCAGCAGCGGCGTCTGACGTAACCAACTCTACCACACCCGTCGCCAACGGTTTGCATTGCGATCCGCCGGCGGCTGACTATATTCCGGCTAGCACGCGGGCCCCTTGGGGGCCCGCAACGATTTAAGACCGCCCCCATGAACCTGCGCAACATTGCCATCATTGCCCACGTCGACCACGGCAAAACCACGTTGGTCGACCGGCTGCTGCAACAATCCGGCTCGTTCCGCGAGAATCAGCGCGTGATCGAGCGCGCGATGGATTCCAACGACCTCGAGCGCGAGCGCGGTATCACCATCCTCGCCAAGGCGACCTCGCTGGTGTGGCACGACACCCGCATCAACATCGTCGATACGCCCGGCCACGCCGATTTCGGCGGCGAGGTCGAGCGCATCCTCAACATGGTGGACGGGGCCCTGGTATTGGTCGACTCCGCCGAAGGCCCGCTGCCGCAGACGAAATTCGTCGTCACGAAGGCGCTTAAGATGGGCCTCAAGCCGATCGTCGTCATCAACAAGGTCGATCGGTCTGATGCCCGTCCCACCGAAGTCGCCAACGAGGTGTTTGACCTGTTCGCCGCGCTCGACGCGACCGAAGAGCAGCTCGACTTCCCCATCCTCTACGGCTCCGCCAAGCAGGGCTGGATGGCAACTGACCCCGCCGGGCCCAAAGACCAGGGCATGGCGCCGTTATTCGACCTCGTCGTCCGCCATGTGGCGCCGCCCGTGGTCGAGGACGGTCCATTCCGCATGCTTGGAACGATCCTTGAGGCCAATCCCTATCTCGGCCGGATCGTCACCGGCCGCATTTTCTCGGGCTCGGTGAAGCCCAACCAACCGGTCAAAGTCCTCGACGCCGGCGGCGAACTGGTCGAGGTCGGCCGCGTCACCAAGGTCCTTGCCTTCCGCGGCCTGGAGCGGACACCGATCGATGAGGGCTTTGCCGGGGACATCATATCGATCGCCGGTTTGCCGGAGGCGTTCGTTTCGCACACGCTTTGTGCCCCCGAGGTCACCGAGCCGCTGCCGGCGCAGCCGATCGATCCGCCGACCCTCACCATGACTTTCCGCATCAACGATTCGCCGCTCGCCGGCACCGAGGGCGACAAGGTGCAAAGCCGGGTGATTCGCGAACGTCTGCTGCGCGAAGCGGAAGGAAACGTCGCGCTGCGGATTTCCGAGTCGACCGAGAAAGATTCCATGGAGGTTGCCGGCCGCGGTGAATTGCAGCTCGGCATCCTGATCGAAACCATGCGGCGCGAAGGTTTCGAGTTATCGGTATCGCGGCCGAAGGTCCTGTTTCGGCATGACGCTTCGGGCGAAATGCTCGAACCCATCGAGGAAGTCGTCGTCGACGTTGACGAGGAACACTCCGGCATCGTCGTGCAGAAACTCGCCGAGCGCAAAGGCGAGATGATCGAGATGCGTCCGTCCGGCGGCGGGCGCGTGCGGCTCGTGTTCTACGCGCCGACACGCGGGCTCATCGGCTATAACGGCGAACTGCTCACCGATACGCGCGGCACCGCGGTCATGAACCGCCTGTTCCACGCTTATGGCCCCCACCGCGGAGACATCATCGGGCGCCGCAATGGCGTGCTGATCTCAACCGATCAGGGGGAAGCCGTCGCCTACGCAATGTGGAACCTCGAAGATCGCGGTCCGATGATGATCGAGCCGGGCTGGAAGGTCTATCGCGGTATGATTGTCGGCGAGCACACGCGTGGCAACGACCTTGAGGTCAACTTGCTCAAGGGCAAGAAGCTGACCAACATCCGTACCCATTCCAAGGATGAGCAGATTCGGCTTACGCCGCCGATCCGCATGACGCTGGAGAAGGCGCTGGCCTATATCGAAGACGACGAACTGGTCGAAGTCACGCCGAAATCGATTCGCCTGCGCAAAAAGCTGCTCGATCCCGTCGATCGCAAGCGCAATGAGCGGCGCAAAGAAGCCGAGCGAGTGTGACATCATTGTGGGCCGGCCGAAGGCCGCGGCCCACAATGACCAAGTGTACGCCAGAACGAATCGCCAGCTATTGCAACTCTCAATAGCGGGCGAACCCGATTCAGTATCACGCAACCGTGTCGCTCTTGCAACAGCCCGTCAGATTATGATGACGGACGTATTTTTTCGTGCTCAGCGATGGTGCGCCGGGTCCCGTTTCGGTAATAATCTACACCGTTAACCGATCGTGAATCGTGGGACTTGAAGGTCGCTGAACCGCTTGCTTTGATTGCGCCATGAGCACAGTCCTCATCGAAATCCGTCGCGCCAAGCCGTACGATGCCGGTGCGGTTGCCGATGCGCACGATGAGGCTTGGCGGACCGCGTATCAGGGCATCATCCCCGGCACCGAACTTGAGCGGCTGATCAACCGCCGCGGCGCGGCATGGTGGGACAGCGCCATTCGCAAAGGCAGCCGCATCGCGCTCCTGCAGTTTGGCGACAAAGTCGCCGGCTACGCCAATTACGGACGCAATCGCGCGCGCAGCCTTCACTATGACGGCGAGATCTACGAACTCTACCTGCGGCCGGAATACCAGGGATTGGGCTTCGGCCGCCGGTTGTTCACTGCCGCGCGCCGCGACCTTGCGCAGAGCGGACTCAAATCCCTGATCGTGTGGGCGCTGTCGGAGAACGATACCGCCGTGGAGTTCTACCGCGCGCTCAGCGGCAAGACCGTCGCCCGCTCGTCCGAAAAGTTCGGCACGCGCGTGCTCGACAAGGTCGCTTTCGGCTGGCAGAGCTGAATCCAGACAACGATCGATAAACGACGCTGGCGCCGCTGCGCTCAGTCGTCCTCCGTCACCAAACGCTGTAGCGCCGCAATGATGGCGGTGGCCCGGCCTCTAACCTGAATTCTTTTCACCCGCGATGTCGCGCCGGCCGTGATCTTCACATCGCGCGGCGCGACACCGGTCGCGTCGGCGATGAGCCGGCAGAGCGCGATGTTGGCCTCGCCATCAGCGGGCGCGGCGCGCACCCGTGCTTTGACGACGGCGCGGCCATCCGCACGGCGCTCGGTCCCTTCGATTGCGTCGCGGCCGCCGCGCGGCGTAAGGCGCACGTCGATAACGACGCCGTCCGACGACGCCGTCCATGGCTCCGGCGCTGAGACACTCACACGGCGCTCAGTAGACGTTCGGCAGGATGTAGAGCGCGATGACGTAGCGAATGAAAATGATGATCAAAAATAGAATGACCGGAGAGATGTCGATGCCCCCGAGGTTCGGCAACATGTTGCGGATCGGCCGCAGCACCGGCTCGGTGATGCGGTAGAGAGTCTCGCCGATCATGGCGACAACCTGGTTCCGCGTGTTCACCACGTGGAACGCCACCAGCCAGGAGAAGATCGCCGCTGCGATCACGACCCAGATGTAAAGCTCGAGGGCAAGATCGATGACCAGGAAAAGGGCGCGCATGGATGGCTTTCGCTAATGATGACGGGCGAACCTAGCGATTTGCCTCGGCGCGAACAAGCGCAAGCGCGAGCCCGGAGGCGCTTACCGGCGCATCCTTGACAGCCTTGGCCCTCGGCCCTAAATGGCCCGAACTCGCCAAAAGCCGGCACTCTATCGGCCTGTTCGTGCCCGCGGCGGGGGCCGTAGCTCAGTTGGGAGAGCGCCGCAATCGCACTGCGGAGGTCAGGGGTTCAAATCCCCTCGGCTCCACCAGCCTTCGTTCGCTGCGCGCGCTTCGGCTCGGCAGGCCGCGCTGGGTGTGGATGCGCGGCGAACGAAGGCTGCCGCGCCCGAGTTGCGTAGCAGCGCAGGCGGGCTGGCGTTTCCGCGCAACGAGACGCATCATATTCGCGACCCAATGCGCTGATTCATTGCCGGTAGCAAGGAACCATCAGACATGCGACCGATCACCGTTGGACTGGCGTTTGCATTGCTCTGCCTCGGCGGCATCGCGGCCCCGGCTAGTGCCGCGACAGCGCCCTGCGGCGGCGATTTCGGCGAGTGGCTCGAAGGCGTCAAGCAGGAGGCTGCCGCGCAGGGCATCTCCCAGCGGACCATTCAATCAGCGCTTAGCGGCGTGACCTACGACCCCAGCATTATCGTGCGCGACCACGCGCAGGGCGTCTTCCGCCAGAGCTTCGAGCAATTTTCTGGCCGCATGGTGCCGCCGCGACTGCAGCGCGGCGCGAAGCTCCTCAAGCAATATGCGCCGATTTTCAGCCGGATCGAGCAGCAGTTCGGGGTACCGGGCGCAGTCATCGTCGCCATCTGGGGCCTGGAGACCGACTTCGGCGCCAACTCGGGCAAGTCCCCAACCATTCGCTCGCTAGCGACGCTCGCCTATGACTGCCGGCGCCCGGACAAGTTTCGCGGCGAAGTCATCGCGGCTTTGCGTATCGTCGATCGCGGCGACATGAATCCAAGCGAAATGCGCGGCGCCTGGGCGGGCGAGATCGGGCAGACTCAGTTTTTGCCGTCATCCTATCTGAAATACGCCGTTGATTATGACGGCAATGGCCGCCGCGATCTCATTCACAGCGTGCCGGACGTGCTCGCCTCCACCGGCAATTATCTCAAAGGTTACGGCTGGCAGCGCGGCCAGCCGTGGGGCGAGGGCACCGCCAATTTTCAGGTGCTGCTGCAGTGGAACGCGTCGCAGGTCTACACCAAGACGGTCGCATATTTCGCGCAGCGGCTCGCCGAAGGAGAATAGGCCCGCTTAAGCCCCGGCCGGAGCCTCAATCCCAATCCACCGCCCGAGAAAAACGCTGAGCCAGGCGCGTGCGCTGTAGTCATACACCTCGCGGTCGGCAAAGTGCGCCGCGCGGGGCTTTGCTCCCGGCATTTCCAGGCGGACGTGGCCGCGCGTGGTCCACCGGTGCATCATGGCGTGCGTCACGTCCGGATGAAATTGCAGCGCGTAGCTGCGCCCGTAGCGAAACGCCTGAACTTCGAACATGTCGCCTTCGGCCAGAAGCTCGGCGCAGCCCGGCAAATCGAAGCCCTCGCGGTGCCATTGATAGACTTGTTCCGGCCAGGGATCGACGACGGCAAGGCCAGCGGGCGTGGGCCGGATCGGGTAATAGCCGATCTCGGCTTGTCCCTGCGGGTGAAGAAACACCCGCCCGCCGAGCGCCCGCGCGCACATCTGCGCGCCGAGGCAAATACCGAGGAACGGCTTATCCTCCTTGAGCGGCACGGCGATCCAGTCGATCTCGCGGCAGATGAAGTCGTCTTCATCGTTGGCGCTCATCGGGCCGCCGAAAATAATCGCGGCGGCGTGATCGCGCAGCGTTGCCGGGAGCGGATCGCCGAAGCGCGGCCGGCGCACGTCGAGACTGTATCCAAGCTGCCGCAGCGAATAGCCGACCCTGCCCGGGGTGGAATGTTCCTGGTGGAGAATGATCAGGATCGGCTGTTGCATGGTCGAGAGAATCGCGAGCCCCACCATTTGGTATCGCGTTCACCTGTAAATACAAGGCGCGGCGAGGCGTGGCCGCTATGAACCGCGAGCCGCCTTCCGCGTGCCCCAATCCAGCAGGGGCAGAAGCAGCGCGTTTGGCATGAATCGCAGCAGGAAAACCCCGATCCGGTTGCCGATTCCGGCAACGACCACGCGTTTGCCGCGCATCAAGCCATCATAACCGATCCGCGCCACACGCTCGGCCGGAAGCGCAAGCACGTTGGGCATCCGATCACCAAGGCCGGCGCGCGCCTGAAACTCGGTCGGCACCGGACCGGGGCAAAGCGTGGTGACCCTGACGCCGCGCTCCGACAATTCCTGGTGCAAAGCCTCGCTGAACGAGAGCACGAACGCCTTGCTCGCATAATAAACGGCCATACCGGGCCCAGGCATGAAGGCGGCAACCGAGGCGACGTTGAGGATGCCGCCGCGATGACGCGCGAGACTCTCCACGAAAGCGAGCGACAATTCGGTGAGCGCGCGGACGTTGAGATCGATCATCGCGAGTTGTTCGTCTCGACTGAGCTTATCCGCTCGTCCGACGAGCCCGAAGGCGGCATTGTTGATCACGATCTGCGGCTCAAGTCCGCGCGACGTCAGCTCCGCCGCGAGACCGGAGACGGCATCGCGGCGCTCGAGATCCACGTTTAGCACTGTCGGACGCTGCCGGCCCCCCGCTGCGATCTCGTCCGCGAGCGCCGCGAGCCGATCCTCGCGGCGGGCCACCAGCACGAGTTCGTGGCCGTGCTCGGCGAAGACCCGCGCCAGCTCGGCGCCGATGCCGGCCGACGCGCCGGTAATCAGCGCGACCGGCCTCACGCGCCGCCCGGCTCGCCGGCCTCCTTCGCGATCCGCCGACGCAGCTCAATGCGCTCTTGCTGGGAGACCCCGAGCAGGTCTGCGGCGCGCCACAACAGGTTGTCTTCAAGCTCGTCGCGCCGGCCGTCGGCATAGACGATCTCCCACATCATTTCGATGACGCGGGCGCGGCCTTCCTCATCGAGCACACGGTTGAGCAGGCTGGTGAAGTGATAAAGATCGACTGATTCGTGCTCGGCCAACGTCGCCTTGTCGATCAGCTCGTCGGTCGAAGCTTCGTCGAGGCTAAAGCGCCGCTTCACCACGGCATGAAGCTTGTCGCGTTCGTGCTGCGACATATCGCCGTCGATGGCGGCGGCGTGCACCAGCAAAGCCACCGCCGCGAGGCGGTAATCATCGTCGGCGAACTGACTCGGATGTTTCTCGCCGTCGACGAATTCGGCAACGAAGTTCCTGAACGATTCGAACATGATCCTTCCCGTTGCCGCGGGAGTTGATTTCCCACGTTCAGATCACGAGGTAAAGCGCGCCGTTGAAGCCTACGCCAGGCTATAGCGGCATGTGCGACAGACCGTTATTCCGCCGCGGTAGCCTTCGCCGCCGCCTGCTCGCTCACGAATTTTTGCAGCGTCACGAGATCGGGCTTGCCCGAGCCAAGAAGCGGCAGCTTGTCGAGGATGATGACTTCGGACGGGAACATCAGCTCGTGGGCGTGCTTGCTGCGCGCATAGGCCTGAAAATCGGCGCGCGTGGCGCTGTGCTTGTCGGTGACCATAATGAGCCGCTCGCCCTTGCGGGCGTCGGGAACCGCCACTACCGCCGAGTTGTAGTTCGGCCACAGCTCGGCCGCGAGCATCTCGACGGCGGCAAGCGAGATCATCTCGCCGCCGACTTTGGCGAAGCGCTTGGCGCGGCCTTTGATCGCGATGTAGCCTTGCTCGTCGATGGCGACGATATCGCCGGTGTCGTACCAGCCCTCCGGCGGCGGCTCGAGCACGCCCGGATGCTCGGCGCGCAAATAGCCGAGCATCACGTTCGGGCCTTTGACGAAGAGCCGCCCTGCTCCCTCATCGACGCCCGTGACTTTCTCAAGTCGCGCCTGCATGCCCGGCAGCAGGCGCCCCACCGTGCCGAATTTGTTGAACATCGGCGTGTTGAGCGCCAGCACCGGCGACGTCTCGGTCACGCCGTAGCCTTCCAGAATGCGCATGCCGAACTTTTCCAGATAAATCCGGCGGGTCGCTTCCTTGATCGGCTCGGCGCCGGCGACAATGTAGCGCAGCGAGCGGAAATCGTAGGCGTTGGCCATGCGCGCATAGCCGGCGAGGAACGTATCGGTACCGAACATGTAGGTCGCGCAGATGCCGTAGACCAATTCCGGCACGGTGCGGTAGTGCAGCGGCGAAGGATAAAGAAAGGTCGGCACGCCGGAAATCAGCGGCAGCACGATGCCACCCATAAAGCCGAACGAATGAAACGCCGGCAGCGCCATGAACAACCGGTCGTCGCGGCCGAAATCGATACGGGCCTCGGCCTGCGCGACATTCGCCAGGATGTTGCGGTGGGAGAGAACGACCCCCTTGGGTGTTCCTTCCGTCCCGGAGGTGAACAGAATGACGGCCCAATCGTCCGGCTCGCGGGCGACGAGCGGTCTTTTTGCCCGCAGCGCACCGCGGAGCTTGTCGGAAAAGCTCACTGTCTTGCGTACGTCTTCCAAGTAGACGATACGAACTTTGTTCTCGATCTGGGCGATGAGCTTTTCGAGTCTCGCTTTTTCCACGAAGGCGTGGGCGGTAAGAATGGTATCGACTTCGGCTGCGCGGCAGGCGCCGAGGACGTTGGCGGCTCCTGAGCTGAAGTTGATCATAGCCGGAACGCGGCCGCCCGACATTAGCGCAAGCACGGTCACGGCAGCGCCGTTGGAGGTCGGCAACATGACGCCGATCGCGCGGCCTTCGGGCGCAAGCGGCATCAGCTTCGCGCCGAGTATCCTAGTCGCCTGCAACAGCCGCTTGTAAGTCAACCGGCCGCTCGTCGGGTCCTCGATCGCCAGCCATTTGCCGCCGTGGATTTTGGTAGCCTCGATGACCGCTTCGATAATGGTGCGGTCAGTGCGCGCCGTCCGGAACATCAAATTAGACATGATGTCGTAGAGCGCGGCCCCCGCCGCGAGACGCCGTTTCCGCCCCACGAGCGCCGGATCGACATTGAGCTTGACCGGCTCCAGGATTGTTACCTTTATTTGCGGGAACCACCGGCGACGTACTTGCGTGCTCTTCAAACGGCTGAAGACTGTTCGCTCCGGCCCTTCGATGCGGACCGGAACCACCATGGCGTCGGACTTGTCGGCGATCATCGCGGCGCCGTCGTAAATTTTCATCAGGCTGCCGGTGATGGTGATGCGGCCTTCCGGAAAGATCACCAGCATGTTGCCGTCGCGCACGGCGTTGATGATGGTGCGCAACGCCATCGGCTTGAGCGGATCGAGCGCCATGGTGCGCACGAATGGCAGGAACGGCTGGATCCACCAGCGCTGCGCGATGCCCGTGTCGACCGCGAAGACCGGACGCTTGGGCAGGATCGAAACCGCCACCGGCGCGTCGAGAAAACTCACATGGTTCATCGCGATGATGGCGTTGTCGCCGGCCTTGGCGACGTTTTCCAGGCCAGTAACTTCGAGGCGAAACACCGTACGGAAGACAATCGAAAGCAAATCGTTCAGCCAGCTCGTCGGCATGGTGCGCCCGATCATGACGGCAACGATGAGGTTGGCCACGCCGATGAGAGCGAAAAGGATCGGGGTGCCGAAGCCGAGCTTCTGCAAAAGGCCAAACACCAATGCGCCGACGACCATAAAAGCCGCGTTGAGGACGTTCACCGCGGCGACGACGCGGGCGCGATGATCGGTGCCAGCCCAGGCCTGCACCGCGGCGAATGTCGGCACGATGAACAAGCCGCCGGCGATCGCAAGCCCGGCGAGATCGATGGCAATGTGGATGCTGTGCGGCGACGAGAAATAGTTCGTAATGTCGACGGGATTTACCGGGTGCACGAGCGCGGACGCGGTCCACCCCAGATCGAGCGCGAAAACGCCGAGTAAAACACCGCCGAGCAGCGTCGGTAACAGCACGATGCGCCCGTGCGCGAGCCACGCGGCGAGACCGGACCCAATTGCAACCGCAACCGAAAAGATGGTGAGGAAGAGAGTAACGACTCCCTCGGTGCCGCCGATCTCATAGGTGACCAGCGGCGGCAGTAGCGACAGGACAACGGCGCCGACCAGCCAGAACCAGCTCGCCACCAGCGCGCCCCACCACAGCCGCGGCTCGGCGTAAATGTACTTGATGAGGTTGATGGTCGAGGCAGCGATATTCGGATTGATCTTCAGATTGGGCGCGCCTTCGCCGGTGCGCGGAATGAACAGGCTCGCGATCCAACATGCGGCCGCCGATACCATCATCAGCCAGGCGAAATGGATGGGCTCGCCGCCGCCTCTCGCCGCGAATCCGGCGACGACGGTGCCGATCAGGATGGCGAGAAATGTCCCACCTTCGACGAGCGCATTGCCTTTCGTCAGCTCCGCGCGGGCGAGGTGGTCGGGCAGGATGCCGTACTTGATCGGGCCGAACAGGGACGCGATCACGCCGAAAAGAAAAACGGCGATAAAGAGCAAGATGAGTGAATGAAAGGCGAAGCCTGCCACTGCCAGCGCCGCGACGCCGATCTCGAATAGCTTCAGACGCTGCGCGACCACCGCTTTGTCGTAGCGGTCGGCAAGCTCACCTCCGATTCCGGAGAGGAAGAAGAACGGGACGATGAGAGTCGCGCCAGCGAGCTGAATCAATGCCCCCGAATCGGCGGCGCCGACCTGAAACAGGATGAGGAAGACCAGTGCAGTCTTGAGGAAGTTGTCGCCGAAGGCCGAGAACGCTTGGCACCAGAACAGAGGCGCGAAACGTCGCGTCGTCATTAAGGACGTGGACATGGCTCTCCCGCCGTTCGTTTTCCGGTCAGCGCTGGCTCCCGCCTGAGTTTAGACGGCCGCGCGAGAATTGGCGATGTAGATTGAATTGGGGGAGGAAGCCAACTCAATAGAGCTTGATCCGACGCTCGGGTACGTTTGATTCGTAAGGTGAATCAAGTGGATAAGCAACCGAACCTTAGTCGTTCTCGACAGGCGGGCGTGCCGCCCGAAGCCGCCGAATCCGATCGTGCACGGACTGCGGCTCTTACGGCATTGGCAAATCGTGATCGTGGCTGAAAACGCTTCTCCGGCCCGCGCACCGGCGCCTGAAGCGACCAACGCCGCGAGGGGCAAGAGGATTGAAACGCGCATCGCGACGACGGCGTCAGTCGGATGACGCCTTGCTCGGAAAATGGAACATCCATCTTTGCGAGAACGGCTGCCACCAATCCGGTACGCCGGTTTCCTTGTCGACGTGACGGACAAATCCGGCCTTTGACGGCGGCTCAAAGTGAAACGTCAGACGATAGTCGCCGTCGCCCATGGCGCGACAGGCGTAATGCGGACCATCGCCCGCGGTCATCGCCAGCACATTGCCGCTGGTCTTGAACGTGGTTCCCACTTTCTCGATCGTGTAGGAGATCGTCAGATACGTAATCCACTCGTCCTCCTTGAAGCCACGCTCATCATTCTTCGTGGCGTGGACGTCGATTTCAATGTGCACGGCATTCGAACTCATCGCCATGCCCGCTGTCATCGGCGCCATCTTGATGCCGAGCAGATAGTGCGGAACGAGTTGCATGGCGTTCTTCACGATCGGCTCGCCGACGTAGAATTCGTTGGCTGCTGCCGGCAGTGCCGCCACCAGCACGGCAGCAACGACCAAGGTTGCGTACAGAGTACATCTCATAACCACTCTCCGTTTCACTTTCGCGGTTTGGCCGCACAGCGCCGGGGCGTTCGCCAGTTTTTCTTTGTAATAAAGAAAACAGCAATATTTTCAGTATGTTGAAACTAACCGGAAGACGCAGCCCCGGCAATATTTCAGTATCGAACGTTCGATTCCGCTCCGACATTTACTTGGTTGGAAACGGCAAATACTTGGCTGAAAACAGCAAAACGGCACAGTTTGAAAGCGTTCTAAACAATAGATATTTTACAACAGCAATAACATACGAGAATAGAGCCATTCTAAATCATTGAATTGTTTCACCTTTACATTGACAGCCAAGATTATCGCGGGGCATAAAATCGTTCGGCGTGCGGGCCGGTCCTCACGAGCGATTTACGGATACTCGCGGCGGTCAACGACGATCTGTATCTTCCAAGGCGGACGAAACCTGGTGTTCTGCCTCGCGGTCACGTCGGCGATCGCGACGATGACGGTGCCTGCTACGGCGCAAAGCGACGCCGCGTTCCACGAAGTCGAAACCAAATACATTTTCGGTCTTTTCACCCTCGGTTCGGCAACCGGCATTGAAGGTGAGAAGGCGATCGAACTGAACACTACGGCAGGTTTCGGCAAGCGTGCCGGCCGCTACGCCGCGACGGAAACCGAGATCGAGGTGGAGTACACGCCGAACCAATATGTGCAGATCGAGCTGGGACCGACGGTGTCCTACTACAATATTCGCAACGTGCCCGGACTCGATGACCGCAATGGCGGCAACGTCAACGGCTTCGAAGGTGATTTCAGATTTCTCCTCCTCGATCGCGGCCCGTCCCCATTCGCCGTGACGTTATCCGTAGAACCGGAATGGCACAGTTTTGACGAGACCAGCAGTGTCCGGGTCTCGAATTACGGGCTGGAAACCAAACTCGAAGCAGATACCGAGCTTGTGAAGAACCGCTTGTTTCTCGCTTTCAACGCCCTTTACGAACCAGAGATTACGCTTGATCTCAGCGGCGGCGGCTGGAGTTCCGAATCAACGTGGGGAGTGTCATCGGCCCTGGCCTTCCAGATCATCCCGAAGGTCGTGGTCGGGTCCGATCTTTGGTATTTGCACCACTACGAGGGCGTTGGCTTCAACTCCTCCACGGGCGACGCGCTCTATCTGGGGCCGACTTTCTTCTGGCAGATTGCTCCCAAGGTGCTCATGGCCGCATCCTGGCAGGCTCAGCTCGCCGGCCATGAAATGGGCGTTGCCTTCCCGCTCGACCTGACGGACTTTTCCCGCCAGCGGGCAAGGCTTCTTGTGGAAGTTGAGTTTTAGATCGCCGCGTCGAGGCATTGGCGGTGAACAGGCCGCCTGAGAAGGAGTGATGAAGATGAATTTCACAAGGATCGGCGCAATCGTATTGGCGGCGGCGTTGGTCGCTGGCACGCGCTCTCACGCGGAGCAGGCGAATGCGGTTGCGATCACCGTCAAGGGCCATCAGTTCCAACCGGCGCAAATCCATGCCGCGGCCAATCACCCGCTGTCGATCAGGATAAAAAATCTCGATGCGGCGGCGATGGAATTCGAGAGTGTGTCGCTGCGGGTCGAGAAGGTCATCGCTGCCGACAGCGAAGGGGTCGTCAATGTCCGCGCGCTCGCGCCGGGCAAGTACGAATTCTTTGACGACTTCCATCAAGAAACCCGCGGCACTCTGGTCGTGCAATAAACGCCGCGAGGGAAATCAGATAAAGCGGCTGCAATCGCGTATACTCAAGCGCCTGTCCGCGGACCGGAAGAACTATTGTTGTTTCATCTTACCGAAGCGACGCGGCCCGGTGTCGGTGACGCCGAGATGGGTTTCCAGAGCGGCGCGATCGTTCAACAGCGTCACGCTCTCGGCAGCGTGGACGACGGCGCCGCGTTCGATGATGATCGCGTGGTCGGTGACGCCGAGAATTTTTTTCGCGTTCTGCTCGACGAGGATGGCCGACATACCCTCGTCTCGGATGATGCGGCGCAACGCCTTGAGCAACTCCTCGACAATGATCGGCGCCAAGCCTTCGAGCGGTTCGTCGAGCAACATCACACGCGGATTGAGCACCAGCGCCCGCGCAACCGCGAGC
>Ga0116126_1001625_pt1 | contig 14031 bp, 7 predicted proteins | sample June2015DPH_16_5_FD_89730 | JGI IMG/M metagenome (GOLD analysis project Ga0116126, IMG submission 89730) | Peatland microbial communities from SPRUCE experiment site at the Marcell Experimental Forest, Minnesota, USA - June2015DPH_16_40 | ecosystem: Environmental > Terrestrial > Soil > Wetlands >...
CGGCCCGCCGAAGGAGGCGCCGCGGGTCGAGACCGCGCTCCTTCTCGGCGCGGCGCAGATTCTCTTGCTCGACGTGCCCGACCACGCCGCCGTTGATCTCGCGGTGCGGCTCACTCAGGCGGACCGCCACGCCGCCCGCTATGCCGGTCTGGTCAATGCCGTCTTGCGGCGGCTCGCGCGCGAGGGCGCCGAGCGGCTGGCCGGGTTCGATGCCGCCGTGCTCGACACGCCGGAATGGCTGATGGCGCGCTGGATCGCGACTTACGGCGAGACGACCGCCCGCGCCATCGCCGCCGCCAATAGCCGGGAGCCGGCGCTCGATCTGACGGTCAAGAGCGATCCCGAAATGTGGGCGGCGCGGCTCGGCGGCCGCGTGCTGCCGACCGGCACGGTGCGCATGATCGCGCATGGCGCCGTCACTGCGCTGCCGGGCTTCGCCGAGGGGGCGTGGTGGGTGCAGGACGCGGCGGCGGCGCTGCCGGTGCGGCTGTTCGGGAACATGACCGGGCTTCGCGTCGCCGATCTCTGCGCGGCTCCTGGCGGCAAGACTGCCCAGCTCGCCGCCGCCGGCGCTCGCGTCACCGCCGTCGATCGCGCGCCAGCGCGGCTCGACCGGGTGCGCGAGAACCTGGCGCGCTTGTCGCTTCCAGCCGATCTCGTCATCGCAGACGTGGCGGAATGGACCGCCGAACCGTTCGATGCCGTGCTCCTTGATGCGCCCTGCTCCTCGACCGGCACCATCCGCCGCCATCCCGACGTGCCGTGGCTCAAAAACGCCGCGGACATCGCCAAGCTCGCCGCCTTGCAGCGCCGATTGATCGAACGTGCGGCGGCGCTGACCAAGCCGGGCGGCACGCTGGTCTATTGCACCTGCTCGCTCGAGCCCGAGGAAGGCGAGCACATCGTCGCCGACCTCTTGGCGCGCGAGCCGAGCCTGCGGCATGTCCCGATCATCGCCACCGAGGTATTTGGCTGCAGCGAGTTCATCACCAAAGACGGCGACTTGCGCACCCTGCCCTGCCATTTTCCCGATGCCGAATCGCGGCTGGCGGGCGTCGACGGTTTCTACGCCGCGCGACTCGAAAAACGATAGGGTTTACGACAAAAACAACCGCCCGTTGGCCGCTGCTGCACCATTCCGTTATGGTGAGAATCGGCGGGAAGCTATCGCTTCCGCCCGGAGGGGCGAGCGCGGGATGGCGCGCTTTTCAGTCGCGAACCAAGCAAAGCTGTCATGGCTGCTGCTGCGCGGCCGGCTGCACCAGCTCGTCGGGCGGCTCAACGGCCATCCGCTGCTGCGCTGGCCGCTGCCCGCGCTCAAGGCCGATCGGCTTCTGATCGCGCCGCAGGATTTGCGCACCGCCGATGCTACGCTGGCGGCCGAAATCTATTCCGGCCGCTTCGCCTTCGCCGGCAAGGTCGTGGTCTGTGACGACCGCTCGGTTTTCGAGATGGCGCCGCCGTCGGAGGAATGGGCCACGGCGCTGTTGGGCTTCGGCTGGTTGCGCCACCTGCGCGCGGCCGAATCCGGCATCACCCGCGCCAATGCCCGTGCCTTGATCGACGAATGGATCACGTTGCAGGGCTCGTGGCATCCGCTCGCCTGGCGCCCGGACGTGCTATCGCGCCGCGTCATTTCCTGGCTCAGCCAGGCGGCGCTCGTTTTGCAGGACGCCGACGTCCGCTTCTATCGGCGCTTCCTGCGCAGCCTGGTCCGCCAAGTGCGCTATCTCCGCCTTACCGCCGGCGATGCCCGCCGCGGCGTGGCCCGCCTGCAGGCCGCCATCGCGCTGGCCTATGCGGCGCTCTGCATTGCCGGCCAGGCGCGCCACATAAAATCCGCGACCGAGCGGCTCAAGCGCGAACTCGAGGCGGAAATCCTTCCCGACGGCGGCCATGTCAGCCGCGATCCCGGAGCGATCATCGAGGTGCTGCTCGAACTGTTGCCGCTGCGCCAAGTCTACGCATCGCGCAACATCGCGCCGCCGCCGGCGCTGCTCAACGCCATCGATCGCATGATGCCGATGCTGCGCTTCTTCCGTCATTCCGAGGGAACATTTGCGCATTTCAACGGCATGGGGGCGACGCCGGCCGAGCTGTTGCTGACGCTGTTGGCCTATGACGAGACCCATGGCGCGCCGCTCTCGAACGCGTCCTATTCCGGCTACCAACGCCTCGAAGCCGGCGGCGGCGTCGTGATCATGGAAAGCGGCCGCGCGCCGCCGCTCGAAATGAGTCTGGCAGCGCACGCCGGCTGCCTGTCGTTCGAATTCTCTTCGCCGCGGCAGAACCTCATCGTCGTCAATTGCGGCATGCCGGCGACCGCGCGCGAGGAGTGGCGGCCGCTGGCGCGGGCCACCGCGGCGCATTCGACGGTCACCTTCAACGACGCTTCGTCGGCCGAATTCGTCGACACGCCGGCATTCCGGCGGGTGCTGGGCGGCTCGCCGATGCTCGGCGGACCGAGCCATGTCACCGTGTCGCGCGAGGAGCGGCCCGATGCGATCGTGTTGCGCGCGGCCCACGACGGCTACGCGGCCCGTTTCGGCGTTGTGCATGAGCGCACGCTGGTGCTGGCGGCCGATGGCACGCGGCTGGAAGGCGAGGATATGTTCCTCGCAGCCGACGGTGCCTCGCAGCTGCGCACCAGCCAGGACCGGTTCACGGTGCGCTTCCATCTGCACCCTTCGATCAAGGCGACGCGGCTCACCGACAGCCACGGCGTGCTGCTTATGATGCCGAACCGCGAGGTCTGGCGTTTCAGCGCCGGGGAGGATCGCGTGGAGCTTGAAGACAGCGTGTATCTTGCCGGCAACGATCGCCCGCGCCGCGCCGCGCAAATGGTCATCAGCGGCCACGCGCGGTCGGCGCCGCGCGTCGTCTGGAGTTTCCAGCAGGCCAATGCCGGCGCTCTCGCGGGCGCCGGCGCCGCGCGCCGCGCCCGCGACGACGAACCGAGGCTGCCGTTGTGATGCCGAAAGACTTTCGCTTTCACCTCTCCCCGCTGAACTCGGGTGTTCCCGAGTTCAGCAATTCTACAGTGACCGAAGTCGCAAACATCCGACTTCGGTGGAGAGAGGTGTTACTAACTGCCTGATCGCGGCTCGGCCGGAATGACGGAATGAAATCGCTGGTGTAAAGACGCGCCATGACCGAGCATCTGCGCCGCGCAATGCGCGCCCTCATTTCCGTGTCCGACAAGACCGGGATTGTCGAATTCGCCCGTACGCTCGCCGACTATGGCATCGAGCTCGTTTCGACCGGCGGCACGCGCAAAGCGTTGAGCGATGCCGGCCTCGCCGTGCTCGACGTTTCCGACCTGACCGGCTTTCCGGAGATGATGGACGGCCGCGTCAAGACCCTGCACCCGGCGGTGCATGGCGGGCTCCTTGCCATCCGCAACAACCCCGCGCACGCCGAAGCGATGGCCGCGCACCACATCCGCCCGATCGATATTCTGGTCGTCAATCTCTACCCGTTCGAGGAAGCCGTCGCGCGCGGCGCCGATTTCGCGACCTGCGTGGAGAATATCGACATCGGCGGCCCGGCGATGATCCGCGCCGCGGCTAAAAACCATGACGATGTCGCGGTCTTGGTCGATGCCGGCGATTACGCCGAGCTGCTGGAGGAGCTCGCTCGCTACGGCGGGATGACGACGCTTGCGCTACGCCGCCGGCTCGCCGCCAAGGCCTACGCGCGTACCGCCGCCTACGACGCGGCGATCGCCAATTGGTTCGCCAACGAGCTAGGCGAGGTCGCGCCCGGCTACCGGACCTTCGGCGGCCGGCTGATCGAGCCATTGCGCTATGGCGAGAACCCGCACCAAACGGCGGCGTTCTATCGCACGCCGGAGCTGCGCTTCGGCGTTGCGACCGCGCGACAGGCGCAGGGCAAGCAATTGTCCTACAACAACATCAACGACACCGACGCCGCTTATGAATGCGTCGCCGAGTTCGATCCGGCCCGCACCGCCGGTTGCGCCATCATCAAGCACGCCAATCCGTGCGGCGTCGCCGAGGGCGATGATCTCCTCGACGCCTACCGCAAGGCGCTCGCTTGCGACCCGGTCTCGGCGTACGGCGGCATCGTCGCGCTCAACCGCACGCTCGATGCGGACGCGGCGCGCGCCATCACTGAAATTTTTACCGAGGTGATCATCGCGCCGAACGCGACCGCCGAAGCCGTCGCTATCGTCGGCGCTAAGAAAAACCTGCGGCTCCTTCTCGCCGGCGGCCTGCCCGATCCGCGAGGCAAGGGGCTGACGGCCAGGACCGTTGCCGGCGGCCTCCTTGTGCAGTCGCGCGACAACGCCGTCGTCGACGACATGGAGCTGAAGCCGGTGACCAAACGGGCGCCGAGCAATGCCGAATTGCGCGACCTGCGCTTTGCCTTCCGCGTCGCCAAGCACGTCAAGTCGAATACCATCGTCTACGCCAAGGACTCCGCGACCATCGGCATCGGCGCCGGGCAAATGAGCCGTGTCGATTCCGCGCGCATTGCCGCGCGCAAGGCCGAAGACGCCGCCAAGGCGGCCGGTCTGACCGAGCCCGCTACCAAGGGATCGGTGGTCGCCTCCGACGCGTTCTTTCCGTTCGCCGACGGCTTACTCGTCGCCATCGAGGCCGGCGCCACCGCGGTGATCCAGCCCGGCGGCTCCGTGCGCGACGACGAGGTGATCAAAGCCGCCGACGACCACGGCATCGCCATGGTGTTCACCGGCACGCGGCATTTCCGGCATTAGGTGTAAACTCCACACCGGCAGAGGACGAGAAATTCAATCGTCAACTTCAGCTTCAAGTCTCAATTCAAGAGGAGACAGCATGCGACTCAACATTGCAGCGTTGGCGATGGCTTCGGGCCTTTTATGGGGCGGCTGCATCCTCGTCGTTACCGCAGCCAATTTGATCTGGCCGAACTATGGTCTGGTGTTTCTTCAGCTCTGCGGGTCGATCTACCCCGGTTACCATCCGGGTGCCGGAATTGGCTCGGTCGTTACCGGAACGATCTATGCACTGGTAGATGGGGCCATCGGCGGCGCAATCTTCGGATGGCTCTATAATCTGTTCGCGGCCCGGATGGCCGACTAGCCGGTCCACCCCGGCAGTCAAGGTCACGCGCCTCACACCGCGCCAGTGATCCACTGTTCGAGCTTCTGCTTGGGCGCGGCGCCGACCTGACGGGATGCAAGCTGGCCGCCCTTGAACAGCATCAGCGTCGGGATCGACATGATGCCGAACTTCGCCGCGGTGCCGGGGTTCTCGTCGACGTTGAGCTTGACGATCTTGACCTTGCCGTTGAGCGACTTGGAAATCTCTTCCAAAGCGGGAGCGATCATCCGGCACGGGCCGCACCACTCCGCCCAGAAATCCACGACGACCGGTTCGGTCGCCTTGAGCACGTCCTGCTCGAACGTCGCGTCCGTTACCTTGTCGACCATGGAACCCTCGCTTTTTCGAAGAATCGGCAGCCCGCGGGCGTTGAACCTATGAACGGCCCCGGAGGGCGTCAAGACAGCTTCACTGGAGCGTGACCTGCTCCCAACGCTTGGCTCATGATTGCGGCAAGCGCCGCCTCCATCGCCGCGCCGGGAACCTCCGTGACGTTCGGCCCCTCGGTGAAGATCAATGCGGCGCGAATCGTTTTTTCCGGGTAAATGCGCGCCAACACGGCGCGGTAGAGCGCGAGCTGGGCGACGTAGGCGTCCGGCAGCTCGGCAAGCCGGCGCGGCGCGACCCGATCGGTCTTGTAGTCGGCGATCAGGACCGTCCCGCCTATCACCGCCAACCGGTCCACCTGTCCGGAAACGGCGATCACGACGCCGTCGGGGCGCGCGATGCGGCCGACGATCGGCACTTCGGCGCGGCTGCCCGGCGCAAACGCGTCGGCAAAGACCAAATCGTTGAGGATGGTCAGGACTTGCCGCGCGATCTCGGCCTGCTCGGCGGGGAGGAAATCCGCCGCAGCCCCCTTGAGATACCGTTCGATGGCATCTTGGCGGCCGGCCGGGGGGATGTCGGGCAGCGATTGCATCAGCCGATGAACGATGCGGCCCCGCGCCAGCGCGTGACGGCGTTCGGCGGCGGAGGCGGGCGCGGGTGCAGCAACGCGGCCGATGTCCTCCGCGAACGCCGAGGAGGGCGACAGTGCTATCAAGCGCTGCATTTCGACGGCAGCCGGCTGCAAGAGCCACGGCGGTATGTCGTGTCGGTCGGCGTTCGCCGCTTCGGCCGGTGGCGGCTCGGCCTCGGCCACTGGGCCGGGCATCGGCTTGCGATAGCGCAAGACCTTTTCCCCGCATTCATCTTCCGCGACCAGGAACGGCTGCAGCGGCGCAGCCACCAGATCGTACCAGCAACCCTTCGGCCGGGCGCGCTCGCCGTCGGCGCCGCAGACGATCAGCCGGTCCGCGGCGCGGGTCATGGCGACGTAGAGAAGGCGGCGATATTCGTCCTCGGCTTCGCCCAGCGCCACCGCGCGGGCCGCCGCGACCGGCGCCACGTCGTCGTCCTTGCGTCCCGCCAAGATCACGGCACCGTCGGAAAGCTCGAGGAGCCGCGGCGGCCGCGGACCGGAAGGCTGTGTCATCGTGTCGGCGAGGATCACGATCGGCGCTTCGAGGCCCTTGGCGCCGTGCACGGTCATGACGCGCACTTCGTCGCGCGCAATCTCCATGTCGCGCTTGACCTCGGCGCGCGCGGCGCGCAGCCAAGCGACAAAGCCTTGCAGCGATGGCGTCTCCCGCCGCTCATAGTCGAGCGCGAGGTTGAGGAATTCGTCAAGTGCATCGTTGGCCTCGGCGCCGAGCCGCGCCAGGAAGCACCGCCGGCCGCCGCCGGCGCCGAGGAGAAGCGCGTAGAAGGCAAATGGCGTCTCCCGCCTCGCGGCTTGCTCAAGCTCGTCGAGCCGTGCGGCGGCCGCAGCGAATTTTTCCCGCTCGGCCGATTTGCGCGCCAGCGCCGCACGCAGCGAAGCGCGGCCGCGGTCCCAGGCGATCGCGAATAAATCTCCGTCGGAGAAGCCGAACAGCGGACTGCGCAGCACAGTGGCCAGCGCCAGATCGTCCTCGCGCAACAAGAGCGCGTCGGCGAGCGCCATGAGATCCATGACCGCGATATGCTCGGTGAGCACCAGACGGTCGGCGCCGGCCACTTCGACGTTTTCATTCTTCAGCGCGCGGATGATCGCCTCGAACAGCGGCCCGCGCTGGCGCACCAGAATGAGCACGTCGCCATAACGCGCAGCGCGGCGGTCGATGCCGACCGGCGTGCGACGATCGACAAGTGCGCGCACGGTGCGCGCGATCCTTTGCGCGAGCCTGACCCGCGGACTTGTCTCGCTCACCGTATCGAACGGCGCGTCCCAGCCTTCGATCTCGCTGCGCTCGTCGGGTTTTTCCGGCTCCCAGATTTCGACGAGACTCGGCGGCGCATCCGGCAAGGCGATATGCGGCGGAAAGCCGTCGGCGTCCGCGGTGACGCTCGCCGCGATGCCTTGCGCCTTGAATACTTCGTCCACGGCGCCAAGCACGCTCTCGCCCGAACGGAACGAGTGCTTGAACTCGCGGAACACGAAATCCAGTCCGCTCGCTTTATGCGCGCTCTCGAAATGGCGCCGCATCCAGGCAAATTCCTTGGGCGCGGCGTCCTGAAACGAGAAGATCGACTGCTTTTCGTCGCCGACGGCGAAGATCGTGCGCCTGACGTCGCGCGCGCCCTTGCCGGCGGTGAATTCCGCCGTGAGGCGGCGAACAATCTCCCACTGCTTGTTGCTGGTGTCCTGCGCCTCGTCGATCAGCACGTGATCGATGCCGAGATCGAGCTTGTAATGGACCCAGGCCGCGTCGACGTTGTCGAGCAGCGCCAGCGTCTTGTCGATCAGGTCGTCGTAATCGAGGAGCCCGCGCCGCTCCTTCTCGACGCCATAATGCGTCAGCACCGCATCGGCGACGATCAGCAGCGCGGCGCTGCGATCGCGGCAGACGACGGCATTGCGCCGTTCGAGAATGGCGCAAACGCGCCTTTGCTCCGCGCCCAGACGTTCGACCAGACCCGCGTCCTTGATCGCCTTGGTGACGATGGATTTGCGCGGATTGCCTTCGTCGGTGCAGAAGATTTCAAGATAGAGTTCGAGGCGATTGGAGCCGGACAGCGCCACCAATGTAGTGAAGCGCTGCGCCTGCTCGCAGTCGGTCTTGTTGCCCCGTGCCAAGGCTGCGGCAATCGCCAGCCATTCCGCGGGCGCGATCAGCGGGCCGGCCAGAAACTCGGCCTCGATGCTGTCGAGGCTCTCTTGCGGCTCGACACCGAGGCTGCGTGACAGATCGGCAATCGCCGCCTCCACGCTGCCGGCCTTCGTCCGCCAGCGAATGATCCCGTCGCGCCGGTTGATCGCCTCGCGCACTACATCGCGAAACGTCTGATCGGCGCCCGCGGTCATCGCCGTGCCGAGCGCGCGGCCAAGCGCGCTGTCGGGCGCGGCAGCTCCTTCGAGCAGCGCATCGAGCGTCAATTGCTCCAGGAGCTGCGCTTGCGCCGTCTCGTCGAGCACGCTGAAGCGGGCAGCGACGTTCGCTTCAAACGGAAACCGGTGCAGAAGCTGCGTGCAGAAGGCATGGATGGTCTGCACCTTGAGACCGCCCGGCGTCTCCAGCGCCCGCGCGAACAGCCGGCGCGCCAGCGCCCGCCGCGCCTCCGATACCCTGCCCGGCCGCGCGCCGATGGCGGCATCGAGCGCTGCGTCGTCGAGCGTGGTCCAGCGGCCAAGCGTGTCGAAAACTCGCTTCGCCATATTGGCGGCGGCCGCCTTGGTGAAGGTCAGGCAGAGGATTTTTTCCGGCGCCACGCCGGCGAGCAAGAGATTGATCACGCGCTGCGCCAGCACATGGGTCTTGCCCGACCCGGCATTAGCGGCAACCCACGCCGAAACGACCGGATCGGAGACCTCGCCTTGCAGGCGCAGCACGTCGGCCGGGATGATGCTCGGCGATCTCATGCGGCGCCCGGAATATCGTCTTCGGCGCCGCCAGTGCTCGACCATTCCTTGACGCGCGCCAGATGATCGTAATCGCCGTAACGCGCCTTCCACATCGGGTGCACCAGCGAGCGGTAGGGCTCGTTGCCGTCGGCGAAGCGCCGCACCAGCGCCGCCAGTTTTTCCAGCGCCCGATCGGCCTGGCTATCAGGTGTGCCTTCTTTGAACGCGATCGGCATGAATTCGCCGGCCCGCGCGCCGCCTTTGAGCATCACGTAGGCGAGCGCCGCGACCGAGCTGCCGGCCGGGATCGTCTTGAATCCGCCCCGACGCAGCATGGCCGCTTCCAGCGTGAGCTGCGGCGCCAACCCGGTCCGTACCTGCTTTTCGGTGCGCACCGAGCCGGTCTTGTAATCGAGGATTGCGTAGCGGCCGTCGGCGTGGCGCTCGATGCGGTCGGTAATGCCACGAAGCTTGAAGCTGCCGTCGTCCAGCGCAATCTCGATCTCGCCGCGGATCTCGGCAGCGATCGCGCTGATATTTGCGCGTCGTCCGGCCTCCCAAGCGCCGAACCAGCGTGCGATGCGCTGGAACCGCGGCCACCAGAACGCGCGCGCTTCTGGGAAGTCTTCAAACGCGGCGAAATGCGCGCGGCCCAGCGCGATGAGTTCGCCCGCCGGGTCGGCCGGCAGGCCGTTGGCAAAACGCTGGGTAAATTCGCCAAGCACAGCATGAATGACCGTGCCGCGCTCGGCGGCGCCAGGCGGCGTGTCGACCGCATCGAGCGGCGCCAGGCGCAGCACATGCTTGGCGTAAATCGTGTAGGGATCGCGCAGCCAGTGTTCGATCTCGGTGACCGAAAGGCTCCTCGGCCGCGCCGCGCGCGGCGGCTTCGGCGCCGGCCGTGGCGCCGGCGCGACGCTCTCGGGCCGGTCGAGCGCGCGCCCCCAGGCGAGATAAACATCGCCGCGATCGATGACTGCCTGCCAGCGCCGCTCGCCGGCAACGGCGGCAAGGCGCTGGACGAAACGCGAGGGCGCCGTGGGCGCGCCGGCAATTTTTGCAGCGCGCGTTAGGATCACTTCGCGGGCGCCGAGCATCTGGGCGAAGTCGTGAGCGGAAAGACCGTTCCGCCGCTCCGGCAGATCGAGACCGAGATCAAGCCGCATCGGGCGGCTGAGCCAGGCATCGGTGCGGCCTTCCGGCGGCCACGCCCCCTCCACGAGCCCGCCGAGCACAACGCGGTCGCTTTCGGTGAGCCGCGCTTCGATGGTGCCCATGATGCGCACGCGCACACCGGACCGCGGCGGCTGGCGCACCACGCGGTCGGCAAGAGCGGCGGCAAAGAGCTCGACATAATCCGATGGCGCAACGAGCAATGCCGCTGCGGCTGCGCTCGCCGCCAGGTCATCGAGCGCGTCGTGGAGCTTTGCACCATCGGGACCGTCGAAAGCGTATTCGCGCTCGCCATCCCGCGACAACGCCGCCAGCACCTGATGATGACGCGCGGAGATCTCGCTGAGCGGGCGCGGTTGTTTGCCGAGGCCTTCGAGCGGCGCCAGCGCCTGTGCGAGCCGGCGGACCAGATCGGCGGCGGCCGAAAGTTCGCTATCGGTCAAGCTGATGCGCGGATCGGAAGGGTGCAGATCGACCGGCTCCTTGCGCCGGTATCTTTCGATCTGCGTGCGAAAGGCCTCGAGCGCGCGGGTAAGTCCCGCCGTGCCCGGCCGCGGCCGCGGTCCGCGCAAAATCGCGCGCTCGAGCGCGGCGACGGCATTCTCGGTATGGTGCGAACCGAGCCGCAGCAGCGGATGCTTGAGCAAGCCGAGCAAGGCCACCGGCGCAAGGCCGCCGAGCGCTGCATCGGCGGTAAGCCGGGCAAACGTTCCGGCCGGCGTGTCGGCCAGCGCATCGCCGCCGCTATCCTCCGCGTCGATGTTCCAGCGTGCCAGCGCGGCATGAACGCGCCGCGCCAGTGCGCGGTCGGGCGTCACCAGGGCGGCGGTCTTGCCCTGTTCCACCGCTTCGCGCAACGCCACCGCGATGGCGAGCGACTCGTCTTCCGCATGCGCGGCCTCGATCATGGTGATCGTTCCGAGCGCCGCATCCGCGTCCGCCTCGAACAGCGGATCGGCCGCGCGGCGCCGCCACAAGTCGGTTGCCGCCGCCGGCCTTAAAACTTCCGAGATCAGCCGCTCCCGGCCTTTTGCCTCCGTCAGGCGCTCGACAGCATCGCGCGTAATCCCGATGCGGGTGAGCAGCGCCTGCATCGCGGATTGCGGATGCCCGGGAGCCGGCGCGATGTCGTTGGCCACATCGCCCGCGATCATCCGCCAGGAGGCCTCGTCGAGATCGGTATCGATGCCCGGCAGCACCACCGCGCCATGCGGCAGGCGCGCGATGGTCGCGATCAGTTCGGCGGTCGCCGGGATCGAGCCGGTCGAACCCGCTGCGATCACCGGGGCGCCGGTCCGCCGCGCCAGCCGCGCGGCCTCGGCCTTGATCAGCGCATCGCGCCGCGCCGCCGGTTCGATCCAGCCACGCTCGCGCAGCAGCGCCGGCCAAGCCTCGCGCGCAATCTGCAAAAACTTCAGCGTCAGCTGCCAATAGGGATCGAGGACGTCGGGCACCAAGCCGTCGAGCTTGTCCCAGGGCACGCCGCGCATCGTCATGTCGTCGATGAGCCGCGCCAGATCGTCGGCGAGCGCGCACGCCGCAGCCGGTGTCTGCGCCACCAGCGGCATGCCGCCGGCGCCGCGCACTGCCGGCGCAGCCGCCCATGTGCCGACCATCTGCATGAGCAATAGGCGCCGTTCGAGGCCGCCGAGCGCCGGCGGCAGCGCCAGCGCGTCCGCCGCGATGTCGCCCGTTGCCGCTTCGGCAAACGCGATCTCGTCCTCGTCGATATCGCCGAGCGCGACGATGCGCGGCAGGATCGCCGCATCGTTCTTCAACACGTCGAGAAAGGCGTCGCGCGCCAGCCGGCAGGCGCGCCGCGTCGGCAGGTAAAGCGTGACGGCGGCCAGCGCGAGCGGATCGTCGGCGACGCGAAAGCCGAGCCGGCCGCCGGTCAAGGCGCCGATCAGCGTCGGCAGAAACGGCGCCGATGGCGGAATGGTGAAGACGCGAGCTGGCATGGCGATGATCAATTCGCAATCAACCGTCATTCCCGCGAGAGCGGGAATCCATAACCACTATCAAAGCGAGATTTGCTCGAACTGTGATTATGGGTCCCCGCGTTCGCGGGGACAGAGGTGGCACTGAATAGCAGATTCTAATGCGCGGCGGCGAGTGCCGCCTCCGCAGCCGCGACCGCTTCCGGCGTGCCGACATGCATCCAGAGACCCTCCAGGCGTAAGCCAAACAGGCGGTCCTTCGCGCCGGCGCGATCGAACAGCGGCGTCAGCGGAAACGCGCCGGCAGGCGCCCCGGCAAACAGCGCCGGGCTGAGGATGGCGGCGCCGGCATAGACGAACGGCACCACCTCGCGCTCGCCGCGGCGGCGCAAGCGACCGTCCGGCAGCATGGCGAAGTCGCCGCGGCCGCCATAGCCGATGCTCTCGGCCGTCGGCGCCAGCAAGAGGAGCGCATCCATTGTTGCGGGATCAAAAGCATCGGCGAGCCGCGCGAAGTTGGGCTTGACGCCGTCGAGCCACACCGTGTCGGAATTGACCAGAAAGAACGGCCCATCGCCCAGCTGCGGCAGCGCCTTGGCGATGCCGCCGCCGGTGCCGAGCAATTCCGCGCGCTCGTCCGAGATGACGATGTGCGGGCGCTTCCGCGAAGCCAGATGGCGTTCCAGCGCATCGGCGAGATGATGCACGTTCACCACGACACGCTCGACCCCGGCATCGGCCAGACGATCGAGCGAGTAATCGATCAGCGACTTGCCGCCGATCTGCACCAGCGGCTTCGGGACGTGGCCGTTGTACGGCCGCATGCGCGTGCCGAGGCCGGCCGCCAACACGATCGCACGGTTCGGCCTCATGGTTTTACCGGCACTCCGACAATCTCCGATTCGCGCCATCATAACCCATCTCTCGATGCGTCTCTTGATACGCCTCTTGGCGGCAGATTCGCGGCATACCAGGCCTTGAGCGGGGCCAGCGCCGGATGCGCCAGCGACCGCCACAAGTAGGTCAACAGGCGGGGCATATGACGCAAATATTGCGGCTTGCCGTCGCGGCGGTCGAGCCGGGAAAAGATGCCGAGAATCTTGGTCGCCCGCTGCGCCGCGAGCGTTGCGTAAAGCCTGGTGAAGGCCGCGGCGTCGAAGCGCTTATCCTCGAGTCGCGCGCGCACATAACGGCTGAGCAACGTCACTTCCAGCGATTCCGGGACATCGACGCGGGCATCCTGCAACAGCGAGGCCACGTCGTAGGCGGCCGGACCGAGCAACGCGTCCTGGAAATCAAGGAGCCCGATCCGGGCAACGTCTTCGCGCTGCGGCAGCCAGAGCAGATTGGGCGAATGATAATCGCGCAGCACCCAGGTGGCGGGCGCATCGATCGCCGGCTCGAGCGCTTGCCGCCACAGTGCAATGAAGTCTTTGCGCACCGGCTCCGCCGCCGCGGCGCCGGCACTGATCAGATACCAGTCGAGCAGGAGCTCGGCCTCGATCAGAAACGCCTCCATGTCGTAGCGCGGCAGGCGATAGCTGAGCTGCGGCCCCGCCGGCACCGTTTCCGGCAATTTGCGCCGATGCAGTGACACCAAGAGATCGACTGCGGCTTCGTAGCGCGCCTCGATCGGCGCCGGCGGATCGCCGCCGACGATGCGCTCATCGCCGAGATCCTCCATGATGAGAAGCCCGCGATCGAGATCGGCGTGCAGGATCGCCGGGGCCGAGAGGTTGCGATCGCGCAACCCCGCCGCAATGGCGACGTAGGGAACAACGTCCTCGGCGAGGTGGGCGATCGCACTGTACGGCTTGCCGTCGCGCACCGGCGGACCGTCGGGCCGGCGCGGCGCATTCATCAGCACCGTCGTCCGATCGCCGAGCTCGAGGAGCTCGAAGATGCGGGTGGAGGCATCGCCGACCATGCGCCGGCGCCGCGCCTC
>Ga0116126_1001635_pt1 | contig 13981 bp, 10 predicted proteins | sample June2015DPH_16_5_FD_89730 | JGI IMG/M metagenome (GOLD analysis project Ga0116126, IMG submission 89730) | Peatland microbial communities from SPRUCE experiment site at the Marcell Experimental Forest, Minnesota, USA - June2015DPH_16_40 | ecosystem: Environmental > Terrestrial > Soil > Wetlands...
CCGGCAGGGATGATTGAAATGGCTCCTCATCCACCACTTGCGACATAAGGCGCATGAGGGTGTCGGGTGGGTCTTTGGACTCGGTCTGACTCTGAATTCCGGTTGGCGCTTCGGCTGCCTTCAACATGATCTGTCGACCGAGTCCAAAGACTCACTCGGCCCGTGCCGGTCGGGCGGACGTGACCTAATAGGAGCCTGGCTAAGAGGCCCCATTCCTGTCCTGTCCGCCGTCCCGGTCGGTGCGGCCACCCCGCAGTAGCTGGAAACCGGCGAAGGGATGACTATGTCCACAATGACAGAGACAGCACAACGCGTCACGGTTGGGGTCGACACCCACCGCGACGTGCATGTGGTGGCGGTACTCGACGAACGGGGAGCGGAGCTCGGCTGCGAGCCGTTCGCCGCTGATCCATCCGGCTATCGCGAGGCGCTCGCCTGGGTATGCAGCTTCGGACCCGTCGACCGCATCGGGGTCGAGGGCACAGGCTCTTACGGAGCCGGGCTCGCCCGTTACCTGCACAACGAGCGTGTAACCGTGGTTGAGGTGAGCTGTCCCAACCGCCAACTGCGACGCTCGCACGGCAAGTCGGACCCGGTCGATGCCGTGGCCGCTGCCCGGGCAGCGCAGTCGGGTGAGGCCTCGGCGCAGCCCAAGAGCAGGATCGGAAATGTCGAGGCTATCCGGGCTATCCGCGTCGTCCGACGCTCGGCTGCCCACAGCCGCGTCGACTCCATCAACCAGATGCGTGCCCTGTTGGTAACGGGGCCCGAGCAACTGCGTGAGTCTCTTCGGGGCTCCACCGTGTGGCAGATGGTGACCACATCGGTGCGCTTGCGTCCTGGCAACCCCACCACGGTCACTGGTGCCACCAAGTTCGCCCTGCGGGAACTGGCCCGGCGGGTCCAGGGTCTCGAGGAGGAGCTCGACCGCCTCGACGCCATCCTCGGTTCGCTCGTAAAGGCAACGGCACCAGCTCTCGTCGCCCGTCACGGTCTCGGGACGGATACCGTCGGAGCGCTCTTGGTCTCGGCCGGCGACAACCCCGAGCGTCTTCACAAAGAGTCCGCCTTCGCCCATATGTGCGGGGCGTCACCCATTGACGCCTCGTCTGGCGTCGTCGTCCATAAACGGCTCAACCGCGGCGGGGATCGCCTGGCCAACGAAGCCCTTTGGCGCATCGTGATGGTCCGCATGGTGTCGGATCCCCGGACCCGCTTCTACGTCGAGCGACGCAGCAAGGAAGGAAAGAGCAAGCGAGAGATCATCCGGTGTCTCAAGCGCTACGTGGCTCGCGAGCTCTACCCCTACCTCGTCGAAACGAGGTCTTGACAACCGATAGGAGCATCATGTTCGAGCGGTGAAGCCGGGAACCAGCACGCACAGGTCGGCGGTGTTATCGAGCAGCTCCCCAAACGCCGAATCGCGTGCCGTCCTGCCGAGTCGGCAACATTCTGGCGCGCCCTCTAGCCGGTCTTCTGGATCAAGGCTCCTCCAGCGTCGATGTGACATCACGCGCCAACTGGGCGAGAGCCTCGCGCTGGGACCGGTGGCTCTCCTGCTCCGCCATACTCGAGCTAAGGAGCGCTTCTGCGCTCGTAGCAGCGGAGAGGATCGTTTCTTCAGCCTGCTCGACCTCGGCCCGCATCGCTGTCTCGAAGCGGAGCCGGACCTGGTCAAGACGCTGAGTCAGGTCCCAGCGGGCACGTCCGGCGTGCTTATCGAACTCCTCGGCGAGCTGGTGACGGGCGCGCCCGAGCGCGCGGCGCTGGTACAGAGGTCGCGGCAGGAGCAGGCGTAGGAAACGGGTGAGCCCGGTACCGAGCCCTTCGACGTGCACGAAGATGTAGAAGAACCTTTCGCGCTCCTCGGCGACGGCGGGCACCATCACCTCGGGCAGGTGAACTTCGAAGAGGTCTGCGGCGGCTTGGCGCACCGAATCGACACGTATCTGAGTCCGCGACCTGAAATCCGTAGCGAGCTCCTGCCACGCGCTATCTGCTCGTTCCGCCTCGGCTTGGCGCAACTCCTCGAAGCCTTCGCGCACACAGCGCTCGATCTCCTCGTGCAGCGCGTCCTCGAGTTGTCGCTTAGCCGCAGATGCGGCTTTGGCCTGGAGTTGGGGCGTGAAGCGTGCCGGGGCCGTCTCGGCGTGGGCGGCGAGCTGCTCGGCCACACGCTCTCTGAGCGCGCTTACCGCGTGCTCGAGCAGTACCTGGTCCTCTGCTTGTGCCCGACGCTCGTGGTCGGCCGCTGAGCGGAATTGCTCGACACGTTCGCGAAGCGTCTCCAGCCCGAGCTCCGAGGCGGCCGCTTCGAGCATGACCGAGTCGTACAGCTCGTTGCCGAGCCGTGTGAGTTCTCTGCGTGCCGCGTCGATACGGGCCCCGACTAGCTCCGCTCGGACGAAGCGCTCCAGTGCAGCGCGGAACGCCGCGAACTCGCAAGCATCAGCTCCTGGAGCCTTGCCTTCGAGGATCGCATCCAGGGCTCGCCTGGCAGAAAGGAAGAACATCTCAGTGTGCGGCCCGAGTACGTCTCTTACCTGCGTTTCCATGAAATGCCGCACCTCGACGGTCTCCGACCTCGATAGGTGGTCGACTTTGTTCACGACAATGAAGCTCCGAGTCCCGCGTTCTTCGAGGAGGCCCAACAACTCCTTCTCATCCTCTGAGACGGGGCTATCGACCGAGAGCACAACGATCGCCCCGTCGGCGTCTTTCAGTGCTTCGAGCGCAGCTTCGGTGTTGTGCTCGTGCACCGAAGCGGTGCCTGGAGTGTCCACGAGGACCACTCCAGGTTGGAGCAGCGCCGCGTCGATCGAGACTTCCACTCGGGAGACCTCCAAATAATTGCCCGGGTTCTTTGGCTCGGTTACGAAATCGGCGATGCCATCGATCGGTACCGTTTCGCCATGCCCGTCAAAGTGCACGACGACGGCACCGGGAGAGCCGTAGTGAACCTCTGTGGCAACCGCAGTAAGAGGTATAACGCCGCTGGGAAGGAGAACCCGTTCGACAAGGGCGTTCGTGAGGGTGGACTTTCCGCGTTTGAACTCGCCGAGCACCGCGAGATGGAAGGCTCTTGCGCCCAGCCGTTCGGCCAGGCGTCTGGCGCGTACCGCCAGAGTTGCTCGTTCTCCGCCGAGGTCCGCCAGCCTCTCAGCGGCCTCTCTCATGGACTCAAACGCACCGTTCACGGCTCTGCTCCGGTTGGAGGAGCCATCAGCCCACTGGTGGGCGTTTCGGCCAATCGTCATTGGCCCCGGTGGGTTCCATCACCAGGCGGGATCTCACCCGCATCTCAAGATTACCGGAGTGCGGCGACATGACTTGGTGCGCTGGCAAAGGCCAGCCGGCGGGTACATCCTTGGAAAATGGCAGGCGTTGAGCCTTCTCGTTCAACCAAGCAGCCACCTGGTTGGATTGACCGTAAAGCCGCAGGACACTACGTGCTCGGCCGGCGCACCCCCGAGGGGGGCTACTGCTTCTACAGGACGCCGGAGTGGGGCGTGGAGGAGCCGAACGCTTCCGACACTCTGGCTGCTCTCGAGGCCCTACGGATCCTTGGCGTCACGCCGCCAGAGCCGGAGGCGACCGGCCGCTGGCTACAAACCTTGCAGGACGAAGACGGTGGGTATCCGAGTTTCGGCATCGGATGGGCAGCACTGCGAGCGATCGCTCTCCTCGGGATGCAGCCGGCACATCCGCCAGCGAATTGGGTAGCGAACCAGACGAAGCTTCTTTTTCGAGGAAACGGGCCCCGTGACTGGCGCGGCACACTGCGAAACGCCCTGCACCTCGTGGAACTGCTGAGCCTAACGAGTTCGAATCCCGACGCCGAGGAGCGCTGTGCGCTCACCAGGCTTCTTGACAGGTCGTCGGACCCGAACGGCGGATGGACACGCCCAGGGGCGGACTTGGAGGCGACGGCGATGGCACTGCGTCTTGTGAGGTTCGCCAGACTCTCTCGCCGCGTGGAGCCGGATGTCGCGGAGTACCTGGACCGCTGCGAGGACGGAGTCCTCGGCCTGCGACTGACCCCGAACACCGTTTCCACCTCAGTCGATGCCCTTTGGGGTGGGCTTTACATCGCGCATGTGCTCGGGCTCGACTTGAGCTACCCCGGGGAAATCCGTACGAGCCTGATGCTGCTCCAGCGTCCTGACGGCGGCCTCGGCACCAAACACCGCGCCATCACGCGCTTGCGAGACACATGGCTCGGGCTTGAAGCAGCGTGCATGCTCGATGATTTGGAGGCGAAACGGAAATGAACGAAATACCGCGTGTCAGCGACTCCCCATAATCCCTCTGCTGCCCACCTTGTTCGCGTATCTCCGAGGTGCCGGTCGAGGCAGTCTGTGAACAGAATGCCGCGCCAAAATCTCGCCACGGCACCTGCAACCGAAGGCGCCCATAACTGTTCATCCCGGTTGCATTGTGTATCCACGTGACCCGCGCTGAAAGTGCCGATGCCGGTAACCGGGCTCTGAGAGGCGACCGCGCGCTATCCGCGGCTTGGCGTGATATCGCTCAGGTCCGGGTCCGGTCAGGTTCGGCATGGGGTCGCGCAACCCGGCAGTTGCGGACGGTCGGACATGAGGCCGAATCCGGGCATGCTTGCACACGGTGAGCGACCGCCATGACCCGAAGCAGCCTCCCGATACCACTGGTCGGCTCGGGTGGGTGCTGGCGACCGTTGGATGCTCAGGAGCACTGGCCGCCGCCCTGCTGAGCCCCGTTCATGCCCGGTCCGCGGCAGCACAGGACTGGTCCCCGTTCGTCCTCGTGGCGGGCCTGCTCCTGGTGGGCCTCGTCGCCAACGCGGACGGGTTGTTCTCCACCGCCGGACAGGGGCTCGCTCGCCTGGCACCGAACGGGTTGGTCCTCTACGTCGGTGCCGTCGTGCTGATCGTGGCGGTGACGACGGTGTTGAATCTCGACACCTCGGTGGCGTTCCTCACGCCCATCCTCGTCTACACCGCCCGCAACCGGGGCGAGGGCGAGGCGCCACTCCTTTACGGATGCCTGCTCCTGTCCAATGCCGGATCGCTCCTGCTCCCCGGCTCCAACCTCACCAACCTGATCGTCCTCGGCCACCTCCACCTTTCGGGCAGACAGTTCCTCGGGCACATGGCCCCGGCGGCGATCGCCGCGGCACTGGTGACCGCGGTGGTGGTCGGCGGCGCCGAACATCGTTCGCTGCGCACGACGATCGCCCCGGTATCGGAACTCGAGCGACCGGTGCTGGGCGTCGGAATGATCGCCGTGGTGGCGGTCACCGTGCTGGTGCTCGTCCTTCGGTCGCCCGCTGCTCCGGTGGCGGTGGTCGGTGTGGTGGCGGTCGGCGTCCGCTCGTTCTCCCCGGACGTGTCGCCCAGGCGGGCGTTGGGGGTACTCGGACTCCCCGTGCTCGTTGGCCTGTTCGGAGTCGCCGTCGCCCTCGGGGCCTTGGGACGGGCATGGTCGGGACCGGCGAATCTGCTGTCGCACCTCGACGCCTGGGGAACCGCGGCCGTCGGGGCCCTCGCCAGCGTGGTCGTGAACAACCTCCCCGCCGCGTCGCTGTTGGCGGCCCGGGTGCCGCCTCGACTGTTCGCCCTCCTGGTGGGGTTGAACATCGGCCCGAACCTGTTCGTCACCGGTTCGCTCGCCTGGCTGTTGTGGCTCCGGGCGGCGAAGTCCGCCGGTGCTCGACCATCTGTCGCCAAAGCGAGCCTTCTCGGCGTCGTGGCGGTGCCCCTGTCCATGGCTGCCGCCCTGGGCATGCTCGCCCTCAACGGGTCACACTGAAGTGTCAGCAGACCATCCGGTACGTGTAGATATGCCGGGTGAGAGCCGTCACCTCGTCAGGTGGCGCGGAGCACACCGTCCGGTAAGGAAACCTCCCGTGTGATACCGCTCATAAGCCGTTCCGACGGGCCTCAATCTGGAGTCGCGCAATCCGGCATGTTCGAGCGCTCTGTTCGCCACGGCCAGGGCTCGGGAGCGAGCTGATACCGGTCGCGTGCAGCCGGGCCGCCGACGCCCTGGGCGTGGGCGTCCGCTTCGGGGAAGCCGCCGTCACGACCGCATGCGATGCTAAAGACCATGGCAAACGCACCGGATCACGACCGTGTCCGCCAGAGCTATGACGCAGTCGCCCAAGAATATGCGGTGCGCCTCGGCGACGAACTCTCCTACAAGCCACTAGATCGGGCGTTACTTGAGGCACTCATCGAACAGACGGATGGGAACGCGCCCATTGCGGACCTGGGCTGCGGCCCCGGGCATGTCGCGGCCTGGCTCGCAGACCATGATGTCCCGGTCATCGGGATCGACCTCTCCCCCGGGATGATCATGATCGGCCGCCGGGAACACCCTCAAGTTGAGTTCCGTGAAGGCGACTTCATCTCCCTCCCGGCATCGGACGCTGAGTTCAGTTCGGTCGTTGCGCTCTACTCAATCATCCATCTAGAGCCTTCCGAGCTGCCCTCCGCCTTCAACGAGGTCCACAGGACGTTACGACCCTCTGGTCTCTTCCTGGTCGCGTTCCATATCGGATCTGAGGTGAGACACCTTGCCGACTGGTGGGGGCATGAGGTAGATGTCGATTTCCGCTTCTTCGAACCGGAGAGCGTCATCGGGCCCTTGGAGGGCGCGGGTTTTGTTGTAGAGGCAAGGCTGGAGCGGACAAACTATCCAGAAGAGGTCGAGACGCGTCGCGCGTACTTGCTGGCACGACGCCGTACTTGAGTCGCGGGAGTCCGCGCCGGAACTGCAATTCCCGGGCGAAACCTGTAACAAGATATCGCGGGCTAGAAGTGATGCCGATGCCGGTAACCCGGCTCTGAGAGGCGACGGCGCGCTATCCGCGGCTTGGCGTGATATCGCTCAGGTCCGGGTCCGGTCAGGTTCGGCATGGAGTCGCGCAACCCGGCAATGCCGATCGGTCCAGCGAGATCCACGGGTGCGCTGTTGCACTGAATTATGGAGCGGTCGGTGCCAATGGAGTTGACGACGCTCCGAACGAATATTTGCTTGTCCGGCGACGCCCTGATGGACGAGTCTGGCGTCGTTATGGAGCGTCCCTGCTGTTCGCGCCGCGAGGAGTCGATCGGCTCGTGGTCCTTCACCGATGCCCCCTGACGGGTGGACATCGAGCACGGCTAGGAGCAAACTCAGAGGCGGTGCGCTTCGAGAGTTTCGCGTTCGGCTCGATCCAAATCGACGGCAAGACCTACGACCACGACGTGGTGCTCGACAGGGGCGTTATCCGAAAGCGCGACAAGAAGGCGTCCCGACAGCTCCGTTCCGCGTATGGTCACACGCCGCTGTCGCTCTCTGAGAAGATCCCGTGGGACTGCCGTCGTCTCGTGGTCGGGACCGGAGCACAAGGCGCCCTCCCGCTTGTCCCGGAGCTGACGCGAGAAGCCGAGAGGCGCGGCGTGGAACTCGTGTCCTTGCCAACCGCCGATGCCATCGCGCTACTGGAGAAGGACTCGGAAGGCACCAATGCTGTCCTCCATGTGACCTGCTGATCTTCAGCAATCCTTCGAGTGTCCCGTGCGAGACGAAGTTGGCGGAAAGCGTCGACTAGTGGATGCGCAGAAGGATCCGATCTGAGCGTGCTCAGACGCTCCCTCCTGACGGAGCAACCGCTGCAGAGCGACATCAGGTAGGTGTACCAGCCAGACGAGGCGAACCCACGCCATAACAGCAATTTGCGGTCGCAACGTGTATTCACGTGTCGCGCGCTGGATGTGCCGTTACATCACCCCACGGCCGAGGTGCTTTCGGACAACGACCGCCCGAGATCGACCCGGCTGAGCAATAGCGCGCAGGTCCAGTCGCGAGCGATCATCCGGTGTCTCAAGCGATACGTGGCCCACAAGCTCTACCCCTACCTCGTTGAAACGGGTCTTGACAACCGATGGAAGCAATCGCCGATCGGTCTGTTTTCGAACTACTGCGCAAAGGGACCTAGGGCGTTAGCTCGCAGGGACTTGGACTACATTTTGGACTACAACTCTTGTCCTCTTGAGCCGTCTGCCGCCGTCCCCCATCGGCATCGTTGCTGCTCAAGCCATATGCCATCGTCTGCCGCCGTCCCACCAGACGGGCTTGATCTCATTATCAGTGCTGCGCTCTAACCGGCTGAGCTATAGCCCCGGCGGACTCACGAGGCTAACACCGCCCCTGCCCGGTCTCGCACTTCATCGACGCGCTATCCGGTGGCCTCTTCCCCGCTTGCCACCGCTGCCACCGCTGCCACCGCGTGCCCTTCGTCCAGGCTCATCAGCCGGACGCCCGTAGCATCGCGACCCTGGGCGTTGATCTCTCGCACAGCGGTGCGGATCACAACGCCACCGGTAGAGACGAGCAAGAGCTCGTCGTCCAATCCGGCCATGAAAGCGGCCACGACGCGGCCACGTACAGCGGTCAGCTTGATCGCTCTCACCCCCTGACCCCCGCGACCCTGGCTACTGAAGTGGTCGACCTTCGTGCGTTTCCCGTACCCCGCGTCGGTCACGATGAGGATGTCGGCGTCTGGCCGCACCACGTCGCACGACACGACCTCGTCTCCCGGGCGTAAGCGCATCCCGCGCACCCCTGCTGCATCACGACCCATCGACCGCACGTCGCCTTCGCAGAAACGGATGCCGCTGCCGTTCCGACTGACGAGCAATGCGTCGTCATTACCCGAGGTGGGGATGACACGCACGAGCTCATCACCGTCACGCAGAGCGATGGCGATGAAGCCTTCGCGTCGGGACTTGTCGTACTCACTGAACGCGGTCTTCTTCACCTGGCCGGCCTTCGTTGCGAACAGCAGATAGCCACCGGAGTCGAAGTCCCGTGTGGGCACGATTGCTTGGATCCGCTCGGCGGGGGCTAGCGGCAGGAGATTCACCACCGCAGTGCCACGCGCCGTGCGTTCCTTCATCGGGACCTCGTGGGCTCGCAACCTGTAGACGCGACCTCGGTTGGAGAACAGAAGTAGATACGCGTGGGCAGTGGTGTGAACGAGGTCAGCGACCAGATCCTCCTCCTTGAGGCGTGCGCCCTGGACGCCACGTCCTCCGCGACCCTGGGTGCGAAAGGAAGCCGTCGGGACTGCCTTTATGTACCCGGCCCGAGTCATGGTGACGACGAGCTCTTCGTCCTCGATCAGGTCCTCCACGGCCAGCTCACCCGGGTCATTGACGACGCTTGTGCGGCGCTCGTCGGCGAAGCGCTGCCTGATCTCGCCCATCTCGGTGGCAATCACGCCGCGCAACTTCGCAGGATCGGCCAGGACTGCTTTCAGCTCCGCAATCGTTTCGCGCAGCTTGACCATCTCCTCCTCTAGCTCCGAGCGTCCGAGGCGGGTCAGCCGGCCGAGCGTCATATCGAGAATGTGGGCTGCCTGAACATCTGAGAAAGAGAACGGCTCGACCATGAGCGCTTCACGCGCAGCGGGCCGGTCGTCGGAGCCACGAATAGTCGCGATGACGGCGTCTAGCATGTCGATGGCCTTGAGCAGCCCCTCGACGATGTGCGCGCGATCCCATGCCCTTCCGAGACGATACTCCGAGCGCCGGCGCACGACCTCGACTTGGTGATCTACATAGTGCCCGATGGCTTGAGCCAGGTTCAGCGTACGCGGCACGCCGTCCACAAGGGCGACGACGTTCATCCCGAAGCTCGTCTGCATCGGAGTGTGCTTGTAGAGGTTGTTCAGCACGACGTTGGGGTTGGCATCGCGCTTGAGCTCAATCACCAGCCGCGCCTTGCGCCCGGCAGAGTCGTTCTGTGTCCGGCTGATGCCTTCGAGCTCACGACCGTGGACGAGGTCGGCGATCTTCTTCTCGATCACCTCGACCGAGGTCTGGTACGGGAATTCGGTCACAACGATTCGGGTGGCCCCTTTGGACTCTTCAATCTCGGCGACCGCGCGCAGTTTGATCGAGCCCTTCCCTGTCCGGTAGGCGTCGAGGATGCCTTGGCGCCCAAGAACCGTCGCGCCGGTGGGAAAGTCGGGCCCCTTGACCAACCGCATGAGCTCCTCGAGCCCGGCCTCCGGATGATCGAGCAGATGCAGGGTGGCGTCGATGACCTCACCCAGGTTGTGAGGCGGGATGTTCGTCGCCATTCCGACCGCGATCCCTTGACAGCCGTTTACGAGCAAGTTCGGAAACCTGGCAGGCAGCACAACGGGTTCGTCGGTGGTGCCGTCGTAGTTGGACACCAGGTCCACGGTTTCCTCGTCTATCCCGGCTAGTAGCTCGAGAGCCAGTGGCGCGAGGCGGCACTCGGTGTATCGCATCGCCGCGGGTCCCTCGTCGGGGCCCGTGCCTCCAAAGTTCCCGTGACCGTCGATCAACGGGTGACGGAGGCTGAAGTCCTGGACCATCCGTACCAGGGCGTCGTAGATCGCCATGTCGCCGTGAGGGTGATAAGAGCCCATGACCTCCCCGACCACCTTGGCGCACTTCGTGTGCGGGCGATCGGGACGGAGGTTCTGGTTGTCCATCGAGTAAAGGATCCGGCGGTGAACCGGCTTGAGCCCGTCGCGCACGTCGGGTAGGGCACGCTGCATGATGACGGACATGGAGTACTCGAGAAACGAGCGCTCCATCTCCTCCTGAATCTCGATGGGTTCGATAGACCCCGACGGTGGCTCGGCCCGTGTGCGTGTGCCGACGCCATCCCCGCCTCGTGAGCCACCTGAGCCCGAAGCGTTCCGTCTCGCCATGTCCCTTCAGTCCCTCCGATCCACGCGCGTCAACGCGTCGGGGTGCTTGTGGTTCTCAGATGTCGAGGAACCGCACATCCTTTGCGTTCTGCTGAATGAACGTGCGGCGTAGCTCGACATCGTCGCCCATGAGCACCGAGCAGACCTCGTCGGCCACGGCCGCCTGCTCCACGGTCACCTGCAGCAGTGAGCGACGCGCGGGGTCGATCGTGGTCTCACGCAACTCGTTGAAATCCATTTCCCCGAGCCCCTTCAGGCGCTGGAACTCGGCCTTGTGCGTAGGGTGGTCCTCGGTGAACCGGGCTTTTGCCAGGTCGTCCTTCAGGTATACCTTCTCCTTCCCCACAAGGGTCGAATACAGCGGGGGCTGGGCCACGTACACGTACCCACCCTCGACCAACAGTTTCATCTGGCGGAAGAAGAGGGTGAGCAGCAGGGTCCGTATGTGCGAGCCGTCGACATCGGCGTCGGCAAGCACGATCACCTTGTGATAGCGGACCTTGTTCAAGTCGAAGTCTTCCGCCACACCACCGCCGATCGCGGAGATGAGAGCCTGGATCTCGACATTCTTCAGCATCTTGTCGATACGCGCTCGCTCGACATTCAGGATCTTTCCCCGGATGGGCAAGATCGCCTGGGTGCGCGGGTCACGGGCGTCTTTGGCCGACCCACCCGCAGAGTTGCCTTCCACGATGAACAGCTCGCTCTCACGCGGATCCCGAGAGGAGCAGTCAACCAGCTTCCCCGGCAAGCCAGCACCGTCAAGAGCTGACTTACGGCGAGTGAGGTCGCGTGCAGTACGAGCCGCTACCCGTGCGCGCGACGCCACCAGTGACTTCTGCACGATCTGGTTCGCCTCACGGGGGTTCTCCTCGAGCCAGTCCCCCAGCTTCTCGTTCGTAGCCCTCTCGACCAGCGACCGGATCGACACGTTACCGAGCTTGGCCTTCGTCTGGCCTTCGAATTGCGGGTCGCGAAGACGAACCGAGATGATGCCGGTGAGTCCTTCGCGGATGTCCTCACCAAGGAAGTTGTCATCCTTTTCCTTCAGCTGGCCCTTGGCTCGCGCATAGCGGTTCACGGCGTTCGTCAGGGCCTTCCTGAAGCCCTCCTCGTGCATACCGCCCTCCATGGTGGAGATGCCGTTCGCGAAGGAGTGGATCGACTCGTGGAACCCGGTATTCCACTGGAGGGCTATCTCCACCTCTTGGTCTTCCTCGGATTGGGTGAACGAGCAGACCTTCTTGAAGAGCGACTCCTTCGCCGCGTTGAGATGCTTCACGTAATCAACGATCCCGCCGGTGTAGCGAAAAGTCATCTTCTGCTCGCGTCCGGGCCGCTCGTCAGAGAAGCGAATTTCCAAGCCACGGTTCAGGAATGCCATCACCTGGAGACGCTCGATCACGGTCTGCGCTCGGAATTCGATGTCTTCGAACACCTTGGGATCCGGCCAGAAGGTGACCGTGGTCCCGGTCCTGCCCCGGGGAGCGGGCCCGGTGGCCTTGAGCGCCTTCTTGCGGTTGCCCCCGTTGGCGAACTCAGCCACGTGGTGCTTGTCGGCTCGGTCTATCTCGAGGATGAGCCTTTTCGACAAGGCGTTGACCACCGAGACACCCACCCCGTGGAGGCCCCCTGAGACCTTGTAACTCGCCCCGCCGAACTTGCCTCCGGCGTGCAGGGTAGTGAGCACCAGCTCGGCCGACGAGACGTCCGGATACTGCTTGTGGGGCTCCACCGGGATCCCGGCGCCGTTATCGACGACCCGGCAGCCGCCGCCGCCGAGCAGTGTGACGTCGATCCGATCGGCCCGGCCTGCCATCGCTTCGTCAACGGCGTTGTCCACCACCTCCCAGACCAGATGGTGAAGCCCGCTCGGACCAGTCGAACCTATGTACATCCCCGGGCGGGCTCGGACGGGCTCGAGGCCCTCGAGGACGACGATGTCGGTAGCTTCGTAGGAGTGTGCTCGCGAATTCTTGACGGGCTCGACCTCAGCGTTCAGCGCCACGCACGCGCCCCTTCAACCGTCGTTTGCTCACAAACTCCGCGCCGGGGCGCTCCCGGAGAAGGCCGTCCTCGTGCGGTACCGATGGCACAAGTCTACCAGGAGAGCTTGTAACTCTCGGCACCCTGCGGCGTGTTCACGGTCGTCGGTGGACACAGTTTCACCACCTCCTCAGCAGGGCCGGGCGGGGTTCAACACCTACCGCACCACGCGCACCTCAAGACGCTTGGGCGCTTCTCCCTCTGCGCAAGCTTTACTCAGGCGCTCGAGGATCTGCGGCGCCAAGTGGTGCAGTTGCGTGACCCACGCGGGATGGTCCGTAGCGACGAAAAGGGTGTCGTTCTCGAGCTTCAGCGGGTGCACATGCAACGCGATCGCCGGACCCACTATCGCCTCCCAGTGTCCGAACACCGCGGCCACGGTGTGGGTACTTCCGACTCCTAGACGCCCTGACAATGCTGCCAGGGACTCGCTGAGCGGTACCGGATCGTCGCCCGCGCGACCACGACGGTGGCTCACGGGTCCATGGTTGGAATTGCCCGGCGGCTTCATTGCCCCGAAAACCTCCCGAGCAGGCTGTTTCTGGCAACCTCCACTACCCGGTGGGCGCCGACCGCTGGCGGAGGGTCTACGGCGGTTGTGAGCAGTACTTGTCCCGAGGGAAGCCGCTCGACGAGGGCTGCCGAGCGGTACGGGTCGAGCTCGGAGAACACGTCGTCGAGGAGCAGCACAGGTGGCTCGGGTGCGTCTTGGAGGCGCAGATCGTGGGTGGCAAGGCGCAAGGCCAGCGCGATACAGCGCTGTTCACCCTGCGAGGCATGTGTGCGTGCCGGAGTGAAACCGAGACCGATCTCGAGCTCATCGCGGTGAGGACCGACCGTCGTCACTTGGCGACGTACGTCTTGTTCGCGCGCAGAGCGAAGCGCGTCGACCAATTCGCCTGTCCAAGAACGACGATAGGTCAAAGTAACGTGCTCGAAGTGCCCTGCTAGGTGCGTATAGGACTCCGAGACCAGCGGCTCCAACTTCTCAACAAGTGTTTCGCGCGCGACAACCAACTCTGTCCCCGACATCGCGAGACGCTGGTCCCATACATCGAGCGTTGTAAAAATGCTCGGGTCGAGCTTGCCGCCACTCTGGCGCAAGAGAGCAGCCCGCTGCCGAAGCACTTGCTCTACGTCGTTCACCACCGCCTCGAGGCGCGCGCTTCGCTCGACGAGCACCTCGTCAAGATAGCCTCGGCGTTCGGCAGGCCCACCTTC
>Ga0116126_1001636_pt1 | contig 13981 bp, 13 predicted proteins | sample June2015DPH_16_5_FD_89730 | JGI IMG/M metagenome (GOLD analysis project Ga0116126, IMG submission 89730) | Peatland microbial communities from SPRUCE experiment site at the Marcell Experimental Forest, Minnesota, USA - June2015DPH_16_40 | ecosystem: Environmental > Terrestrial > Soil > Wetlands...
CGCTGGAGAAGATGCTGTACGAGCGCTCTGGCCTGCTCGGCCTATCCGGCATCAGCGACGACATGCGGGTGTTGCAGGAGAGCACGGATCCGCATGCGGTCGCAGCGGTGGAGTATTTCATATACGCGATGACCAAGTATGCCGGCGCCTACGCGGCCGTGCTCGGCGGGTTGGACGCTTTCGTGTTCACCGCCGGCATCGGCGAGCACTCCGTCCCGGTCCGCGCGGCGCTGTGCGCCAAGCTTTCGTGGCTCGGCGTGAAGCTGGACGAGCGCGCGAACACGTCCGGCGGACCGCGCATTTCCGCCCCGGACAGCGGCGTGTCGGTCTGGGTCATCCCCACCAACGAGGAACTGATGATCGCGCAGCATACGCTGGCGCTCATTCGCCCTTAGCGCGCCAAGCCGCACATCTCGCCCCTCGGCTTCGGTGAGCGATCTGCAACAGGAGAACTGAGTGCTGCTATGAGAGAACAGATGGAAGGTGGACAATGAATCGTATCCTGGTGGCGACGGATGGATCTGAGGGCGCAGATCGCGCGGTCGATTATGCCGCTCGTCGGGCGAAGGCCGATGGTGCCGAGCTCTTGATCGTCAATGTCATGGGTGGCTACGGGCTCCCGGACAAGGTGTTCCTGGCTTTCACCAATGACCAGAATGTCTTGCTGAAAGAGCTGCTGGCATCTCAGTCGGCTGCGACACTGACGACGGCAAGAGATCGCGCCCGGGAAGCTGGCGTCAGCACGATTGTGCTCGAATCGCGGACCGGTGAAGTCGCGCAGACGATCCTCGATATCGCGCACGAAAAGAAGGCGGACGCCATCGTCGTCGGCAAACGGGGTGCCGGGCGGGTCGCGGGAGTGTTGCTCGGTAGCGTCTCGCAAAAACTTGTGAGTCTTTCACCTTTGCCGTTGACCGTCGTTCCATGATCGGGAGCCATTCGGGGTCAAACTTCCACGCCATGCCAGCGGTTGAGTGATGCTTGACCGATCTAAATCGGACATGGGGACCGCACATCAAAGCCGCGAGGTCGTTCCCTGTGGCGCAGCAATTCGGTCGCAATCGAGTGTAGGACGTAACCGTTCATCCAAAATGCCAAAAGGAGTTCTTGGCATCAGTTGACGCTGCGTCTCACGGCTAGAGTCGGCCCGACCCAATCAACGATTCGAACCAAATATCCAAGATTGGACATTTTGAAACCGTGAGGCCATCAATGAAAGTCGCCTTATTCAGTACGCAGCATTTTGAGCGCCCATTCTTTTTGCAGGCGAACAAGAAGTTTCGCCACGAATTGTTTTTTCACAATGAGGCGTTACACGAGGAGACTGCACCGATGGCGCATGGCTTCCCTGCCGTTTGCGCCTTCGTCAATGACAAGTTGGATGCCGCGACACTGAGTGCACTTGTGGCGGGGGGCACGCGATTGGTTGCTTTGCGTTCGGCAGGTTACAACAATGTCGATCTTCCCGCGGCCGACAAGCTCAAGATAACGCTTATGCGTGTTCCGGCTTACGCGCCGGCCGCCATCGCCGAGTACGCCGTGGCGCTGATGCTGACACTGAACCGCCATATCCACCAAGCTTATAACCGGGTGCGCGAGGGCAATTTCGATCTCAACAATCTGGTCGGGTTCAATATGTCAGGCAAGACAGTCGGCATCGTTGGCACCGGCAAAATCGGCACTGCGCTGGCGCACATCATGAAAGGATTTGGCTGCGAGTTGCTGGGATATGACGTCTATCACAATCCAGCCTGCATTGAACTCGGTCTGCGATACACCGACCTGCCAACGCTCCTTGCGCAATCCGACATTATTTCCATTCATTGCCCTCTCACACCTGAAACAAAGCATTTAGTCAACGAACAAACGATCCAGCTAATGAAGCCCGGAACAATGCTCATCAATACGGCGCGAGGCGCGATCGTCGACGCGAGCGCCGTCATCGAAGCTTTGAAAAAGAAAGACCGCTTGAGCTACTTCGGTATGGATGTCTATGAAGAGGAAGGTCCGCTGCTTTTCTCGGATCTGTCGTCAACCATCATCCAAGACGATGTGTTCGAACGTCTTACAACCTTGCCAAACGTGGTCGTTACCGGCCACCAAGCTTTTCTGACGCGCGAGGCGCTTACGCAAATCGCCGATATTTCGCTCGGCAATATCAGCGATTTTGAAGCAGGAAGCGCAAAAGCCGAAAACATCATTATGACACGCAAATAGGATGATGATCTTCTCGGGGATCCAACGCCGTGAACCGAGCGGACGTCAGCGCGCCTCATACCTCACAGGAGATCTGCCATGAAAGTTGCTGTGCTGATTACCGGAAGCGGCCCGCTCGTGATCGTAACGTCGCATGCCTCGTTCACTGATCCTGCGCTCATCGAGAAACTTCGGGCAAAGGGCATCGAGAAGTTCATCGCCTACGAGGTGCCCCTCGCGATGGCGCAGGAGAGATATGGCGGCCATTTCCAGGTTGCCATGCAGGATCTGCACGAGACCGACGATCTTCGCGTTCTCGATTTCAATGGTGAGCGGGCATTTCGTCTCTTTCGGCTCAAAGAGTTTGGCGCGCCCGTGATGTTCGAGCGCAGTGAGAGTTCTTGAGGTTTGGGCTGTTTTTATTGATCTGGGTCGACGTGCATGCGGATCGCAACAAGCGTGTATCAATGCGAAACTAGACAACATCCGGAACTCGACTAAGCGTGATTTTCTCTCGCTAATCCGACACCGGGCTCGACGTGAGCGTTCCGTTGGAGAAAGCGCGCGCGGCCGTCGCGTCTATGGCCCCTTCGGCCGCAAAACCGCCGGTACATTGCGGGACACATTTGCGGTTGCAAACGGGAACTATCGTTCGGCGCCGCTCGCCAAGCGCGCGCGATCGGGGAATAGCAAGAGATGACCGGAGCCAAGGAGTCGAAAGACACAGCCGATCGTGGCGACGGCTCGGCGTCGCCGCTGGGGGTCCTAGCTCGCTTCCTAAGGGGGCGGCCGCTCGCCAATCGGGAAGGCCGCTCGCGCGAGATAGGCGTTGCCGAAGGGGTGCCGGCGCTCGGGCTCGATGGCCTGAGCTCGTCGGCATACGGACCGGAAGCGGCACTCAGCATCCTGGTCACGGCGGGCGCTGCCGGGCTCGCCGAGCTCGGCCCGATCATGCTGGTCATCCTCGCATTACTCGCGATCCTATTCGTCTCCTACTGGCAGACCATCAAAGCCTATCCGATAAGCGGCGGCGCCTATACGGTCGCCAAGGAAAACCTCGGCGTGAACGCGAGCCTCTTGGCATCCGCGGGCATCATGGTGGACTATGTGCTGAACGTCGCGGTCGGCATTTCCGCAGGGGTGGCGGCCCTTGTTTCGGCCGTGCCGGCACTACACCCGTACACGCTGCCCCTTTGCCTTGGCATCCTGGTCCTGCTGACGTTCGTCAACCTGCGGGGGACGATGGATGCCGGGCGGGTGTTCGCACTACCCACTTATCTGTTCATCGCGTGCTTCATGATTGTTCTCGCCCTTGGCACTTATGCTGCCATGACGAGCGGCGGACATCCGCAACCGGTGGTGCCTCCGCCCTCGCCGCCCAAAGCCGTCGAGGCGGTTGGCCTATGGTTATTGCTGCGGGCGTTCGCCAGCGGCTGCACGGCGATGACCGGCGTCGAGGCGATCAGCAACGGTGTTGACGCATTTCGCGAGCCGTGCGTGACCAACGCCCGTCGGACGCTCGCTGCGATTGTCGTAACTTTGGGCATCCTGCTCGCCGGCATCGCCTACCTCGCGATGTCCTACGGCATCATGGCCATGGACCAGACTCAGGCTGGTTACCAAAGCGTGCTGTCGCAGCTCGTCGGCGCAGTGGCGGGACGCGGTATCTTCTATTACGTGGCGATTGCCAGCGCGCTTTGCGTCCTTTGCCTGTCCGCGAGCACGAGCTTCGTCGGTTTGCCGCGTCTGTGCCATGTCGTGGCACAGGATGATTTCTTGCCTCGGCCGTTTGCGACCTTCGGACGTCGACTGGTGTCTTCGGTCGGCATTGTCTATCTCGCGCTTACCGCCGGACTGCTGTTGACCGTATTTGACGGCATCACCGACCGCTTGATTCCGCTGTTTGCCATCGGCGCGTTCTTGACATTCACCATGTCGCAAACGGGCATGGTGGTGCATTGGCGGCGCGAGCTGCGTGACAAGCACCACGCGGCGGAACGCCGGCGGGTCTGGATCAATCTCGTCATCAACGCCATTGGCGCCTCGACCACCGTCACCGCGCTTGCTGTCATCGTAGTGGCCAAGTTCGCGCAGGGCGGCTGGATCACGATCGTCGCCATTCCTTGCGTGATCCTGCTGCACAAGGCGATCAAGCGGTATTACGACGACATCAACGATCAACTGCGGGATGAGGAGCCGCTCAAATTTCATCAGAGCAAGCCGCCGATTGTCCTGGTCACAGTACAAGAATGGAATCGAATGGCCGACAAGGTGCTCGGCCTCGCCATGGAGCTATCATCGGATGTGACGGCGGTTCGCCTGGCGGCGCTCGAAGGACCGGACGTCAAAGGGGAAGAGCGAAAGCTTCGCGAGCAATGGGCCAAGGACGTCGAAGAGCCTGCGCGCGCGGCGCACTATCCGAACCCGCCGCAGTTGGCTTTCCTGAGCGCTCCCTACCGGCGCATTCACGCGCCGTTCTTGAAACTAATCAAAGAGATCGAGGATAAGAATCCCGATCGGACGATTGCGGTACTCATTCCCGAGCTCGTTAAGCAACACTGGTGGGACTACCTCCTGAGCTCCCAGCATGCCCGGCGGCTGCGCTCGGCGGTGCTCGCCTATGGCGGCCCGCGCGTGGTGGTCATCGCCGTGCCCTGGTATTTGACGCCGCCAAAGATCGAAGAGGCGATGACCGAGGAAGAGGCCGCCGTACCCTTCCGAGTGCGAAATGTGCTCGGCTTCAGCCGGCGGCGCTCAAGTCGCAAGCCAGCGTAGGGGCATCTCTCACGAAATTTCGTAACGAAAAGCGCGTGCATTGTGCGCCGCGCGTTATCGACGATTATGAACTTGGCGCAGACCAGGGCGGGTCAATCCAAGTCGATGAACGTCTTCAATTGGTCGAGCTTGAGTTTGAGGTTTCGCGGCGCAACCCGGTGAAGCATGCCCTCGCCTTCAAGACGGGCCAGCGCGCGGGTCACCGTTTCCGCCGATGTGCCGAGATAGTCCGCGATATCGTACCGGCTCATCGGAAGGGTCAGAATTTGTTTGCTCTGATCAAAGTAATGCTCATGGGCCGAACAATCGACCAGGAAGACGGCAAGGCGTCGCTGAATGTTAAACCGCCCCATCACAATGAGTTGGCGTTGCGTGTTGCGCAGGTCGTATACCGCCTTGACGAGGAATGCATCCTGAATGTTCGGATTCTTCAGAAGGAAGCGCTCAAGCTTTCTAACCGGGAACCGGTAGACCCTGGACGGGGCGATGGTCTCCGCTGAATTGGCGTACTTTCCACGATCCGCGAGCCCGAACAGGTCGCCAGGCCAATGAAATGCCAGGATCTGACGTTCGCCATTGCGCAGCGTGTGATAGATCCGAACCACTCCGTCGGTTAGGAGATAGGTGAAAGCAGCGTCATCCCCTTGTGAAAATGTTTCCGAACCGACGGTCCGGAAGTCAATAATCTGCGCCACCCGCCGGAGCTCGGCCTTGTCGGAGGCGGTAAGTGCAAGATACGGCGCTTCCTCGCCGCGTTCGCGCGGCGAACTGCGGGTCGCGCGTATGCGGATGTCGGCATGGCTTGGGTTGTTGGAGCGGGGCATCAGGGATCAGCCAACGCGCCATCGGACGGTTGCCTGGACTTTATTGCTCGCGGACGCTGCCGGCTTGAGTAGGCTCCTAGCAGTGATCGGCGCCGGGTGGCAAAGGTTTCTTCCGACCGGCTTTTGCAGCAAAGCGGTGGAGCAGCGTGTCAGTTTCGACGCCCAGGACAGCCGGGAGCTTCGCGACCATGTCAATGCTGGCGCTGTAGACGCAGTGCTCGAGCGGGCTGACATAGGTTCGGTCGGCGCCGGCCTCAAGCACGAGCGCCTCCTGAGAATAGCCTTTCTCGTGGCGAATCTGACGTAGGTTCCGGGCGAAAATCTCGCGTATGCCCATTCAGGAAACAGCATCGTCTTGATAGGTGTTTCACTACGGAACATATTCGACAATCGGTTATCGGCCCGCGTCTAAGATATGAAATTTGGGGTCCCTCATCCTGACTTTTGTCAGGGCCCGAGGGCCTATCCACCGCTAATTTGGCCGGGGGCGGCGCGTCAAGCAGTACCTTTCCATGTCGAAATTAAATCCAGTAAGGGCAAGATTCAACCTCGCCCCACCGTCCGCGTGCTCGTGAGCACCTCATGCCTAAGCGTCTGATCGGGAGACAAGTGACCCATTCGCGTAAGGCCAAAACGGTGCGGCCACGATCGAGCCGGCGCTCGCTGGCGGCGCGTAGCCCTCCTCGCGGCAGTAGGGAATTCCCGGTTGTCGGAATAGGCGCTTCGGCGGGTGGCCTTGATGCCTGCCGGAAGCTCATGGACGCGCTGCCGGCGGGCAGCGGCATCGCCTTCATCCTCGTCCAGCATCTCGATCCGACCCACGAAAGCATGATGGTGGAGCTGCTGGCCGGCCACACGTCGATGAATGTGCGGCAGGCAACGGATGGAATGCTGATCGAGCGCGACCACCTCTATGTCATTCCGCCCGGGACCTATCTGTCTGTCGGTCACGGCGCCCTGCATCTTTCCCAGCCCCAGGCGCGTCATGGTACGCGACTGCCTTTCGATTTTTTACTCCATTCGTTGGCGGAAGAGTACGGCACGCGCGCCATTTGCGTGGTCCTCTCAGGAACAGGGGCCGACGGCAGCCTTGGTCTGAAAGTCGTGAAGGAAAAAAACGGGCTCGTCATCGCGCAGGACCCTGACGAGGCCAGCTATGATGGCATGCTGCGGAACGCGATCATGACGGGCGCCGTGGACCTTGTGCTTCCGGTGGCCAAGATTCCTGAAGCGCTCGTCAAATACGGCCGGCGAATGGCGCTTTCTCGCAAGCAGAACAATTTACGCCCGCAGGATGTGCCGGAGGACCGGTTGGCCCAGATCGTCGATCTCCTGCGCACGAAAACCGGCCATGATTTCAGGCTTTACAAGCCGGGCACGTTGCGGCGCCGGATCGAGCGGCGCATGGCGATGGCGGAGATCAAGACCGATGACATGGATCGATATCTCGAACTGCTCCGCAACGACACAAGCGAGCTCGGTCTTCTAGCCAAGGACCTGCTCATCAATGTCACCAGCTTCTTCCGCGATCCGAAGGTTTTCGATTTTTTGGCGGAGAAGATCGTTCCCGACCTGGTCCGCCGCCACACGTCCGATGACCCGCTACGCATCTGGATTGCCGGGTGCAGCACAGGCGAGGAGGCCTATTCCCTTGCCATGCTTTTCCATGAACAGAGCATTGCAGCCAAGCGCAACGTCAAACTGCAGGTCTTTGCCTCCGACGTCGATCCGGATGCCGTAGCGCACGCCCGCGAAGGTCTCAACCCGGAAGCGATCGAGGCAGACGTGTCGGCGGCTCAACTCGCCCGCTTCTTTTCGAAGGAAGGTCACAATTACAGAGTAACGCCCGAACTGCGCGCGGCGGTGGTCTTCACGGTACAGGATGTGCTGACCGATCCGCCCTTCTCACGTCTCGATTTGGTTTCGTGCCGCAATCTTCTGATCTATTTGCGCCCCGAGGCACAGGCAAAGATCATCTCGCTTTTCCATTTTGCGTTGCGCGAGGGCGGCCTTCTCCTCCTTGGCACCGCTGAGACGGTGGGCAACGCCACCGGTCGCTTCGAGGTGATCGCCAAGCAGGAGCGGCTCTATCGGCACATCGGTCGCAGCCGACCGGGGGAGCTTGGCTTTTCGCTGAGCGGCGGTGATGGCGTGCGGGTCCCCGCGCGCCCGGCACAAGGCCAATTGCCCTCGCACCAAGCCGATCTCGCCGACCTTTGCCGACGGCCGGTACTGGAGACCTACGCGCCGGCGGCGGTCCTGATCAACCGCGAGCACGAGTGCCTCTATTCCTTGGGACCGACAGACCGCTACCTGCGCGTGGCGCCGGGACACCCCACCCACGATTTGCTCGCCATGGTGCATCAAGGGATGCGTACCAAGCTCAGGTCGGCAATCCAGTTAGCCAGCCAAGAGTACGCGCGAATTGTCGTCCCGGGCGGGCGGACGAACCACGGCGGCAATCCAGGCTCGTTCAGCATCGCCGTACAGTCGGTTCTGAGCGAAGGCGAGGAGCTTCTGTTGATTTGCTTCATCGACGAGCCGAAGCAGGAGCGCAGACGAGGTCGCGCGACCGCTCCGGGAGACGTTCCGCGGGTTGCCGAGCTCGAGCGGGAACTCGAAGCCACCAGAACCGAGCTCGAGGGTGCCATCCGCAACCTTGAGATTCCAAACGAAGAGCAGAAGGTGGCCAATGAAGAAGCATTGTCCAACAACGAGGAATACCAATCGACGAACGAGGAGCTATTGACGTCGAAGGAGGAATTGCAGTCGCTCAACGGGGAACTTACCGCCGTCAATAGCCAGCTCCAGGAAACCCTGGAGCGGCAGCGTACGACCTCCAATGATCTACAAAATATCCTGTACAGCACCGATGTTGCGACGGTCTTCCTCGACACCAACCTGAATATCCGCTTCTTCACACCGGCCACTAAAGCGCTCTTCCATGTCATTCCCAGCGACGTCGGGCGGCCGCTCGCAGACCTTAGCTCGCTGGCGGCCGATAGCGCTCTTCTGGCGGATGCCCGAACGGTGCTGCAAACCCTCGCGCCGATCGAGCGAGAAATCAAAGCTCAGAATGGCGCCTGGTACATCCGCCGCATATTGCCGTACCGCACCCAAGACAATGGCGTGGACGGCGTTGTCATCACCTTTGTCGAAATCACCGAGCGGAAGCACATAGCGGAGGCGCTGGAGGCGGCAGAGCGGCAAGCGAAGCTGGCCAATGCCGCAAAATCGCGTTTTCTCGCTGCCGCGAGCCATGACCTGCGGCAGCCGCTGCAAACTCTCAGCCTGGTGCGAAGCATCTTGGCAAGGAAGATCAAGGAGAAAAAGAACGACGAGGCCCTGAAGCTGGTCGCACGGCTCGACGAGACGGCGGACGCTATGGCGGGCCTGCTGAACGGGCTGCTTGACATAAACCAGATCGAGGCCGGCACTGTCCACGCCGAAATAGTCAGTTTCCCAATCAAGGGACTGCTTGACCGGTTGAGGGATGAGTTCATCTATAACGCACAAGCTAAGCAGCTTGCCTTGCGGGTGGTGTCGTGCGGCCTTTCGATATACAGCGATCCGCGTCTGCTCGAGCAGATGATCCGCAACCTGCTTGCCAACGCACTGAAATACACCAAGCGCGGCAAGGTGCTGCTCGGTTGTCGTCGGCGGAAGGGAATGCTGAGCATCGAGATCTGGGACACTGGAGTCGGCATCCCTAACGAGGAGCTTCAAGCGATCTTCGAGGAATACCATCAGCTCGACAATGCCGTGCGCGAACGTAGCCGCGGGCTCGGCCTCGGTCTCTCCATCGTGCAACGTTTGGGGAATTTGCTGGGTCATCGGATACGGGTCCGCTCGCATCCGGGCAAGGGCTCAGTCTTCGCCATCGAGGTCATGCTGCCACCGATTGGAACGGCACAACCTGAACACCATCGGCGGGGCAAAGATGACGGGATAGTTGAAGGCGTTCGCCGCACTGGCGCGATCTTGGTCGTCGAGGGCGATCCCGACCTGCGCGAATTCCTCACGCTCGTACTCAAGGACGAGGGCCACCGCGCGGTGACGGCGCCTGACGGCATCGCAGCACTGAAACTGGTCGCGCGCGGGACGGTCCGACCTGACATTATCCTTGCAGACTACAATCTGCCAAACGGTATGGGCGGGCTCCAGGTCACCGCGCAGCTAAGGGAAAAGCTTCATCGCCAAATCCCGGTTATCATTCTGACGGGCGATATCTCGACCGACACCTTGCGCGATATCGCTCGCCATGACTGTGTGCAGCTCAACAAGCCGGTGAAATTAAAGAATCTGACACAGGCCATCCAACGTCTCCTCCCAATTTCGCAATCCGCGGCGCATCCGCACGCTCCGCACCCTGCCGAAGCAGCCAGCACTCCGGGGCCGCCGGTCATCTTCGTCATCGACGACGACAGCCACGTACGCCAGGGGATTCGCGCGGTGCTCGCGGAAGCTGGCCGGACCGTCGAAGATTATCCGACTTGCGAGGCATTCCTCGAAGCCTATCGTCCGGGCCGCGGAGCATGCCTCTTGATCGACGCCAACCTACCCGGGATGACCGGCCTCGAATTGCTGCAGCGGTTCCATGACCTGGGCCATCGGCTGCCGGCTATCATGATCACCGGCAGTGCGGACGTGCCGATGGCGGTTCAAGCCATGAAGGCCGGTGCTTCGGACTTCATCGAGAAGCCGATCGGCCCCACCGAACTGGTCGCCAGCGTCGAGCGAGCTCTCGAACAGTCGCGGAATTCGAACAAGCTGTTCGCCGGGCGGGAGACTGCGGCGAACCGCATCGCGGGCCTCACTCCGCGAGCGCGCCAGATCATGGAATTGGTCCTCGCCGGCCATCCCAATAAGAACATCGCCGCGGAACTCGGCATCAGCCAACGCACTGTGGAGAACCATCGCGCTGCAATCATGAAGAAAACCGGCTCGAAGTCTCTTCCGGCGTTGGCCCGTTTGGCGTTTGCCGCCGCCGGGAATAGTGCCGACGAGCACTCGCTCAACGCAGACCCTCCAGTCACGGCTGCCCGGCAAGTAATCCCGTATCACCTCTGTGTCCCAGCGTGGCAACCCTGCGGCACGCATAAAGAAAGAAGATGTGGATTCCGCCTTCGCCGGACAGCGGCCGAAAAAATCGCACTTCTATCGCCGCCGAAGTTTCATGAAGGCAATCGAGGGGGAGTTAGAGACGACCGATTTCGAACGATTCAAGGGAAATTCCGAGAGTCGCCAAACCCTCCTCGAGATAGTCGCCGAGTTGCGGTGTGCCGATCAGATAGCGCGGGATGTGCTTGTCCGTCATGTCCGCCGCCTGCTGGCGCGCCTCGGCAAACGTGCCAAAGTCTCCGCGCCCGAGCCACATGAGCCCTACCAGGTCCAGCTGCTCGTCTTCATTGAGCCCGGTCAGCGCCGCCGCGAGCTCCTGCAGCGTGGCGTCGTCGCCAGCCTCCAGGACATCCACCTCCTTGTCATCGGAGGGGTTCGATCCCGACCCGGGGTCGGAAGGGGCGACCTTCTCGTCGAACTCCCTCGCCTTGACGATGATGAAGAAAGCCTTCTCGGCCGAGATGGTCAAGGCGTCTGACGTTTCCTTATCCTGCTGCTCGATCGGCTCCATAGCGCACCCCTTGCAAATGAATGGAGAAAACGCCGGCCACACTGTCGGCTCGTTCCCAGAACATTCTTGCTGTATCGCTCGCGAGTCGGCTTTGACCTCGATGAAGGGCTGGTTCGCGGCCTTTGGCCGGCTCGCGGGTCATGAACGATTGGATATTACTGAGAACCGAACCGGAATCCTGCGAGAGCACGTTGGATTTTAGTTCCTCTCCCTCCGCCTCTACCGCGTGGCCATTTAACAAAATCAGATAAGGACAAGGAGGCCTGCTTGAGCTTGCGCGGACCTGGATGCAAGCGGCATTACAAGAGCAAGAGACCTCACGACAGGCCGGCTGAGGCGTACTGTCCTGATTCCTGCTCCGGTGTCCTAAGTGTGAATCGCCCCACCACTTTGCGGGATGGCGAAAAGCGGCGCGATCATGTTCCGGCTATCAAGCTCTACCCGAACGGATTTATTGGTAGAGTTGAAGCTGCCATTTATATCTTTTAGAGACTGCCCTGCGCTGCCGATGCGCCGGCGGCGGTTGGTTTGCCGTTGAGTATCCATTCAAACGCTACGGCGATTATAGCGCCGATTATCGGACCTGCGATGTAGATCCAGGTTGTGCTCACATCGCCGCGGACCAGATCGGGGGCGAATGACCGGACAGGATTCATTGAGGCACCGCTGATCGGTGCCGCCCAAAGCCCAGCAAGGGCAATATAACCGCCGACTGCGAGTGCGCCGTTGGAACCGATGTTTCGCGCGCCGGAGGCAGTGCCGAGAATGGTGCTGACCAGGCCGGCCGTTAACAGCACTTCAAAGATGAGCGCCTTGAAATCGCTGATGCCCACGCCGGGTGTGGTGGCGCGCCGAGTAGTCCAACGGTGCCGAACATTGCCCATAGGAAACACGCTGCGGCGATGCCGCCGACGAACTGCGCAGCGATATACCCCGGCACTCGATTCCATGGAAAATTGCGGCGGGCTGCAAACGCCAATGTGACCGCGGGATTTAGATGCGCCCCGCCGACAGCACCCATAAAGTAGATGATGGCCATGACCATCATGCCCGGTGCTGCGACTTTCATGCTCAGTGTTATCACCCCGCCGCTCAGCGCTCCTACAACCCCGGCGCCCGCGGCAACGACGACGAGCAGGAATGTGCCCCAGGCTTCTGAGAAAAGTCGTCGCCGTTCATGGGCGGAGTCCAAAAAATCCGGCGGCGCAGAGGCACGCAGCATGCGCTGCTCCAGTGTCGATCCGGCTTGCTGCGTCGACGTCATAATTGATTTTCTCTGCTCATACAATTTTGCAGGGGATCATGGCGTCCTCATCAAATTTGTAAACCGCGCAGAGCCGGTGATGACCGTCGGCAATAATCAGTATGCCGTTCGTTTCGTTACTCGAACCGATTCACGGTTGCCGTGTTGACGGTCGATTGTCCTTCGAGAGCGTCGCCTCGGCGGCTCAGTTCCACCTTGAACTTGGCCTCTTCTTCAGCCAGCAATTTCATAATCCGTAATCGCTCAGTAGCGTTTGTCGATTCGCCCGCAAGTTTGCGATATCGCTTGATATTTTCTTGGTTGACGAACCTGTCTATTGCAGCCCCCAAAGCTCGCATTGTGCACCTGCCTACGGCGGGTCAGTTCCTCTGGCCGACCAGAATCTTTTTACTGCCGGTCTTGTCTCGCGAAGCCATGCCTGCTTTGCGAACCATTCGTGGTTGGTTCGACAAATCGGACAGTAGGTGCGCGAGAAGAACACCGGCGCGCTGGTGAAACTGGTCCGATCCGTTTCGATGCCTGTTGGAATGTCGCGGCCCGTGGTCGGACATTTGATCATCAAGATACCCACGGTATCGCCTCCCTGTTTGCGCGGGGATGCTTTCTTGACACATTACTCGGGGTTACGTGTTGCCCCTGTCGTTGCCATTGGGCCACCAACCGTTGGATTGGACAACAAACGCGCGCCCGTCTCCGCTAATTTCTGACCGTCGGCGAATATGCGCTTGGCGTCCTCGGCTGCCATCTCCATCTGCCGGCTGGCCCATTCCTGATAGGCCGTCGCGACCTCAGGGATCGAGCGAGCCGCCGTAAGCTTCGCGACAAATTCTGACCCAAGTTTTGCTTGCGATTGCATCCGGTCGATCCAGCTCCGGTTCACTTCTTGGAGCTTTTACAATTGCTCCGTCTGCATTGCGACAAGCTCGTCAAAACGCTTTTTGCCCGTTGCGGCTAATTCCGGTGGAATTAGATTTGATGGCGCTGATTTCTCCGCCTTGTCGGCGCGACGTTCCGTCTGGCTCATAGTCGGTGCCGTCGCGGAGTTGGTAGGAATTGAGGGTGGCGTAGTCTCCGGGGTGTTCAACCTCGAATCATCCAGCGTTGAAGCGCTGGACTGGAGACCACGCCATGACGAGCATTACCACGAAGCTTGATTCTTTGCAGCCGGCGGCCGAGATGGCTGTTGATCTTTTCGACAACTGGTTCGATCCGATCGAGACCGAGGTGCGGGCTCGATCGCGCGAGTTCATCGAAGAGCTGATCCGCGGGGAGCTCGACGCTGTGCTGGCA
>Ga0116126_1001637_pt1 | contig 13976 bp, 15 predicted proteins | sample June2015DPH_16_5_FD_89730 | JGI IMG/M metagenome (GOLD analysis project Ga0116126, IMG submission 89730) | Peatland microbial communities from SPRUCE experiment site at the Marcell Experimental Forest, Minnesota, USA - June2015DPH_16_40 | ecosystem: Environmental > Terrestrial > Soil > Wetlands...
CTAGGAGCCTGTCGGAGATAGATTCTCGCTTGAGAGGGGAGGAGGGCGCAAATTCTTTGTAAATCGCCTTTCTTAGTATTGACAATTGAGTTCTTTAGTGTAACATAAGGTTATGAGTAAACAGTTTCGGAATTGCGACCTCAATCAGGTTTTGCTGCTGCCTCCCTCCTTGCAGGATTGGTTGCCCGAAAGCCACTTGGGGCGGTTTGTGGCGGACTTGGTGGAAACTTTGGACCTGTCCGGGATTTATGCCAAGTATGAGGAGGGGGATGGTCGGGGGATGGCCGCTTATGATCCGCGGATGATGGTGCGGCTGCTGATCTATGGCTACTGCCGGGGGGTGGCGAGTTCGCGGCGCATCGAGCGGGCGACCCATGAGGACGTGGCCTTCCGCTATTTGGCGGCCGACCAGCACCCGGACCACGACACCATCGCGGATTTTCGCAAGCAACACTTGGCCCAGCTGGCGCAACTGTTCGTGCAGGTGTTGAAGTTGTGCCAGCAAGCGGGGCTGGTGAAGCTGGGGCACGTAGCCCTGGATGGGACCAAGGTCAAGGCCAACGCCAGCAAGCACAAGGCGATGAGCTACGAGCGGATGGGGAAGGCGGAGAAGGAACTGGAAGAGGAAGTGCAGGCGCTTATGGCGGAGGCGGGGCGGATCGATGCCGAGGAAGATGGGAAATACGGGAAGGGGAAACGGGGCGACGAGTTGCCGGGGGAGTTGGCGCGGCGCGAGAGCCGGTTAGGGAAGATCCGGGAGGCGAAGACGGCGCTGGAGGAAGAGGCGAGAGAAGCGGCGCAGAAGAAGCAGGCGGAAGTGGAGGCGAGATTAAGGGAGCGGGAGAAGCAGGAGGAAGAGCGGGGGCGGAAGATGGGGGGAAGGCCGCCGCAGGCCCCGGACCCGGAGGAAGCGAAGCCGGAGCCGAAAGCGCAACGGAACTTTACCGACCCCGATTCGCGGATCATGAAGGACGGAGCGACGAAGGAGTTTGTGCAAGCCTACAATGCGCAGGCGGCGGTGGACGGCCAAGCCCAAGTGATCGTGGCGGCGGCGCTGACACAGGAGGCCAATGACAAGAGGCAGTTGGTGCCGATGCTGGCGGAAGTGGAAGTGATGACGGGCAGCAAGCCGGAGCAAGCCACGGCGGACGCCGGGTATTTCAGTGAGCAGAGCGTGACGGATGCGCGGTTAGAGGGGATCGATTTGTTGGTGGCACCGGACCGGCAGAAGCACGGCGGGGAAGAGCCGGCCGCGACTGCGCCTCCGCCGCCCACGGCAGGGGTGGCGGAGCGGATGCGGCAGAAACTGCTTACGGTAGAGGGACGGGCCGCTTATAAGATGCGCAAGGCGGTGGTGGAACCGGTTTTTGGACAGATCAAAGAGGCACGAGGGTTTCGCAAATTTCTGCTGCGGGGACTGGACAAAGTGCAGGCAGAATGGAAGCTGATCTGCGCCACGCACAATCTGTTAAAACTCTTCCAGTCGGGATGGGACCCACGGAGGGCTTGAATAGGCCTGCCTGAGCCAGAAAAGTCACTCCTCGGGCACCCCTGAAGGAGCAAAAAGGTCGGAGTCCTGCTCTCAGAGAACGGCGGATAACAAAAATGCAAGTTTCACAAACCGTATCTCCGACAGGCTCCTAGCGTCACATCGCAACCCACATGGCCTGTTCTAACGGCTATACCGCTGACTTGCCCGGGACCGGGCTGATCGTGCGTGGACGGCGGGCGATCCATCCTTTGACTCTGCGACGGGTCATCCGCGCTCTCGCGAAAATCACGTCATTCCCGCGAAAGCGGTCACGGGGAACAATAGAGAGAGTACGCGTCACAGTCCACCTTGCGCCGGGCGAATTCAGATCTTCAAAGCTCGAAACCTTGGCATCGCCAGTCGGGCCGCCCGATTCTACTCCTCCCTCCTGCGAAAACAAACTGTTGAATGAACCAAGCAGCCAGGCGCCTGACCACAACGGGCTTGCCAGAAGAGGAGCAGGTGGAGTAAAACAACTCAGGTCCGGAGTCCCTCCGCTACCCGGATTCGAGCGGACCAACGGGGGCGTTGGTAAATAGCCGGCCGTGCCGTCCAGGAGAAGCGCGCTCGTGTCGCCCACAACCTGGCTCCTTGTTATTTCGATTATTCTCGCCACCGCCGCTGTCCTCGTGTTTCTGTACGTTCCGCGCGTGGGTGAGCTTTTTCATCAGCACGTTCCCGATCGCCCCAAACGCCGCCTTTTCCTTGCCGCGGTCGGCTTCTTTACCAGCTTTGCCGTGGCCCGCCTGCTGGCTTTCTTGGCTTCGCGCAGCGTCGGCCCCGTTCGATACATTTACATTCGCGGCACGCACGTTCATCACCTGGTCTGGGGGATTCTGCTCCTGCTGGCTGTGGGGTTTGGCTGGCTGATCGAAGTCGGCACGGGCAGCGGGTCGTCCTCTCTCCTCGCCAGCCGTTTGATGTCTCTGCTCTACGGTGTCGGCGCCGCACTTACTCTGGACGAGTTCGCGATCTGGCTGAACCTTCAGGAAGGCGTTTATTGGACCCGTCGGGACCGCGCCAGCCTCGATGCCGTGCTGCTCTTCGGCGCGTTGCTGTTAATCGGCCTTTGGGGACGCACCTTCCTGAAGGCCGTCAGCCGGGAGTTTTTCCCCGTCCGTCGCAAGAGGAAATCGCGGTCCGGCGCCGTCTCCCACGTCTCCGTGCAGCCTCCACTTGGAAGACCGCGACATTGAAACAACGCGCCCCGACCTGTCGGGGCATTTGCCCAGCTAAAGGTCGGCGCTACAGGCACAGCGACAACCGCCTGGAGAAAGCCGCCTCATTCAGCGGACCACGATCTTTCTACCGACGCCGCGCTGCCCAGTCTATCCCGGCGGCCAGTGAAACGTGCGCCCGCCTAAAAGGTGAAGGTGCAGATGGAAAACGGATTGGCCTGCCCCGGAGCCTGTGTTGAATACCGTCCGGTATCCGCGAGTCTCGAGCCCCCGCTCCCGCGCCAGTTGCGTTGCGACCATGAGCATCCGGCCGAGGAGAGGAACGTCTTCGCCGGTGGCGTCTTTGAGTGAGGCCAGGTGCTTGCGCGGCACAATAAGAATGTGAACAGGCGCTTGCGGACGAACGTCTTCAAAAGCTAGGATTTCATCATCCTCGAACACAACTCTGGCTGGCGAGGTTCGTTCGACAATCCGGCAGAAAATACACTGATTCATGTGTCCTTAGCCGTCAGCTATCAGCCATCAGCTATCGGCAAGAGGCATTGTCTCGCGCCCGCAAATTCTGAGCTGCCGTAGCGGCGGGTTTACCGCACCCGTCAGATCGCTGGCTGATTGCTGAAAGCTGACGGCTGATAGCTAATTCACACGCACAACAAAAGTCTCCGTAGCCAAGTTGGCCTGCCGCAGGCTTTCTGCAAGAGAACGCGCCGCATCTTCGCTGCTTTCACGGCCAACTCGGACGCGATAGAAGAGGCCGTCGCCACGGTCGAAATTCTGAATCGTGACGGGCCCAAACTGTGGGTATTGAGATTCGATGCGCGCTTTCAACCGCTCTGCATTGCTCTGATTCCTGAAGGCGCCCACCTGCACCGCGAATATTCCCGGGACCGCGGCAGCTTGCTCGAGGTCCAGAATCTCGAGGCGCACCTGTGCGATGCCGGGCATGTGCATGGCCTGAGCCGCCGCATAGGAGAGGTCTATGATTCGTCCCTCGATGAACGGTCCTCGGTCGTTGATTCGCACCGTGACGTCGCGGCCATTCTCGAGGTCGTGAACAGTTACGCGCGTTCCAAAAGGCAGAGTTTTGTGCGCGGCGGTCATGGCGTACATGTTATAGATTTCGCCGCTGGCGGTCGGACGCCCGTGATAGGGATGCCCATACCAGGAAGCGATTCCTCTTTCGCCCTGAACAATGGGGACGGGGGTTGACGGTCCGTGCCCTGGCGAGGGCGCACCCGCCGTGGCCCGAACGGCGTGATGCCTGTGAAGGCAGGCGGTAGAGACCAACAGCATGCTCCCCACCGCCACCATCCGCACCACTCGCCCGAGATCAGGCCGGCTAGGTTTGCGCGCCAGGCTATTCGCCACTTTTTGCAGGCTCTTCCTTCTCCAGGTTCTTCGCCAGGTCGTCCAAGTGGCGCGATGCCCTGCGGAGCAGCGTGGCTAGTTCGTTTCGGGTCGAGGGCTTCAGCTTCTTGTCTACATAGTCCGCCAATTTTGCCACTTCACGATCCACCGCACGTCCGGCCTCTTCGAAATTCATAGCTCCTCCCACACTCGCTATCGCTATTCTAATCAACACGCCTGTGTGCGACAAATGATTTTCCTGACCGGCCCATGCGGGCATGGACTATAATTGCACCTGAATGGAACTTCCTCCCAAAGTCTGGTTTCAACTGGAAAGAGTGAAGAACGCATTTCGTTCCGCCTTCGGGCCGGCGGCGCAAAAGTACGACACTTCGCACCGCATGTGCCCGAACTGTCGCGCCTTAATTGAACGAAATGCCTCGGTGTGCCCTTTCTGCGGCGAGAAACTGCGCTCGCCGCGCGCGCGTTCCTCTTCCGGCACTCCGGGCCGGATCATGGGCATAATCCCCATTCCGTCCACCGCCACCTCAGCGATTGTGGCGGTCACCATCGCCCTTTACGGCATTTCCTGGTACATGACCGCCACCTCCGGTTCTGGTCAGGCTTCGGCGATGGGCGGGATCAGCGGCGAAGTGCTGCTGCGACTGGGCGCCAAGAGTCCTTACATCCTGGCAGGGCAATGGTGGAGGCTTGTTACAGCAATCTTCCTGCACGCCGGCCTGCTGCACATCGGAATGAATCTCTGGTGCCTTTTCGACCTTGGTCCGGAAGTCGAGTCGCTGTTTTCGACCGCCAAGTTCATCGTCTTCTATCTGGTCACCGGAGTGCTGGGATTCGTTTTGAGCCTCTGGTGGCGTCCCTTCGGGATGTCCATAGGGGCCTCGGGAGCCATTTGTGGGTTGATCGGTATCCTGATCGGCGCCAGCTTTCATCACGGCCACCTCGGCAAGGCGTATCGCGGGCAACTGTGGCGTTGGGTCATTTACATCGCCATCTTCGGCATTTTTCTCCCAATCGATAACGCGGCTCACTTCGGCGGGCTGGCCGCCGGATTACTCCTGGGCTACGTGGTACCGGAAGGAGACGCAGAAACACAAGCCAGCCAAAACCTCTGGAACGCCCTCGCCGTGTTGTCCGTCGTGATCATCGCCGGCTCGTTCGCCCTCATGGCATTGCAACTGGGCCAACCGGTTCGCTAATCTCCGAAGCAAACCACGCATTGTTGGTTCGGAAATGGTATAATCTATACCATGAGAATTACCATGGATTCTGCCGGAAGGCTCGTCATTCCCAAAAAGATTCGCCAGGAGGCCGGACTTAAGCCCGGGGCTCTTCTCGATATTTCTTGCCGTGAGGGACAGATTGAAATCCAACCTGTGAACATGCGGCTGCGATTCGTACGCCGGGGGCCGTTCGTAGTCGCTGTTCCTAGGAAGCGCCTGCGTGAGGGGTTCACAGCAGAAACGGTCGAGCGGACCTTGAAAGCTGTGCGGGAGGAGCGCACGGAACGCTTCTAATCTTCGATCCGACTTCCATGGCTAGTTTTCTTCCGGATACGACTTGTATGATCGCTCTCGTCTGTAGTTGGCATCCGGACCATCCACGGTCGTCCGCCGAGATTCGTCGCAGGCTTTCCAGGGGCGAAGAACTGGTTGCTGCCGCACCAGCGGTAGTGGAAGCTTTTGCGGTACTCACGCGCTTCCCTCCTCCTTATCGCATTCCGCCAGCCGAGGCCCTGTTTCTTCTCGAGGCCAATTTCATGGGCGATCGGCGGCTGATCTCTCTCTCCGATAGCACTTATAGGTCTCTGTTGCGCGAATCCGCAGGATTCGGAATTGCCGGCGGAAGAATATACGATGCAATCGTCGTAAAGTGTGCCGTTCAAGCTGGAGTGGATGCGCTTCTAACGCTGAACGAACGGCACTTCAAAGATCTATTGCAGGACCGACCCGAGCTCGTCGTTCCCGCGCAGAGATCTGCCTGACTCTCGACCAGGGTTGCACCCTGCTGACAAGCCAAAAGAAGACAAGCAAATCCGACAAAGGGCGCTGCGTTGGACACTAATACGACGAAGCCAAAACTCGACCACTGGTGGACGCTCTTACCGGACGTGTGGTTCCTGCTCCGGCCGCGACGAGGCCTGCTGGCCATCGGCTTCGCAATCATGACCGTGAACCGCGTCGCCGGGCTGGTTCTGCCCGCGTCCACGAAATTCCTCATTGATGACGTCATTGGCAAACGCCACCTGCAACTGCTGGTTCCCCTGGTGCTCGCCATCGTCGGCGCCACGGCAGTGCAAGGGATTTCTTCTTACTCGTTGACCCAACTCCTTTCCAAGGCCGCGCAGCGGCTGATTGCCGACTTGCGATGCCAGGTGCAAGCTCATGTTGGGCGCCTTCCCGTCGCCTACTATGACTCGAACAAAACTGGCGTCCTCGTCTCGCGCATCATGAGCGACGTGGAAGGTGTGCGAAACCTGATCGGCACGGGGCTGGTGGAGTTCGCAGGGGGCCTCTTGACGGCCACGTTCGCCTCGATCATCCTGCTTCGCATCAGCGTTCTCATGACTGCCCTGGCTTGCGCGATTCTGCTCGGCTTCGGGATCTTTCTCCACTATTCGTTCAGAGTGATCCGTCCCATCTTCCGCGCCCGCCCCAAGATCAACGCCGAAGTTGCAGGGCGGCTCACGGAATCGCTGGGAGGCGTGCGGGTGGTGAAAGGTTACCATGCTGAAGAGCGCGAGGCCACAGTCTTCGCCGCCGGAGTGCGCCGGCTGCTCGACAACGTGCTCAAGACCCTCACCGCCACTTCCCTGATGAGTCTTTCGGCAACCACGCTGCTCGGCATGGTCAGCGCACTCATTATGTTTCTGGGCGCGCGTCAAATCGTTGCCGGGCACATGACGCTCGGCACTTTTGTGACCTACACCATTTTTTTGGGCCTCCTGGTGGCGCCGGTTTTCCAGATCGTCATGATCGGCACGCAGATCACCGAAGCCCTGGCGGGGCTCGAACGAACGCGCGAGGTGCTTCGCGAGCGGCCCGAAGACGACGACCCGGCGAGGTCGCTGCGCCTCGAGCACATTCAAGGTGAAGTGATTTTCGAAAACGTGGTCTTTGCTTATGAAGCCGCCAAGACGGTCCTGAGCGACATGACCTTCCGGTCCGCCCCTGGCTCCGTCACCGCCCTCGTCGGACCGTCCGGTTCTGGCAAGTCGACGATGACCGGTCTCGTCGCGGCTTTCTACACACCAACCGCCGGAAGGGTGCTGGTGGACGGGATCGACCTGGCGAAAGTGCGCTTGGATTCCTATCGCAGCCAACTGGGAGTGGTACTGCAGGACACATTCCTGTTCGATGGAACAATCCGTGAGAACGTCGCGTTCTCGCGCCCCGACGCCAGCGAGGCGCATATCCTCGCGGCTTGTCGCATTGCGCGTGTCGATGAGTTTGCGGAGACGTTCGAGAAGAAGTACGACACGATTGTGGGCGAGCGCGGCGTAAAGCTCTCCGGCGGTCAACGGCAGCGTGTCTCGATTGCGCGCGCGATCCTGGCGGACCCCCGAATTCTCATCCTCGACGAGGCCACATCGAGCCTCGACTCCGAATCGGAGGCCATGATCCAGGAAGGGCTGTCGTTCCTGATGCGTGGCCGCACGACGTTCGTTATTGCCCACCGCCTCTCCACCATTCGCCGCGCCGATCAAATCCTGGTGGTCGAGGCGGGTCGCATTATCGAGCGCGGCACTCACGAGCAGCTCTATGCCGCCGGCGGGCGCTACTATGAGTTGTACACGAAGCAGCATGGCCTCGCGGCAAACCTCTTCCTGGCGCCAGGTGAAGGAGACAAGGTGAAAGAGGGGGGAGCAGAGGCGGAACCCGCCGCAGTGCGCGTGGAGACCATTCCCGACGCTGTGCGTCTGCTGCGCGGGCGAGACCGGTAGCGGCGTCTTCCGATGGGCGGCCCTTGTGCCCGCCCAGCGTTGCGTGCCGAAATTGCGTTTACCACAGGGTGGCGCAGACCTTGACTTCAATGTCTGCGCCACCCCGGCCTTTTCAAGGATCGAGGCCACAACACACGATGAAGTCCTAGACTCAAGGGAGACGTTGACGCCATTTGGTAGGGTCCTGCGAGGTGTGGAAAACGGAGTAGACGGTCACGAGATCTCCGGTGTGCTCGTAGAAAACAGCGTAGGGGAAGCGGCGCAGGAGCGCCCGGCGGTAGGCTTGATGAACGACCGCGTACATCTCGGGATTGCGACAGATGCCTTGAATGCAAGCATCGACACAGCTCAGGAAATCTTCGCCCAAGCCAGGCCGCCGGGCCTCATACCAGTCGTAGGCATCAGCTATGTCTTGCTCGGCCTCAGGAGCTAAGATCGGCTTAGCGGACATGGCGACCGCGGACCCTTCGTTTTACCTCTTCCCACTCGAGTCCGGCAGCCGCATTGTGTTGCAGGTTTGCCTTCCTTCGAGCCAGTTCGTTCCTCTGCCAGTCATAAACCGGCACAGCCTCGGGCGTAGATGCAAGGTCATCCCACAGATCCTCGACAAGCTGGAGCTTCTCTGCGGGGCTGAGCTCAAAGATCGGCGTGGCACTGGAGTTCACGTAGATTCCTCTCGCTCATTATCTCAAAACAACGGGGCACCGTCTACGAGTCGACAGCTTCCGGAGTTCGTAAAAAACACCCCTCCGGCTCGTTGCCAATCGTGTGACAGGGGCATACATCCCAACGAAGTACGTCGTGACGTTTGCGCCACCCACGGGGCTTATTCCGGTTATCCATAAATGCCTTCCTCATGCGCGGTCTCGATGAGCGCGTGGATATTTTCCGGAGGAGTTGTAGGCGGGATTGCGCACCCGGCGTTGAGCACAAACAGGCCGCCGGGTTTCCAGACCGACATCAGTTGACGCGTTGCCGCTCGAACCTCTTGCGGGCTGCCGCGCGCGATAACTCCGCTGGGATCGATGTTCCCAAATAGAACATGGCGCGCTCCCGCGGTGTTTTTGGCGATGGCGGCTTCCGTCTTGTAGTCGAGCTCGAAGCCGCAGAAATCATATTGAGCCAGGAAGGGAAGAATCCTCGTTGTATCGCCGCAGATGTGGACGACCGTGAAAATCCCCTCCGCCACCAGCGTTTTCACGAGTCGTTCCTCGTATGGCCGGGCGAACCGGTCGAACATCTTGGGCGAGATGACGTCGGGGCCGGCAAGGCTGTCTCCGAGCGAAGTGAGGTGAGCGCCGGCTTTGATGAGCGCGCGATGCACGGCGAGGTGGCTCTCGTAGCTGATCTCGAAAAGCTCACCGATGGCCGGGTTATCGGGCTCGGAAGCCAGCTCGGTCAAGAACTCTTCCGTGCCGCGCACCATGCAGGCAAGGTCGAAAGCCATCTGGTCCGCGTTGCCGCGGATCGCCACTTCCTTTCCGATTTGGCTCGCCAGCAGGCGCACCGCCTCGAGCAGCGCCGGGCTGCGGCCATCACGCTCAGGGTTGACGGCCTTCAGACGGTCGACCTCCGCGAGACTCTCAATGGCCGGGCGCACGATCCGGCCGGGCTCGTCGGGAGCGCATTCCGCCTGGGCGCCCATGGCCTCCGCCAGCAGCGTGGTGTCCGTATCGATTAAGAGGCAATCGTGCCCGTATTTCTCCAAGGCCTGCAAATGGGCCTGGGCAATCGCCTTGGGATCAACCCGATACTTTTCCATGGGAATTCGCGCTTCTCGAGCCGCCATCATGAAATTGTGAAGGCACACCGGGAGGCGGTCCGGAATCTTGCCGGTGATTACAGCTTGCACTCGCTCTAGAGAGTTCATAGTCATGTCAGACCCCGGCGAAGTTGATGCTGGAGGAATCCCAGGGCGGAGCGGATTGGATGGCGGGCCAAACGTCTTCCGGCTCATTTACGACCGACCACATGGACTTGTGGCGCGGGTCCATGAAGCGCTCGGAGACGCAGCGTTCGAGCGCCAGGAGCAGGTGATCGAAATAGGACTGGGTGTTCAGAAGCACAATGGGTCCGAGGAACACGGCGAGGCGCTTGAGGGAAATGGCCTCGAGCAGCTCGTCGAAGGTCCCTGAGCCGCCCGGCAGGGCGACCACCGCGTGCGCGTCCTGGATCATCAATCGCTTGCGCTCGTGCAGGTCGTTCACGATGCGAAGCTCGGTGATGCCTTTGTGCCCCCACTCGAGCTCATTCATGAAGCCGGGGATGATGCCGACCACTTTGCCGCCCTCGGCTAAGGCGCCGTCGGCGAGCGCGCCCATCAAACCCACTGCCCCGCCCCCGTAAACGATGGTGGCGCCGTGGCGCGCTAGATCGCGGCCCAGGCGCGCCGCCGCCTGAAGATAGGCGGGATCGCACTGGCGGCTGGAGCCGCAGTAAATGCAAATTCGCAAGTTCGACATAAGTGCTGCGCGCGAAGAAAAGCAGATCCTTCGCTTCGCTCAGGATGACATGTCATTCTGAGCGAAGCGAAGAATCTACATTTGGTCGCGGCTTTGCCGCGCTGTGCCTCTATGGTGCAATCGGGCTTCGGTTTCGCTATCCCACTTTCAGGAAAATCTTCTGCCGGTAGAGGAAGTACAAGAACAGCCACCCGACCGCCAAAACGCTCAGGTCGAAGACCAGAGGCTTATAGGGGCCGATATGATTGATGAATCCGCGGACGAAAATCATCGCCACGGTCCCGAAATCAAATTGGCTGCGAATCAGGTAAATCGTGATGGGGTTAAGCCCGATGACCGTGAAAAAGAAAGTCCAGCGCCGGTAACCGCGAACGTCGATGATCCAGTAGAAGAGAGCGAGCAGGAGCAGGCTCCATCCGCCCGCGAACAGGACGAAGGAGCTGGACCAGAGGTTCTTGATGATGGGAAACCAATGGCTCCACGTCCATCCCACCAGCAGGCAGGCAACACCCGCCAGAGCCAGCCCGGCCGCCTTGCGCGCGGGAGGCCGCGTGGTGCGCAGCCAGTGCCCGGCTAAGGCGCCCAGAAGACAAGTGGAGACCGCCGGGATGGTGGAGAGAATTCCTTCGTTGTCACCGAAGATATAACAACAAAAGGGATGCGGCAGCAGGTGCTGGTCGACAAATGCCGAGAGGTTGCCGGCGGGAGTCAGCACGCCGGCGCCAATGCCCGGAACCGGCACCAGAATCATCACCAGCCAGTACACCACCAGCAGCCCGCCTGCGACAATCGCCTGCCCGCGCACGCCGGTGTTCATCATCACAATCGCGGCGAGGAAATAGCACACCGCGATACGTTGCAGAACTCCGGCGATGCGAAGCTGGTGAAAGTTAAAATTCAAAAGTCCGTTATAAACGAGACCCAGGCAAAACAGTATCACGAGCCTGCGCACCAGATGCACGTAAAGCTGAGCCCGGTTGGCGCCCGCTTCCAGCCGTTTGGTAATGGAAAAGGGCAGGACCACGCCGACGATGAACAGGAAAAGGGGAAAAATCAAATCATAGAAACGGAAGCCAGCCCAGGTCACGTGCTCGAATTGCGTGCTGAGCCCGAGCGTAAAGGAATTCGGATACAACTTGCAGAGACTGTGGATCACTTCCTCGCCGCCGGTGATCCAAAGCATGTCGAAGCCGCGAAGCGTGTCGATAGAAGCGATGCGATTGGAAATTGGTGCCTGAGCGGTTGATGCGCCTGCCATAGTCCTCCGTGTGCCCTCGAATGAGGCAGGGACGAGATTATCATAGTCGGGTGTCAGGTGTCAGTGAAAGGGTGAAGTCTAAAGGATAAAGTCTAAACTCCAGTATAACAGCCCTCTCCCTTGGGGAGAGGGTTGGTCTCTCCGACTTTAGACTTTACCCTTTAAACTTTACCCTTTGCCTGACGCCTATTCCCCTGGCTTCCTGAAGACGACGCAATAATCGGGTGCAGGCCAGTCCGTGGGTGAGGCCACGACTTGGAATCCGGCGACCGTGAGTTCCTCGATCAGCAGTTGCTTCGGCATGCCGTGTCCGCCGCGGTTTTCCGGAACGCCCTTGGGCAGCTTGCTGTCGCCGGGTCCTTCGCCCGGCTGAAAGTCTATGACCGCAAGAAGGCCGCCCGGCTTGAGCGATTGGAAAATGCTGGAATCCTCTTTCACGGGCTCAGTGAAGTGGTGGTACACACGCCGCATGAAGATAGAATCGCAGCACTGCGGCGGAAGGTTGGTCTCCGCTTGGCCTGCCTTGACCGCGATGATGTTTTTCTGCTCGGCGGCCAGGGACTGCAACTTGGCCAGCTTGTCCTTGTCCAATTCAGTCGTATAAACGCGGCCTGTCGGCCCCACGCGCTCGGCGGCGGCGAGCGTCATGCTGCCATCGCCCGCACCAATTTCAGCCACCACGCTCCCCGGTTGCCAGTTGAGGAGCGTGGCTAACCTGTCGGCGTCTTTCTTGCGCTCCTGCGCTTGCCCGTGGCAGGCCGCGAGGACCAGCACGCCGGAAAGCAGCGCGAAAACAAGATCACGACCCGACCTGCCGAGATAACGGTTACTTGTCATTTCGCCCCCTGCATTTCATCTTACCACCGCGTTACAAGTGGTGGTGCGGGCGTCCCGCCCGCTGTCGCGGGGGCGTCTCGCCCCCGCAAGAACTCGCGGGCAGGATGCCCGCGCCACAGCGGGCGGGACGCCCGCACCACATCTCTCCGTGGCCAGGCCATCTTCACGGAATCGGCGCGGCGTATCCGCGCCGCGCGCAGGCATTGCGAAATGATTTGTAGATCGCGTCGAAGGTGGGAACCCGTTGAGGCGAAGGAGGGTAAGTTTCCAAAATGGCGGACATGGATTGAATGGCCTGAACTATATTTCCAGCGAATACTGCCCCGGTAGCCGCCAGGATCGCTGCTCCGAAGGCGGCGGTGGGGTAGCGGGGCAAGACAACAGTCTTACCGAGAACATTGGCGCGCAATTGCGAAAGCACAGGGCTTTTGGCAGCCGCCCCGGTTGAAAAAATCCTTTCGCCGACTTTGACTCCGCAGCTCGCGAGGATTTCGTAACCCCAGCGCTCCACGAAGGCAATCGACTGCAACTGCGCCGCGTAGGACTCCGCCGCATCGCGCGGGCGGCCCTCCACAAATGACATTGCCTTCGGATGGGCGAATGGAAACCTCTCGCCTTCGCCGGGAAGCATGTAGCAGACGACCGGAGTCGGGAAGTAGCGAGCGGCCAGACGATCCAATTCCGCCGGAGAGTTTCCCGGCAGCGCTTCGGGCCGCCGGATGCTTCCTAACCCGGTGTTGCTGGCTGCGCCGGGAACCCACAAGCCTCCCGGATGAAGATGCAAGTAGACACCGCCATGCGCAGCAGGCTTTCCATCGTGGAGAACTTTCCATACCAGTGTCGTCCCCAGGGTAGTGTTGGCGTCGCCACACGCGCTGGCGCCGGAGGCAACCACACTGGCCATCCCGTCGGTGGCGCCCGCCAGGACTGGAGTGCGCGCCGGCAGGCTCGTTTCGTTGGCAGCCCGGCTGGACACGAGTCCGGCTATTTCTCCAGGACGGCGAACCAAAGGCAGGCGAAATTCGAGCATCCCCACGGCTCTAACGGTCTGAGTCCAGGAACCCGTCTCCGGGTCATAGCCGAGCTTCAAGGCATTTGTGAAATCAGAAATCCCGAAATCTCCGCTCAGCTTTCCGGAAAGCCAATCCGCCGGGCTGAGGACATAGCGAATGCGCTCCCACAACTTGGGCTCGTGCCGCTCGACCCAGGCGGCCTTCACCAGCGAAAACGATGGCCCCAGACGGACGCTCGGCGAGGCGGCGCGTTGGTTTAGTTCCTCCGCAATCTCCGCTCCGCGGGCGTCGTCGTAAAGAATCGCAGGGCGCAAGGGCTGGCCTTCGGCGTCCGTCACAACCAGAGTCCCGGAAGTGGAGGTCACCGCCACGCCGCGCAGTTCTGC
>Ga0116126_1001638_pt1 | contig 13970 bp, 5 predicted proteins | sample June2015DPH_16_5_FD_89730 | JGI IMG/M metagenome (GOLD analysis project Ga0116126, IMG submission 89730) | Peatland microbial communities from SPRUCE experiment site at the Marcell Experimental Forest, Minnesota, USA - June2015DPH_16_40 | ecosystem: Environmental > Terrestrial > Soil > Wetlands >...
ACGGAGATGGGTTTGTCTGAATTTTCGCCGGCGATGACAGTTGCGGCCGTTCCGGAAAGGAGTATGGCCATTACTGCGGCGGTATTTATTTTCATATTTATAATTCCCTAACAATTCAATAGTTATGGTATTGCCAACTCAAATGTCTCCCAGAGCGGCTTGCCACCACTTATCCATTCTGGTGAGTAATAATACTCAAAGCAACTTGTGGCGTCCGGGCAATTTCACAAACTTCAATAAGGCGGGAAAAGCTGGTTTGAAATTTATTGCAAAACTGTGCTACGCTGCTACAGCCACGCTAAATCTCCCGAGACTTCCAACTTTCTGGCAGGAGCGCCCATCCACGAACGCCCCTGCCAGATTGACCAAATCCACACTGGCTTAGTTGGACAAGCGGAAAAACACGTCGCCCAATGACTTGTTCGGCGTTATATTAACCGGACTGGTTCCTCCGCCCGGATAGTTTGCCCAGGTCCCAGTAAGTGTGTTCGTCTGTGCCTGTAGGTGGAACGCGGCGTTGGTCCAGCTCAACGTCAGGACACCAGCCGAATAGCTCCATTGGAGTGACGCAGGCATGGGCACCAACAGATAGCTGTTTGGATTCACATTGCCAAGAGTCGTGGTGCGCAGAGTGGCTAGTCCCCCCAGCGTTACTGTAACAAGCTGGCCATTGGTGTTCAGCAACGGGATCCAGGCGAAGGCGTTGTAGCCGCTTCCCACCTCGGTGAATGTGCCAAGAAAGTTGGTAGTTGAAGCGCTGACCTTAGCCAGCTCGATTATATTGGTGGTTCCGCTGTTTCCCGCCAAACGGGCATAGACATTGTAGTTGCCGGCAGGATAGTTGTGGGTGTAGTTGAGCCAGCCGTTGGTGGACCACCAACCAACATTATAGTTGAATGCCAGCGAGTTTGTGAGTTGTGCCGCAACCAATGCCCGTGTCGGGGTGTCGGTGCAAACAGAAGTGGGGATGTCGTCATACTCGCGGAAATGGTAATCGGCCGTAATCGGAGCATAACCAGAGTTAGCATCTCCCGGATACTCGTCCACACCATATACCCCGGTTTGATCAAAATAGCTGTTGATGGCCGTAACGGAAGTAATCACAGGATTATCAATGTATTGCCCACTGCTAAAGTCCCAATCTACGGCTAAGATGTCATAATCCGCCGGATTGAATGTGTCGAAATAAACTGTGGTGGTATGACTATTTGTGGCGTTATCCGTCACGGTGATGACGGCGGTGTAATTCGTGACGTTGAGCGCCAGCGGCGCGCTCACATTCCAACTGCTGGCAGAACCGGTAAAGACCAAATTGTTGTTGGTGACGCCGTTCAAGGTCACCACCACATTGCTCTGGGCAATGGAATGGCTGGCACTGCTCACAGTGAAGGTCAGCTTGTTGGTGCTCTGAAGCAGGGTGCTGCCATCCGGATATACGCCCGTGATGGTTGGCGTATTTGTATCAGCCGCCAAGATCATGAAGAAATTCATGTTGGCCCCCGAACCGGCCGAGACTCTCAAGGTGTTCGTTCCAGAAAGATTAAGCGCAACCTTGTTGCCGAACGGGTCTATCATCGGGGCGTAACTGTAAGAACCCCAGTTGTTGGCCGGGAAGTTAAAGACCCCCAAATTGGTAGTTGTTTGGGTTGAGGTTCCCCAGCCGCTGACCACTTTGGAAACCGGCACCGTGGCATTGCCGCCGTTACCACCAGCAATCCGCGCGTAGATATTATAGGTGGTGCCATTCGTGAAATAGCGCGTATAATTGACCCATTCCGTTTGTTCATAATAGTAGAGCCCGACATTGCCGCCGCTACTGAACCCGCCACCATCAAAATATCCCACATTGTAGTCTGACACAGCGGCATTTATATGGTTCTGACGGGGGGTGTCACCGCAAATGGCCGTGGACATGGGATCGGGGCGATAGGCTCTGGGACCATCGCCACTCCAATCATTGAAATCAATCCCTTGTGTGCCGCTGACGCCGAAGTAACTGCCTGCCGTAGGAGTGCCAGACAGGACCGGGTATTGTATGAACTGGCCGTTTGTAAAATCATAATCCTCCGCTTCCCAAAAGTAAATCGGGGCGAAGGTGTCAAAAACCACATTCTTGAACGTAGTGAGATTCGCGTTGTCAGTCACGGTGATGACCGCCGTGTAAACCGTGTTCGCTTGCAAGCCGGAGTAGCTTACGTTTACGTTCGCGGTGCCTGAGCCGGTGATCACCAGACTGCCCGAGACATCCACCCCGTTCAAGATCACGCTGATGCCACTACTGTTGATGAAAGCCGCTGAAGTGGCCGTAAATGAAAGTTTATTGGTGTTCTGTTGGAGCACGGTGCCATCTGGATAGAGATTCACGATCACCGGCGGATTGCTGGGCGAGGTCAAATAAGGGTTATCAAACCAAGCGGTGCCAATGCCATTAGGATTACAAAGCTCTACTTTTAGGAACACCGTGCCGACGGGAGAGGTTGCCACATTAGTCCAATTTTGATAGGGCACACCGGTATCGTACAAGGCTACGACGGGGTTAGTATTGGGGTTATTAACGCTAAGGCAGGTTTCCACGAAATTCGATGAGATAATAGCACTATTGACATCCAGAAACCAAAGCCTGATTTCGCCCGTGGGCAACCACCAATTCTGGGCTCCACCCTGGACCGTGAGAGTGTATGTGACATTGGGGGCGGCGGCGATCGTTTGCCAGCAAAAGCCGCTTCCGCCGCTAAACCCGCCAACGCTCAACTGCAACGACCCATCATAGAGAGGGCATGCGCCATTCGTTCCCGCTCCTTGAGGCCAGCTACCGGTTCCGTAGGTGCAGGGCCCGGTCCCGGCGAGCACGCTGGGCACTTCAGCAGTAGCCCACCCACCGCCAAAAGTGGCGGTATTCCACCCGCTTAGTCCGCTATTAAAGGTGGGATTGACGAGCAGGTTGTTGGTGGAAGCGTGAGCAGAACAGGCCGCAACGATGACAGCCGCAAGCAAAACGGCAAATCGTCTTAGGATTGCCAATGAGGCTGAACATTGGACCTTGATAGCGGATCCGGCTGGCCGTTGGAACGCTTGTGATTTTTTCAGTGGAGTTTTCATGGTTGATTTATTTTTGGCGTTGTACTCGAATTCAATGTAACTGTAACAAAATCATCAGACATTTGTTGGGACACGAGTTGATTTGTAGAAAATATATTACATCACACACCTCCTGTCAACAGGAATTTTGTTTTTTTTGACAATTTAAAAGTGCAATTGCAGACCTGAAATTTAACCGGTATACTTGCATTTACTGCATATATTCACAGCTCTTATTCGTTCAACGTGCGACTGGTAAGCGAAATAATATGATATAGAAAATTGTTTACATTTTTGAATGGATGCATTAGCTTATGCTTCACAACTCCGAACAAAAATGTGTTTTAATCGAACTCATGGGATGAACATTTGCAAAAATTGTTATGCTTAAAAAATTATTAGTTGGCGCTTTTAATGTTAATCGCATGAGTACGCTGACTCGCGCATCAAAATCCTTCCTGTTGATGGTGGCAATATTTATCTCCAGCCTGTCATATGGCGCACCAAGTCCATTCCTGGCAGCCAACGGTCACGATGTTCGCAACAATTACGGCCAAGGTGACGCTGTTCCGCTGCGCGGTGTGAACTTGGGCAGTTGGTTGCTGATGGAAGGCTGGATGTGTCCCATGGACTCCTCCGGATTGGCTGATAATTACTCCGTAATACAAACGCTCGACAGCCGGTTCGGGCTGGCTGCCGAACAAAGCCTGATCAAGACGTATCAGAACACTTGGATTACGACGAATGATCTCGATAACATCAAAGCGCTGGGGATGAATTATATCCGATTGCCGTTTTGGTGGGGTGATGTTCAGGCATTGAACGGTACTTGGCGCGCTGATGCCTTTGCCCAGATGGACTGGCTTGTCACCAATGCCTGGCAGCGCGGAATCTACACGCTTATTGATTTCCACGGAGTCCCCGGAGGGCAAAGTTTATCCGACGACACCGGGCGTGCGAACCAGAACCAATACTGGACGAGCACCGCCTACCAGAACCAAACATCCCTGATCTGGTCAAATGTCGCGGCGCATTTTAGTGGCAATCCGGCCGTTTTGGGATACGACCTGATCAACGAGCCTGTCGGGGCACCGAGCCAAGCCGCCATCTGGACTGCATATAACAGCTTGTATCAGACGGTTCGGTCGGTTGACCCAAATCATATCATTGTGATGGAGGGATGTTGGAGTGGCACAGGGACGGGTGGAAAGCAGTTAAACTGGCAATGGGACGTCTTGCCGCCCCCAACGCAATACGGCTGGACCAACGTGGTTTACTCGATGCACGCCTATCCCGGCGGCAGCGACACGCCGGCGAATGAAGTGAACAAGCAGGTGAGCGATTTCATCAGTCATCAATCATGGAATGTCCCCGACCTCATCGGCGAGTTCAATTGGGAGGACAACACGGCGTCGGACTGGCAGTATGGGACGCAGCAGTTCGATGCAAACAACATGAGCTGGTCGCATTGGTCTTATAAGGCCATTGCGGGCGGCGTGCCCAACTCCTGGGGCATCTATGACCCCATTGGCACCTGGCCTTCCGTGCCAAATATTCAAAGCGATTCCATGAATACCATCTCCAACGATTGGTCCAAATGGAAGACCAGTGCTGCCTTTGGAACGACTTCATTTCTCGTACGATACTTGGGAGCCCCGCTCGCCGTTGCGGATTTTTACACCAATAATAATGGGACTCTGACCGTCAACAGCAGTTCGGGCGTGCTGGCCAACGATCAAGACATTAATATCGGCCAATCCGGAATCAGTCTCACAGCCGTGTTGGTCAACAATCCGACGAACGGTCAACTGTCTTTCAACACCGATGGCTCGTTCACCTATACTCCGAATGCGGGCTTCAACGGAACCGACACGTTTCGATACCGGGACTTTGACGGATTTGCTTATTCCGCGAACATCGCCACGGTGTCCATTCTAGTCTCGAGTAATACGGCGGGTCCGGCAACCCAGTTGATCTGGACCACACAACCCGGCCTGGCCACCAATGGCGTTCCATTTGGCCAGCAGCCGGTGCTCCAGACGGCCGACCCCTACGGCAATCCCACGACGAATGGGCTGCCGGCAACGTTGATCGTAACGGTGACGCAAAGTGCCGGCAATGGTCCGTTGTCGGGGTCAACCAATTTCAATATCGGCACCTCGGGCAGCAATGGCGTAGTGAGCTTTACCAACCTGCAAATCAATTCGGTCGGCGTGAATAACCAACTCACGGCATCAGTTTCATACAGCCTGTCCACGAGTCTCCTGACCAACGGCAATTTCAATACGCCAGGTACCGGAGCCACTCCAACTAACTGGACAACTTGGACTACCGGCAGTTACGGATTTGCCAACTGTGAGGTGCTCACGACACAGCTCATTGACGGGACTACAGTACTATACAATAACACGGGCAATTACGACGGCACCTATCAAATGACCTGCGGTGCTACCGCCGCCGACGGCTCCGGCGGTGGGGTGTATCAGATCGTCGGGGGAGCCCCGAATGTCCAATACACTCTTATTGTTGACGCCGGGGCGCAGGCTTGGTGGATGCCCACGGGTGAAATCAGGCTTTGGTTTCTGGATGCCAATAGTGACATATTGTCATCGAATATCGTGGAAACCTGCCTTAGCGTTAATAACCCAAATGCTAGCCCCCCTGTAGCCTTATATGACGTCGGCGTGCCATATCAAGAATGGACCAACAGTGCGGTTTCCCCTGCTGGCACAACCCAGGTAAAAGTTGAATTTGCAGGGTATGGCGGTGGATCCTGTTGGTTTGATAATGCGGTCTTGATAGAGTCCAATAGCAGCCCCGTGCTCACTTCGGCAGTGACCCTGCCATTTACAGTTTATTCGCCGGCCAGCCAGACGAACAACATCGTGAACATAACTAATAATGGGAATGGAACATTCATGCTCACCTTTGCGGGCACTGTCGGGGCAGAATATTGCGTTGAGACAACAACCAACCTGATATCGCCAGTTGATTGGCAGCCGCTGTCTGGGAGCACCAACACCGTGACCAATGGCAACGGTCTCTGGTTTTACACGGCAACGAATAGTGATCAACAGAGATATTTCCGTTCCGTCGTGGCATATCCTTGAGGTGGATAAGCGAAGATTTTCGGCTAATTCGCAGAATTTATATTGCCGATGGTTGTCGTGCCCGGCCATAACCCGGCTCCACATAATCAATCGGCGTTTCATCCACCTGCACATAGCCGCCAACCATTACGCCCATACGGATAATCTGCGGAGCGCATGCGCAAGACCAGTGTACGGTGGTCGGCGGCCTCACCGGCCACAAAAGCACGCTCGATCAAAGCAGCGTTTAGCGGCGGCACCGAGCTGTTTTTCCGACTAGGAAGGCGCCAATCGAAACACGCGCGTGTGTTCTCAGGAACCAATGGAATTGTTAGCTTACGGCCCCAAAAGGACACGGTAAAAGCGATAAGGAAATGTGGCCGAATTGGGGTCAACCCAGAAATAGGGCAATGTCGGCGAATTCGAGGTGGCTAGCGACAACCAAGAAACCAGATTTGTGGACATCAAGATTGTATAGTCGGGGCCCGTGTTGCCGTTGATCCAAAACCCAAAATAACCGCCGTTAATTGAAGCCGCATTGATTGTGGGAGAAGCTGGCTGGATTACCGTCACCGTGAAGCTTTGGGTGGCGCTCATGATGGGCATACCGCTGTCAGAGACAACTACAGCGACGGTCTGCGTGGAGGGCGATTGGGCAATGGTCGGACGCCAGGTGAACACGCCGCTGTTGGTGTTGATGGAGGCGCCCGTTGGCGCACTGAGCAAACTGTAAGTCAGCGTTTGCAGCGGCACGGAGGCATCGCTGGCCGAATTGGTGACCAACAGCGTCCTGCCAGCCAGGATGGTTTGGTTGGAAATTGCCGCCAGCACCGGTGGATAGTGGACGAACACGTTATCTATTGCAGCCGTGGATAACAACGAATTGTTATGACTGCAAACCGCCAACCCGATGGTCGCGTTTGTCGCCATGCTGATGCTTTGCGTGGAACCCAGTTGCGTCCAGCTCATCCCGTCCGACGAATAATAAGCCGCAAACGAATTCGAGGTGGACGTGAGCTCGACCCAATACGGCGCCGCCAAGCCCCCCTGGGTTACGCTGGAAGCGCTGCCGCCCGTGGTTGACCGCCATTGAAATGTGATGCCGTTGCCAGGTGTTACAAGGACCGCGGCATATATGGATCCGGCATTCGTCGTCTGGCGTATCATCACGCCCGCCTTGGCCCACGGGTCGGTGTCCAGCTGGCTCGTCACCTGAGCTCCAATGCTGCAATTTCCACTCGATGTTTGATACACATAACGAAACGCGTCCGCAGTTCCCCAGATGTCCGCGCCGGAGCCGGCCATCGTGAAAGTGCCACCGCTGCCAGTGCTGTAACTGGCGCTGCCGGCCAGACCGACTGATCCGATGTCCGTCGTCACCCACGGACTGGGCAGCGGCTGCGAAAACTCAAACCATTCCAGGTTTCCTATGTTGCCGCTCGTTCCTTCAAATACGACATACAGGTTATGCACACCGCTCGCACCTGATACGGCTCCGTTCACCGTCGTCCAGGTTTGCCAGCCGCCGGTGACCGGGATTGTGACGGAACCGATGAGCGGCCCGGTCGGGCTGTCCAGCCGGAAGTTCAGGGTGCCGCCGGTTCCGTCGCTCGCCACACGCGCGGTGACGTTGGTGATGCCTGTCGCGAAATTCACGTTCTGATACACGGCGTAGCTGCCGTCACTGGCATAGCCAACGTCGTAACCGCCCAGCGTATCGCTCGTCGGCTCGGTCTCCAGCCCAGAGACGGTATTGAAACTCGACGCCTGGATTTGCAATGACGCATCGATGACGTAGCCGCCGGTTTGCACTCCCGTCCAGGTGAATGTTGCTCCAGCATATGAGGCGAGCGTATATGTGAACCGCTGGCTCCCCCACTGAACCTGGAAAGTTTGGCTGTACTGAGTATCATTGTAAACGACCAGGACCATCGAACCATCTGGATTCACGAAGGCAGCGCTGATCACCCCGGCCCCGTTCCCCGAATAAACTCGATGGGCGCCGGGCAGCACAAATTTGCTGAAGTGTCCCAAGGTATAGAAATCAATGTCGTAGCTTAACGCGCCCGAGGTGCTGTTAATGGTCACCAGTGGGTTGCAGGTGTTGCAGCCGCCCGTATTTGGCCCATGATTCTCGTCGAGCGCCAGACTCCACTTGACATAGCTCCTGCCCCAACTCCGCATCACATGAATGATCTCCTCGAAATCCGCTCTGACCTGATCGCCGACCCACGTGCCACCTGAGTGCTCGGTCTCATAATTTCCCTTGGTGGGATACAGGTTGGCCAGCGTGAGCTGCGCGCCGGGCGTGCCGGCGTATCCGTGCCAGGCAGTGCCCGCGACCTGACCCGAAGCCAGCACGGTGGAATCGGAAAATATCGTCTCCGGATAACCCGGCTGATCCCAATTGTGGTCATAGACCAATACCTTGGTGGTGATATTATTCGACGCAAGAGCCGGGAGAACATAATCGCGCAGGACACTGAGTTGCGTGGCGGCATCCATGTACATGCCGGGATAGTCACCAGGCGTGTACAGCGGTTCGTTTTGCAGCGAGATGTAATTGATTGGAATTCCCGCGGCTTGGTAGGCCTGGATGTATTTGACGAAATAATTTGCAAACGGCGCGTACATGGCCGGCAGCAGCGTGTTTGCCGACGTGCCGTTGATCATTGTACCACAGAGTTTCATCCAACCCGGCGGGCTCCACGGGTTGGCCATGATCGTAAGCTGTGGATTAAGCTGCAACGCTTGCTGAACCAGCGGGATGATGTCCGCTTGATCATGAGCAATGGAAAAGAGGGTCAAATTGGTGTCGGTGAGACCAGGCAACAGGTCGTCATAGGAATAGTCGAATCGCGCCAGATCGGATGCGCCCATTGGATTGCGCACGAAGCTCACACCAATGCCGCCGCCGTTGCGCGTGAACAGGCTGTTCATCGCGTTGGTCCGGGCCGAGGGCGTCGCCACCTCGTTCAGCAGATACGCCGCCGAATCAGTAAAGTCTGCCCCGAACCCTTCAATTGGTTGATACGTCTGCGTTTCGTCAACGAACACGGGATTGTTCCCGCTGCTGGCGGTGGCGAACATCACAGAAGATTGCTGCTGCAATAGCGTGTTCTGATTGTCAGTCGTAAGCCAGACGTTCACGGTTTGGGCATCGGCCATGTCTGCGCCGGAGATTGATAACAGGAAGACAAATGCGATGACGACCCGAATGAGGTTTTTTGCTTTCATATTTAGAATTCCGGGCCTGTTCAAATTATTCGGACGTGTTTGCGGCTTAAAGTCTCCCTTATGAAGGAGGTTTTGGGCATGGTCGCTGGACTCGGGAAACCAGACCGAGAATGATCAAACCAAGCCCCCCAGAAGGAGTTTCTTTGGCATTTCATCACATTATTTTCAGACCATTATGCGGCCAGCATTCCTTAACTGCATCAAACAAGGAAAAAACGAAGGCCATGTTTTATCATGGCCTTCGATTCAGTTCACAACCTTTTCTTCAGTTCATCACAACACTAACAACTAACAACAACTAATATGCGTCACATCAAACACTATTCACGCACGGCGGGAGATGCGGCGCCAACCGAAAAACCCCACACTGCCAACTGCCAGCATCGCCAAAGTTGAGGGTTCAGGAACTGAAATACTTAAATCATTGAACCCAACATCGCTGCCGTTGCCTCCTGCGTTGTCAAATACATCTATTCCAACAAGACTCCCGTTAAACGTGCCACTCCAACTGTCTGAACCAGCAACGGCGCTATAAGTACCAGCGCCTGTAACAGTAATGGAGACAGTAAACCCACTATGATATAGAAAACCCATGCTCCCAGCACTTGCAAAACTCGAACTTGAATCGGTATAATAATAGTTATTAGGACCACCTCCAAGAAATCCAAATTGGATTGCAGACCCAGAGCCATTCAACAAATCTATACCGACCGTTTGCGGAGGGTTAATGGCACTGTTCGCAAATAGAAGAGAAACAGTCTGTCCAACTGCCAAGGGTCCGCCGGCAAATGTATGCGTTTCAGTAATAGATCCATTTACGTTATTTCCGTCAGGATAGCTCCATATCTGCCATGCATAGGGTTCCAACATGGTCCAACTGCCGTACCCGCCTCCTGACCCGCCAGTAGGAGACTGAGTCTGCGTCCAGACCTGAACAATTTGCGAATTTTGATTTATTCCATCGTCACTGTTGCCCGCTGCGTCATTTGCCTCGTAGGTCACGATAGTAGATTGCGCTGACGCCAAACTAACGGCGCTGGCCAAACTACAAAGAATCAATAAGGTTTTTTTCATATATACTTCCGTTTTGTTTTTGTTTTTTAGTTTTTTATTGGCTACTGAATGGTATAATTCACTGATTTCATCCGTGCCGCGTTCAGATTTGTAAAAATAATACTACATATAAATTTAATGTCAACATATTTTTACGTTCTTTCAAAAAATAAAAAGAGGCCTTGCCACATATGTTTCATGCTATTGTTGCTAATTACTGGCAGTTAACGATAATGTTTAGCCAGGATTTGTAGAAATACTTGCGTAATGGTTCTATGAACATTATCTACTCTTTGTCCTCAATACGTTTTTTTCTTTTCCATTGAGGCTTAATCATGAAAGTAACGTGGAATCAGATTGAAATTTCCAGGTGGGAAATAAGTGCTGATTGGTTGGCGCGCTTGATTTTCATCTCAATGTTGGTCGCCTTGCCCTCATCGTGGGCGGCTGATCCTGTTTTGCCAGAACTGCGCACCGCCGAACAAATCAGGCAACTGTCCGCAGAACAGGCCGAACGCCACTACCCGGTGCGACTGCAAGGAGTCATCACGTATTTCGATCAGAGGATATCCACCAAGGCTTACCGGTTTATCCAGGATGACACCGCAGGAATTTATTTTTACATGGGTCCGGAAATTTCCGACCAATCCCTCGATCCGGGTCAGTTCGTTGAATTTGAAGGTGAAACCGGGCAAGGCTCATTCGCACCGGTCGTGGTGGCATTCCACATGCACATTTTAGGCGAGGGGAAATTTCCGGATGCCAAGGTGGTTCCCTTTGAGGAATTGGCCAGCGGTCAGGAGGACAGTCAGTTTGTCGAGATTCATGGTGTTATTCACTCGGTCGTGCTCGACACGCAAACCTCCAATTATGTTCTTGAAATGACCACCGGCGGTGGACGCGTAACGGTTTATACCCGCTATCTTCCGGTAAAACACGGTGACGATCTCGTGGACAGGGATGTTCGCGTTCGGGGAATTTGTATTACTCATTTCAACCTGCAACGTCAGTTGTTTGACATCGGATTAATGGTTCCACGGTTGCAGGACATCGCAGTTGAACAGGCCGCATCAGGTGATTCTTTCGCACTTCCCGCCCAACCGATCAAGAACATCTTGCAATTCAAGTGGGGAAACACCTACGGACATCGCGTCAAGGTGGATGGCACCGTCACGCTTTGCTATGCTGACAAAATGTATATCCAGGATGAGACAGAAGGCATGTGTGTCCAGACAAAACAAGCAGGTGACTTCAATGTGGGAGATCGGGTGGAGGCCCTGGGATTTCCGGCCAAGGGTGACTACACTCCGATGTTGCAAAGTGCCGTCTGCCGGAAGCTGCCGGACAGCAGCCAGCCGCAACCTGAACTAATCACTGCCGACGAGGCCCTGCATGGCACTTACGATTGCCGTCTGGTTAAAATTGAGGCGACCTTGTTGGATTGGGATCGGCAGAGCAATGAATCGTTTTTCAACTTGCAGACTGGCAAATTTGTTTTTCATGCCTACCTGAAATCGCCGGGACGGAAAATGGACTTATCGGGTTTGAAAAATGGCAGCAAGATTTTAGTCACCGGCATTTGTGTCATTGACCCCGGCAATGATTGGTATGTCGGTTCGGACTGGCGTGCCGAATCGTTCCGCATCCTGTTGCGCTCCTCAAATGATATTCGGGTGCTTGTCAGCCCGCCCTGGTGGACATTGCAAAGGCTGCTGCTGGCGGTGGGGGTTCTCTGCGCCACTATTTTGACCGCCATGGGCTGGGTTTTCTTGCTGCGGCGGCGGGTTCATGAGCAAACTAAAATCATCGAAGAAAAGCTTCAGGCGGAAGCTGCCATAAAAGCGCGTTACGAGCAATTGCTTGAAAATGCCAATGACGTGGTTTTCACTCATGACCTGCAAGGCAGAATGACTTCCATCAACAAAGCGGGCGTGGCGCTGTTGCAACGCAAGCAGGAGGACATTCTGGCCAAGAATTTCATTGATTTGATTGTCGAAGAACAACGCCCGGTCGCCCGGGAATGGCTTGAGCAGGTGGTTTCCGGAATGGAATTGCCAACGGCGGATTGGGATTTTACGAGTGCTTCCGGGCAGCGCCTGAAATTGGAGATCAACTCCCGGAGAATCGAGCAAGCCGGGCAGTTTATCGAAGTTGAGGGCATCGCCCGTGATGCCACCGAGAGAAAGCGTTTGGAACGGGATATTTTGGAAGTTGCCAACAAGGAGCAACAACGTTTGGGACACGACCTTCATGATGGTGTTTGCCAGCAATTGGCCGCCATCGCCTATCGCGCTCATGTTTTGGCCCGCCGTTTGATGGCGCAGGGAGGGAATGACGCGATCGAGGCGCAGGACATTGGCAAACTGATTAACGAATCACTCGTGCAAACTCGCGCTGTTGCGCGCGGCCTGTTTCCAGTGAGGTTGGAGGCGGAGGGCTTGGTATCGGCGCTCGAGGAATTTGCCGCCAGCACCAGCAGTCTTTTCCAGATTAAATGTATTTTTTCCTGCAGCGGAACCATTCCCGAATTGAACAACACTCTGGCGATGCATGTTTATTATATTGCGCAGGAAGCGGTGATAAACGCCGTCAAGCATGGCCGGAGCAATCAGGTGACGGTTAATCTTAAGCAAGTCGACAATGGCATTTTGTTGACCGTGCAGGATGCCGGCATTGGATTTCGACCGACCGATCGCGAACGGGTGGGAATGGGGATTGGCATCATGCGCTACCGGGCCAAGGTGATTGGCGCGACCTTGGAATTGAGAAGTGAGCCCGGACAAGGCACCTTAATCATTTGTAAATTTCGTCCAACTGTTGGATAATGTCATCAATAAAAATGAGTGAAGATTCTAACAAAGAAATCAGTCACCACCCAAAAGCTTCAAGCAAACCGGCATCCTTGGATGGCCATCAGGGAAAAAAACGAATTTTTGTCGTTGATGACCATGCGATGTTTCGCGATGGGTTGCGGCGGCTGGTGGACCTGGAACCGGATTTGGTGGTTTGCGGTGATGCCTCCAATGCCACTGAAGCCATACAACGTCTTCGCCGGTCCGATGCCGACCTGGTAATAGTGGATCTTTCGCTGGATGGCACCAGCGGAATTGATCTCATAAAGAATATAAAACGCGATTTTGAAGACCTGCCGGTTTTGGTCGTTTCGATGCACGCCGAATCCCTCTACGGAGACCGCGCCCTTCGTGCCGGGGCCATGGGTTATGTCATGAAAAGCGAACCCGCCACGACCGTGCTTGACGCGATCCGCAAGGTCTTGGGCGGAGATGTCCACGTCAGCGAAAAAATGGCCACTCTGGTGGTTTCAAAATTCGTGCAGGGCGATTCAGATCAACCTCCGTCTCCCTTGGAAACGTTGAGTGACCGTGAACTTGAGGTTTTTCGCATGTTAGGCCAAGGTAAGGGAACACGGGAAATTGCAGAGGAAATGAATGTAGCTCTGCCTACAGTCAGCACTTTTAAGAATCGGATCAAGGAAAAACTCAAAATGAAAAA
>Ga0116126_1001641_pt1 | contig 13962 bp, 5 predicted proteins | sample June2015DPH_16_5_FD_89730 | JGI IMG/M metagenome (GOLD analysis project Ga0116126, IMG submission 89730) | Peatland microbial communities from SPRUCE experiment site at the Marcell Experimental Forest, Minnesota, USA - June2015DPH_16_40 | ecosystem: Environmental > Terrestrial > Soil > Wetlands >...
AAGCAGAGATAGCGAAATTTCTGATCGAGTGTAGTCCCCACCTTATCTTTGCGGCGCAGCTTTTCCTGATGAATCTGCTCCAGGGAGCTGGTATTTGGAAAATTCGCAAAAAACTGCGCGACGGTCGTGCCCACCGAGTTCAGGATGAGATCCAACTCTTTCTGGTCGGCTATGGGAACGAGCCCCTTAATGAGATTCGGCGGAGGGTGATGGAGATAGTCGAGCGTCGGTTTCGATTTGGCGTAAGCCGCTTCCAGCTTCTCGTGGTCCTCAATCTGCATCCATAACTTGCGGACGTCGATGGGCATCGTTTTCACGTCGCGCCCATTTAAGTACTGAGACATCTCCTTGCCGGCTGCCTGGAATTTGCCTTCGCCCAACAATGACTGCACGCGCAGCAGCCGCGCCGCAGGCTTCGCGCCGGCGGCGATGGCTTTGCCCAGGTCTTCATCGGCGGCCGGCCAATTCTGAATCAGCAACTGCGAGCGGCCGAGTTCCTGCAAGGCGAGAGGGTCCTGAGGCGCGAACTTGAGCGCCTCAGAAAAGTAGCCTGCGGCGTGCTCAGGTCGATGCCGCCAACTTTCCATCGCTCCCAAAGCCACAAAAGGTTCGGGGCGCCCCAGCGCTGAGTCCGCCAGGATTTTGTTGAACACCTCGACGAGGTTGTAGTAAGCGCCATCCCAATCTCCGGAGTCGAGTTCGGCGAGCGCCAACATGGTGCGGCACGGCATGCAGGAAGCATCGCGACTTGTTACTTTAGTGAAGAATGCCAGTGCCCGGTCCGGCCTCTTCTCTTGCAGAAACTCCGTCACGCCCCGCGCATAGTCCTTTTCACTATCGGCCGAGAGCCCCTCAGCGGGCTTGAGGGTCGCCAGCCTCGGAGCCAACCCTGAAATCAAATCTGCTTGGGCGAGCAGCTTCGGGTCCTCCGTCGTGTCCCGAAGCGTGACGGGAATAACCCACGTCGTCCCGGATTCGCCAAAGTCGATGAGCGCATGGGCCCTAAGAAAACCTTTCTTCGTCACATTGAGTTCAATGGCGAAGTTTTTCACGCGCTCGCCGTTCACCCAGTATTCGGTTCGGAACTGTCCTTGGAGGTCGGTCTGCAAACTGCGGAATTCACCCTGAGCCCCCGTGGGCGCCACATCAACCCTCGCCCGCGCCACCGGGTCCCCCCGAAGCGTCGTCACCTTGCCTGAAACTAAGAACTGCCTCTGTAGAACCTGAAAACGGTCGAGGCTGGCGATGGTATTGTTCCCGGCTCCGCCGCCCAGCGGCCCACCAATCCCCGTTTGGGCGATCGCGGGCAACGGCAATAAAGCCGCCGCCGCAAACAGGGCGCAGATGCGCAATCGGGTGCTCATGATGACGACCCCATCAACTTCTTATCCTTAGATCCCGATCCCCACGCTGTCTCTCCTCAAGTCTGCGGCTCATCCCCCATCGGCGGATGCCCCCTGTAATTTCCGTAGGCGTGCAGCGCGGCGCGCTTGGGTTCCGGCACAAACTTGTCCCACTCGGTTACCGGCTTAATCTCCTCCACGGGCGACGCGGCAGGGAAGCGGACGGTCACAATCTGCAGCGGCCGCACAGGAAAGCGATAGGACGGGCCACCGCCTGACAAAGGCTTGGGATTTCTGCCCCGCAGGTCGGTCAAGGCCGCCCCCCGATGCGGCAAGTTCAAGGTCACCTCCGCAGTTCCAGCCGCTCCCAGGCACTCCGTCAAGCGCATTTCGATGTCCTTGCCCTCCCGTCGAAGCACCTCGACGATGACGTTGCTCGACGTGTGTACGAACGACTTTGCCGCCATCGCTTGCCGGCCGGTCACGAGCACCGGCGGGCAGTTGTATTCCCACGCCATCTGCGGTATTCGCGCCTGCTCCCACTTCTCCCCGTGAACTACCAAAGCGTATTCCAGACGGTGCTTCCCTTTGCCGCTCAGCCAGGCATTAGGATATTTGTAATAGGTATCCGTCGCATTCAGCAGGTAGATAATAGGCGTCCGTTCGTTGAGTTCCCGGCCGGTGAGTCCACGGTCGAGGATAGCCACCCCTCCGCCGCCCGCCAGGCTGTAGTCACTCCAGCGCACCGCCGGTGTGATACCCCTCGTCCAACCGACCAGGTTGGGATTCGGCTTGGACCAGGCGCCGTGGGAAAAGCCGCAAGGGATGCCGCGGCGGACTTCCTCAATATCCTCCGCCAACGGGAATTCCGCCACCACCACGGTGATATTTGGAATGTCCTGGACTTCAGTTTCAAAGTCGATGCGGGGCAGCTCGCGGTAGAATCGCATCACTCGCCGGCTGGCTGCGCCGCCATAAAACTCACTCGCGACTTCCACGGTCAACGCCAGAGGTCCGCTGCTGGCAGTTATGGTGGGCGCGAAATCGCTCGAAGAAGCGAGCCGAGTGCGTTCCGGCCGCCAACTCATAAAGTCGCCATAGTCTTCCTTCTGCGGCTTGGGCTTTTCGGCTACGATAACATTGGCAGGCCCGCCCAGCATCTCCCGCCCGGAGGGCTTGAGCTTCAAACTCACCAAGGCCCCGGTTTTCGAGTCAATTCGTGCCGTGTAATGGCGTGTTTCGATGCTATCGGGAAGGCCGATCTTTTTGGGGTTCTCCGGGGGCTTGGATGCGAGTGTTACACCCGCCACTCCCACGGAGAGTAGGCGGAGATTGCAGAGCGTCTTGCCGTCGGGAGTGGTTTGTGAGACCGCGCCCTGAAGGCTCTTCCCTTCCGGCAATTCCATCACCACGGGATCGTTGCGCTCCCAATTCAGCGGATTGAACAGCGCCGCCCCATCGCCTTCCGCGCAGAGCGAGTTCAACGCGGCCCCATGGACTTTCTTATTGCTCGTTTCCACATAGTCCATCCGGTCGCGAACATCCCACGAGTTGTCACTCTCATAGACAAAGCCGGCGGCGGAACCCCACAAAGTGTTGCGGTCCATGTTAAGCAGCATCAGAATCCAAGCCTCATACAGGGCCTGGCCGGGATAGGTGAACCCGGAGTTGAGGCTGGCAATGGTGGAAATCGTCTCCGCCGCCTGCAATCCTTGCTCGTTCATTCGATAGGAGGTTTTAACGCGAGGACATTCAATCCAGAAAGCGTCGAAGGTGTATCCCGTGCCGCCCTGCATGGTCGGAATCTTGATTTGGCCGGACTTGATTCCCGGCAGAGTGGCATCCAAATACTCACTGACAATGGCGATGTGAAGATTGGTTTGCGGGAAGGCCTGCTTCCACTGTTCGAGGAATTCACTCGGGTAGTCCTTGCGCAACGGGGCTCGGCTGTAATCGCCGCTCCCAGCTAGAACCAAAACGGGCGCGCCAGGCGGTGTTTTCTTCGCCCACTCTGCGAGTTCGTCCGCCAGCTTCCGGAGGTCGTCCGCGCTCAGCCGTTTTTTCGAGTCGAATAAAGAGCTGAAAGACGCGTATCCGTCGGGGCATAGCGATAGGATGCGCGAGCCATCCGGCGACTCGGTCCAATGGATGGTGCTTCCCGTTTTGTTCATCCGCTCGTACACCATGGCCTCGAGACCGAGACTGGAGGCGATCTGCGCCATCTGATCATGGAATCCGCAGGTGTCAATCATCCACATGAAGCGAGGATGAATTCCCATGACTTGCTCCTGCCAGCGCAGGCCCTCCACCCCTTCTTTCAGCAAGGCTTCACCACCCGCCAAGTTAACGGTCATCTCCAGGAAATTAGCGTCGACCAGCTCCACCCGCCCTTCCTTCGCCCGCTGCTTGATCTCCTCGATCCGCTGCGGTTCAAAATTCATAATGGCGATAATATTATTGACTTCAGAAAGAGCGAACTTGTAATTAGGATCGTCGCGCACCCGGTCCAGGTGGTCCAGATAGTCGTTGGCGCAATAGACGCGTTCCTTGGAAAAGTTCGTCAGCCAACCGCAACTGGCGGGATGGAAGTTGGGAACAATAAAAGCTTCTTTGGAAGCGTTTTCGGGAGCCGTCAGTTCGCGGCCTCCGCAGCTCAGCGCCATGCCGGCCGCCGCGCTGGCGGCCAGCCTTCCCAAAAACTCGCGCCGGTTGACAGAAACTGGTGAAAATGGGCTGTTCATAGGAATTCACCCTGCCAGACATCAGGGATTGCGGGCTTCGACCTTCGCCAAAACGCCCCGCATAAATGTGTCTTCCGGAAAGAGCGCCACGTAGCGTTTGAGGGCCTTGTCGGCCTGTTGAAATTGCTTCAGCGTCACGTAGCGCAAGATCAGCGCCTTTTGGATGTCGGATGAAAATGGCCAGGTGTCCACACCTTGCTCGAGAACCCTGGCGGAATCCTCAATTCGTCCCAGGTTGGCTAAGGCTTCGCCAAAGTCAATGTAGGTAGCTTCAAAGTTGGCTCCCTTTTGAAGCGCGCGCGTCAAATACTCGACCGCCTTGGCGTTGTCCCCTTCCGTTATGGCTCTCCTTCCCAAGGCGGCAAGGAGGGTAGGGTCGTCGGGCATGGACGTCCGAAGTTGATCGAGAAGTTCATAGTAATAACGGGTCAGGCGAGGATCCTTGGCAGAGACCTCAGCGTAGGCGCGCAGCTTGGTCAGCGGCGGTATGGCTTGATTCGCATCCTCCCCTTCACGGTTGATGCAAACCAGCCCCGGCAAGTCGGCCGTGGGCTGGTTAAAAGCGTAGTCCGGGTACGGCTGGCCGACTTGGCGTACGATCCGATGGCTCGTGTCGTCCGAGTGGGGAATGCCGGCCACCGGTTTCTTGGGCATATGGCAGCCGACGCAATTATTGGGAGGATTCTGCCGCAGGCGCTCCGCCAGCGCCACTTTGCAACTCTCGTTATTATGACATGTGAAACATCTTTCACGGTAATACTCTACTTTGTTCGCTTGCGTCGGCGGATGGTGAATCACGTGACAGGTGATGCATTTCAGCTCGCCGTTGCTGTCGTGAAAACACCGGCTCATTTGCAGGTTCAGGTTCTTCCACCACAGGGGCGCAACGATACTCCCTCGCACGGGCGGCAAGGTTTCCAGCCGGTTGAGTTCCGCTCGCTGATCGATCGTTAGAGGCACCTTGAAAAGCGCCAGCGTCTGGTAAAGCGGGGTCCCGGGGCGAAAATCCAAAAGCGTCTTGCCCGGCTGCAAAACGTACGTTTGGCCTCCCTGGTGGCAGAGCATGCAAACGTCATTGGCGAGTTTTGCCGAGAGCCTTGCCGGGTTCACGATGGTGGGATCCGCCTTCCCGTACTTCCGATTCGGGTGCTTGGTCAATGCGGCGACGTGCAATTGGCCGGGCCCATGACAACATTCGCAGCCGATACTGTATTCCACGAACCTGAAGGGCGGATCGCGGTACATGCCGTCACGGTTCGCCACCGGTTGCGGTTGCCCGTTATGGCAAGCCAGGCAGCCCGTCGGCACAGGCCGATTGAACGCTATATCCTTGGTGTCGAAACCTGGGGAAAGGTCCCACTGTTGAGTCTTGGTGTAGTAACTGAGCGGCGCTTCAAAAAGGAATTGACCCATGCGGACCACATAAGTGTAACCCGTATTGGGACCTCCCACCGAATACTCGAGCTTCTCGGTCGACGTGAAGACCTTGTTGCCGTTCTCATCCAGTTGGTATTCCGTCTGATAGAGGTCGGAGCCCTCGCGGACCACCTGAAAATACCGGTCAAGTTTCTTGTTATAAACAGTAATCCGGCTCGGCACTCGGCTGAGTTCGGAAGGCGCGTTGGCGGGCGCCATGGAGTTACCCATGGGCGTGGGGCGGTAGGTGTGCTCGAGATCGGCGTGGCAATTCGAGGCGGCGCATGACTTCGATCCGGTATACGCCACTGCCGGCGCTGTGTTCTGGAACACAACAGGCTTGTGGTCCTTGCTCCAAGCAGGCCAGGAGACTAATAGGAGGCAGACCATTGAACCCAGTTGGTACAGTCTCATCATGGGTTTCAGCCCCAGGGTTCCTGGATCAAACTCTTGTTGGCCTCGCTTTTGAGGCCTCTTGTCCTCGGGTTCACCGTATCCCAGATCCTCGGCCGGGTACCCCGAGTTCGAAATGAACGAGCCCTAAATCAGCCGCCTACGGGGGCAGTCGACTCACCGATACGCATCTCCGCTTTCAGCACGATGCGATCACTCTTGTCACCGTCAAGACGCTGACCAGAATCCAACATGACCTGCACCAACAGTTCAGCCGCGGATTCGCCTATCTTGTAGGACGGTTGGACCATGGTTGTCAACCTTGGGCTAAAAAGCTGGGACCAATCGAAGTCGTCAAAGCCCACCACACTTACGTCCTTGGGACACTTCAGGCCCAGTTGCTTGATAGCATGCATTAAGCCGAGGGTCAATCGGTTATTGCAGGCAAAGACGGCGGTGGGTCGATTGGGTAGTTGGAGAATTTCAAGCGCCGCGCGGCAGCCGGCTTCGGTAAAAAAGCCCGTAGGTCGTACATACTCCGGAGGCAGCCGAAGATGCGCTTCCTCAAGCGCCTTGCGGAAGCCCGCCAGACGTTCAATGCCCGTCAGGAGCGTCTGAGGGCCGGCGACCACGGCGATCCGCTCATGGCCCAACTCAATCAAGTGGCGGGCAGCCTGGAAACTTGCAAGCTCGTTATCAACCACGACGACTCCGCCTCGGAATCCTCCCGGCTCGCGATCAAAGCAAACAATCGGGGGGCGCCTCCCAGCAAGCCCGCTCTCCTCCAGGCGTGATTCCGCGGAAGCCAGCAAAATTCCATCGACGCGCCTGCGGACGAGCATGGCGAGCAATTGTCGCTCCTGTATCGCGTCCTCATGCGAGTCGCACAGCAGAACGGACAAGCCGTGCCGGCGAGCCCTGGTTTCAACGCCGCTAAATACATCATTGAAAAAGAAGTTCGAGACGTCGGGGACAACCATGCCGATGGTGAACGTGCGGTTCACTCTGAGGCTGCGGGCGACTTCGTTGGGATGGTAGTCCAGAGTCGCCATGGCGTCCTCGACGCGCTGGGTCAGCTCTGGACTTACCCCGCCTCTTCCATTAACAATCGTCGATACGGTAGTCACTGACACGCGGGCGAGTCTCGCCACGTCGCGCATGGTGTAAGAAGTGGGCTTTGCCATGGGTAAAAGACCTAGCCGTATGGGGTGGGTGACGGAAGTGCTCTCCGTTCGGAGCCGTCTCCCTCACCTGTCAAGGATTATAGAATAGAGCGACGAAAACTGGTTCTGGCGGCGCTCTGTGAGTGCCGATAGAGAGGCTGCCGCAGACTGCCGCCACAGCAGTGATTGTCACCGTATTCTGTAAGCCTCAATAGAGCAGATCACCTGACGCAATCGGCGCACGCTCGGAATGTGCCGCCAGCAGTATATTAATTTCCTCTTTGAACTGCAAATGTTTCCTTACAGAACTTCCAATGAGAGATATAAGTCTTGTATCGCCAATGGCTTAAAGAAATCAGCTCAGATTTCTCCGTAACGTTACACTTTTTTCTTGACAGACTAATAAGTTTATATTATAAGGGTGATGCTGCAGACATTAGGGTTATCTCCAAAAGAGAATTGAAAGTTTGCGTCGGTCTTGATCAGGTCAAACAGGAGGCGACATGGAAGGGTCGACTGCACCGTTCCGAAAGAAGGGACTGGCTTCACTGAGACTCTCACTGGCCGTTGCGTTTCTCGCGCTGCTGGCTTTTCCCGGCGCGAGTTGGGCGCAACGCTCCGCAGCCGCGATCAATGGCACCGTTAGGGACTCTACCGGAGCTGTTGTTCCGCAGGCCAGCATAACCTTAACCAACACCCAAACCAACGTCACGCAAACGGCGACGACCAACGACACGGGTGAGTACGTCATTCTCGAAATCCTGCCGGGAACTTACGTTTTGAAAGCTTCCAAGGAGGGGTTTCAGACGGTCACCCAGCCTGGTCTAACTCTCGAGGTCAACCAGACCACAACGTTTGACTTTAATTTGCAGGTTGGCTCGACCACGCAAACTGTCACCGTCGAGGCCGCCGCAGGAGCTATTGAAACATCCACGGCTGAGTTGGGTTCGGTGGTGACGCAGAAAATGGTGAACGATCTGCCCTTGAACGGGAGAAACTTCACCGAACTGCTCGAGTTGACGCCGGGTGTCAGCCCCATCAGCGTTGCCCAGAATAGCGGCGGATGGGGTGGACAGCCGCTTGGCTCCTTCACCTACCCTTCCGTCAACGGGCAAACCAACCGTAGCAACCTTTTCTTGATGGATGGCGTGAACAACCAGGGTTCTTTCGAGAGCACTTACAACATTGCGCCGCAGATCGACGATATTGAAGAGTTCAAGGTACAGTCCCACAACGACGAAGCGCAATTTGGCGGCGCTTTGGGTGGGATCATCAACGTGGTCACCAAGGGCGGCACCAACGGCGTCCACGGAGGCGCTTTCGACTTCCTGCGTAACCGTGTTCTGGACGCGCGGGACTTCTTCCTTGCCCCCGCCGAACCCAAGGTGGCGTACGAACAGAACCAATTCGGGGGGACCATTTCCGGTCCCGTGGACATTCCGCACATCTACAACGGCAAGAACAGGACTTTCTATTACCTGTCGTTCGAAGGGTTCCGCTACCACAAGGCCGGCTCGTCTTTAACGCGGGTGCCAACACCGTCCGAGTTGAGTGGCGACTTGAGCGACTTCACGGATGCCAACGGAAACTTGATTCAGATTTACAACCCCTTCAGCACCACTCCAGACCCCGCCCATCCCGGCTATTACACGTTGACTCCTTTCCCCAATAACCAGATTCCCCAGAGCCTGATCAGCAAGAGCGCGCTGGCTTACGCCTCATCCTGGCCGGCGCCGGTCAATACCGGGGTCGCAGGATACAACGCGCTCGACACTTCCCCGTCCATTACCCGCCAAGACGAGGGGAACCTGAGGATTGACGAGACGATAACGAGCCATGACACTATGTTCGTCCGTTATACCGCGCTCAGCCAGCCCGTCATCTCCTCCAACGGATTCGAAGGGTTCAAGTCTGCAATATTTTTCCACACCGACAATGCCGCGGTGACGTGGACTCACACCTTTGCAGGCAGCGCCGTTTTGGATGTCACCTTTGGGCGCAACAATGCTGAGTATAACAACCCTACCTTCTATACCCACCAGCCCTCGGGCTTCATTGGAAACGTGGGGTGGTCGGACACCTTTGCCGGGAGCTTTATTGGCGGGGCGAGCCAGGTTCCAGGCTACAATATTCAATACTTTGCCGGCGGCGGAACGAGCATCAGCAACACGCACATGTCCGACGTTTGGGAGTACAAAGGTGATTTCTCGAAACTCCACGGACGTCACACGTTTAAGATGGGAGCGGACTTTGCCGCCAATACTGCCTCGGCTCTTTACGAAAGCGCGAGTGTCGCTTACGCCACTACGGAGACCTCGTGCACATTCTGTTACGCGCCCGTCTCGGGACCGGGCATATCCCCGGGAAACGGCGGTGTAGCCTTCGCAGGGTTCCTGCTCGATGCGCCTGACAACGCCGGCCGGCGCAACGTGCATGAAACCGAACACGGCGGATGGATCGATGGGTTCTACTTCCAGGACCAATGGAAGGCCACCGATAAGCTGAGCGTGAATCTGGGACTGCGCTATGACACTACCATCATGCCCGTCTATGGAGACGACAAAGAGAATACAGACACGACGGGCGACATTGACTTCAACAACGGCACCTACGTACTTCAGAAGAGTTCACCCGCGTGCAATCCTCCCACGGTTATCGCACCTTGCATTCCTGGCGGCACTCTACCCCAGTACGTGACCATTTCGCCTCACAAAAACCACGCCACGTTCAACAACATGACGGACAACTGGCAGCCGCGCGCAGGCTTCGCCTACCGCTTGCAACCGACCTTGGTGATGCACGGCTCGTACGGACGGTTCTTCGAGAACTGGGCCGCGATAACGCAGAGCGCCCAGAACACCGAAGGGACTTGGCCGCAGCTCGGGCAACTCCTGGTCAATAATCTGAACAAACACATCGTGCCCAACGTCACTTCTGAGAACCCGTTTGCCAACGCTTCGACGGCGGGCGTCCCAGCTCCAACCCCCTTCCTCAGCAGCGGATTTGTCGAGTGGTACATGAACCCGTTGCAGAAGAACCCCTATTCGGACCAGTGGACCTTCGGGTTCGAGAAACAACTGGGCACGAGCACCACGATGACCGCAAATTATGTGGGCGCCCACAGCAGCCGCCTGGACGTAGGTGGTTACTACAACGTAGCCACCACACCGGGGCCGGGTGATGCGGCCGTGGTCGCGTCCCGCCAGCCATACCCCTTCATCCCGCCAACCTACTACGACCGGGATACCGGGCACAGCAGCTACAACGCCTTCCAGTACTCGCTCAACCACCATTCGGCGAAAGGCTTTTCTTACCTCGTCTCCTACACCTACTCGAAGAACATGAGCGTAGGGTGCGACGGGTGGTACGGTGTGGATGGATGCTCCACCGAAAACCCCTATAATCTCAACAACGATAGGAGTGTTACGGGCTTTGATCTCACCCACATCCTCTCCACAAGTTGGGTGTATCACTTGCCCGTCGGCCAGGGTATGCGCTTCACCACCCACAGCCGGCCACTCGATTACGTCTTGGGGAACTGGCAGTTCAACGGAATCTTCTTCACCGCCAGCGGCCAACCGTTCTTTGTCGGAATTCCCGGAGATACTGCGAATACCGGGAACGTGGGTGAACGCGCCGACCGGCTGACGGGAGTTTCACCTTTTGCGAATAAAGGCGCTCCCTCTTCGGCCGGATATATTGATTGGCTCAACCCGGCCGCATTCGCCGTTCCCACCGCATACACGTTTGGGACGGAAGGGCGAAACGACCTGCGCAGGGATTGGTCGAGGAACTTTGACCTCTCCTTCTTCCGGTCGTTCCCCTTCACGGAATCCAAGAGGTTGGAGTTCCGGGCCGAGTTCTTTAACGCCTTTAACACGCCTCTGTTTAACCAACCGGACAGCACGGTTGGGGATCAATACTTTGGCCAGGTCAACTCCACAGCCAACAGTCCCAGAATCATTCAGCTTGCCTTGAAGTTCTATTTCTAAGCCTCTAGACTGAGGAGTCTGGAGGGCAGTACGAAGGCGAGCGACTGGATCATGCAAGTCCGACGGGAGGCGCGGAATGCCCTTGAGTTGGGTGGCCGCGCCTCCCGTTTTTTTTCTGCTCTCGCCATTTGGGCGTTGTATCTAGGGGTAGCGCTTGTGGTCGTCCCAACTCAAGGCCGGCCACAAGCGCCGCCCCTACCGGATTCCTGCCTGATGGAACCCGGCCCGTCGACCCCAATACGAAACCTTCTCAAATCGCTGGAAAGTCATCCCGCCGCCGAAGCCTTTAACACAGTGGGCGCCCTGTGGGCCCAGGACAAAAGGTTTGACTGCGCCATCGCCGCCTTTGACGCTGCCTTGCGCCTCGATCTCACCGTCTGGGATGCACGCTACAACAAGGGCTTGGCATTGATATCAAGCCAAAAGTTCGATGTGGCCGCCAAAGAGTTACAAGTTGCGGTGAAAGATAGGCCGGGCGCCTTCGCCGCGCACAATGCCTTGGGAATCGCCTACCGTTCACTCGGCAAGCTCACCGAGGCCACGGAGGAGTTCAAGAAGGCCTTGGCTTTGAACCCCGGCTTTGTGGATGCCTCGCTGAATCTGGCGGACATTGCGCTCGAGCAGAAGCGCGAAGTGGCGGCCATCTACTACCTTCAGCATGCGCTGGCCAAGTCCCCTCCCCAGCCCTTCGCCGAGCGACTCGAAATGGAGCTTGGGGCTGCTTACTTCCAGAACCGCGAATACGAGAAGGCCGCAGGTGTCTTCAAGAAGTTGCTCGCCACCCGTCCGGACTCGGTCCAGCTACATTTCAATCTTGCCAACTCGTATGTACATTATGATGAATGGGCCAAGGCGCCCGCGGAATACAAGGAAGTTCTGCGGCTCGAGCCCAATAACGACTCTGCCCGCTTGTCGCTAGCGAAAGCGTACCTCAGCCGGAACCAAGCCGACGCAAGCCTGCCCTATCTGAGTGACTATATTCGCAACCAGCCGCAGGACCCCGAAGGCTACAAGATCGCGGGGGAGGCCTATCGCAAGTTGGGACGGTTTGCCGAGGCCGTGCCGGTTCTGCGGCGAGCGGTGGCCATGAATGGCAAGAGTTACGAAGCGCATTATAATCTGGGCCTTTCCCTGGCGCGCCTGGGCGAGGCGGAAGAGGGCATTCAGCAGCTTCGGGAAGCGGCGCAACTCAAACCCGAGGCCCCCGAAGCGGCTTACGAGCTCGGCCTGCTGCTATCCAAGACCGGGAACGCCAAATCGGGGCAGAGTGAGTTTCAGAAGTTTCAAGCAGTGAAGGAGGAAAACCGGCGCGCCTCTCGCGCCGACACGGTGGAGGAACAAGGGAACAAGGCGATGCGTGAGGGACGGATGCAGGATGCGGTGCAAGCTTACACCGAGGCGCTGCGGATGAATCTTAATGACGCACCGTACCATTACAACCTGTCGCTGGCCTACTCCAAGCTGGGCAATCGCGGTGCGGAAGAGGTGGAGTTGACCAAGGCGGTTCAATTGGATCCCAAGTTGACCAAGGCGCACAATCAGCTCGGACTGCTCTACACCGAGGACGGAAAAGCGGCCGAAGCCGAGAAGGAACTCCAAGCAGCCATTTCGCTCGATCCGCGCTTTGCGGAGGCGGAAAGTAATCTGGGAGTTCTTTACGCCCGCCAAGGCAAAACCGATGAAGCAGAACCGCTGTTTCGCAAGGCCCAGGAGGACGACCCGCAGTACTCACAGGCGTTCCTTAATTTGGGCCTTATCCTGGCCGGTCGGGGAAGGCTGAAGGAGGCCGAGCAGGAGTTTCAGAGCGCCCTCAAAATCTCGCCCGACAATAGCGGCGCTTACAAGGCCCTGGGCATGACCGAGGCCAAGCTCGGGCATGGCAAAGAAGCGGTCGATATCTTCCGCAAGTTGGTGAGCCTCCAGCCCGGCTCTGCCGAGGCGCATCTGAATCTAGGCATCGCTCTTGCCGACCGTTACGATTTGCGCGGCGCCCTGGAGCAATTCTCCGAGGCTGTACGTCTTGATCCAGGGTCTGCAGCCGCGCATTACAACAAGGGGCGGGCGCTCTACGATTCGAACCGACACTCCGAGGCCGGCACCGAACTCGAGACCGCTTGCAAACTGAAGCCTGACTATCCTGCTGCCCTATACCAGTGGGCTCAGGTCGAACGGGAACTCGGCAACCTGCCCAAATCCACGGAACTGCTCGAGCGCGTGGTGAAGCTCACACCGGACTATGCCGATGCTCAGGCCATGCTGGGGCAGAACCTGGTACGCCTCGGCAAGACGGACGATGCCATCGAGCACTTGCAGCTCGCGGTCCGAGCGGACCCCAATAACTCTCAGGCTCTCTACAACCTGGCCCACTTGCTGGAAAAATCTGGAAGGCCGGAAGCGCAAGAGTACCTCGCTCGCTTCAACCAGCTCGAAAAGCAGCGGCAGCTCAGCGACCGAGTTCAGCGCCTGGGCAATTTCGGTTTGGAAGCCTACAACGCTCGCAACTGGACGCAAGCGATCGATAACCTGAAGGAAGCTCTGCAAATCTGTGGCGGCTGCCGCTTCAGCGCCGACCTCCATCGCAACCTAGGACTGGTCTATTGCCACAAGGGAGACATCGAAGAGGGGAAGCGCGAGCTCGAAACCGCGCTGAAGCTCAATCCCGACGATGATGACGCCCGAAAGGCGCTGGAAGCGGTTGGTTCGGTTAAGGCCGGGCCGTAACGTCTTGTCGTGCTGAGAAGTGGAGCCGGGACCCGCAAGGGCTCGTTGTACAGTTTCCCAGACAGCGCCGGGGTGAGCACGCCTTTGCGCTGCGCATTGAAGGTGGCGTGTAAACGTCGAAGTTCGACGCAGCACGGACCACCACTATTTGGAAAAAGGAGGCTTAAGCATGTCAGCAAACAAGATTTCCAGG
>Ga0116126_1001642_pt1 | contig 13962 bp, 10 predicted proteins | sample June2015DPH_16_5_FD_89730 | JGI IMG/M metagenome (GOLD analysis project Ga0116126, IMG submission 89730) | Peatland microbial communities from SPRUCE experiment site at the Marcell Experimental Forest, Minnesota, USA - June2015DPH_16_40 | ecosystem: Environmental > Terrestrial > Soil > Wetlands...
AAACGACCACCATCAGTGAAAACAACATCAACGTGCGCCCGGCCAGCGATTTGCCAAACCGGAACAGCACCCAGCAAAGCGCCAAAAAAGGAAGATACATCTGCACCACCGCCCAGCCGCGCAACGCCCAAAGCACCAGGAATCCGGTGATGGGAATGGCGGCCAGCAACAGTTGCTGGTTGCGCCGGGTCATCTCGCTCAACCCGACGGCGCCCATGAAACGACCGATGAGCATGCCCCCCCCAGTAAAGCGACACATATTTGCTGGCGTCCAGCGGGGTCAGTCCCGCGATGCCGGGCTGGCCGAGAAAATTGATGATCGCGCTGCCGACGGAGACTTCGCCGCCGACATACATGAAAATGGCGATGATTCCCAGCCGGACGTGGGGAAACTTCAACGCTCCGACCTCGCGTTCGATCTTTCCCCCGCCGATGTGCGGCAGGTGAATGAAGAAAAAAATTGCGGCCAGGATTACGAAGACCCCGCTGAATGCCAGATAAGGCACCTTGACCGAATCCGCCCCGTGCGCTCCGGTCCGGGCAAAGTATTGGAAGATCAAATATCCCCCGATCAACGGCCCGATGGTGGTGCCGACCGAATTAAATCCCTGCGCCAGATTCAACCGGCTGGACGCGGTCCGCTCCGGTCCCAGGATGGTCACATAAGGGTTGGCGGCAATTTGCAGCATGGCAAACCCGAGACCCACCACAAACAGCGCGACCAGAAACAAGGGATAGGAAATGATGGTGGCCGCCGGCCAGAACAGGACACTGCCCAGCGCGGAAATCAGGAGACCGAGGACAACGCCATTCTTGTAGCCAATGCGCGCAATGGGGTCGCCCGTCGCCACCGAAATCACGAAATACAACAACGACCCGACAAAGTAGGCCCCGAAGAAGGCCAACTGCACCAGCATCGCCTGGAAATAATCCAGCGTGAACGCCTCCTTGAACCGCGGAATCAGGATGTCATTGAACACCGTCATGAACCCCCACAGGAAAAAGAGGACCGTCATGATCGCGAACGGCCCGCGATAAGATTGACTGTTGCCAGATTGTGAAGATGAAGAAACGGTCATCGGTTCATCCCAAACTCGAAAGTTGAATTATTGCGTTGGCGGAGTGCGCCCGTCCCGCCACCACCGGCAACTTCGGAATTCGAGTTCATATCAATTGACCAGACCGCGCTTCATTTCATGCTGGCATGGAGGAATGAGCAGCCTCCACAGCCATTACCGGGGCGTCAACAGCGGCCCGAGCACTTTGGCAAAGATGTCGGCCTGGCGCATGAAGCCGAGGTCGCTCGGATGCGAACCGTCCACGCTGCCCTCGCCATCGTCGCCAAACAGATGTTCGCCCGGAATGTAGTAAAGGTTTTTGACGCCGGATTTTTTCAACCGCTCGCAAGCGGCTTTCAACTCGGCGCGGTCTTTGAGGTGGTAATATTCCATGCGTCCGGCAATCAGGAAGGAATCCTGCATGGTGCGATCTTCCACCAGCACGATGGGCGTGTCCGGGTGCGCCGCGCGGAGTTTGCGGACACAAGGCTCGACGCGCTCCTTGATTTCGTCGGCGACCAGGTTGGGCAGACAATCGAGGACATAGACGGACGGATCGAGTTCGGCGAGCAGGTCGGCCATCTCGGGTTCCATTTTGCCCTGGCCGGAAAAGCCGAGATTGATGGTCGGCCAGTTGAAACGGCGACCGAGAATTGCGCTGTGGACCATGCCGGGGCGTGACGCGGAAAGCCCCTGCAAAATCGAAGTGCCATAAAAAACAACTGGCTTGCGGACGCCCGGCCCCCACGGCCCGGCTTTTTCCATGGTCGCGCCCGGTGGAATTCCGAGTTCGACAAATTTCGTTCCGTTGTAGAGCGGCAGGTAAAGCAGATACTCGCGTTTGCCGGGCACAAGATTTTCCGCGAGGGTCACGTCGTTGGTCTGCGCCGTGGGCTGACCCACAGCGAGCCAATGCCAGCCTTTGTCGGTCTTCACGTACAAATCGAGTCCGCTTTTGCCGATGGCTGTCATGTTGGGCAGGTAAAGCCAGGACTCGGTCAATGCCCAGCGTGCGCGGATGGTCGTCGCGTCGGTGACGAAGCGGACGCACATGCCGGCGGAGTTGCAGCTCAACTCCCAGACGGGTTTGCGCACCAGGGTTTCGGCCCGGGCGGGCAGGCGATCATAAAAATCCCGGGTGTCGTTCCAGCCGCGGCCTTCGACCCCGAACTGCCGGATGTCATACCAGGGCGGGGTGTCGTTGGGACCGGCCGGGCCGGGTGCGGGCTGCGCGGCAGCAAACCACACGGGGAACATGGTGAAGGCGGCGGCAAGCATTGGGAGCAAAAACTTGAGTTGCATGGCAATTATTGGTTGGTTGTGCGGAGCAATCTATGGAAATTGGCGGAAACCGCTTGTCCCCTATTTAAGCGACTTTGCCTTTTGGGGGGGCATGGGTTAATCTTTTTCATATAGTTCAAACCACTTTGATATGAAAACGGGTTCCGTGCGGATTGTGTGGCACCAGTTGATGCACCAGGAAGCATTGTATCTGGCGCTCATTTGGGGAGTTGCAATGTTTGCCACCGGCTGCGGGAAGAAAGAAAGCGCCGCGCCTTCGGCCACCACGGTTGCGCCGGAGCAAACCGCCACCCAGGAGACAGCGGCGGCAACCGCACCCAGCCACCCGGTGTATACACCACCCATGCCGACGGCAGCGGCGGCGAATGCCGACAACGGACTGACCGTCTTGCAGCAATTGAACCGCTCCGTGATCCAATATAGAATCCAAAATCACCGTAACCCCACCAGTGTTGAGGAAGTGGCCGCCTTCGCCGGTGTCCAGGTCCCGCCCCCGCCGCCAGGAAAGAAATATGTCTTTAACGGCAAGGGATTCGTTGTTCTGGTGGACGATTCAACAAAATAAGGTATGGTTACAATGATGGTTTCCATCTCCAATTCCAAAAAATGGTTTGCCGGACGCAAGACCGCGCAACCGGCTCCCCAACGTGGATTCACCTTGATCGAACTCCTGGTGGTCATTGCCATCATTGCCATTCTCGCGGCAATTCTGCTTCCGGCGCTGGCCAGGGCCAAGTCCCGGGCGTTACGGATGCAGTGCATGAACCAAATGAGGCAACTTGACTTGGGCATTAATTTGTTCGTTGGCGACAACTCGGAAACGTTCCCGGCAGCAGGTTATCAAGCCTCAGCGGGCGTGCTTACTTGGGACAGTTGGGTTTACCCCTACGTCGGCGGCAGCAGTGGTTTGTCTCTGATACAGGCGGAAACGGGCTACTATGCGGTAGATCCGTCAGATGCTCAGGCGTTGAACTGCGGCATCGGCCTCAAGATTATGGCCTGTCCTGCCGACAATTTTCAAAAAGTCTCTTGGATGAATGCGAGTGGCAATCCTCAGTTTTCTACCAGAACCTATGCCATGAACAGCGCGGGTTTCACTTATGGGACGGATATACAAGTTAACCCCGATCTCCCCAAAAAAGGGAGCTATCAATTGCCGGACTTGTATCAGCCGAACCGCCACGGTGTCGGAATTTACTGGGACGCGAGTAGTGAAACGACCCCCGATTGGGGGGCAAGGGGTTATCCAGTTTCGGTGGTTCGCGATCCATCCGGAACCATTCTGTTGTGCGAACAGGCCAGCAGCCAGGGCTGTATGGGGAACATCTGGCCTTGTACTTGTTGCGGCCCGCAAACCACGGATGGGTCGGACGGTGGCTGGGGCAACATGTACCAAATTGACACGGCGACGGCCAACTTCACCTCGACGCAATTTGGTTCCGGCGGCTACAATCAAGGCAACCAATTGTACGCGGCTCAGAATTACCGGTTTGACTACGCTTTTCATGATGGCCACGTGGAAACGCTAAAAATCCAAAGCACCGTCGGCTCCGCGCCGGGCAAACCGTATATGCAACTCCTAAGCCCGCTTGGAATGTGGACGGTCATCCCGGGCGATTAATCCCGCGATTCTGCCGGATTGGGTCATGCGCTTGTCCCCTCTTTTGGTGACATGCAAGTCTTTGCGGATGTTGGTAGGATTTGACATTAAATCAGACAACAGCCTTTTGAACAGCAGACCACATATGAATGATTGGTTGGTTGACTTGTCGACCAAGGTGAGAAGTTCTACGAGCAACCAAACGAGCAACCAAACGAGCAACCAATAAATAAATTGAAAAAAACTATGAAAACAAACTTGATAAAACGAATGGCCTGCCTCGCTGTAGTCAGCGCAGTGTTGGTGTGGGCAGGAGGAGTCAATCGTGCCATTGCAGTGGATTACCCTGTGTTTACGTTTGACTCCGGTAGTGCAGATACTCCCCCGGCGGGATGGCTCATGAACCCTTGGGGCAGCCCTAATAATCAAGGCGAGTACAGCGTGTGGGCTAGTACTCCTGACGCTACCGGCAATGGCGGCGGATCCCTGCAAATCGTCGACGATTGGGGTGCGGGCAGTTCATTTTTCATTGATGGATGGTTTTCAGGCAATACTTATGACTCGGGGGCCACGACCAACCTGCTTCTGTTCACGAACATCACTTTCCAGGTCCAGTGGGATAACGTTGATTCCACCATTTCCATTGACCAGTTTAATGACAACGAAGGTGCCGGAGGTGACCAGGGGGTTCAGCTTTGGGCCATTCCGACAGACAATGGAAATGCGAACGATTGGATAACTCTGGGCAGTTTTAACATACCTGACAGCGCCAGCACCGGCTGGCAGACAATCAATGTGCCGGTCAACAAAGCCATTCCGGGGATCAGTACGATTCGAGGCTTGGGATTCAAGAAATATACCGGCTCGGGCCTTACCGGCTGGGCCTACTTCTATGTGGACAACATCACTCTCCAGGGTACAGGAACCCTGCCAGCCGGGCCAACTTTGAGTCTGGTAACTTCGAGCCCCCAAGGGTTGAACATATACGATGATCTCAATGCCTATGACCGCCAAAGTATCGCCACCGTCGTGACCAACGCGGGGCCGGACTATGATTATTCCTTTGCCGACAGTACAACCCCGACGACTTATTCCTTCACCGTCGCGCAATTCCCGGCTACCAACTATGCCAACTATTGGATCTACATTTTCATTATGCCGGGTGATAATATTCCAATAACGGAGACCTCGCCGGATTATAATGAAGCCAATGTGATAGCTTTTTCGATTGAAAGCTTGGCTGACAGCACCAACGTGCTCGGCACGCTGAACTACAAGGTCGATGAGCCGTCGGGCAATACCTATATGTATCAAAACCCGGCAGTGGCTGGCGAAGGCGGGCGGGTGGGCACTGTGACCAATGCCAACGGCGCGATCGGCACGTGGCGCATGACGATCGACAATGAAGGCAACATTACGCTTCAGAGTCCCGATGGCCACCACTCCACCATGGCGCTGGCAGCTGGTGACGTGTCGGACTTTACCGGCCCCGTGACGGTCTACTGGGGTACGCAGCCTAATACAGCAGGGTGGGGACAGGACGTTGTGTTAAACAACGTTTCCATCACCGGCGACTCGATCAACACGTTGAATGTGAACCTGACCCAGCCACTTAACCCCGCCCAGATGGTGGCCGCCGCCAGTAGTCCTAGCTTGTTGTTCACCACGCCGACCAATGCCGCGTATTGGCTCCAATGGACCCTGCCGGATGTCGGCTACGCGCTGCAAGGCGCTTCGAGCCTGACGGGTCCTTGGACGTCGATTGTAGGAGCACCGGTTATAACGGGCGTTTTCACAAACACGTTCGATTCTAGCGCTTCGTTTGATAATGGTCGCAATTATAACCCGCCGCCCATGGGGGTGGCCTATGATTATGGCAATGCCACCGCTAACTCGGTTGCTTGGGCATCGGGCCCGACCTACGATGCGGGCGGCAGCCCTACTTCCGGCTCTCTAGAACTCAATTGGACATGGAATTATACCGCCAATGGAGCTGGCAGTGCGGATTTCACGATGGATCTTTTCCCTTCCGCAATAGATTGTTCAGGCGGAACATTGTCATTTGATATTATGGTAGACCCCTCCTCGACAGCAGGTGGTTATAGCGATTACGGTTATTTTCAAGTATTCACCCGCGATGAAAGCTACAATACAACCGGCACCAGTTTGGGCGAGGGACTGATAACCGCCGCAGGCGGCACTACAGGTGGGTGGGGACATGTTAGTATCGTTCTTGGCGCTGATACTTTAGTTCGCGGGTTGACATTCCAAGACTACAACGACTCGGGTCGGGCCATCAACGGGTCTGAGACCATTTATATTGATAATCTTAAATTAACTCAATCGACGGCAACGGGTCCGACAACGTACACCGTCAACGGCAAGCACTCGGTGTTCATCACCACCCCCATGCTGCCGTCCAGCGGCACGGGCTTCTTCCAGTTGGTGAACCCGATGGAATAATTGTGAAGTTTGATGGGTTTCACGGTGCCGGCCTCGTTTGAGGCCGGCACTTTTTTAACAGGGGTTTGGTGCTTCCAAACATCTTTGCAAAGTTTGGGTGGCGGGTCAGTTTGCTGGTAGGGACGACCGACCGGTCGTCCGAGGCCGCGCAGCCGCGCGGCCCTGCCATTCAAATTGTGAATCAGAAATTCAAAGCAGCCCGCTGCCGGAGGCTTGGTTAATTTGCAGGCTTGTAGTACGTTATGATATGAACCGGATTTTTTTACCTTTGGATTCCGGCACGTGATATGCTGAAAGCGGACTCGTCGTGGGTGCAACCGCAAATCAACTTTTTGCAGAAGGTCTGCCATGGGTTTTATGAAGGAATGATCGTTAAAAGTTCCCCAACCTTTACAGTCTTGTATGCGTAATTGTCTTGTTACCGTTCTCGTGTTTTTCACAGCAATTCTCACCACTGTTTCAATGGGTTTTGCGCAGGCCAATCTGCCCATTTATACCGACAACCTGGTCAACGGATTTCAGGACTGGAGTTGGGGCACGCGCAACCTGGCCAATGCCAGTCCGGTCCATTCCGGCGCCGACTCAATCAGTGCGAGCATGGTGGCTTGGGAAGCGCTTTCATTCGGGAATTCAGATTTCAACACGATCCCTTACACGAACCTCACCTTTTGGGCGCATGGCGGCACCAGCGGCGGGCAACGGCTCGAGGTTTACGCGCAATATGGCCCCGGCGGCAACAACTATGGACCGGCGTATTCGCTGCCGAGCGCGTTGACGGCGGGCACATGGACGCAGTACACGGTTTCCCTGAGCACGCCTGGCGTGGCCAACCGATCCGAGGTCAACCGGATCAACATCGTGCTGACGAGTTACGGCACGACCAACACATTTTATTTTACAACTCCCACTGATACGTAATGGCTGGAATTTTATTGCAAGTAATGAGAATCATTAAATGTTCATGGCGTCCCTTGATTGTCGCGGCGGCGGTGGTGCTTGGGGGACATGGTTTTCCCGCCACGGCCCAAAACAACCTGTTCCTTTACACGAACAACCTTGTTAACGGTTTCCAGGATTGGAGCTTTGGCGCGACTCGCAGTTTTACCAACACTTCGACGGTGTATCCCGGAGATAATTATTCGATCAGTGTCCAGTTCACCAATAGTGGCGCCTTGGCGCTTCAATTTCCGCCGGGGTTTAACGCGACGCTCTACAACAACCTCACCTTCTGGATCAATGGCGGGACGAGTGGTGGCCAGCAGTTGCAAGTCGCCGGCACCGTTGTCACCAACACCAGGGTGGCTGCTTCGGTACTGCCTTCCTTGAAGACCAACACCTGGCAGCAGTTCACCATTCCACTTTCAACCTTGGGCGTCGCCAACACAACCAATTGCTCTGGCATCTGGATTCAGAGCACCCTCAGCAGTGCCCAGCCGGTTTTTTACGTGGATGACATTCAACTCATCGCGGCGCCGGCGCCCGCCATCGTTCACCTGGGGTTGAACGCGGCGCAGGTTGTGCGTTCGGTTGACCCGCGCCAATCCGGCGCAAACACCGCCACTTGGGATGGTAATCTTGACACGGCCCAGACCATCAGCCTGCTTCAAGAGGCCGGTGTCCTGGCGCTGCGTTTTCCAGGCGGGTCAACCGCCGACACGTATCATTGGGCGTCAAACAAAGCCGGCAATTCCACCCAAGCCACACCCTATGCCGAATTTGCCAATGTCGCCACCAACCTCGGGGCGCAGGTTTTCATCACGGTCAATTATGGCAGCGGAACGAGCAACGAGGCCGCCGCCTGGGTGCTTGCCGCCAATGTGACCAATAAATATGGTTTCCAATACTGGGAGGTCGGCAACGAAAATTATGGTTCCTGGGAAACGGACAGCAATACCACCTCGCCTTACAAGGCACATGATCCGTGGACCTATGCCCAGCGTTTCGCGAATTATTACCAGTTGATGAAGGCCGCCGACCCCGGCATCAAAGTCGGAGCAGTCGCAGTTGCCGGCGAAGACAGCTACGTGAACAATAAAAACCATGCGGCCACCAACCTGATCACGGGCAGCATCCATTATGGCTGGACCCCCGTGATGTTGAGCACGCTTCAAAGTCTCGGGGTCACGCCGGATTTTTTGATTTATCACTATTATTTTGCCTCCAGCAGCGCCAATTCCAGCAATTGCGCGGACAGCGATCCGCTTTTGATGCAATCCGCGGATCCGGCGGCAAGCCCGACGACGTTCGGCGGCTGGGCACTGGCCGCCACCAGCCTGCAAATGATGATTGACGATTATTTCGGCTCCGGAGGCTCGAACATCGAGTTGTGCGTGACTGAAAACAACAGCGATTCCGGCGCGATGGGCAGGCAATCCACCAGCATCGTCAACGCGCTCTATCTCGCAGACAGCACGTGCGAGCTGATGCAGACCCCCTTTAATTCCTATCTTTGGTGGGATGTGCATAACGGTGCCGATACCACTGGCAGTTTTAACCCCACGCTCTACGGCTGGCGGAGCAATGGCGATTTTGGCTTGCTAAGCCCCTCGGACAGCACCTACCCCACATTTTACGCCGAGAAATTGTTGCAATACTTCGCGCGCCCTGGTGATTCCGTGCTGGCCGCTTCCAGCGATTACCTGTTGCTTTCCGCTTACGCCGTCCGCCGCACCAATGGCGCGCTGACGCTGCTCGTCATCAACAAGAACAGCATCAGCAATTTCAACGCGCAGATCAGCCTGACCAATTTTGTTCCCGGGGCAACGGCCACCGTTCGTTCCTTCGGCATTCCGCAGGACGAGGCCACACGCACCAATTCCATCGTTCCCGGGGCACAGGACATCGCCACCAATTCCCTTGCCGTTGGCGCCGTGTTTACCAATTCCTTCCCGCCTTATTCGTTGACGTTGTTCACGTTTGCCCCCGCCGCCGCAAATCTCCTGCCCTTGTCGGCTTCCGGCAGCCAATTTGTTTTCCAGCTCCAGGGCCAGCTGGGCACGCCCTATATCATCCAGCGTTCGCCCGATTTGTCCACTTGGATCCCGGCCTCGACCAACCTGCTGGCCGGAAATCTTTTGAACATCACCAATGCGATTTCATCCGGTGTCACCCAGCAATTCTGGCGCGCCGTCTGGCAACCGTGATAAGGGGTGCCCCACTGGGCGTGTTGCCCAAAAGTTGGAGCGCGGGTGTCCCACCCGCAGCAGCCGGGAAGGCATAATTCCGCATAAAATTCTTCGGCTTTTTGGTGATTGAACCTGCTGTGGCTGAGATAGTTGCGCTCCGCTTTGAATCCGGCTGCTGGGCAAAAAGCCAACCAACTGTCCCTCATTTATGTGACATGACAACCCCACATTATAGACTATAAACTTTTTTATGCCGTGCTCCTTGTAAACAGGAGCAAGCGTTATGTATTGAAAAAGCGGTCAGAAGTGAAATTGCAGGCTTAACATTTAAAGGCAACCCGGCGGATGAGTTGTGTAATTTGTCTCATCGAGTGCCATAAACAAAAAAATCAGAGGAAAAAAATATGAAAATAAATAAAAACATGGGACGACTTCTTTTAATGGCGGCTGTTGCCGCCATGCTGGGAGCCGTAACAGCAAAAGCTCAATACCTGAACACGTTCGATGATAGTGGTTCGTTTACTACTACTCGTACTTATAACCCGCCACCCACATGGGTGGGCTATGATTATGGCAATGCCACCGCTGATTCGGTTGCGTGGTCATCATTGGATGCCGCAGGCAATCCCAGTTCCGGTTCAGTAGAGCTTAACTGGACTTGGGATTATGCTGACGATGGAGCTGGCTCTGCAGGTTTCACCTTTGATGTCTATCCTTATCCAGGGGTATCCTATGTAGGGGGCACTTTATCATTTGACCTCTATTTGGCTCCATCTTCGACATCAGGTGGTTATAATGATTATGGCTATTTTCAAGTGTTCACTCGCGACACGAGTTACGATGATAACGCCACCAGTTTAGCCGAGTCACTGTCAACCGCCGCCGGCGGTGTAGGAGTATGGACACTTGTTACCATCCCATTGGACGCCACCTCCGGAAATTCGATACGGGCGATAACATTCCAAGACTACAACGACTCGGGTCGGAGTATCAATGGTTCCGAGACCATTTACATTGATAATCTTCAGTTGACGCCGGTGCCGGAGCCTTCGAGCATCGCCTTGGTTGGCCTCGGTCTTGCCGGATTGCTCTTCGTTCGTCGCAATCGGACAGCCAGGAGCTAGATTAATTCTTTTCAGCTGCGATTTATCACAACGGCATCGGTAAAAACCGATGCCGTTTTTGTTTTTGTGCCGGAAGCCTTTCCGGGCGATGCTGCCGGAAACACGTTGAACGTCACTGCCCTATCACACCAAGCGACACGCAACCATTCCGGCGCGCCAGGTTCGGCGTCCATGACGTGAATCAATTTTGCGCGGGCCGGGATGCGGACGGCAATGGCAATGGCGCCAGGCCGGAGGCGGCGCGAATCGGGGCTATGCCCTTGACGTATTCCGGGTCGTTCAAACTCAACGAACGGGGATCGTTCACCAGGGTATGCATGGCCTTGCTGGCGTCCGGTCCGTTCCCGACCCTGCCGGCCCAGAGCATCCACCAGGTCCACTTCGGCTGTTTTTCCAGCACGTCCAGCGTCGGCGGCGGTCCGGCTTCAGCCAGCGCAACCGGTTTTCCCCCGGCCAGTTTCAGGAGGCCACGGTAATAAGATTGCTGAAAATCGCCACGGTAAACATCCAGCGCCGCGATGTCGAAATAGTTCCGGCCGGGAAAGTAATCGGCGAACTGCCTCTCGGGAGTACTGGGCCGGTCCACGCTCCAGATCCAGACCAGATTGTTCAGGTGGTGATGATTCACCAGCCGGTCGAACAACTGGCGGTAAAGCACGGTGGTGCCGCGTTTTCCCCGCCGCCCGCCCCACCAGAACCAATCGCCGTTCATTTCGTGGTATGGTCGCCACAACACCGGAATGTGTGCCGCCTGAAGCTGTTTGAGGTATTCGGCAATGACGTCCACCTGGGCACACCAGTGATTGTACAATTCGGTTCCGGGCGTGATCACGTCGTTCCACTGTTCATCCGTGAGCTGGCCCAACACGCTGGCAAGCTTGTTCGTCACCCCGCCGCCCTGGATTGGCCGGAAAGTCACCGGTTCATCCGCGACGGGTGGCACGGCATGCCAGCACAGGGTGATGATCGAACCTTTCTCGTATTGCCGCTTGACCTCCGCGATGATGTCCGGTCTGGCGGCCACTGCGTCTTTGTCGCCGGGCTTGGCAAAGCCGAAATCCTGCCCGAAAATGGCCGGGGTCTTGCCCCAAGCCTCGGCGGCCCGCCGGGTGGAAGTGTCCTGCGTGTTCGGGAAATTGTGCTGGCCGGTGAGTGTGTGCTGGCCGGAAAGGCTGTGAATGTATTTCAACAATGCCACCGCCTCCGGCGAGGCTTGGGTCGTCACCGGCTTGATGGAACTGCACCCGCCACACAACAAGCCGACCAAAGGCACGAGAATGGTTCGTTTTTTCATGACTGAAAACTCTCTTTGTTAAAAAGAAATTCATTGCCTGCGGCTTTTCAACTTTTCAACGGGCCGGCCGCAGGTTCTTTTCGATCAGCCGACGTTGTTGTTCCACCCAGACCTTTTGATCGTCCAACCGGGTGAAGGAACTGTGCCCGAGGCTGCCAGGCTGGCAAGCGAAACAACCCGGCGATTCACACCCACCCCTGCTATTCCATGATTTGATCCGGCGTTTTCCCGGGCCGGGCCGCCTTGCCGCTGAATTGCTCCAACTGCAATCCTTCAATGTGGCGCACTTCCAGCGCCGCACCATAATAATCTTCCAACGGTCCGCTCCAGATCACCTGCGTGTTGCGCAGCGTCAGTCCGCGCACAAACTCGCCGTGGATGCCGGTGATGGAATTCGTGTAAATACCCTTGAATTCCCCGCCGGGCAAAAGGCCATTGGGCCGGTCATCGTAAAAACCTCCGGGCTGGTCGCTGGTCTTGGCGACTTCCACGCGCACGTTGTCAAACACGATGTCCTCGATCAGTTGAACCTCACAGCCGCGGAGATAAACGCCGCTCTCGCCCTGGCACAGGATGTTGCTGAAGCGGATCTGGCGGACGTGCCCCAGCTTCGTATCCTGGTTGCGCGGAAGGCTGCTGATATGAATTGGCTCACCCGCGCCCCACCACTTGCCCGGTTGCAGCCGGGTTTCAATCGTGATGTTTGAGAAGAGAATGTTTTCAATGTCGCCCTCGTCGCGGCTTTGAATGCAAAGTCCGCGATTGCTGCGGTGGATGACGCAGGCGTCGAAGACCACGTTGCGAATTCCCGGCGGCGCGTAGGCTTCATCAAGCTTGAGCGCGCAACTGCGCGAAGCAATCGTGCAGCCGGTGACGGTGATGTTTTCGCTGCGGCCGTAACTCGCGAAGTTTGGCGTGTTCTTGAGCACAATGCCGTCATCCGCCGTGTCGATGTGGCAGTTGGCAACGCGCACATTGCGACAATGATCGAGATCAATGCCGTCGTTGTTCGGCACATTCCAATCGTTGAGGATGCTGACGGAATCAATCACCAGGTCCTCGCACCCGACCGGATGAACCGTCCAGCTCGGCGCGTTACGGATGGTGATGTTCCGGATGCGCGTCTGCCGGCACCCGATCAAAATAATCACCATCGGCCGCCCGGTGGCCAATGTCTTATTGGTGGCGCTCCGGCCAAACGGCCACCAGACCCCGCAGAAGGATTGCGGCCACCAGCCCGGTTTGTTCACGTCGCCGCCCGCCTGTTCGTCGGCGAGTTTTTGCCATACCGCCTTGTCATTGCCATCAAGCACACCGTCGCCGGAAATGGAAATGCCCGTCGCATCCTTCGCCAACAGCAACGCCCCCGCCTGGCCGTAATCCTGCCAGCGCGCGCTCCCCTTCAACACCGCGCCGCGCGCCAGGTGGAAATCCACGCTGCTTCCCAGCGTGATCGCTCCGGAAAGAAACGTTTTTCCGCCCGGCAACACCACTTGTCCGCCACCTTGCACGACACAGGCGTCCACCGCTTTTTGAATGGCCGTCGTGTCATCAACCACTCCATCGCCCTTCGCGCCGTAATCCAGCACATCATAAATGCCAGAAGGTGACGCTGCTGTCAGCGGTTTGTGATCACCAGACTGATTACCGGCGCGCGTTGTGAGCGCGGCCAGAATCAACATTCCGGCAAGAGGACGAATGGTCATTTTTCTGGGTTGCAGTTTTCAGTGCTCAGGTTCGCCGCGCGGCCCCCCGGCGAAGATTGTTTTCGATCAAACGACAACGCTGTTCGACACAGACTTTCGAACGCATGCCATCTTCGGGTGTGTTGGCCACGTAATCCAACAATTTCTCAACCGTCGTCGTCGCCACATGCGTGCGCGTGTCCGAGGAACCGTAGTAGATGAACACGTCGCCATTGGCGCGGGCCACCCAGCCGTTGGCAAAAACAACGTTCGACACGTCGCCCACACGTTCTTCGCCTTCGGGCGCCATG
>Ga0116126_1001643_pt1 | contig 13954 bp, 10 predicted proteins | sample June2015DPH_16_5_FD_89730 | JGI IMG/M metagenome (GOLD analysis project Ga0116126, IMG submission 89730) | Peatland microbial communities from SPRUCE experiment site at the Marcell Experimental Forest, Minnesota, USA - June2015DPH_16_40 | ecosystem: Environmental > Terrestrial > Soil > Wetlands...
CGTCGCGAATCCGCACGTGAACTTCGTCGAGGGCGGCGGGCGCTATCGCGAGGACAACGTCCAGCTCCTCGCCAAGCGGCGGTACGATCCCAAAGGACTTCTGAATCCCGGCAAGATGGCCACTTTCGAGCCTGAGCCGTCTCGGACGATGAAAACGACCACATGAAAACTTGGATTCCGGACGCCCGCAATTTCGCCTATCTCAACTGGAAGCAAGTGGACGCGCTGCCGCGCGAATCGACGCTTCTCGTCCTTCCCACGGCGGCCATCGAGCAGCACGGCCATCATCTCCCGCTGGCCACGGACACGCTCATCAACAATCTCCTGCTCGGCCACGCGCTCGCCAAATTGCCGCCGGAACTGCCCGTCTACGCTCTTCCTCCGGTCCACTATGGCAAGAGCAACGAACACATCGGCTTTCCCGGCACGCTTTCCGTCACTGCCGCCACTTTCATGGCCGTCCTGCACGATCTTGGTGCGAGCCTTTCGTCCGCAGGCTTCAAGAAGGTCGTCCTCTACAACACGCACGGCGGCAATACGGCGCTGATCGACGTGATGGCCCGCGACCTCCGCGCCGAATTCGGCTTGCGCACCTTCGCTCTGCACGGCTCCGGCGGCGCCGTCTACGAAGGCCTCACGCCGCAGGAACGGAAGTACGGATTCCACGCGGGCGAAGTCGAGACGGCCCTGCTGCTCGCCTCCGTCCCCGAGCTCGTGGATCGCTCCGCCTACACGGTCAATTACATTGCGGACGTCGCGAAGCCCGAGCTTCTGCTGCCGGAAAACGCGCCCGCCACGTTCGCGTGGCTCACGCGCGATATCGCGCCAAGCGGCGTGCTCGGCGATCCCCGCCCCGCCACGGCCGAACACGGCGCGCAATGGCTCGACCTAGCCGCCAAGCACCTCGCCGGGGCCTTGCAGGTGATGGCTGCTTACCCGAGCCGCCCCGCGCCATGACCGAAACACCCTGGGTCGATTGTGGCAATGGTGTGCGCCTCGAACGCGGCGTCCGGTGCCGCATGTCCGACAGCGTCGAGCTCGTCTCCGACCATTATTACCCGCCCGAACCCCGTCAGTACCCGACGCTCCTGATGCGCCAACCGTACGGGCGCGATATCGCTTCCACCGTTGTCTACGCGCACCCGGTCTGGTTCGCGCGGCACGGCTATAACGTCGTCATTCAGGACGTTCGCGGCCGCGGTGATTCCGGCGGCGAGTTCTATCCCTTCCGCAACGAAGCCCGCGACGGCGCGGAGACCATCGCCTGGCTGCGCGCTCGAGCCGAATCGAATGGCCGCGTCGGCATGTACGGCTTTTCCTATCAGGGCATCACGCAACTGCTCGCGGCTTCCCAGCGCCCCGAGGGTTTGCAATGTATCGCGCCGGGCATGACCGCCTGCGACCTATATCACGGTTGGTTCTACCACAATGGAGCGCTGCGCCTGGCCTCGGCCCTCAGCTGGGGACTCCAAATGCTGAAAGCCGACGCGCGCCGTCTTCGCCTCCGCGAGGCCAGCGATCGGCTCGAACAGGCCTGGGCCAATCTCGCCGCGCAGACCGGTGTCCTGCCGTTTCGCGCGCACCCCGCGCTGCACGGCGAAGGCCTGCCGCAATACGTGCTCGACTGGTTCGACCACGCCGAGCCCAGCGAATACTGGGCCTCCCTCGACGTGAGCCAATCCCTCGAACAGGTTCGTGTGCCCGCCTTGCACATCGCCGGCTGGTATGACACCTATCTCAAGGGCAGCATCAACGGCTTTCTCGCCCTGTGCGAAAATGCGGGCAGCGCCCTCGCCCGGGAGTTTCAGTTTCTGATCGCCGGTCCCTGGCTGCACATTCCGTGGGGAGACCGCGCCGGCGCCGGTGACTTTGGCGCGGAGGCGCTACTCGATACGGACGCGATTCTTCTGCGCTGGTTCAATCACTGGCTGAAGGATACGGAGGAGTTCGCGAACGAGCCGCGCATCCGCCATTTTGTTCTCGGAGAGAATCGCTGGCGCGAGGCCGCCGAGTGGCCCGAGGAAGCAGGCTACAAGCTCTATCTCCACAGCTCCGGCCGCGCGAATTCATGCAAGGGTGATGGAGTACTCGTTGCGTCGCCGCCTTCCCCCGTCGCCTCCGACATCTTCGTCTACGACCCCGAAGTGCCCGTGCTTGCGCCCGGCGGACCGTCTGCACCCGCCGGCCAGTTCGATCAGTCCGCGCTCGAGCTCGGAAACAATCTGCTTGTCTACACCACGGAGCCGCTATCCCGCCCGCTTTGGGTTTTCGGCACGCCGCGCGTCTGGCTCTATTGCTCCACTTCCTCCGATCGCACGGATTTTACGGCCAAACTCGTGCGCGTCCGCCCCAATGGCACGGCGGAGTTCATCTGCATCGGCATCGCGCGCTCCACGTGGCTTTTCCGCGAGGCGACCTACGCTGCGGACAAGATCCACCGCTGGGAATTCGATCTCGAACCAACCTCGTGCCGCTTTGCCCCGGGTGAGCGCATCAGGCTCGAGATTGCCGGCAGCGCTTTTCCTCTCTACGACCGGAATCCCAGCAGCGACGTGCCGTCCTGCCGCGCGACCTCGTGGGACTGGCGCCGCTCCACGCAGATCGTTTATCACGGTGGCGAATATCCCGCGGCGCTTCATTTGCCCGTTAGCGAGCCGGAAGAATGAACGCCGCGACGCCGATCCCGCAGATCGAGTTCGCGGGCGTCGACAAACGCTACAGCAACGGTCGCCTTGTGTTGAGCGGCTTGAACATCAGCGTGGCAAAAGGGGAATTCGTCAGCTTCCTCGGCCCATCCGGCTGCGGCAAGACCACGATTCTGAAGTTGATTGCCGGCCTCACCCCGCCGAGTGATGGAACCGTGCGCGTGGACGGAATGACCCCGAAGGACGCTCGCGAGACCGTGTCCTACATCTTTCAGGACGCGACCCTGCTGCCTTGGCGCAACGTGTTGCAGAATGTCGGCCTCGGTCTCGAGCTAGAACGCGTCGGCAAAGACCGCCGCGCGAAGAAAACCGCCGAGCTGCTCGACCTGGTCGGTCTCGGCCATGTGGCCAAAGCCTACCCGCGCGAGCTTTCCGGCGGCATGAAGATGCGCGTCTCCATCGCTCGCGCTCTCGCCACGAGCCCGCGCTTGCTGCTGATGGACGAACCCTTCGCCGCGCTCGACGAAATGTCGCGCGACCGTCTGAACGAGGGAATGCTGCGCCTGCGCGCCGAGCAGAAATGGACCGCGGTCTTCGTCACGCACGCGGTGGCCGAAGCTGTCTTTCTTTCCGACCGCATCGTCATCCTCGCGCCGAATCCCGGCCGCATTCACGCCGAACTGCCGGTCAAACTGCCGTCCCCGCGCACATCGGCTCTGCGCAGCTCGCCGGAATTCGATGTGCTCGTCGCGCGGGCGGCGCATTCGCTACGGGAGACTCTCGCGCAATGAAGCAGCGCCTCGTCACGGTGGCCAATGCCCTCGGCGTCTTCGTCGCGCTGCTGATTTTGTGGCAGCTCGTTTTGTGGATCTTCCACGTGCCGCGCTACATGCTGCCTCCGCCCTGGGCGGTCGCGCAGGCGGTGCACAACCGTTTCCCTTCGCTGCTGATCGCGCTCGGCATCACCGCCGAGGAAGCAGGCGGCGGCCTCGTGGCCAGCATCGCCGTCGGCGTGGTCGTGGCGCTGATCTTCGCGCAGTCGCGCTGGGTGCGGCGCATGCTCTACCCTTACACGATCCTTTTGCAGACCGTGCCCATCGTCGCGATCGCGCCTCTGATCCTGATGTGGGTGGGAGGCGGCACCTTGGCGGTCACGTTCATCGCGTTCATCATTTCGCTCGCGCCGATCATCGCCAATACGACGCAGGGCCTCATCAGCGTCGAGGAAAATCTCGTGCATCTCTTCCTCATGCACAATGCCTCGCCCGCGCAGCGGCTTTTCAAGCTCCGCCTGCCGCACGCCGTGCCCTCGCTCTTTGTCGGCATGCGCATTGCCAGCGGCATCGCCGTGATCGGCGCCATCACGGGCGAGCTCTACGCCGGCTCGAGCCAGGTCGGCCAGGGCGGGCTGGGCTACTCGATCCTGTATGCCTCCTCGCAGCTCCAGACCGACTACCTGTTCGCGCTGGTTCTCGCCGCCACGGTTCTCGGCTTCGCATTTTTTTTCTTGGTCATGTTTCTCGAGTGGTATTTCCTCCATCGCTGGCACGAATCCGCCCGCATCCCGGAGGTTGAGTAAATTATTGTCTTGATAGGAGTTATTACCATGCTGCGACTCGAAACCGAAACCGGATGGTGGCTGGTGACGCATCCCGACCACGCGCGGCTCGCCGGCGCGTTCGCGGAGCGCTGGGGCAACGACCGCTTTCTTCCTCCCGAGCCCCGCGCCAACGTCCTCAAAGGCATCGCGCGCCACGACGACGGCTGGGCCGCGCGCGACGCCGCGCCGCAGATCACGCGGCAGGGAAAGCCGAGCGCGTTCTCGGTGGAACTGGTCGGTAAGTACTCGGCTTTTGAAGAGATTGACCTTGCGGACTACCTCGCGGTGCGAGACCGGGCGGTGCGGCTGATCGCGGCGGAGGACGCCTACGCCGCCGTGCTTATCTCAATGCACACCTATAACTTGCTGACCGAGCACGCCGACCGATCGACGATCGCGCCCGAGCAGTTGCCGCTGCTCGACAACTTTCTCGCGGAGCAGAAATAATTCCAGCAAGCGCTTTTGAATCAGATCGCTGCCGATCCGCGATTCGCGCCGGAAGAGAAAAGCGACGCCGCGATCCTCGACCATTTCCGGTTATTGCAGGCGACAGACAATCTTTCTCTCCTCACGTGCGTGGACTTTTCCGGGTCGGCTAACTTGCTGCATCCGCTGCCGTTGCGCGGCGGGATGCACGCGGGGGTTGAAGTGCGGCCCGCCGGCTCACGCCACTTCGTGCTCGATCCCTATCCTTTCAGCGAACCTTCGTTGAGCTTTCAATTTCCCGCGCGGCACGTGAAAGGCAAGCTCTTTTCATCCGCCGCGGACCTTCAGCGGCAGTTCGAGGCAGCCCCGGTGGAAGCACTGTCCGTGACCGTTAGCGCGCGCTGAAGGCCTCCCGCCCGCCCATTTCGCGGCAGTTTTTGGCAGTTTAGGAGGGGTTAAGCCGCCAAATCCGGCCCAAAAATTGCTTTCACCATGAAACAATTTTGCGGGCGAAACGGGGCAGATTTGCCAACTAGGAGGAAGAAGAAAGGAACGGCGGCGATTGCCGCCGTCCCTTTCTTTGCTGTGCGCGAGTTTAGAAAAGCACGCTGAGCGACATCTGAATCTGCCGAGGGCTGCTGATGGTTTTGTTCACGATGCCCAAGCCGCTCAACGTGGGACTCGAGTAGAGGGTGGTCCCGTAAACCGGGAAATCGTTGAAGTTGAGGTTCTGCGAGACGTTGTCGACCGGGATGTCGAAGCTGGCCGTGTTGGTCAGGTTGAAGACGTCGAAGGTGTACTTCACGGAAACTCGCTCGGTCACCTGTGTGTTCTTGACGAGCGAGATATCCGCACGCCGCTGCCAGGGTTGCCGGAAAATGTTCCGCTGGCCGTGGCTGATGAAGTTTGTTTCGTACGTGTCACCCGCCGGTATCGCGCCACCCAAATCGCCCGGGTTCAGGAGAGGCAGAGTGAAGCAATTGGCGTTGAGCGCGGGTAGGCCCGGCGTGGCGCCGCTGTTCCCTGTGAGTGCGCTCTTCGGCGTGCATCCCGAGGCCAAGGGGACAACTGGGTTCGTGATGCCGTCCGAAGTGCCATAGAAGATGCTGCCGACCGCGCCCGAGTAATCGATCACGCTGTAGGGCTGGCCACTTTGGAGGATGGTGAGACCCTCAAGAGCCCAGCCATCAGCCAGCTTACCCTTGAACGATGACTCGGCGAAGAATTTGGGCAACTGATAGAGGTAGGTGAAGTTGATGACGTGCGTACGGTCGAAGTCCGACAAGCCGTAACCGGAACGCAGGTTGAGAGGGTTGTTGCCGTTGTAGAAGAGACCCATGGCGCTCTGCTCATCCGTTGAGTGGGAGTAGGTGTAAGAAACGCCTGCTTGCAGCCCGTGACTCAAGCGTTTTTCGAGGTGGGCCTGCAGCGCATTGTAAGCCGAGATCCCGGCCGCGGTGTAAGACTCCGACTCTGACGAATAGCCGATGTAAGGAACGCGAAGGTCGACGTTACCACCCTCATAGGTTGCCTGCATCGTGGTTCCGTCGGGAAGTCCCATGAATCCGCAGCCGCTCGTGACCGATGGACTGCAGGCTGGTGTGTACGCACAGGCAGCCGGGTTCGTGGTTGGATTGCATCCCGGGGGCGCCAGGATGTTGTAGCCATAGGTATAATTCTGCGGAAACAGCGCGCCCGCGGGGCAGACCTTCGCAGGGCCGCAAAGCGGATTGCTTGGCGAGGCAATCCTGGCTTGGTTGAAAGGTATGGGAATCACTTCGTGACGTCCCAGGTTGCCGACATAGCCGATGTCGATGGCGAGGTCGTTGCGCGGCTGCCATTGAATGTCCAAAGTTTCGTTGAGGGTATAAGGGAGCTTATTGGCCCGGTTGTAATCGGCGAAGGCAAAAAGCTGAGATCCAGCTTCGATCGCCGCCGCATTGGGAAGGACGAGGTTCTTTGGGTTCCCGGTCGGAGGCGGTCCGAGTGTTGTCCCCCAAGGATTCTCGAACCCGCCGCCGCCCGAAGCGGCGGTGTCGCAGGCTGGAATGAAACTCTCATAGAATTGATCGGGGATGCAAAGCTGCGCACTCACGTACGGCGGAGACTGGGCAACACCGAACGGTCCACCGGGAATCACGCCAGCGGCGACGCCCGGGGAGAGATAGGTGAAGAGCTCGCCGCGGTCGTAGTACATGCCCCAGCCGGCGCGGACCACAACCTTGCTGTCAAATTTCTTCGGACTCCACGCCACACCGATGCGAGGAGCGAAGCCCCACTGACGGCCGGTAAGAGTGGAGTCGCTCACGCCCTTGGAGGGAAACAGCGGGTTGTTGCCGGCAATGATGAAGCCGTTCGAAATGATAGTGTCCGTGGTCGGGTCGTAGCTGTAGAGGGAGGGATTGAAATTGTACAAGCGGCCATTCTTCTCCGTGAGGCCGCCGTGGCGATCGAAACGCAGGCCCAGGCTCAGGCTGAGGTTGGGACGAATCTGGAACTTGTCCTGGAAATACTCACCCGTGTCGTTGGAACGATAGTAGCGGTTGGCATTGCCTTGCATGAAGGTGGAGGTTACGAACCCATCAGTCGTATAGGTAGCCGCGATGCCTTGCAGGAACGCAGCGAAATCAGGGAAAGCGATGACGCCTTTGTTCGTCCGCTGATCCCGGATGTTGAGCTGGGTATAGGAAAAGCTGCCGCCGAAGGTCAGGGTGTGCTTGCCCTTGGTCCAGACCGCGTCGACCGAGGGCATGAAGCGGTTCTGGAAGACGCCGGTAAATGCTCCCTGGGAGTTGGCGCCATCACCGATATTCATGGCACCGTTAAAGACAAAGTTTGTGTTGTAGATGAAGCTGTTCGAGAAATTCGAAGGGTTCCCGAAATTGTCGACGATGGACATGCCGGGGAAAAAGGTCGAGCCGAACGTATTGATCGTCGCGTCGGCCGCGGATATGCCAGGAACGAGACTCTCCACGTAGGTGGCGAACTGCTGCGGCGTGAAGGGCTGATCGATGGTGCTATAGACCTTCTCGCGGATGAAGCCGAAGACCTCGACGAGGCTGAAGTTTGGCGTCAGCGTCTGGGTGTTCGAAATGGAAGCGACTTGACTACCAGCGTCGAGGTGTTGGGTGAAACCCGGAGAGCCCGAGTATGCATACGGTGCGGTGCTCGGGTCGTGCTGGTAGTAATACTTCAGCGCCAGGGTGTCCTTCGAGTTGACGATATAGTCGAGATCGGAGACGGCCTGATCGGCAATGAAATAGGCGGTGCCGAGCGTGAAAGTATTCTCCGGGAAATTGATTGTGGGCGTGAAGCCGTCCGCCGACGGAATCAGGTACTGGCCATTCTTCAGCTTGTAGTTCAGCAGGCCGTACGCGATCGGATTGATGTCGCCCGGGGCCGTACCGATCGTAGCCGGCAGATTAATCGTTGATCCAAAGTAGGGGCAGGGAGGCACTGCGCACGTGGACGAGACCGCGGTCTCCTCAGCAGCGATGGCCAAACCGGCCGGGCTGCGATCGTTCGTAAGGTTGAAGGGCACGGCGACGCGTGAACTGCCGATGTCCTGGTCGGAATCGTGGAGGTGCTGATAGGAGATGAAGCCGAAGAGCTTGTTCTTGATGATTGGACCACCGAAGGTTCCGCCCGCAACGTAGCGGTGCAATCCCGGCACTTTGTCGGCCGCCGGGATATTTTCGTCCTGCTTGTTGAAGAAGGGCGCGGCGTTGAGCCAATCGGTTCCGCGGTGAACGTAGGCCCGGCCGTGAATATCGTTGGTGCCCGAGGCGGTGCTCAAGTCGATATGCGCGCCACTGGTGGAGCCCTGCTGCGCGTCATACATCGAGGTGTTGGCGCGGAATTCCTGGATCGTTTCCGGAGGCGGAGTGGGCAGCGCCTGACCGATGGCCAGATAAGGTGATGCGGTGGCCTGAATCGGCTCCGCCGTCGTACTCGAGATGCTGGCCGCGCCACCGATGCCAGTGTTGTTCACGATGCGGGCCGAAGCCACCGAGCTTGTGCTCTTGCCGTTGAACAGGTTACTGGCATCCACACCGTTCAGAAGAAACGTGTTGCTGGTGTCACGCTGGCCATTCGCCCAGATCGGGTTATTGCCGAGGCCGCTGTTGGCGCCGGTGCCGCTGGAAAGCTCCGCATTCACTCCGGGCGAGAGGATCGCGATCCCGGTGAAGCTGCCGGTGGGCAGCGGGATCGACTCAAGCTGCTGCTTATCGAGCACGTAGCCGTTCGTGGTGTCGACGGCGTTAATCAGTGGGGTCTCTTCGACCGTCACGGTGTCGCTGATCGCTCCGACTTTCAGTGTGGCGTTGACGGTGGCGGTGCGGTTCGCCTGGACCAGGATCGAGGGAACCTTTTGCGTCTGAAACCCATCGTGTGTGTACGTGAGCGTGTAACTGCCGATGGGCAGGTTGACGAAGGTATAGCTGCCGGTATCGTCGGTTTTCATGGTACGCGTGAGCTGGGTGTTATCGCCCACGAGAGTTACGGTGGTGTCGGGGAGCGCGGCGTCCGAAGGGTCCGTGACCGTGCCGGTGATGCCGCCGAGAGTCTGCTGCGCGCGCGCGGGAGTCGTGAAGGCAAATGGGATGGAGATTGCCAACAAAAAAATGTAGATTCCAATTCTCTTCATGCGCGTGCACACCTCCTGGCCTGTTTTTGAAACACTTCGCCGGGATCGCGGCGCGAGACCGCGAAGCCCCGCACCAAAACGTCATGCGATGGTTCTGGCGTTACCCCACATGCCAAACCGCAAAGTGCTGGGCGGCAGAGTAGTCCAACCTCGGCCCGGAGAACAATGAATTGTTTTTCTCGGGCCGATCAGTAATTTCAATGTCTTTATGAAATATTTGTAAGGCGATGTGATTAGAGCGAAGAGCAAAGTGCAACGGCGCCCACCGTCCCGGTCGCAGGAGCGACCGGGACGCCCAAGGCGCGAAAGCCGAAGAGAGATCCTTCGGCTGCGTCCGCCAGCCGTCTTCGCAAAAAGCACGAAGACGGAAAAGCAGGACTGGCGCACTTCGCTCAGGATGACGAATGGTGCGAATTGCGCGGCGAGGCAAGCCTCGCCGAAGAGAAAGCGGCGGCAAGCCGCCAGATTCCACATGGGGGGGAGGCGAATTGCCAAGCATCTGTTCTCCCAGGCTCGACTAGCCGTCGACCTGGGAGCCCTTCCTGGCCGGGCACGGCGTGCTGTGCCTCTACCGAAGACATGACGACGCGGCTGATGGATGCGATTGCCGAGAATCTGCGCGCGTGCTGAAGCAAAAGCGAGGATTTCAGAAAAGGCGGCCGGGAGGAAGGACGGACTTGGGGAGGGCGGCGGTGACGGTGAACATCGGCTCGTTCACGACCTGGCTGAGGCGAAGATGCATGGCGACGCTGCAAAGCAGGTACGCGTGGACCTCGCTGAAGCGCCAGCGGGAGGCCAGGAGATCGATCATGCGCGAGGTGGCGGCGCGGGCGGCGGCGGTCGGGTCGGTGGCCGACTCGACGACAATCCAGGCGTCCGCGGGCGCATCGTGATTGAGGGCGGCGGATTCGACGAGCGGTCCTGACAGCGGCTGGTGCTTATGCAGGTGGAAGCGCAGCGTGACGTCCGCGGGGCATTCGATGCCGTTGATGCACACCTCGCCATCGCCCTGCGCGGCATGGGCGTCGCCGGCGGAAAAGAGGGCGCCGGGGTTGAGGACCGGAAGATAGAGCTTCGCACCAGCGGAGAGATCGCGGACGTCCATATTGCCGCCGAAAGGGCCGGGCGGACGCGTGATGAATTCGCCGTCTTCGGCGCGGGCGACACCCATCACGCCGCAAAACGGGCGCAGAGGAACGACTGCGGGCGCGAGAGAGCGGCTGACCTCGCCCTCGAGCTGCCAGTGAAAAAGACAGGATTCGGCAAAACGGTGCTTGAGGAAGCCGAGCCCCGCAATCACGCCCGACCATCCCCAACCCTTGTGTGCGACCTCGATGACGTCGATCTGGAGGACGTCGCCGGGCTCGGCGCCCTCGATGAAGACGGGTCCCGTGAGGGCATGGATGCGTCCGCGGTCAATGGCGAGGAATTCGGCAAGGGTCATGCCCGGATGCACCTGCGCGCCGCTTGCATCGAGGCATTCCAAGTGCACGGTGTCGCCGGGAGCGATGGAAAGCCTCGGCGGCAGCGCGCGATTCCAGCGGGAGTGAGTCGGATTGGCGGAGAGGTTGTGGTCAGCCATGAATGCCTCTTCCTAGTGAGGTCGAAGAGAGATTCTTCGACTGCGCGTCCCGACCCGGAGATCGAGAAAACCGATCTCCGGGAAAGAAGAGCATCAGGACGCTCCGCTCAGAATGACGATCCCCACTGGCTCGCCCTCAACGATTAAATCTCGACGGTCACTTGCAGCTCGACGAGCGCATTGCGCGGCAGGGCGGAGACGCCGATGGCCGCGCGCACATGACGGCCGAATTCGCCGAACAGCTCGACAAACAGATCCGACGCGCCGTTGATGACCTTGGGCGAATCAGGAAAGCCGGTTACCGCGTTGACGTAGCCGTTGACAGTGAGGATGCTTTTCACGGCGTCGAGCGAGCCGAGGTGCTGCCGGAGAACGGACAACTGAGCGAGCGCGCAGGCGCGGGCCGCGGCGTAGCCTTCGTCGATGGTGCGGTCGAGGCCAACGGTTCCTGCGATGATTCCGGCGTCGTTAGCGGAGATGGCGCCGGCGAGATAGACGACGTGGCCGACCGTTTTCGCCGGGACGTAATTGCCGCCCGGCTTCGGCGGCGCGGGCAGAACGATGCCGAGTTCCTTGAGCCGCGCTTCGATGCCCGCCATGGGTGCTTCCCGCCTCTCTTTCCCGAGCCGAGCACTCTAGCATATCAGGAGGAGATCAAGATTCGCGGTTGCGGCGAGATGGGTCTGCGCTAGGATTGGCCATGCAACGACTGCGGAGCGCCCTGCTTGCAGGTTTGGTGTTCGCGGCCGCCGCGATCGTCCTTCATGACAGCGCGGGACGGAGCGCCGACGCGCAAACGGCGGCTCCCGCGTCGCAAACGATTTTACACGCCGCGCGGGTTTCCGCGTCCGACCTCGAAGTGGGCGGCGAACTGGCCGGCCTGCCGGCGGGGAGCACGCGGTACATCACGCGCGAGGATTTGCTGGTTTTGCCGCAGGTGAGTTATCGCGTGACAGGCGACGTGAATTTCGGCGGGCCGACGCAGGTGAGCGGCGTGACGCTGGAAGAGCTGGCGAACCGCCTGGGAGCAGTGCCGAACGCCGATCTTGTGGTGGCGGTGTGTGATGATGCGTACCGCGCGAACTATCCGCGGGCGTATATCGCAGCCCACCGGCCGCTGCTGGTGCTGGAGATCGACGGCAAGCCGCCTTCGGGCTGGCCGAAAAGCGCAGACGGTGGCGACATGGGGCCGTACATGATCTCGCATCCGAAGTTCACGCCGAGCTTTCGCGTGCTTGCGCACACGGATGAGGCGCAGATTCCATGGGGAGTGATCCGGCTGGAATTTCGCGATGAGAAGGAGGTGTTCGGCGCGATTGCGCCGCGCGGCGCGGATGCAAACGGCGCGGCGGTGCAAGCCGGATACCGGATCGCGCAGCAGAACTGTTTTCACTGCCACAATATGGGTAGCGAGGGAGGACAGAAGTCGGGGCTATCGTGGCAGGTGCTGGCAACATGGGCCAGCGGCTCCCCCGATTTTTTTGCGGCGTACGTGCGCGACCCGAAGTCGAAAAACGCGCGGGCGCAGATGCCGGGGCATCCGAACTACGATGACGCCACGGTGCGCGCGTTGATTGCGTACTTCGGGACATTTTCGAGCGCTACGACCGCGGAGAAACCATGACGCTGCGCGCATCGAAGGTGCTGCTGGTGTTTTCGGTGGCGATTTTCTACACGTTCGTGGTGCTGAACAATACGACGGATTACAACTCGAACTACCAGTTCGTGCGGCACGTCCTGATGATGGACTCGACGTTTCCGGGGAATCACGGCATGTGGCGGGCGATCAACAGCCCCGCGCTGCACACGGCGTTCTACGTGTCAATCATCGCGTGGGAAACGGTGACGATGGTTTTGTGCTGGTGGGGCGGCGCGCGGATGGCGATGGCGCTGCGCGGAAGTGCGGCGGAATTTCAGCGCGCGAAAGGCGTCGCGATCGCGGGGCTGACGCTGAGCCTGCTGATGTGGCTGGTGGCGTTTCTAAGTGTGGGCGGCGAATGGTTCCTGATGTGGCAGTCGAAAACGTGGAACGGGCAGGATGCGGCGTTCCGGATGTTCACGGCGGTCGGGATCGTCCTGCTGCTGGTGGCGCAGCCGGAAACGGACAAGCAGGAGCGGGACTAGGGGCGGGGGCGCGCGGGAACTTTGTGGCGCGCGTGCAGCAGAAACCAGAGCAAGCCGGCGGCGAGGTAGACGAGGTAAACGTACGGCAGCTTGCCGTAGGGTCCTTCGGGCACGGGATACAGGTTGCCGGCGAGAGCGAGCAACATCGCAAGGCACGCAAGCAAGGGGATGAGCTTCGCTCCGAGGTGGGCGACGCCGTGGCCGCGCAGGTAATGCGGCAGGGCGAAGCAGACCAATCCATACGCGACGATGAAGCCGTAGGTCGCTAGAGAACCCATCCAGCCGTAAACATCGAGGCCGGTGGCGCCGCGAGCGGCCAGAACAACGACGGGCAGCACAGCGGCGACGCCGGTGACAACGACGGCGCGGCTGGGCGTTTCGTTGCGCGCGTGCGTGGCGCGGAGCGAGCCGTGGGCGAGGCCGTTGTGGGCCATCAGGAGCAGAACGCGCGCGGCCGCGGTAATGCAGGCGAGCGTCCCGGCGAAGAGGCTGACGAGCGCGCCGATATCGATCAGCAGTCCGAGCACAGGCACGCCGCCCACCGAGGCAAGGACGTGCATGGGCGCCTGGCTGGCGCCGAGATCCTGGCCGGCGCTGCGGAAGCCGAGGACTTCGGTATAGGCGCACAGGGTGAAGAAGGCTCCGCCGAGGATCGAGCTTTGAATCACGGCGCGCGGAATCGTTTTCAGCGGATTGCGCGCCTCCGATCCCAGCGTAGTCGCGCTTTCGAAGCCAACGAAGCTGAAGAGAGCGAGCACGAGTCCGAGGCGGAGGCCGCTGCCGGTCATGCCGCGCAGGTGAAGCTGATCGGGGTCGCCGTGGAAACCGTGGCGCGCCAGCACCAGCGCCACGACGATCACAATCAACGTGACGGAGGCGGCTTCGATCCACAGCATCAGACGCGCGGAGATTTTCACGTCGCGCCAGGC
>Ga0116126_1001646_pt1 | contig 13923 bp, 10 predicted proteins | sample June2015DPH_16_5_FD_89730 | JGI IMG/M metagenome (GOLD analysis project Ga0116126, IMG submission 89730) | Peatland microbial communities from SPRUCE experiment site at the Marcell Experimental Forest, Minnesota, USA - June2015DPH_16_40 | ecosystem: Environmental > Terrestrial > Soil > Wetlands...
GGACGCCGAGGCCAAGGGCGAAGTGCTCACCGGCGTGCTCTACGTCAACACCGGCAAGCCCACCTTCCTCGATCTGCTGAACCTTCCGTCCGAGCCGATCGCCACCCTGCCCGAATCGCGTGTGCGCCCCTCCCGTGCCGCGCTAGAAGAAGTAATGGAAGAGCTAAGGTAGGGACGCGCAGCGGGCATTCCCGCGTGCCGTGTGGAGATTCGCACCTCGCGTTGCCGAATCTCCGCGATCTTCGTGCAACGGCCCCCGCAGCCGGAGCAGATCAAGACGCGATTCCCGCTCTTGCGCCGCACCCGGAGCTTCAGCGCCCGCGCCTTTTCGTCGATCTCGTGCCGGTACACGCGGTACCCCGGCCAGTCCAGAATCTTGGTGAATTCTCGTTCGGTCAACCCGCGATTTTAGCTCATCCGTTCACATTCCTGCGCAGAGCCGACAATGGAAATCCGCTCAGTCACGAGGATTTCAAGGGCGACCGCAGGAAGGTATTCAACGGTCTGTGCCTGGCCATCGTGCAATCGATGGCCAAGCCGGGTCAGATTCAGATAACCGCGACTTCGCCCGGGCTCCGGTCAGGCAGCGTCACAATCACGACTTCGGCATAGGAGAGCGAGAGCCGCGAGGTCGCGAGTGAGCCCGTTGGCAGGCGAAAGCGCCTGCCAACCCGTTCCGCCGCAAAGTGGGACAGGCGCTTCCGCCTGTCAAGCCGCACGTCTGCGACCGCGCTCACACCGCGCTGGATTTCAATTGCCCGCACGCGGCGAAAATGTCGAGGCCGCGCGGCTTGCGAATGAAGCAGGGGAGCGAGCGGCGCACAATGGCTTGAAAACTTGCCGTCCGCTCGGGGTCCGGCGTCCGGTAGGGGATCTCCGGTCCGGGGTTCAGCGCGATCAGGTTCATCTTGGCGTTGAGGTTCGCCAGCAGTTTCGCCACCCTGCGCGCATCGGCGTCCGTATCGTTGACGCCCTTCAGCAGCACGTACTCGAACGTCAGCTTTTCCCACGGCCGCAGTGGATAGGCCTGGCAGGCTTCGATCAGATCTTTCAAATGATACTTACGGGTGATGGGCATCAGCTCGCAGCGCGCCTCTTCGGTGGAAGCGTTGAGCGACACCGCCAGCTTGGGCCGCACCGGTTCGCGTCCCAGTTCGGCGATCTTGGGCACGATGCCGGCGGTGGAAACCGTGATCCGCCGCGGCGAGAGCCCGAAGCCGGCGGGATCGAGCAGGATGCGGGTGGCTTTGATGACGTTGTCGAGATTGAGCAGCGGCTCGCCCTGGCCCATCATGACTATGTTGAGGCGGCGCGGGTCGTGCACGCGGTCGAGGCCGTTGTCGTGCGCGAGCGTCAACACCTGGCCGACGATTTCGCCCGCCGTCAGGCTGCGTTCCAGGCCCAGCAGCGCGGTCATACAGAACTTGCAATCCAGCGGGCAACCAGCCTGGCTCGAAATGCACATGGTGTCGCGTTCGCCTTCCGGCATCAACACGGTTTCCACAGTGCGGCCGTCTTCGAGGCGCAACAGGTAACGCCGCGTGCCGTCGACCGAATCAAAGCGGCGGGCTATTTCCGGCAGCCCGAAGGTAAGCCGCCCGGCCAGGCTCTGGCGCAGCGCCGTGGGCAATGCGCTGATGCCAGCCAGATCGGAAGCGTGGCATCGATAGATGGCCTCGTACACCTGAGTGGCGCGGTAACCGGGTTGATCGGAGCCGAGAGCCTCGCGCAGATCCGCGAGGTCCATCCCCACAAGCGGCTGGGACATGCGTGCCTTCTATTCTACAAGGAGTCGGAAGACGGGAGTCGGAAGTGAGAAGTCAGAAGACAGGAGCCAGGAGCCAGGGGCCAGGAGCGAGGAGTCAGAAGACAGGAGTCAGCTAGTTTGCCCGAGAAATTCCGCCCTCGCTGGACGGCGATGCCACGCTCGCGCCATTCTGACTCCTGTCTTCTGACTTCTGACTCCTGACTCTACCCCTTCGCCAGGTAGATGAACCGCAGCACAAACAGCGCCGTCAGCGCATACACGAACCAGTTCACCTGGCGGAACTTGGCGCGCAGCACCTTGAGCAGCGTGAACGCGGTGAAGCCGAACGCGAGACCGTTGGCGATCGAGTAAGTCAGTGGAATGGTCATGATGGTGAGAAACGCGGGGATGGCAATCTCCGGATCCGACCACGCGATCTCCGCCACCGACGACATCATCATGCTGCCCACGATGATCAGCGCCGGCGCGGTGGCCGCGGCGGGAATGGCGCCCACCGCCGGCGCCACAAACAGCGCCACCGCGAACAGCAGCCCGGTGACGATCGCCGTGACGCCGGTGCGCCCGCCCGCCGCCACGCCGGCCGCGCTTTCGATATAGCTCACCACCGTGGAAGTGCCGCTCAGCGCGCCCACCACGGTGGCCGTGGCGTCGGAAAACAGAATGCGATTGACGCGCGGAATCTGGTGTGTCCGGTCAAACAGCCCGGCTCGCTTGCCCACCGCCACCAGCGTGCCGATGTTATCGAACATATCGATGAACAAAAAGACGAAGACGATTTCGAGGAAGCCCAGTCGCAGCGCGCCGCCGATATCGAGCTTTCCGGCCGTGGCCGACAGATCCTCGAAGCGGTATGACTGCGGCGTCCACTTCGCCACCCCGGTGACGAGACCGATGGCGGCAGTGGCGAGGATTCCGATCAGCATGGCGGCGCGCACCCTCCACGCCAGCAACGCCGCCATCAGCAGCAGCCCGAGGAGGGCCAGCGCCGTGCTCTTGTCGCGCAGATTCCCCAGCGTGACGGTGGTAACCGGATGCGCCAGGATGATGCCGGAGTTGCGAAAGCCGATGAACGCGATGAAGAGGCCCACGCCCGCCGCCACCGCCGCATAAAGTTCGAACGGGATGGTCGAGATGATGAGCTGCCGCACGCCCAGCGCGGTGAGCAGCAGGAAAGCAATACCGGAAAGAAAGACCGCTCCCAGCGCCGTCTGCCACGCCACGCCCATCCCCTTCACTACCGTGTAAGTGAAATAAGCGTTGAGTCCCATCCCCGGCGCCAGCGCGATGGGGTACCGGGCCAGTGCGCCCATCAGCACGCTGCCCACCGCTGCCGACAGGCAAGTGGCTGCGGTCACCGCAGCCAGCGGCATCCCGGCTTCATGCAGAATCGCCGGATTGACGAAGACGATGTATGCCATCGTCATGAACGTGGTGAACCCGGCCAGAATCTCCGTGCGCCAGTTCGCGTTCAACGCCGCAAATTCGAAGTACCGTTCGAGCGACGCGCGTAGGGACATGAAGTTCCATTGTAGGAGGGAACCAGGTAAGCTGCCTGAGAGCGAGGAGGTGGAATGAACTTAGGCAGCGCCCTGCGCCACGCGTTTTTATCGCGGCGTGATCAGGCCGCCCAGCTTATCTTGTTGGCTGGCCGTGGTCCGCGGAAAGCGGGGCGACCAGGCTTCGGGGTACTTGAGGCCGGAGCCGGTGTTATAAAGAACGATGCGGTCGGCCGGTTTCAGGAATCCGTTGGCGAGCAGCTTGCGCAGCGCGGCCACGCAGGCGGCGCCTTCGGGCGCGGCGAAAATGCCTTCGCTCGAAGCCAGCTCGGCTCCGGCGTCGAGCATCTCTTCATCGCTCACCGCGATCGCCGTACCGCCCGAGGAGCGCACGGCGTCGAGCACCAGGAAATCACCCAGCGGTTTGGGCACGCGCAAGCCGGCGGCCAGCGTGTGAGCGCCCTCGAAGAAGCGGCTGCGCGGTTCGTTTTCCTCAAAGGCGCGAACCACTGGCGCGCAACCCTCCGCCTGCACCGCGATCATCTTCGGCCGCCGGCTGCCGATCCAGCCCAGCTTCTCCATTTCGTCGAACGCCTTCCACATGCCGATCATTCCCACGCCGCCGCCGGTGGGATAGAAGATGGCGTCGGGCGGTTCCCAATCCATCTGCTCGGCCACTTCGTAGCCCATCGTCTTCTTGCCTTCGATGCGATACGGCTCCTTGAGCGTGCTGACATCGAACCAGCCTTCCTGGGGGCCGCGCTCGGCCACCACGCGGGCGCAATCGCTGATCAGGCCATCCACCAGGGTGACGTTGGCGCCGTAAGCTTTGCACTCCAGGTAATTCGCCTGCGGAACGTCGCTCGGCATGAAGATGAAAGATTCGATGCCGGCTGCCGCCGCGTACGCCGCCAAGGCGCTGGCCGCATTGCCCGCCGAAGGAATCGCCACCTTGCGGATGCCCAGTTCCACGCACATCGAGATGGCGCAGGCCAGGCCGCGCGCTTTGAAAGAGGCGGTCGGGTTCAATCCTTCGTCCTTCACCCAGAGCGCTTCGGCGCCCAGCCGCGCGCCCAGCCGCCTGGTGCGCAGGAGCGGCGTCCAGCCCTCGCCCAAACTGACGATCGAAGTTTCCGCCGGCGGCAGCACCGGAGCGTATCGCCACATGCTGGGAGGTCCGCCCGCCACTTCCCGCCGCGGCCAGCGGTGCCGGATGATATCGAGATCGTAGCGTACCAGCAGGGGACCGCCGCAGGAACAGAGGTTCGCCAGCGCGCCCGCATCCAGCCTGGAGCCGCACTGGCTGCATTCCAAATGGGTTGCTCTCGCCATGAACCATCAAGTCTAGCATTCGGCGAAACCGGGACCGTCCCCGCAACACTAGTGCGCGTCCCCCGCGAACTCTAGCCCTGCCAGTACGGAATCGCCGCAGTGGGCGTTCCCTTTCCAACATCTCCTCTGATATAAAAGAATAGTTTCGAGCTCCGATGCTGCACTCTTGCGGACACACACATCTCCACCGCCATTACCGGGATCATGACGCGCCGAGCGCTGGCGGCGCCGGCCGTGAGATGAAGAGCGCGCTGGCCACGCCTTCACACACCGAGATCGCGGCCCTGGCTTATTCCTATTGGGAAGCCCGTGGCAGGCAAGGTGGCTCGCACTGCGAGGATTGGTTCCGCGCGGAACGTGAGTTGCGCCGGCAGAAATGAGCGATTTCGCGGACGAATGCACCCGCAGCGCAGTCCGCTGCCCGGTAGTCAGGCGCGCCAAGCTCCGTGCCGACTTAGCGTAAGGCCGCTGCGCCGAGCTGGCGGCGCATCCGCCGCAGTTTCCACGAATACAGGCATTCGAGGGCGCCAAGGAGTAATAGCGAGAACGAAATGTTTTGCAGTGGCGTCATGGGAACATTCTCCGCAATCACTTCTCTGTATAACAGAGCTGGGCCTAAAAGCCTAGATCTATCAGTACCTACATCGGTACCGCATAACCACTGACCGGTGAATTCCCGAGATAGGGTAGTATTAACTCTTCCGGGGTTCATATGGCCCGCGCATCTGCCCGGACCGATGTCATACAATTGAAACCGGGATGTCGGCGCGTAAGGGACGCAAACTCGCGATTTTGGAGCCGATCGTGTTTTTCGGCCTGATCCTGGCCTACATTTGGAGTCTGCGTTACCATTACCCGGCGGCGTGGGCGCCGATTCTGGCGCTGCCGCTGGCCTCCCATTGGTGGCGAGGAGAAGGCGCGTCGGCGCTCGGTTTTCGTGTGCAGAACCTGGCTGAGTGCTTGCGGCGCTTCGCTCCAGCGCTCGGGTTCCTGGCGCTGACGCTGCTCGAATCCGGGCTGTTGTTGGACACCGTCCGCCGCATCGCGCTGGATCGGGCCGCGCTGACTTGGGCAATCTACCTGCCGTGGGGCCTCTTCCAGCAGTACCTGCTAAACGGTTATTGCCTGACGCGCCTGCAAATTGTGCTGCCCGGCCGGGGCGCGGCGCTGGCCGCCGCGGCGCTGTTCTCGGCCGTGCATGCGCCGAACTGGTTCCTGATGCTAGTGACGCTGGCAGCAGGTTACGCTGCCGCGCGCCTGTACAGCAGCTACCGCAACCTCTACTTCCTCGGCTTGGCCCACGGCACGCTGGGCGTGATGCTGTTTCTGGTGGTGCCGGATTCCATCAGCCATCACCTGGTGATCGGGCCCGGCTGGTACGGGCATTAAGGCAGTTGCGGTTGTGTGGGCGAAAGACACCGGCGGCAAATAGACCGCCGGCGCTACCGTCCCACCCCGGCACACGCTATCCCACAAGCGGACACTCCGGACTGCGGGCTCAACCGGGAAGCGCCTTTGAACGTCATATGTTAGCCTATGCGCGGAGTGGCAGAAGCCGTGCCTTTTCCACTCCGGAACGGTAATGGATATACAACGCAAGAACGTGGGCAGGAACAAAGCCATCCGTTGGACCGTCATCGGAGTCGTGACCGCGGGAGTGGTGGCCGGCCTCTTCTTCTGGGTCAAGGGCCTGAAGCCCGCCGCGCCGCCGGCGGAGATGTCGGCCTTGTGGCCTGACACGGTGAAGCGTGGCCCCATGGTGCGGGAAGTGCGCGGTCTGGGGACGCTGGTTCCGGAAGACACCATGCTGATCACGGCCAACACGGACGCCCGCATCGAACGCATTCTGATCAAGCCCGGCACGCCGGTGAGAGCCGATTCGCTGGTGATGGTGATGACCAGCCCGGAACTGCAGACGTTGCTGCTCGACGCGCAGTATCAGCTCAAAGCCGCGCAGGCGGATTACGAAAACCTCAAGGTTACGCTGGAAAAGGCGCTGCTCGACATGCAGTCTCAGGCGGCCCAGACCAAGGGCGATATGGAGAATGCCAAGCTGCAAGCCGACCGCGACCAGACGCTGGCCAAGGACGGCCTGGTTTCCGAGATCGACGCCAAGATCTCCGCCACCAAGGCCCAGCAGCTTGCCGAACAATACCAGCTTCAGTTGAAGCGCCTGGAGATCAACTCCCAGGCGGACGAGGCGCAACTCGCCGCCGCCAAGGTGAAAGTGGATCAATTGCAGGGCGAGTACGACCTGAAAAAGAGCCAGGTGAACCAGTTGAACGTGCGCGCCGGCTTCGACGGCATGCTGGAAGCCCTGCCGGCGCCGCTCACCCAGGTCGAGGAAGGCCAGAAGGTGCTGGCCGGCACGCCGTTGGGCAAGGTGGCGCAGCCCTCGCATCTGAAAGCGGAATTGAAAATCGCCGAAACGCAGGTCAAGGATATTGCCATCGGCCAGCCGGCGGTAATCGATACGCGCCTGGCCGGCGGCGGTTCCAACGGCCTGATCGAAGGCCGGGTGTCGCGCATCGATCCTTCCATTTTGAATGGCACGGTGACGGTGGATGTGGCGCTCAAGGGCCAGTTGCCGCAAGGTGCGCGGCCGGACTTGAGCGTGGACGGCACGATTCAACTCGAGAAGTTGGACGATGTAGTGTTCGTGGGGCGGCCGGTGTTCGGCCAGGAAAACAGCTCCGTTCAATTATTCAAGATCGAGCCGGACGGCAAGTACGCCGATAAGGTCAAGGTCGCTTTCGGCCGCAGCTCGGTCAACACCATCGAAATCAAGAGCGGGCTGACCGTCGGCGATCGGGTGATACTCTCCGACATGTCGAATTTCGATCAATACGACAGGATTAAACTGAACTAGTTGTTCGCCAAAATCGTCTTCGAGGTAGGGCAAATATGGAAAACGGCTCGGAAGCGCTGATTCGCCTGGAACAGGTGAGCAAGGTTTTCATCACCGATGAAGTGGAGACACACGCCCTCGCCGGCATCCATTTCGAACTGAAGAAAGGAGAGTACCTGTCGATTGCCGGGCCGTCCGGCTGCGGCAAATCCACGCTGCTGGCGATTCTGGGGCTGCTCGACACGCCCAGCGACGGCGTATATTACCTGAACGGCAAGCCGGTGACCGGGCTGAAGCTGAGCGAGCGGGCGCGCATCCGCAATCGCGAGATCGGTTTCATTTTTCAGGCGTTCAACCTGATCGGCGATCTGACGGTTTACGAGAACGTGGAGCTGCCGCTGACTTACCGCGGCATGCCCGGCTCGGAACGCAAGCGCCGCGTACAAGAAGCGCTCGAGCGCGTCGGCATGTCGCACCGCATGAAGCATTACCCGTCGCAGCTCTCGGGCGGCCAACAGCAGCGCGTGGCGGTGGCCCGCGCGCTGGGCGGCGACCCCCTGATTCTGCTCGCCGACGAGCCTACCGGCAACCTGGATTCGGCCAATGGCGAAGCCGTGATGAGCCTGCTCAAGGAACTGCACGCGGGGGGCGCCACGGTCTGCATGGTGACGCATGACCCGCGCTATGCCGAGTTCGCCGACCGCACCATCCGCCTGTTCGACGGCCGCATTGTGGAAGAACAGGCGGAACCCGCGGGCAAGCACTAAGGCGCGCGCGCATGCGCCGCCTCTGTGCGGTCTGTTAACCTCACTTCATGCACCCGCTGGTGGGGGATTTGCGGCGCGGGGTGCGCCTATGGTGGAAGTCGCGCGGCCTGGCCGCATTGGCGTTGGTGGCTCTGGCGCTCGGAATTGGCGCCACAACCGCCATTTTCAGCGTGGTGAATGCGGTCTTGCTCCAGCCGCTGCCGTTTCGCGATGCCAGCCGGTTGCTGGCGATCTTTGAGAAGAACATTCCCCAACAGAAGAGCGATTTGTACGTGGCGGGCATCAATATTTACGAATGGCGCCGGCGCAGCCTCACTGTGTCGGGCGTCGCCGGGATCTTCGACGGGAAGATGACTCTGACCGGCGGCGGCGTGGAAGGCGAGGAGTTGAAGTCCGAGCGCGTGTCGGCCAACCTGTTCCCGCTATTGGGCGTGCAGCCGGTGCTGGGCCGCGGCTTCCTGGCCTCCGAAGACGTTCCGGGACCAGCCAGTGTGGCCGTGCTGAGCTACGAGTTATGGCAGCGCCGGTTCGGCGGCGATCCCTCGATCCCCGGCAAGTCGATCCGCCTGCGCGGGTCGGACTATACGGTAGTGGGCGTGATGCCGCCCGGTTTTTCCGTGATCGAACCAGGCGTGGACGTGTGGACTCCGCTCAACTTCGACATCAACGACCCGCGCGTTGCGTCCGGCCGCGGCCTCACCGCAATCGCGCGCCTGCGGCCGGGCGTAACCTTCGAGCAGGCGGTGAGCGAGTTCGATAGCATGGGCGCCAGCCTGGAGGCCGCCTATCCGGCGATCGACAGCGGATACCGCGCCATAGTCCGGCCGCTGGCCGAGCACATCGTGGGTAAGACGCGCCAGGCCTTGCTGGTGCTGCTGGCGGCGGTGGGGCTGCTGCTTGGGATCGCGTGCGCCAACGTGGCCAATCTGCTGCTGGCGCGCGGCGCCACGCGCCGCAAGGAGATCGCCGTGCGCGCCGCGCTGGGGGCCAGCCGCCTTCGCATCACCATGCAATTGCTGGCCGAAAGCGTCCTGCTGGCGCTGGCCGGCGGCGCGCTGGGGGCAGTTTTGGCCGCCGGCGCCGTCACCCTGGTGGCGCGGCTGGGGCCGGCCAACCTGCCGCGCCTGGCGCAGATTCACGCCGATTGGCGGCTACTGCTGTTCGCGGTGGTCATCTCCGTCCTCACCGGCGTCCTGTTCGGCATGGCGCCTGCCTTGCAGATTTCGTCCGGGAACTTGAACGCGGCTCTGGTGGAAAGCGGACGCGGCGGCACGGTGGGCCGCTCCGGCCGCATGCTGCGTAGCGGTTTAGTGGTGCTCGAAATCGCGCTGGCGCTGGTGGTGCTGATCGGTGCCACCCTGCTGGCGCGCAGCTTCAACCGGCTGCGCTCGGTCAACCCTGGCTTCGAAGCCTCCCACCTGCTCACTTGCCGGCTGCCGTTTTCCGGCGGCAGAAACGCCGCTCCGCCGCGCCGCGTGGCCTTCCTGCACGACGTCATGCCACGGCTGGCCGCGCTACCCGGCGTGCGTGGCGTGGGCGCTTCGAATGGGCTCCCGCTGGCCGGCCTCGACGTGGGCGTCATGTTCGCCATCGCCGATCGTCCCGCGCCGCCCCCCGACCAGCGGCCCATGGCGCTGACTCGCTCGGTCACTACGGACTATTTCCGTGTGATGGACATCCCGCTGCTGGCCGGGCGGGAGTTCACGGATGCCGACACCAGCCAGTCGCCCGCGGTGGCCGTCATCGACCAGGCACTGGCGCGGCGTTACTGGCCGGGCGCCAGTCCGCTGGGTGGCCGCTTGGCCCTGGATTGGTCGCCGCCCGTGGTCGCTCAGGTGGTGGGCGTGGTGGGCACCGTGAAACCGGAGACCGTGCAGGGAGAGGACTGGGCCACCATCTATAGCCCTTACGACCAGCGGCCCACGTCGGCCGCCAATATCGTTATCAGGACCGCCGGCGAGCCGCTGGCGCTGGCGGCAAGCGTGCGGGGCGAGGTGCGCCGCCTGGACCCCGAACAGCCGGTGGGGGAAGTGAGGACAGGCGGCGAGATCGTCGCCAGGGCGGTGGGCGGCGCGCGCTTCAACACGCTGCTGCTGGGCCTCTTCGGCGTGATTTCGTTCGTGCTGGCGGCGGTGGGCATCTACGGCGTGGTTTCGTACGACGTCGGCGAACGCGTGCAGGAACTGGGAATCCGCATGGCGTTGGGCGCGCAGAAAAGCGACGTGCTCGGCCTGATCCTGGGTCACGCCGTGCGCCTGGCGGCCCTGGGCATCGCCCTGGGGCTGGCCGGAGCTTTGGTGCTGACGCGCCTGATGACCTCCATGCTGTTTGGTGTTCACCCGCGCGATTTCGGCACGTATGCGGCGGCCGCCGCGGGCCTGGCGGTGGTGGCACTGGCCGCCAGCTATCTGCCGGCGCGGCGCGCCATGGGCCTCGATCCAATCAAGGCGCTGCGCCACGAATAGGACATCATGATTACTCTTCGCAACGTGGAAAAGTTTTACGAAGGCGGATACGGACGCACCTATGTCCTCCGCCGCATCAGTATGGAGATCCGGGAGGGCGAGTTCGTCACCATCATGGGTCCCTCCGGCGCCGGCAAGTCGACGCTGCTCAGCATCCTCGGCATGCTCGACGCGGCGTGGACCGGCGAGTTCGAATTCGTCAACCACCAGGTTCACCGCATGAAGCCCAAGGACCGCGTGGAGCTCAACAAGAAGTACATCGGCTTCGTCTTTCAGAGCTATCACCTGATCGACAACCTGACGGTGTACGAGAACCTGGATATTCCGCTCTCGTACCGTAACGTGAAAAGCTCCGAGCGGGCGGCCATCGTCTGCGATTCGCTGGACCGCTTTCACATCGTGGGCAAGCGCGACCTGTACCCCAGCCAGCTCTCCGGCGGCCAGCAGCAACTGGTGGCCGTGGCGCGCGCCGTGATCGCCAGCCCCAAACTGATTTTGGCCGACGAGCCCACCGGCAACCTCCACTCGAGCCAAGGCAAGGAAATCATGGAGCTGTTCAAGAAGCTGAACGAGGAAGGGACCACCATCGTGCAGGTGACGCACTCGCACGACAACGCCGCTTACGGCCACCGCGTGGTGAATCTGGCCGATGGTTGGATTGTGTAATTCCCGCGGCGCGATCCGTCCAAAATTCCATGGAACGTATACGGAGGGCGCGCGACAGGAAAGTGGCCCTCAACCGCTTCGAACGCGAAAACGGCTTGCGTTAGGTAGGGCACGCTTTAAAGCTTGCCCGCAACCGCCGTCTATTTCGCCTGGAATTCCGTCCACGGCTTGGCGTCCATATCCCCGAGGATCTGTCCATACCACGCATACTCCGGGTGTTTTGCCAGGTGCGCGGCGGAATGGAAGTCGCGGCCGCAGGCGTGCCCCAGGGCGGCCGTGAACGACATCTTCGCGGCCAACGCGGCGCTGGTCACTTTGTTCTGCACCGCGCCGGCAGGTGCGTACGGCTGCAGCCAGTCCGCTACCCCGCGCGGGGAAAGGTCGGCGTGGCCGCACAACGTGCGCTCGCTCGGCTGCACCTTCTTCGCAAAGGTGTCGTAGTGGTCGGCCAGGAAACGCTGCCCGGCGGCGACGTCGATCTTGCCCCGGTTCTCTTCCATCAGCTCGAGCCAGCGCGTGTGGCGTGCATTGGCCGAATTGCCGGCATCGCCGGTCTTGAACGTGGTCTCCTCGCGGATCAACTGGGGGTTGATCGGAAAATTCGAGCCGACAAAAAATCCGTCGCGCGTACGCTCGAGATTCACGTTCTTGAGGCCCAGTTCCAGATCGGCGATCTCGCCGGTGTTGCGGTCGGCAATGAGCCAGTTGTTGGCGTAGCCGCCATTGTTGCCTTCCTCCATGATGCGCGCGAAATCGTCGATGGACGCGGCATACTGCATGGCCTTTCGCGCGCGCACGAATTCGGGAACGCCGTTCGCGTCGAAGCCGTTGAATTCGGCGATAGTGGTTTCCGTAATGAGGATACCGGCTGAATTCATGCCGAAATCGTCGCCGCTGTGAATCAGCCCGGCCATACCGTCCATCAGGATGTGGTAACCGCTGGACGGCACGATATCGAACACGATGTTCCAGCGCTCGCCGTCGGCATACGTGGTCCAGTTGTTGTGGCCGATCACCACGCGGCCGTCCGCCGTGTAGCTGCCGGTAGCCACGAAGGCGCTGCAACGGTTCGCCGTGCCGCCGGTCTTGCGATTGAGCTGCTTGGTGTAGTACGTCACCTCCGTCCAGGAATTCAGCGCCACAATGTCCCACAGGTCGAGCTTGCTGCCGCGCGCTTTCAATCCTTCCACGATGCCGCTGAGCTCGGCGCGGTACTGCTCCTCCACGTGCGGCCAGAAAACATCGCGCGCAGTGTCGCGGAAAAACGCCCAGTCCCGCTTTTCATCGTGCGCGAACTCGGCGGAAACCACCTTGACGGTATCTTCGATTTCATCGGCCAGCAGAAACCCGTGCTGGAAGCCAATCTCCCCCGGCAAGCCTTCCAGATGGACCTGAATCCAGCCATTGCGCTCCGCGAAGCGCGACGCCTTGCTCAGCCGCGGATCGATGCTGGGATCGCCGGACGCGAGCGTCAGCGCCACGGCCACCAGTAGTGCGGGAAAAAAGAGACAGCGATGCATTGCCGCTATTATAGTAAAGCGGCCAAAGGTGCGATGGAAGAGGCGCCATGGAAGACACAACGCAGCTTCGCAAATTAACGGCGCACGTGAAGGCGGCGGGTTGAGCTTCCAAGCTGAGTCCAAAGTTGTTGGACCAGGTTCTGGCGAGCGTCCCCCGCTGGGCAAATGAGAACGTGCTGATCGGGTTTGATACTGCCGACGATGCCGGCGTGTACAAGCTGACGGCGGAGCTTGCCCTCGTGCAGACGGTCGATTTTTTCACTCCCATCGTCGACGATCCGTACACCTTCGGCGCTATCGCCGCCGCCAATGCCCTGAGCGACGTTTACGCCATGGGCGGCCGGCCGATTTCGGCGCTCTCGATTGTCGCGTATCCTGCCAAGGGCAACGTCGAGGATTTGCGGCAGATCCTCAAGGGTGGCGCGGAAAAAATGCATGAAGCCGAGTGCTCGATTCTGGGCGGGCACAGCGTGGCGGATGACGAAATCAAATTCGGCTACGCGGTGACCGGAACCGTGCATCCTGCCCGAGTAACCGCCAACGCGGGCGCGCTTCCCGGCGACGCGCTGGTCTTCACCAAGCGCCTCGGCACCGGCGTAATCGGAACCGCGCTGAAGCGCGGCCTCGCGGCGCCGGAGCACGTCGAGGAATCGGTGCGCCAGATGCTCAAGTTGAACCGGAGCGCGGCGGAAGAAATGCTGCGCCTGGGCGTCCACGGCTGCACCGACGTCACCGGCTTCGGCCTGATCGGCCACGCACGCGAAATGGCGCTGGCGAGCGGCGTCACACTCGAAATCGAAACCTGTCGCGTCCGGTTTCTGCCCGGAGCCGTCGAGTACGCACGGCAGGGCGCCGTCCCCGGCGGCCTCAAGAACAATCGCGAGTTCGCCTCCTGCGTGGTGGAAGCCATGCGCGAGTTGCCGCGCGAGATCGAGGATCTGCTCTACGATCCGCAAACTTCCGGCGGCCTCTTAATTTCACTGGCCGAAGCCGATGCCGCGCGCCTCGAACAGGCGCTCGAAGGCGCTTACCGCATCGGTCGCGTGCTCGAACGCGGCATA
>Ga0116126_1001648_pt1 | contig 13912 bp, 11 predicted proteins | sample June2015DPH_16_5_FD_89730 | JGI IMG/M metagenome (GOLD analysis project Ga0116126, IMG submission 89730) | Peatland microbial communities from SPRUCE experiment site at the Marcell Experimental Forest, Minnesota, USA - June2015DPH_16_40 | ecosystem: Environmental > Terrestrial > Soil > Wetlands...
AGAACTACGACGCCCGCGTGGGAGGTGAATTCTGGCGGCGGGAATTGACGGCAATCCGTGAGGACATGGCGCGGTTGGCGGGCGGACAGATCACCGAGCAGAATCTCCGAAACAGCATCCGGGTCTACAACCAGAACCGGCGGGCTATCCGGGAACTCTACCAGGCGCGCAGTGAATCGCCGTGGCTCTATCCCATCGCGCAGGTCTATGCCGTACTGCGCGCCGGCGCTGTGCTGCCGCCGGAGGAACATACCACGATGGTGCGTCGCTACCTCGAGATGGCTTCGCAGGGATCGGCTGTTCCAGAGGATCGCAGCCGAGTTGTACTGACGGGCATGTTCTGTGAACAGCCTCCGCTGGCGTTGCTCATCACGCTGGAACGCGCGGGCTGTTGGATCGTAGACGACGACCTGCTGCTGGGTTTGCGCTGGTTCACAGGCGAGGTGCCCGAGGAGGGTGACGCGATCAAAAACCTGGCGCAGGCTTACCTGACGCAAAGCGTGGCGACGGCCTCCTGCTATGCGCCCGATGGGCAACGCGGCCGGTGGCTGGTCGATACCGTGCGGCAGAATCACGCCGATGGCGTTATTTTTTGCGCTCCGAGTTTTTGCGATCCCGCGCTGCTGGAGCAGCCCATGCTGGTCGCCGCCCTGGAGCGCGAACACATTCCCCACACCCAGTTCAAGTATTCCGAGGATACGGGACAATTTGCCGTCATCCGGGAACAGGCTGGCACCTTCTCGGATTCCATACGGCTGTGGAGCGAAGCATGAGCGCAGACGCTATGAAGGCATCGACCGTGCAGAAAGAGCAGAGCATGGTTCTGCAGAAGCGACTCATCGGGGACTACTACGATTCTCTGGGACGTGCACGGCAAGAGGAAAAGAGAGTCGTCTCCACTTTTGTTCCGGGTAATTTGACCGAACTGCTGCGGTCCTTCGATCTCCTGCCGATCCTGCCGGAGATCAATGCACTTCAGTCCGGCATGCGCAAGCTTTCCGCCAATTACATTGCGGAAGCGGAGAAGCAAGGCCACAGCGAGGATGTCTGCACCTATGTGAAATGCGATATCGGGATGCTGAAGTCGGGCAACATTGGTCCCACCGGCGTAAAACTCCCCAATCCCGACCTGCTGCTGCTCTCCTACACGGGTTGCTTCACGTTTCTCAAGTGGTTCGAACTCCTGCGCCAGGAGTATCAATGCCCAGTGGCCATGCTGCACGTGCCGTACCTGGCCAACGGACGGATTGAACCACACCATGTCGACTACGTCGTGCAGCAGTTGCGCACAGAGGTGATCCCGAAACTGGAGCAAGTCAGCGGCCGGCGCTACGATGAGGCTCGACTTTCCAAGATGTTGGCTCTTTCCGCCAAGGCGGAAGACGATTTCGTATGGGTGTTGGAGAGCGCGAAAAATGAGCCCTCGCCGATTGATGCGTACTTCGGCGGCGTGTACTACATCGGCCCGATATTCACCGCCTTCCGAGGCACGCGCGAGGGCGTCGAATATTACCGCGTGCTGCGCGAAGAGATTGCGGAACGGATCAGGTTGGGACTTGGTCCGGTCACTCCCGAGGGCACGATGGAGCGCCAGCGCTATCGCCTGGTGGTGGAAGGCCCGCCCAACTGGACGAGTTTCCGCGAGTTCTGGAAGATGTTCTACGACGAAGGCGCTGTCGTCGTTGCCAGCAGCTATACCAAAGTGGGTGGACTCTACGATCGCGGTTTCCGCCACGACCCCAACCGCCCGCTCGAAAGCCTGGCGGAATACTGCTTGGGCTGCTACACCAACCTTGGGCTGCCGGCGCGCGTCGATCTGCTGGAGCGCTACATCCGCGAATACCGCGCTGACGGCTTCATGATCAACAGTGTCAAGAGCTGCAATTCGTTCAGTGTCGGCCAGCTGCTGATGCTGCGGCAACTCGAGCAGCGGACGGGTGTGCCCGGCGGATTCATCGAGAGCGATCTGGTGGATCCGCGATATTTTTCGGCGGCCAACATCAAGAACCGCATCGAGAGCTACCTGCAGATGCTCGAACAAAAGCGAACCGCGGTGGTGACGGCATGAGCGTGGTGGAGGTTCTGCTCGGTATCGATCTGGGCTCGACCACGACCAAGGCCATCGCGCTCGATCGAACCGGACGGGTCCTTGGCCGTGGCATCACCAACACCCGCAGCAACTATGAAGTCGCTTCCCAGATCGTTCGCGAGGAAGCGCTCGTGCAATCCAGATTTGAACTGGTGCGGCATGCCATGGCAGCCGATCCCGAACTCTCAGGAATTGAAAATAAGTTTATTGGATCGCTGGTGCGCAATTTCCGACAACGGCAACATCTGGAACAGTTGGATCTCCTGGAGTCGGTGCTGCACCGTTGTGCCGATGCGGCCCGATACGCGCCTCACCGGGAGCCGGTCAAGGAGATACTCAATCGTATCTGCCAGGCGATGCGGTCGCGCGTTCCCGGCCATTTCAGCGAATTGGCGGTGCGGAAAAGCGATTTCTTCCGCGATCTGGCCGCAGCCGACTACATGCAGGTCGCGGAGCAGTTCAGCGGCTCGAAGCACGCTTCCTTCGACCTCCTGTGTGGCCTGTTCGACGCCGCCATCCTGGAGGTCGAGAATGCGGCAGGTGACGGGGCATTTGAACGACATGCCGGGCCGGCACTGGAGCAGACGCTGGCCACTGCGCCGGCGGACATCCACGAACGGGAAGTAAGACTGCGCTCGGCCGTTGAGTCGGTGAGAGTGCTCGAGATCCGCGTGCTTGGAATGGTCGGTACGGGTTATGGCCGGCAACGGCTTCCGTTCCCGAAAGAACAGATCCGCAGTGAGATCCTCTGCCACGGCTTGGGCGCCCATGCCATGTTCGCCGGCACGCGCACGGTGCTCGACATTGGTGGCCAGGACACCAAGGCGATTCAGGTTGATCACACTGGCATCGTCACCAGTTTCCAGATGAATGACCGGTGTGCGGCGGGATGTGGCCGCTACTTAGGCTATATCGCCGACGAAATGAACCTCGGCCTGCATGAACTCGGCAGGCTGGCACAGGAAAGCACTTGCAGCGTAAAGATCAACAGCACGTGCACGGTCTTTGCCGGCGCCGAACTGCGGGATCGCCTGTCTCTGGGGCAGAAGGTGCCGGACATCCTGGCGGGTCTGCACCGGGCGATCATGTTGCGAGCGATGTCGCTACTGGCGCGTTCCGGAGGAATTTCCGACGAATTCACGTTTACCGGCGGAGTGGCCCGTAACCCCGCTGCGGTTTCCGCCCTGCAAGGCCTGGTCCAACAAAACTATGGCGTGCGAACTTTGAATATCTCTCCGGAGTCCATCTACACCGGGGCGCTGGGAGCGGCGTTATTCGCGCAGCGCGCTGCGGACGGGAGGAATGTGGCATGAACGCTGGAGAGAGCATCCTCGCCGCGGGCGTCGACGTGGGCTCGAGTGCCGTCAAGTTTGCGCTGGTGCGGGATGCTGGAGACGGGGCTGCGAGCGTGCTGGCTCTGCACAACGAGCGCATCCGCCGGCGCGAACTGCGGAAGGTGATTCGGGAAGGCTATGAGGCGTCTTTGGAAGCGGGTGGAGTGCGCCAGGACGAGATCGCTTATACGGCGAGCACCGGTGAAGGCGAGTTGGTAGATTTTCGCCGTGGTCACTTCTACGGCATGACGACGCACGCGCGAGGAGCGGTATTCCTGATGTCCGGCGCCGGCGCCGTGATCGACATCGGAGCCCTGCACGCGCGTGCCATGCGCATTGACGAGCGCAGCCGCGTATTGGCGTACCGTATGACCAGCCAGTGCGCCTCCGGTTCCGGACAGTTTCTCGAGAACGTTGCCCGCTACCTGGGCATCATGCTGGAGGACGTCGGACCTTTGTCTTGCGAGGCCAAGAATCCGGAATCGGTCAGCAGCATCTGCGCCGTGCTGGCGGAGACCGACGTGATCAACATGGTGAGCCGTGGCATTTCACGCAGCGACATCCTGAAGGGAATTCACCTGTCGATGGCAGGGCGTTACACGAAGCTTCTGCGCTCGATCGGCGCGTGCGGTGACGTGGCGATCACCGGCGGACTGGCCGCCGATATTGGCCTGTGCCGTGCATTGGAAGAGAAGATCGCCGAAGAGAAGCTTGCCATGCGCGTGCGTACTCACCCCGACTCGATTTACGCTGGAGCGATCGGGGCCGCACTTTGGGGTGCGTACCGCCATCGTGTACTGGCGCGGCCCACCGAGGTGGTGGCGTGAAGCGCGCTCTCGAAAACAAGATTGCTGTGGTGACCGGTGGATCCGGCGCAATCGGGTCCGCCATCATTGCCGACTTGGAGCGACAAGGAGCGTGCGCGGTGTCGCTGGATGTGGCGCGTCCGGCGGCGGAGGCTGCGGCCTTCCAGGATTGTGATGTGCGGGAGGACAATTCAGTGGCTTCGGCCATCGCAAAAGTGCAGCGTACTTACGGGCGCCTTGATCTGGTCATACACGCGGCCGGAGTCTCCCGCGAAGCGGTTGTATGGAAGCTTGCGGTGGAGGACTGGGATCTTGTGCAGGGCGTAAACTTGCGCGGGGCCTTCCTTTTGCTGCGCCATGCAATCCCGGTGATGCGAGCCGGCGAAGGCGGACGGATCGTACTCATCGGGTCCATCAATGGTTCGCGCGGAAAGTTCGGCACCTCAGCTTATTCGGCAAGCAAGGCTGGTTTGATCGTTCTGGCTAGGACAGTAGCGCGCGAGGTTGCCCGCCTGGGGATTCTTATCAATGTCGTCGAGCCGGGATGGGTGCGTACACCGTTCACCGACAGCCTGCCGCAGGCGGTCCGCGACGCTGCCTTGGCGGAAAATCTCGTCGGGAAATACGTCGAACCAGCGGACGTGGCCGCCGCGGTCACGTTTCTCTGTGGACCCGGCGCGCAGCAGGTCACCGGGCAGATCCTTCGCGTCGACGGGGGACAGTCGCTGGGCAGTGTTTGAGAGAGGAGACTTATATGACTACCCAACCTCTGGAAGAACCGGGAGTCCTGGAAACGGACAGTATCCTGGTGCGCCTTATGAACGAGCGCGACCTGGAGGCGGTGGTTACGATTGACGCAGCCGCCAGCGGCCGGCGGCGTCCCCGCTATTTCGAACTGATGTTGGAACGGGCGGTGAAACAAGCGGCACTGCAAGTTTCGCTGGCCGCAGAAGTGGATGGGCGCATCGTCGGATTCGCCATCGCATCGCTATACTATGGCGAATACGGCGTCAGCGAGCCCACTGCCTCGCTGGATGCCATTGGCGTGGCCCCGGCAAACCGCAGGCAGCAGGTAGGCAAAGCCTTACTGCGGCAGTTGCGGCTGAATCTATCCGCTCTCCGGGTGACGACGCTGCGCACCGAAGTATCGTGGGATGATTTTGATCTTCTCGCTTTCTTCAAGAAAGAAGGATTCTCCCCGGCGCGCCGTCTCTGCCTGGATTGTGCGCTCGACCCGACACGCTTCGAGTGACGCGTAAGTAAGGAGGATCGTATGTCAGAAGCGACTGATGGCTCTGTACGTTGTCCCCGCTGCGGCCACCTGAGCGACGCGGCGGACAAGTTCTGCGCCGAGTGCGGACGTTTTCTCCGCGACGCTTCGATTGACCAGCGGCTGCTTTTGGCCCTGGTGCATGAGCGCGAGGGGCGGGGGCAGGAGGCGCGGCAGGAGCTCCAGCATTTGCTCGACGCCGAGCCCGATCACGTCCTGGGCAACCACCAACTCGGTGTTCTTCTGTTCCACGAAGGCTTGCTGGACCTGGCCATCGAACACTATCGCCGCGCGGTGACGTCCTCGGCGACATTTGTGTTGGCCCACTACGACCTCGGGGTCGCCTACTACCACCGCGGCAACATGCCGGAAGCGGCCGCCGCCTTCCGCCGCTGTCTCGACATTAATCCCAACTACAACGCCGCCCACTACCGGCTTGCCCTGGCGCTGTTTCACCAGGGACAGCTCACCAACGCCCGCGAACATTTTGAGCTTTCCTCGACCCTCACGCCTGAATACGTAATGGCCCACTATCATCTAGGGGTGATTCACGAGCGCGAGGGCGCGACCGAGATCGCTCGCCGGGAATTCGAACGGAGCCTGGAAGAGGGAGTTCACGAACTCAGCAGTTTGTACCACCTTGCGATGATCCGTCGTGCGCAGGGTGATAATGCCGGAGCACACGAGCTTCTCCGCCGAGCGGGTGAGTTTGGCAAGTTGCACCCGGCGGCATCCGAAGCTCGCAGGTAACGAAAGAATGTGGCATGGGAATCTCGGTGGAAAACGGCCTCATCTTCGACTGGGCCCGCGCGGGCCCGCGGACTACTAGCTGGCCGGCGCACGTCATGCTCGACGATGAGACGCTGCGCGACGGTCTTCAGAGCCCCTCAGTTACCGATCCGCCAGCGGCGGTCAAAGTCGAGATTCTCCATCTCATGGAAAATCTTGGAATTGAAACCGCTGACGTCGGTCTTCCCGGAGCGGGCACGCGCCAGCGCGAAGCGGTACTCGCACTCTGCCGCGAGATCTCCAGCCAGCGGATGCGCATACGCCCCAACTGCGCCGCCCGCACCATGATGGTGGACATTCGTCCCATTGCGGAGGTCTCGCAACTAACGGGAGTACCGATTGAGGCTGCTTTGTTTATCGGCAGCAGTCCCATCCGCCAGTACGCGGAAGAATGGACCCTCGATCAAATCCTGCGCCACACTCGGGAAGCGATCCACTTTGCCGTAAGGGAAGGCCTCGACGTGATGTACGTGACAGAGGATACCGTACGATCTTCGCCCGAGCACCTGCGTATCTTGTTTGCCGAAGCGGTCGAGGCTGGGGCCAAGCGTCTATGTCTCTGCGACACTTGTGGCGCAGCGACTCCGGAGGCGGTGTGGAACCTCGTGTCGTGGGTTAAGACTTTCTTGGCGGAAATTGGGGCGGAACTCGGCATCGACTGGCATGGTCACCGCGATCGTGGCCTCGATTTGGCAAACACGCTGGCCGCCATTGAGGCGGGGGCATCACGCGTGCACGGCACCGCGCTCGGAATCGGCGAGCGCGTGGGAAACACGCCGATGGAACAGTTGCTGGTGAACCTCAACCTGCTCGGCATAAGGCACGACGATCTCAGTTCTCTGCAGAGGTATGTGGACTCGGTTTCGGTCGCGGCCTCTGTTCCGGTTCCAGTGAATGCTCCGATAATCGGACGCGATGCCTTCCGCACCGCCACCGGCGTCCACGCGGCGGCCATCATCAAGGCCCAGAAGAAGGGCGATCGCTGGCTGACCGACTTCGTTTATTCAGGAGTCCCGGCAAGCTTGATCGGACGAAATCAGGAAATCGAGATCGGGCCCATGTCGGGCAGTTCGAACGTTATCTTCTATCTATCGCAGCGGGGAATCGTGGCGAGCCCTGAACTGATACAGGCCGTCCTGCTGGCTGCCAAAGAATCCAACCGCATTCTGCAGGAACCGGAAATCCTGGGCATAGTGCAGCGTTTTGAAAATGTGACTTCATAAGATACTTGTTTGGCGAGGGACCTCGTGAATAACCAGGCCAGGCCCAACAACTGGAAGCCGAATCACGGTGAAAAGAGAACTCATAGAACTGCGCGTTAACGGTCTTACCCACGAGCTCGCCATCGAGCCAAACGCACTGTTGCTCGACGTGTTGCGTCGCGATCTCGGTCTCACCGGCTCGAAGCGCGGCTGCGACGACTCCTCCTGCGGGGCCTGCACCGTGCTTGTGGACGGCACGCCGATGCTCGCCTGTACGCTGCTCGCCTTCAGTTGCGAGGGGCAGGAGATCACGACCGTCGAAGGCATCAGTGAGCACGGCAGCCTGGCCGCCATCCAGAAGGCTTACGGAGACTGGGGCGGCGCGCAATGCGGATACTGCACACCGGGTTTCATGATCACGGTGAAGCATCTGCTCACGGTGAATCCGGATCCAACCGAGGAAGAGATTCGCGCTGCGTTGAGCGGCAATCTCTGCCGCTGCACCGGCTACACGCAGATGTACAGCGCGATCAAGGCGGCGATTGAAGCGGAGAAGAAAGGAATGGCCGCGGCAAAATGACAGTCCCTCGAGCTGATGGTAACGACCAATGACCAACGACTACTCCATCATCGGCAAATCCATCGCCATGATTGACGCTGCCGGAAAAACGACCGGCAGCGGCAAGTACGCCGACGACCTTTCCGTCCCCGGCATGCTCCATGGAAAGATTCTGCATTCGCCGCATCCGCATGCTCGCATCAAGAGCATTGACACCAGCCGAGCCGAGCGACTTGACGGTGTGGTCGCGGTGGTCACCGGCAAGGACGCGCCCAATCCCTTCGGCATTCTCCCCGTCGGCCACGACGAGCACGCACTGGCGCTCGACAAGGTTCGCTACGTCGGTGACAACGTAGCCTGCGTGGCTGCGGTCTCCGAAGCCATTGCCGAGAAGGCGCTCGAATTGATTGCTGTGGATTATGAGCTTCTGCCCGCCTACTTCGACCCCGAAGAATCGATGAAGGCCGAGACCAATCTCATCCACGACAACAAGCCTAACAACACGGAGAAGGATTATCACCACGTCTTCGGCGATCCCGACAAGGCGTTTGCTGACGCCGACTACATCGCCGAAGGCCGCTTCCTCGCCAATGAGGTCACCCATGCGGCCATGGAACCGCACTGTACGCTGGCTTCGTTCGAACTCGATCCGCACACCGGCACACTCGGCCGCCTGACGGTCTGGTCCTCCACGCAGGTTCCCTATTACCTGCAACACAAGCTGTCGCTGGTGCTCGAGATGCCGATGTCGCAGATTCGGGTGATCAAGCCGCTGGTCGGCGGTGGCTTCGGCGGGAAGAGTGAGGTGATCCCAATCGAAATCATTGCCGGCATCGCCGCGCGGGCTGCGCAGAGACCGGTCAAGATAACGTACACTCGCGAGGAAGTTTTTTGGGCGCACCGCGGGCGCCCGCGCACCATCGTGGACCTCAAGACGGCCGTAAAGAACGACGGCAGCATCACGGCCGTGAAGGCGCGCGTGGTGCAGGATGGCGGCGCCTACTGCTCCTACGGCGTGGTCACCATTCTTTATTCCGGCGCGCTGCTGGGCGCGCTCTACGATATTCCCAACATTCAGTACGACGGTTATCGCGTGCTCACCAACAAACCGGCCTGTGGCGCCATGCGCGGACACGGCACGGTCAACGTCCGCTTCGCTTTCGAATCGCAGCTCGACGAAATTGCGGCCAAGCTTAAGATTGACCCGGCTGAGATCCGCCGCCGTAATTTGCTCAAACCTCCCTGCATTACGATCAACGGCCTGCGCGTGCAGAGCTACGGCCTCCCGGAATGCATTGACCAGATCGTGACTCGCTCACGCTGGAACGAGCGCAAAGGAAAGCTGGCTCGAGGCCGGGGCCTCGGCATTGCTTGCAGCCACTACGTAAGCGGCGCGGCCAACTCGATCATCCGTTCCGACATGCCGCACTCCACGGTGAACATCAAAATTGACCGCGACGGCGGTGTCGTCATCTACACCGGCGCGTCCGATATCGGCCAGGGTTCCGACACGATGGTCGCGCAAGTGGCCGCGGAAACGCTGGGCTGCTTGCTCTCCCGCGTGAAGGTGGTCGCCGCCGACACCGACCTCACTCCGATCGACATTGGCTCCTACTCCAGCCGTGTCACCTTCATGAATGGCAATGCAACGTTGCGCGCTGCTCAGCAAGTCAAGAAGCAGATCGCCGCCGCGGCCGCAAAAAAGATGAACTGCGCACCTGAGGACATCCTCTTCCGCAACGACACAGTGGCCAGGAAACAGATCGCGGGCGAGGGCGCCCGCGCCACACAAAGCCAACCTACCGTCTCCGGCCGCGTCGAAGGCCAGATCCTCCGCGGCTCACTCCAACAAAAACGCAAGGACGAAGGCCCAAAAGATTCGATGACGTTCGAGGAAGCGGTGGTCGCTGCCATCGACTTTCACGGCGCTCTCAGCGGCACTGGTTCGTATGCGCCTCCGTCGGAAGCCCGCGGAGGAAAGTACAAAGGTGCTGGCGTTGGACCCTCGCCGGCCTATTCCTACTCGGCGCAAGTCGCGGAGGTCAGCGTGGACGAAGAAACCGGCCAAGTCACCGTCCACAAAGTCTGGGCGGCGCACGATTGCGGGCAAGCCCTCAACCCGGTCTCGGTCGAAGGCCAAGTGATCGGCTCGGTGTGGATGGGAATGGGCCAGGCACTTACCGAAGAGATGATCTGGAAAGACGGGCTGCTCATGAACCCCGGTCTGCTCGAATACCGCAGCCCGTCATCAGTCGAGTCCCCGGAGGTCGAAGCGATTATCGTCGAAAGTATCGATCCCGAGGGCCCGTTCGGCGCGAAGGAGGCCAGCGAAGGCTCGCTCGCAGCCACCATCCCCGCGATTGCTAATGCGATCTACGATGCAGTCGGTATCCGTCTCCACGAGTCGCCCTTCACTCCGGAGCGCGTGCTGGCCGCGCTGCGCGCGCAAAGGAGTGCCAAGCCGCTGAACCTGACGGAAGGCGTGGACCCCACTGCCCCGGAAAAATTTCGTGAACATGGGGGAGAGTTGTGTTTCAAGGGCAAAGGCCCAAAGCGGCATGAATTCGATTCCGCGCGTCAACCGGCGCAGCCGGGAGGTGCGGATTGAGCCTCCCCGAGTTCAAACTCCTGCGTCCGCACACCACCGCGGAGGCGGTCGCACTGCTGGCGCAACATGCCGGTGATATCCGCATCCTGGCGGGCGGCACTGACCTGCTGCCCTCAATGCAGCAAAAGCTGTTCGCGCCGCAATACGTGCTCGACATCCGGCGCATCGCGGAACTAAGAGGCATTCGCCAGCAATCCACCGGCGCGGTTGAGATCGGCGCCCTTACTGCGCTCACCGACGTCGAGCACTCGGATCTTTTGCGTCGGCATTTTCGTGTGCTTCATGAGGCCGCAAAGACAGTGGCTTCTCCCGTGTTGCGTAACATGGGCACAATCGGAGGAAACATCTGTCTCGACACGCGCTGCCTCTGGTACAACCAGTCGTTGCAGTGGAGAAAATCCTGCGGCTTTTGCATTAAGAAGGACGGCGATCTCTGCCACGTCGCTCCGGGCGGCACGAAGTGCTGGGCGGCTTTTTCGGGCGACACTCCGGCGGCGCTGCTCTGCCTTGACGCGGAAATCGAGATTGCCAGTGCGGCGGGGATTCGCCGCGTCAAGCTCGCCGAGTTCTACACCGGGCTCGGCGACAACTACCGGAAGCTGGCGGCCAAGGAACTGCTCACTCGCGTTTTCCTGCCTGCATCTTCGGCCGGCCGTCGCGGCGTCTACCGCAAGTTGCGCATCCGCGGCTCGATTGACTACCCACTCGCCGGAGTCGCCGTGGTTCTGAAGCAGTCCAACGGACATATCGAAGACGTACGCATTGGACTGACCGCCGTGAATCCCGCGCCCGTGCTGGTGAAAGGGGCCACCGAACTCCTGGCTGGGAGGCGCGTGACGGAAGAGTGGGCAGAAGCCGCCGGCGTGCTCGCAGCCCAGACCGCGAAACCGTTGACCACCTCGGCCCTGACCGCTGAGTATCGTCGCGAGATGATCCGTGTGTTTACGAAACGCGCCGTTTTTTCACTTGCGACTGAAACCTGATTGCCGGCGACTGCTTTTTCTCGCCCAAGCAACAGCTATTCGAGTTCCGTACCGATTGAGAAAAGCCGCCAGGCGAGCCGCCTCGGCCCAAACGCTATCTGTTGACTGCCGTGCGCAGTTTAAAGCGCTGGAGCTTTCCCGTGGCTGTCTTGGGAAATTCGGAAAAAAATTCTACCGCGTGGGGACGCTTGAAGACAGGCAAACGACTAACCACAAAATCCTGCAGTTCGCGGGCGAGCTCAGGTGTGCCAGAAACTCCATCGCGCAACACGATGCAGGCGACCGGCTTTGTTAGCCCGTCCCGGTCTGCTCGGGCGACGACCGCGGCTTCTTGCACCGCGGGATGCTCGATCAAGACGCCTTCTATCTCGATTGGACTGATCCACATGCCGCTGACCTTCAGCATGTCATCGGACCGTCCGGCGTACCAGAAGTATCCGTCTTCATCCTGGTAATACTTGTCGCCGGTTCGGATCCAATGTCCTTCAATCGTGTCTTTAGTCTTTTCGTGCTGGTTCCAGTAACAGGCACAAACAGAGTCAGCTCTAACCAGCAGATTGCCGGTCTCCCCTTGCGCCACCGTACGGTTATTGTCGTCCACGATTCGGGCTTCGAATCCGGGGATTATCGTGCCGCTGGAGCCCGGGCGCACAGCTCCCGGACGATTGGAGATCATCATGTGCAGCGCCTCGGTTGAGCCTATCGCATCCAGAATTTCGACTCCGAAGCGCTCTTTGAAACGATGGAATACCATTGCCGGCAAGGCTTCTCCGGCGGAAATCGCATGGCGCACGGAGGAGAGGTCGAATTCCCGCCCGTCGGGCGGGGGATTGGAGAGAAGCTTGGCGTAGTTTGATGGAACTGAAAAAAACAGGGTTGGGCGGTGCCGTTCGATGACTTCGAAGACGTGCTGCGGTTTCGGTGGACCGGGCAGCAGGATGCTGGTGGCGCCCACGGCCAGCGGGAAGTAGAGTCCGTTCCCCAGCCCGTAGGCAAAGAAAAGTTTGGCGACGCTGAAGCAGCGATCATTCTCCGAGATGTTCAGGATCCCCTTGGCATAGCGCTCTGTACTCACCACCATGTCATGCTGAAGATGAACGCAAGCCTTAGGCTGACCCGTGCTGCCTGAAGAGTAGAGCCAGAAGGCGGCATCGTCTTTGCTGGTCGGTTCTGGATCAAGGGTGGAAGAACTCTTCTGGGTCAGTTCCTCAAAGGGGACCACGCCCGCCAGCGGCCCAGCGCCGACGACAATGATGGTCTCGAGATAGCGCAACCTATGCTTGGGAATGGCCTGGACGAGAGCGAGCAATGACTGACTGATGATGGCCACGCGCGCTCGCGAGTTGTTCAGCAGGTACGCATAATCGGCCGGTTTCAGCAGAGTATTGACAGGGACCGGAATCGCTCCGATCTTGATCGCGCCGAAAAAGCTGACGGCAAACTCCGGCGTATCAAGCAGCAGCAAGAAAACGCGTTCTTCGATGCGCACACCAAGACTTCTGAGTCCATTGCCCAACTGGTTCACGCGCTCAAAAAGTTGGCGATAGCTGACCTGAATATCCCCGCACTCAATTGCCACCTTTGCGCCGCGGCCCTCTGGAATATGGCGGTCTATGAAGTACGCGGCGGCATTGAATTCGTCCGGAAGTGCTATCGGAGGGGCCGAGGTCATGTCAAAGTCATATTCTTCAGCTAGGGACGATGTTATATGTTAGACGAGTTCGACATCGTCCGGAATCACCTCGGCAAGACGTTTGAACGCTTCGCTAAACATGCTTTCCATCCCCAGAAAACTGGGCAGGCCGGGATACCGTCCATCCCAGGATTTCACTTATATCACCGCGGACATTTTGGCCAAACGCCCCAAGACCAGAGAGCGGATGCCGCGGGGGTAAAAGGGGATCGTGCACTAGAACGCCATCCAGTGCGTCCGCGTTCCTGTAGTTTGTTGACGTTCCGTTTAGTTATCCCGCTTTCACGGCGATAACACACCTAGGAATCAGTCGTCGAACAAGTCGTTAGATCTAATAAGGTGCCCATCAATTCAAAGCCGTGTCGATTTGAGGCAAATCTCGGCAGGCAGATTTGTGCTACTTTGCTTGGCTCCATTTTGGCTCCAATAAGAAGGGCAAAATCAGGCAGAAAATCGTCGCTATGCCTTGCAGAATCAACAGATAGCTTTGGGTGACTACAGCCCTGAAAAGGCTGGCGTCGGCGGTTCAACTCCGTCCCTGGCCACCATATTTTTCAATGACTTACGCATTCCCTACTG
>Ga0116126_1001655_pt1 | contig 13856 bp, 9 predicted proteins | sample June2015DPH_16_5_FD_89730 | JGI IMG/M metagenome (GOLD analysis project Ga0116126, IMG submission 89730) | Peatland microbial communities from SPRUCE experiment site at the Marcell Experimental Forest, Minnesota, USA - June2015DPH_16_40 | ecosystem: Environmental > Terrestrial > Soil > Wetlands >...
CGCACTAGGTCTCTGACCGCATCATGGTGTATCTGAATAGGCCCTTTTGGAGAAGCTGGATGGGTTGCATAGTGAAGGTATGCGAACAACCTACCATCGAGTACATGTGGAGTTGGGCAAGAAGGAGCGGCAGCAGATTGCAGAAATGCTGACGAGGGGGCGGGAATCGGCGCGGGTGCTGCGGCGGGCCTTGATTCTGCGCCAGCTTGACCAGGGACAAACGGCAGCGCAGGTAGCCGGGAACGTGGGCGTGGCGCAGAAGACGGTACGGCCATTGCCCGGCGTTACGAAGAAGAAGGATTGGAGGCGGGTCCGCACGAAAAACCGCGGCCCGGCAAGCAACGGGTGCTGGACACAGGCCAGAGCCAGCGGATCATTGCCATGGTTTGCGGTACGCCGCCCGAAGGCCAGGCACACTGGAGCGTGCGCTTGATCGCCTGTGAAGCGATGAAGCGAAGACTGACGCCGCAGGTGGGCCGGGAAACGATTCGCATCCTTCTTCAGAGCCACGATCTGAAGCCGTGGCGGGAAAAAATGTGGTGCTTGGCGGATCTGAATGAGGAGTCCATCGCCCGTATGGAGGACGTGCTCAATATCTACGAAAAGCCGCTGCAGAGCGTGAACCCGTGGTTTGCGTTGATGAGAAGCCGGTTGTTCTGCATGCCGAACTGCGTCCGGCGCGGCCCAAGCGCCCAGGGCGAATCCTGCGGCGCGACTCGGAGTACAAGCGTTGCGGCACCGCCAACGTCTTCTGCAGGATTGAGCCTAAGGCGGGGGTTCATTTCACCAAGGTGACGCCCACGCGCTCGTCGCCCGAGCTCGCCGATTTCCTCCTGGAGATTGCCGAGCATTACCCCGCTGCCAGTACCATCCATCTGGTGCTGGACAATCTGAGTTCGCACCGCCGCAAGGCCATCGTGGAGCGCTTCGGAGAATAGATCGGCGGCTGGCTGTGGGACCGGTTCACCGTGCATTACACGCCCAAACACGGAAGCTGGCTCGACCAAGCGGAGATCGAGATCAGCCTGTTCAGCCGCCAGTGTCTGGGCCGACGCAGAATCCCTTCTCTCCGCGAGCTTCGAAGGGAAGCCAAGGCCTGGAACCGCAAGATGAACCGCGACCGCGTCCCCATCGACCGGGGGTTCACACGCACAAAAGCACGCCAGAAGTTCGGCTACAAAAGACACACCATTACGCGGTCAGAGACCTAGCTGATTCCACCCCGCTGGCCGACTTGTCGGGACGAATCTATCCAGACAAGAGGAATGCACACTTCTGCTACGGATTCCCAGAAGACGACCTATCGACATTGACGACCTCATTGCGCGTACCGTTGAGCAGTTCCGTAACATAACCGAGATAACAGTACATAGGTAATAGTGAGAGTATTGAGAATCGTAATCATTTGTTGTATTTCCACGGACGCCGTGCCTCTATCCAGAACAGTAGTTTGTATAGTCAGATAAAAGCCGATGTAGCCTCCTGAACGGAAGGCCTCAATTTCGGCTGATTAGACTCAACCGTGATTGATACAGCTTCCGGCACGGAGGCTGTATGCGTTCGCCGCTTAGAAACGTATGGATAGTCATTGCTAGCATAACGACCGTTGCATCAGCCGGATGCGGAATGCAAGTTGAGAAATTCTCGGAGAGTGTACAGCCCGCCATTACTGCATTATCAATCACCCCTCAGTCACCAAGCATCCTTATAAAGCAGACCGTGCAACTCAACGCAGTAGCGAGCTATGCGAACGGAAGCACGGCGACTATTACCTCGACGGCAGAATGGACGAGCAGCGCGCCTGCTGTTGCCACCGTAAACGGCCAGGGTCTTCTGACCTGCCAGGGTACAGGAAGTTCCCTGGTATCGGCGCTCTCAGGAGGAGTTACCGCAGGGACCTTCTTGACGTGTTCCACCCCACAGATTACTGCATTATCAATCACACCTCAGTCACCAAGTATCCTTATAAAGCAGACCGTGCAACTCAACGCAGTAGCGAGCTATGCGAACGGAAGCACTGCGACTATTACCTCGACGGCAAAATGGACGAGCAACGCGCCCGCTGTTGCCACCGTAGATAACCAGGGCCTTCTGACCTGCGAGGGAGCAGGAAGCTCCCTGGTCTCGGCGCTCTCAGCAGGAGTTACCGCAGTCACGACCTTGACGTGTTCCACCCCACAGATTACTGACATTCATCTGGGTTCGACACCTACAGTCATTCGCTCTGAATCTCCCTACCAGTATCAGATGCTGGCTGACTACTCCAATAGTGCGACGACGGATGTGTCGGCAAGCACCACTTGGGTAACAGACCCTTCTATCGCGAGCATATCCTCTAGCGGCCTGGTCTCTTGCAATCATTCGGGAGCTACAACAGTGTCTGGTACTTTTTCTGGAATGACTGCCCAGTCTTCCTTTACCTGCGTTCTACATTCCATCACTCCGAATCCAGGATTCGTCGAATCAGCGAAGACCTTCGATGGCCCATTCGCATCATGGACTGATGTCAAAGCAGTTTTTGGTGCCAAAGGGGATGGCGTTACGGACGATACAGTTGCGCTGCAGGCAGCGCTTAACTCACTTAGCAATTCCACGCCTGTATTGTGGATTCCACATGGAACCTATTTAATCACTGGGACTCTTACTATCTTAGGTAATACAAACATCACAATCCTCGGCGAAGATCCACTCACTACTACTATAGTGTGGGGCGGACCCAAGGGGGGTACCATGTTTGTACTGAACGGCGTTGACGGCTTAAACCTCGGACGGATCACTTGGGATGGACGTGGTGCCACTAGCGTCGCTCTTGAAATAATGTGGGACAAAGTTCACTACAGTTATCCGACAAGAAACCTGATTCATGACAGCCGTATTCTCAATAGCACCATTGGTTTTCTGACAGGAGCATGCGGTGATAGTGGCGAACTGACAGTGGATCGGGTCCATTTCGATCACAACTCCACTGCAGGCATCAGCAATCAGGGCACGTTAAATTTCAACGTGATCGATTCCTTGTTTACCGATAACGCTGTAGGCATATGGGGATACACAGTGCTAGGAGGACCATTCAATGTTACGAATAGTGTATTTGTGAGATCAACAGTAAGCGATCTCCTGCCTTCCAGTTCAGGTCCCTTCTCATTTAGAAACAACCTATCGTTCGATTCACAGATGTTATTATTGACAGGGGCAACCGGAGCACCTTCTAATGTTATCATACAGGGGAATACAGTCTATCACCCAGCTTCTGAACCAATGATTATGGGTATGCCTGGTGCTCTGATACTTGCGGATAATCAGTTTGTGAACCTTGATCCGAGTTTCCATGTCATGGCTATCAGCGGAAGCCCACGTTACTTCATATCGGATGGCAATTCATATTCGGTTTCACAACCCTTTGGCCCATTTTGCGTGCAGTGCAGCGGCGTTGGAGTTTACACAAGCGTCGACGAAGCCACCAGGGCCACCGATCCGATATTATCCCTGACCATTCCAACCGAGGTGTATATTCCGCCTTTTAGCCACAGACCAGTCTTTGAGGTACCCGTTGGGTCCAATGGCGATGTGATTCAAAAGGCCATTAATGCTGCAATAGCAGCGGGTGGAATCGTTCATCTTCCTGCGGGAACCTACAATATTTATCAAACACTGACAATTCCACCGAACGCGAGTGTCGGCATCCTTGGCGATGGTCTACTCAGTCAACTCCAAGCCGCCGCTAGTCTGCAAGGCCCAATTCTAAGCATTTATGGCAAATCGGTTCAGCTGGAGGACCTGGGCTTTTACACATACTCAACATCGTCCTCGACCGATCAGATTGAATTGCACGAGCCCGATACACCAAATACGCGCATCATCTGTGATGAGTGTTCAGTTAATGGCTCAGCCGTTGAAGTGGATGGAATAGATGACGCTGCCATCGAGTTTAAGGTTGCCACAATCAATAACGATCCGAATTTGGCTCAGATCGTTCATGGCGGAATCGCGCGGCACAATGGGATTGAGACCTTGGGAAGTGTTGGAGAGTATATGACGAGTTCTGGGGGATACCAGGTAGATCTCGGCGGTCATTTGCTGATCGGGGATGGCTGGCACGATAGTGGCCAAGGCGGCACACAATTCGTACTCTCGGGCGATGGAAGCGTGACTCAGCAGGGAGGGACAGTTTATAGCCCGTCAAGCAGTTCTGCAATGACCCTCAACCATTACAACGGACGGATTAGTCTGCTTGGCATCGCAACAAACAGTTATCTCTCCGTCGATGCGGGGTCCACTGCAAATGCGTTCGTCGCCGCAGTCCTTCAAGTGTCAGGACAAAGCCCCTTTCAGAATTCAGGAACAAGCTCAAGCATTACTGGGCTCTCCAACTCTTCGACACCAAACAACTCCCTTCCGTCTGAGTTGCCTGACACACCCACCACGCCCAGCTATATCGAACAAATGATGGCAATGTCACGCACTCAAATCCTATCTCCTCGGAAGCCTATCAGCTTCGATTCAACAATCGTGAAGATGACACGCATCGTTAGCCAAGTCAACTATGGCGGTGTTGGCATCCGGATTATGGACAGTGTTGCTTCCAGAGTTGCCGGCAGCTACTTGATCGGGGCTGCTAACGGAGGGGTTACGCCTCTTCAGCTGGCCTGTGGATATGGAGAGATCTCAATGGCGGGAACCTGGACATTGCAGGACGGAGGGGATGGTTTCTACGGATTAATGAGCATGGGATCCCTTTTGTCTGAAGGAGTTACTGCACACGGCAATGGCGATGGTGTAGCAATGGTCAGTGCCATGAGCAGCGCACGCGACCGGTGGATTATTACACAAATTGGGGACGGTTCTGTAAAGATTACAAATCGTGCGACTGGCAATGTATTGACGCAATCAAACACAGGATGTGCGTATGCCGCAAGCGACACTGGAATGTCAAATCAGCAGTGGCTGGTCGGTGGAGCGAGTGCGGCATCGTCTCCTATGTCTCAAATTGTTCCCGCCGTTACCTCCATTTCTCCTGCCGCCGGGGACACCTCGGGTGGGACGAGTGTCACCATCACCGGCATCGGCTTTACCGGGGCTACCGCCGTCGCCTTCGGCTCGACGCCCGCGGGATCATTTACGGTGGTGAGCGATACTTCGATCACGGCGGTCTCTCCCGCGGGAACAACAGGGGCGACGGTCGACGTGACGGTTACGAACTACCTCGGCACGAGCGCCACCAGTACGTTTGACAAATTCATCTATAACAGTAACAGTTGGAACAACACGAGTTGGCAGCTGCGCCAACAGATTACCATAAACCCTGCCCTCGTTGGCGGGGGGACAGAAGACGAGACAAACTTCCCCGTCCTCATCTCCCTCTCCGGCCTCTCGAACATCAACGCCAACGGTAGCGATATCCGATTCACTGCTTCGGACGGCGTCACCCTGCTCCCGAGAGAGATAGAATCTTATGCGGGCGGCACCCTTGCCGCATGGGTGAAGATCCCCACGGTATCTCATACCGCAAGCACGTCCATCTATATGTATTACGGCAATACTGCCGCCACCGAACCGGCGGCGACATCGACCTACGGTTCCCAGAATGTCTGGACCAATGGTTATGCCGGCGTATGGCATATGAATGATAGCAACGGAATGTTGAACTTAAATGATTCGACAGCAAATGGAAACAATGCGAGAAATAATGGAGGGGTAGCGACGACAACGGGACCGATAGACGGGGCGGCAGCATTTATTAACCAAATTGGATCGGCACTTATGAATACAAGCCTCGACGCACAGCCGAGCGCGATTCCTCAGACCACATGGAGCGCATTGGTATATTTTACCTCCAATAGTGGCACTGCCAGCATCATGTCTGATGATGTGGGGGGATACGGCAGGGACATCGAATCAACTCGTAACGGAGACGGTAAGTATCACATATTTTATGGTGCCAATAATTGGGCACCGACCAGCGCGCCGTTGGATCAATGGCAGTTTATCTCCCTCGCTTACGCTTCCAATAACGTATATTTCTACCGCAATGGGGTCCAATATACCCTTGGCATAGCTCCCACCTGTCCTCCCTCAAATACCGATTTCAACTTCGGCGGCGGTGCCACCGGAGTTATGAACGGTCTTATCACCGAGGTCCATGTTTCTTCCGTTGTCCGGTCAGCCGGCTGGAATTCAACTGAATATCAGAACCAGAGTTCTCCTTCTACGTTCTACACGGTTTCGCCTACTATGGCGCAAAGGCCCGCGACTTCCTCGCCAACCGTTAGTTCTATATCGCAGACCGTCGGCAACATTTCGGGTGGAACGAGCGTGACCATCACCGGCACCGGCTTCAGTGGGACTACCGCTGTCGACTTCGGCTCGACCCCTGCCGAATCCTATATCGTAGTCAGCAGCACATCGATTACCGCGGTTTCTCCGACGGGAACAACGGGGGCGACGGTCGACGTGACGGTCGTTAATTCCCTCGGCACGAGCGCCACGAGTTCAGCCGATCAGTTCACATATTATGCTAGGCCGGTCGTTACGGGGCTTTCCGCGGTTTCCGGTAGCACCCTCGGCGGGACGAGCGTGACCATCACCGGCAGCGGCTTTACCGGAACGACCGCCGTCGACTTTGGTTCGACATCCGCCGCATCCTTCACGGCTAGCGGTGACTCGTCGATCACCGCAGTATCTCCCGCGGGGGCAGCAGGGACAGTTGATATTACCGTCACCAATCCCGTCGGCTCCAGTGCCAGCAGTATAGCTGATAAATTCACTTATTCAGTTGCTTCAACCACACCGGCGTTCACCGCTAGCAATAGCGAAACCATCGGCGTGAACGCGATGAGCCCTATGGGATTCAGCACCCTCCCGTACTTCAAGGCCGACGGCACGGATTATTATGATTCCTCAAGCCACGATCCGACCGGCGACAACGGCGATTTTGGGCACGATTTATATCAGGATCCTAGCAATGGCAATAATGTGCTGCTAGATGTAAAAGGTCCTGGGGAAATAGACGGTATATGGTTCACATATTATTCGCCTACTGCCCCGCTGTACATATATTTCGACGGCTCATCAACCCCGGCAGTCAATACGACCCTTGGGAATCTTCTTGACGGCGCAAACGCACCTTTTGTACAGCCGTTGGTGGGATATTCCAATGCTTCGGACACGGATGACGGGATGGGCCGATCCGGATATTATATCAATCTTCCGATGGAATTCGCGAAATCGGTAAAGGTTGAGATGACCGGAGGTGCTGGATATTATAATATTTATTATCGTACTTTTGCGACGAGTACGGGGGTGACCACGTTCGACCCCACCCCCACCGATTCGAACTATCAGAGTCCCTCTGCCGCTGCGGCGCTGTGGAGCAACACGACGGTCGATCCCAAGAGCACCGCCGGGAACATCGGCTTTTCGGGTACCGAGAGTATCGGCGCGTGGGCATCCTCCACGATAGCGAGCATCACCGGAGTCGGTTCCGTGAACAGCATCAAGTTCCAGGTTGCCTCAGGCAGTGACAATGACGCCACATTGGGCAATGTATGGGTCGAGATGTATTTCGACGGCCAGGCACCGAGCTATGCTCCCTTCGATATGTTCTTTGCCGAGAGCGAGTACGGCACCACCCAAGCCCTACCCGTCGGTAAGGATGCCTCGGGCACCTACTACTGCTACTTCCCGATGCCCTATGATCAGTCAGCCAAGATCATCCTCGTAAACCAGAACGGCTATGCCATCAACTTGGCCTATCAGGTGCAATACAATACTGCACCGTATCTCGGCTTAGGTAATAGCGCAGGATACTTCAGCACCTACTATAACAACAGTTCGATCACCCCACTGGTGGCGGGGCAGAACTATGAGCTCTTGAACGTCACCAGTACCAAGGGGCAGTATGTCGGGATGGTATATACCGCACCGTACGGCGGCTATCTGGAGGGCAACACGGAAGTGTACGTCGACGGCAGCCTGTCCCCCCAGATCCAAGGAACAGGGACAGATAATTGGTTCTATGGCGCATATTATTATCAGGATGGGCCGTTCACCCAGGCAACACACGGAGTCACTATCTTTCCCGCTACTAGCTCTATCGAGGCCTATCGTTTCGATCTGAACGATCCCATATCGTTCAATAGTTCGATAACATTGGGGATACAGCATGGCGCTACGGACTACGACGGGGGATCTGTTTCCAGCCTCGCCTACTACTACGCCCTCCCCAGTTCGAGCACCTTGACTCTTACCGATACACTTGCCGTCGGTAGCTCCACCTCGCGGACGAGCCATGGATATACCGTAAACAGCGAGGTGAGTACCCCCACGAACTCCTACTACTATGAAGGGGAAGCGTACGGTTTCTATGGTCCCTTGATCACCGATACCGGGGACACGATGACCGGGAACACCCAGTTCACCGTGGCCGTTAATCCCGCGAACAAAGGCGTCAAACTCAGACGAAGGCTTGATTACAGCACCCTCAACCAGAAAGCCGAAGTCTACGTTAACGGCAGCCTCATGGGGATCTGGTATGATACAGGACAAAACACCACCTTGAGCTGGCGGGATTCCGACTTCGAGATTCCCGCGGCATATACCCAAGGCAAAAACTCTCTCAACATTGAGATCGTATACGACAATACCGGCGGGACGGCATGGACCGAATATGACTACTGGGCGTATTCCTACCTCGATATCGACGACACTCCGCCCACAGACAGCGCAAGTCTTGCATCCTTGTGATCGTCCGTCTTTGATAGTTCAGTCGATCCTCCGAAGTTTGCTTATTGCATGACACAACAGCTTCTCAGAGAGGGATAGTGTAGTGCACCCTGCTGATTTAGACAGATGAGGCCGTGGTTTAAGTCACTGTTTGGGCTTGGAAGGCGGCACGGAATTCGTGCGGCGTTTGGTCATGTAGTCCGCGATGCGGACGGTCGTCATTATATTTCTCGATCCACAGGGCGATGGATTGCTGTGCGTGGTCGAAGCTCTGGTACTCGTTGATCCATACCTCCTCTTCTTTCAGACTGCGGTGGAAGCGTTCGATGTAGCTGTTGCCTTCGGGATGGTTGTAGGCGGTGCGGCGGTGCTAGATGCCGAGCCGGTTGAGGGTTTCGACGTAGCGCGCCGAGGTGAACTGCGTGCCGTTATCTGTGGTCAGGGTAAGCCCAAGGCCGGCACGCCCGTGGTCGCGCTGCCCTGGGTGTCGCCGTTGACGAAACCATAGATGGTATAGCCGAACGGGGGGTTGGGTGTGTTGATCGGGCGCCTATAGGAGTTGGCCACCACGTACAACTCAGCTGGGATTACGGTCAGCGTGCCGTTGAAGTCAGTTCTTCTTCCCAGCGCGATAGGTAATACCGAAGGCGATTCGCAGGTCATTCTGTGTGTTAGAGGCGTTGTTGGGGAGGCTTGTGCGGATGTAGTCCACCTGCAGCGCGCGCACGCCGAAGCCCCGGCTCAGAGCGACATCCAGACCACCGCCCAACTGCATGGCGAAGGAGTTGGCGGAGGTGACGAGACCGCCGGGTGAGGGAAACGAGCTGCTGAACGCGTGGGTTCCGCCGAAGAGCGCCTCGCCGAAGAGATGCGTGCTGTACCCGCGTGTGGCGATGCCGCTATAGTGCGAGATGTCGTAGGTATAGCGTGGCCCGAAGACATAGGTAAACTTGCTCAGGTCCACACCCGGAGTGATGTTGGAGGCGTGCGCTCCGCCGAAGCTGCCGGTTGCGCTGAAGCCTCGATAGAACGGCACAGCAACCTCCGCGGCTGCTCCGTTCAGCCAGAAGCATCCGCAGCTGCTGGAGGCGATCTTGGCCCGCTCCAGGTTGTAGGTGAGGGCGATATCCGCCGATGCGATCCCGGGCAGCAGGTTGGGGTGCGCCTGCTGTGCGCTCGCCGCAATCGCTATCATCAACACTCCACAAAGCAGCACACTTCCTGGAATCGATCGTTGCATCTCTCTCCTTTGTTATTCATCCGTCAGCGTGAAGCTGGTGGAATGGCTCAAGGCTCCGGAGGTTACGGTGACCTGAATGGTGTAGGTAACCGGAGCCTGTCCGAAGTATCCACTGGAAAAACCACAGCCGCTCAGTCCGGCCGATGCGGCCAGACCCACAGCAAGCAACAGCATCACGGACAACACTCGACCTAGCCGCTTGCCTGCCTTGCGCATCCGGCCCGCGAAGGGAATTTGCAGCAGCGCCAGCGAGAACGGTGCCAGCCGAGCGGCCAACTTGCCGCCAGCTACGCCCGGCGGTTGCGCCAGTGCCATGCTCTGCGGCAACTGGATGGACACCTGTACGTTGCTGGTCAGCGGAGTATTCGCGGGCAGAGTCCATGTCCACGGGTTGCTCGACGTCAGGGTCCACGCTGCTGGAGTGATGCTGACCGTCGATTCGGCAGGCACGCCGCTCACGGTCAAGGTCACCGGTAGGGGGAAGGTTGTTCCGTTGGTGGGTGCGATGGCCAACGAATAGGTCGCGGTGCCGCCGGGAGTCGCGGTCTGCGAAGGGCTACCGGTCGACGAACCCCCGGAAGATGAGCTGCCAACACTCAAACGAAAGTCAAGGACCACCTGCGACAGCGCAGTGCTGGAGGCAGTACTGAAGTTCGTACTTCCGCTATAGACTGCGGTGATCGTATGTGTGCCCGCGGCCAGGGACGAAGTGGTCAGCGTTGCGATACCGCCAACTGGCAGCGGATCGAAACCAACATGGCCTCCGAAGCCGGCATCCGCGACAAAGGAGATCTGCTTTTTCTGGTGGAGGATGGCGCCGGAAATGTTGTTTATCGTTCGCAGGACTGGCCCGCGAGCCTGGCAGCCGAGCAGCTACCCTGGCCACCGCAACCGGCCCTGCGGCGGGGTGCGGAGCCTCCACCTAGGCCAAACCCCGATGCATCAGGCGCGGAGCCTCCGCCTAGGCCGGGCCCCGACCGTCCCGGTGCAGCACGCGGGCCGAAGCCGCAACCACAGCCGCCGCGGGAGAGGCCTGGATCTACTCCTCCCGGCTCGCCGCCTGTCTCGCGCATCGCCATGCAAATTGCGGGCGAGCGTCACTGGCATATCGGGCTTGCTTCCACGGACCACTCCAAGGTTGCGGTCGCCGTCGACACAGCCGCCGTCGATCCCGACATGCAAGGGGTCCTGCGCGCCTTTCTTGTCGCCCTGCCGCTTTGCCTTGTGCTGATCGGCCTGGGCGGATGGTCCTTCTCAGGCCGCGCCTTGCGCCCTTTGCGAAAGCTTACCGTGACCGCGCGCCAGATCACCGCCGAAGGTCTCGACCAGCGCATCTCCAGCCAGGGCGAGGACCGGGAGTTTGCCGAACTGATCGTAGTCTTCAATGGAATGTTGGAGCGGCTGGAGCGCAGCTTCAGGCAGGCGCACCGCTTTTCCGCCGACGCGGCCCACGAGCTGAAGACGCCGCTTGCCATCCTCCAGGGACAGATCGAGCAGGCTATCCATGCCGTCGAAGACGGCTCGGCAATGCAGGCAGAACTGACCGGCATTCTTGATGAAGTCCGGCGGCTCTCCACTATATCGAGCAAGCTCATGCTGCTCTCCCAGGCCGACGCCGGAAACCTCAGGATTCACGCCCAGTCCTTCGACATCTCCAGGGCGCTCACCGACCTGGTGGAGGACACCATCATGCTTACCCCGCATCTCCTGGTCACCGGCGACATCCAGCCCGGCCTCACCATCCGCGCCGATGCCAGTCACCCCAGGTGATGCATAACCTCATCAGCAACGCCATCAAGTACAACGTCGACCATGGCTGGATTCGCATCTCCACCGCTCTCCGGCCAAAGCAGATCGAGGTATTGATTGCCAACTCGTCGCCGGGCATTCCGCCCGCTGAACGCAGCCGGATCTTCGATCGCTTCTTCCGCGCCGACCCTGCCCGCGGCCGCAAGATCGAGGGGGTTGGCCTTGGCCTGAGCGTCTCGCGGGAGATTGCCCGCGCACACGGCGGCGACATCACATTCAGCGTAGACTCCGAAGATATCGTGCGGTTCTCCCTGCTACTCCCGGTATAAGCGGCAAGGGTCAAATACCAAACCACGCTGTCTCGCAGCGGGGCGTAAGAAAACTGCTCGGCCGGTGCAATGTTGAACGGAAAAATGACTAACACATTCTGCACATATACCAATGCAGTTAAGTCTACAAACTATTGATAATAAATCGCTTAGTGGAGGCGACGGGAGTCGGATTGCTTCTCCGCATTGAAAACAGGCAACTTATTGAATTATATGGATGCTTAAATACGATGGAAACGGTCAATACGCGGTTTCGGAGTACACCACAAGTACACGGGAATTCATCGAGCATAGTGAGGTTAGGGCAGTTCCAGTCCCAGCTCTGATAACAAATCCACACACGTATTTCACACGCGGGATTTTGAAACCACTAGCACGTCTCTCAGTACCGATCATGTAGACGGCTCTAGACAAATTCAAACGCCATGATCGAAGTTTCCGAAGAGCGACTAAACAAGCCGTTCGATTACCAGTGAGTAGATTCCAGCATTGAGCCGAGGGAGGCTACTTCGACGCTCCGCGGGAGACGATTGTGCAGACCCCGTGATTGTTGGCGCGTTGTGTACAACTATCCAGTGCGCGCTTGTCCGCCAGTTCCTGGTTGAACATACCAACAGCCATCCCCCACCCACCTCGTCCGTTGGTGGCAAATGCCTTTTGCGGGCCATACATCAGAAAGTTGTGGAAGGCTGCAAGGCCTGGACTGCTGAGTCCCGGCGGCGGAAGCACATTGGCAACGGCAGGCTCAGGCAGGAGTTTCGGCAGAGGCAACAGGTCCTTTTCCTTGAGAAACTGCTCCACGATGGGAGACCAGCCGGTGACGTCTGCGAAGAAGTGATGCCCTTCGTCCAAGTACGGCGGCACCATGACAAAGTCATCGATGCCTCCTCCCTCGCGGAATGCGACATCAAACCTGCGGGCCAGCTCAGGCGGGAACCAGTGATCGTTCTCCGCATAAATCCAGAGCATAGGCACGCGGGACTTCATGCCGAAGTCGTGGAACGCCGAGACGATGCCGCTTTCATTGCAGTTATGCAGTTTGCCATCGCCACCCCTGCCGCCGGCAAAGCTGATCGCCGCTTTGAGTCCTGGCGGCGGATTGACTGTCAACGCTACCTGCGCGAAGCCGCCGGACGAGACGCCGGCACTGACGATCGTGCCGGTATCGACCTCGGGCAGAGTCTCGGCATACTGAACGGCTGCGCGCAGGTCCGAAGCACTCTCGTCTCCGGACTCGGCGAAGCTGCCGCCACGGCTTGTCTGGCAGTTTCCGCGTGTGAGATCCGGCTGTCCGCTGGAACGACCGTAGCCTTTGCGAACGACCACCAGAACGACATACCCTCGCCGGGCAAACCAGATCGCATGCGGCATATAGCTCCAGGGCGTAACCTGCCCGCGCTTGATCGGGTCGTTCGCGGTTCCGTGGGTGAGCAGCGCAAGCGGGTGCTTTCCTGGGCGTTCAACCTCAACCTTCAGGACATCGAGGCCGCTGGGAGCCCCAGGCGCTGGCATCAGGAACTCGCGCGCGATCCATGGCACACTGACCGGATTCGCCGCGGCAGCGAGATCCTGTCCGGCGGCCACTGGCAGCATGACCAGGCCGAGCGGCAGGAGAGCAAACAACAACAACGCGCACATGCGATTAATCTGGAATCTCCATATTCAGTACTGATTCGCTCGGATTATACCTCTCATCTGCGGGACACTGGCTGCCCACGAAGCAGTTTGAATCGACGACATCAATGGTCGGGATTCCAACCGCTGGGCTTAGCGCTGGATCAGGGCCGCGGACTGCGGATTAGAGGCTGCAATTACGC
>Ga0116126_1001656_pt1 | contig 13853 bp, 12 predicted proteins | sample June2015DPH_16_5_FD_89730 | JGI IMG/M metagenome (GOLD analysis project Ga0116126, IMG submission 89730) | Peatland microbial communities from SPRUCE experiment site at the Marcell Experimental Forest, Minnesota, USA - June2015DPH_16_40 | ecosystem: Environmental > Terrestrial > Soil > Wetlands...
CGACCATGGATTGAACTGCTGACGGTCTTGCGGTGTTGATAGTGATAATGGCCGGCCGGATCGTCATCCATGAACAGAATGTGATCGAGCCCGCAGGTTACGTTTAATCCGGAGAACGACCGCAGCCAGCTCAGTCCACCCTCGTCGTTATTCTCATGCAGGCCCGGGTGGCGGAAACCGGTCGGCGAGTGCCAACCGATCGCCGCCCCCCTGTATTCGCAATGGGCGACGTCGAACGCCCGATCGACCAGTACCTTGAATAGGAAGCCAGTGCCGGTGCGAAACTCCAGGCAGCGGATGCCCCGCTCGACGCTGTCGCCAAGGGTGGAAAGCTGCACGCCGGCAAATTGACTGAACATGCCGGTGCGCCTAGCGAGGTCGAGACGCGTATAGTATTTGCCGTAGAGCTGGACCATAGATTATCGCCCTTCGCTTCCCGCTTTGCCGACGGTCTTAGACGTCGCCCCGCCCGCAGCTTGCTGTCAAGGAACCTCTTGGCGCGTGGTATGTCGCTTTCATGGAGACCTCTATGGCGGTACCTGGAACCTGTTCCAGAACACGATGAGCACGATGGGCATCGAGGCACGCTTTGTCGATCCCGCGGACCCCGAGAACTTCCGCTGCGCCACCGACGCGCAAAGCCGACCCCCTCGGCACGATGCGGCACCCGCGAACTCCGCCGGAACTCAACCCGGAATTTGCCGCCCAGCTCTGCAATTCCGATCGACCTGGGGACTCAGTCGAAGACGCATTTGAATGCGGGCTTAGCCGGGGCTGCCCCTCCGGCACAAGTCGACAGCGGCTGCCGTGATTCGGTCAGTGTCCGGTACCCAAGCCCGTTCCAGGGCTGGTGCGCAGGGTATCGGCGTGTCGGGTCCCGCGACGCGTCGGATCGGCGCGCGGAGATAAGAAAACGCCGCGTCCGCAATTCGGGCCGCGACCTCGGCGCCCCATCCCCCGGTGAGATGGTCCTCCTCGACGATCAGCAGGCGACCGGTCTTTCTGACCGACGCCTCGACCGTCGCCATGTCGAGCGGCACGAGGCAGCGAACGTCGATCACCTCGGCGTCGATTCCCGACGCCGCCAGCCTTTCCGCCGCGGCAAGCGCCCGGTGCACCATCAGCATATTGGCGAGGATCGTGATGTCGCGCCCTTGGCGGCGGCCTGTCACCGTGCCGAGCGCGATTTCATAGTCGCCGTCGGGAACCTCGGTGCCCAAAGAGATCCGCGCGCTCTCTTTGCGCGTTCCCTTGCCGCCGTAGAGGAGCTTATGCTCGAGGAAGACGACCGGGTTGTCGTCCCGGATCGCCGCGATCAGCATTCCCTTCGCATCGTAGGGGGTCGCCGGGCAGGCGACCTTGAGACCCGGCGTATGCATGAACCAGGCCTCGCTCGACTGCCCGTGCTGCGCCCCGCGCTGGGAGGCGCCAACGGGTAGGCGGAGAACCATGGGCACGCTGATCTGGCCGTTGCTCATGTAGCACATCTTGGCCGCTTGGTTGACGACCTGGTCCATGGCGCAAAAGACAAAGTCGCCGTACTGCATCTCGGCCACCGGCCTGCTCCCGGCCATCGCCGCGCCAACCGCAGCGCCGACGATCGCACCCTCAGAGATCGGCGTGTCGATGACGCGGTCGCGGCCGAACTCCTCGGCGAGACCGAGCGTGACGGTGAAGCCGCCACCGAAGCCGCCCGGGACGCCAATATCCTCGCCGAGCAGGAAGACGGTCGGATCGGCGCGCATCGCGATACGCATCGCGTCGCGCAAGGCCTCCGCCATACCCATCGATCGCGAAGTCTGCCCGGCGTCGCTCATACGAAGACGTGCTCCAGGCCCGATTCCGGAGTGGGCTCCGGACTTCGTCGGGCAAACTCCACTGCTGCCTCGACCCGAGCTTGGGCGGCGGTCTCGATCTCCGCGAGCCTTGCAGCGGGGATGGCGAAGTCGCCGGTGAGCCGTCGCCTCAGCCGCTCGATCGGATCCCGCCCCGTCCATGCGGCGTGCTCATCCTTTCCCCGGTAGCCGCCGGGATCGCCGCGCGAGTGACCGCGATAGCGATACGTCTTGGCCTCGATCAGGGTCGGGCCCTTGCCGGCACGGGCTCTCGCCACCGCCGTTCTCGTCGCCGCATAGACCGCCTCGACATCCATGCCGTCGACCGCGACTCCGGGCATGCCATAGGCGGCTGCACGCTCGGCGATGTCGGCGATGCGCGCCGTCTGGCCGAAATGGGTCGAGGCGGCGTAGAGGTTGTTTTCGCAGACGAAGACCGCCGGCGCGTCCTGCACCGCGGCAAGGTTCAGCCCCTCGTGGAAGGCACCGGTGTTGGATGCGCCGTCACCGAAGAAGCTGACCGCGACCCGGTCAAGCCCCTGCAGGCGGAACGACATGGCGCTGCCGGTCGCGATCGGGATATTTGCGCCAACGATCGCATTGGAGACCATCGCTCCGACGGAAAAGTCGGCGAGGTGCATTTGGCCGCCTTTTCCGCCGACGCAGCCCGTTGCCTTGCCCCAGATCTCGGCGGTGATCGCCTCCAGCGAGGCGCCCTTGGCGATCAGGTGCCCGACCGGCCGGTGGGTCGAGTAGACGAGATCATCGCGGCGCAGCGCCGAGCAGACGCCGACCGCTACCGCCTCCTGGCCCTGGCACTGATGCAGCGTGCCCGGCACCAACCCCTGGAGAAAGAGCTGGTAGAGGTGCTCCTCGTAGCGGCGGATCAGCGCCATCGTGGCGAAGGCCTCGACCAGCCGCTCGGCGAACGCCGTGCCGCTCTTCCCGGCTTGGGCCCGCGATAGCCTCACCGCGACCCTCGCGGTCCGGGGCTCGTGGTTGGCGGGCGCCGGCGCGGGCTTCGGGGGGGCAGGCGCGCTAGCGACGCAGACACTTTCCGGCTCCGGCGGCCGTGTAGCGGCCGCTAGCGTCACGCCCACCGGATCGTCGCTGAGGTAGCCGATGATCTCGCCCGGCGCGATGGAGCTTCCGGGCGCCGCGAGCGGGCCGAGCAGGCGGCCTCCGCGAAAAGCCTCGACCTCGACGACCGACTTGTCGGTCTCCACCTCGAGAAGCGCCGCACCGGCAGCGACAAGATCGGACTCGGCTACCCGCCATTCGACGATCTTCACATCGCCGCCCGTCGCCCCAAGATGCGGCATCACCACCGGATATTTCATGCCGGCTTCCAGCCCTCGGCGCGGCCGGTGCTGCCGAAAAGATGCATCAGCCGCCCGACCTCGGCCGCCATCGCGCGCCGCCCCGCCATCAGCACATCGCCGTCGAGCCCGGAGCCGATTGCCTCGTACGGATTGGCACCATCCGGCAGCGCGCGGCAGGCCTCCCGGAGCGCGCCGAGGAAGGCCTGCTTCAGGCGGCTGCCAACATTGATCTTGCGGACGCCGATCCCGATCGCGGCCTGGAGATCGGCCGGCGCGACCGACGTCGCGCCGTGAAGGACGAGCGGCACGGAGAGGGCGGCGAGCGCTTGGAGTCGGTCGAGGTCGAGTCGTACCAGGCGGCGGCCGTGGAGGTGCATCTGCCCAACATTGACCGCGAGCGCATCGATGCCGGTTGCCGCAACAAAGCGTCGGGCTGCGTCGGGATCGGTCGGATGAAGGTTCGACTCTGTCGAAGGACTAAGGTCGCCCCCAACACCCGGCAAGGCGGCGAGTTCCGCCTCGACCGCGGCCCCCCGCGCATGGGCAAGGGCGACAAGCCGACCGACCGTAGCGAGGGCGGCCTCGTCGTCGAGTGCGTTGTTGCTGAACATGACCAGACTGAACCCCTGGTCGATCGCCGCGGCGACCCAGTCGGCATGCGGGGACTCGTTGAAGAGGAGGCAGGCGGGCACCGTGAGATCCCGGCAAACGGCGAGCCCCATCGCGGCGTAGGGGGCGAGCCGGTCGCGCACTTGCCGTGCCGGGTGCGGCAGGTAGATGCCGCTGAAGCCAAGGATGACCGGCGAGCGCGCCGCTTCCGCTGCGTCGGCAACGGCAAGCAGAGACTCGAGGCTGAAGCTCTCGAAATAGCCGACCGCGTAGCCAGAGCGGGTGGCGTCGGCGATAAGGTCTCGGAACGCGACCAACGGCATCGCCGATGCCCTACTGGCGCCGGCCGGGAAGCCGGCTCGCCTTGAAGGCGGCGGCACGGGCCTCGATCGGCCCTTCGACGGCGAGTCGCTCGATGCTCGAGCCAAGCTGGACGCCATGGCAGCCGGTATGGTCGAGCATGTATTGCGCGTGCTCGGGATCAACGATTGCCGCGCCATGGGCGAGCAGGATGACCTCCGGCCGGATCTTTCGGGCAAGGGCGAAGTGCTCCTCGCTTCGCGTGGCGGTCTCAAGGAGGGAGGCCGCACCCGCGTCGCCGGTCGTCCCACCAGCGGTGATGCCGGCGTGAAAGATGAAGATATCCGGCGCCGCCGCCTCCATGAGCCGCGCCGTGTCTTCGCGGTTGAAAGCATAGCCGACGGTGAGAAGGTCGAGGTCACGCGCCGCCCTCAGCATCGCAAGCTCGTGCTCGTAGCCTAACCCGGTCGCCTCGAGAGAGCGGCGGAAATTGCCGTCGAACCAAGCGACGGTCGGGAAATTGTGGACGCCGGAAATGCCGATCCGAGCGAGATCGGAGAGGAACCGCGGCATGTCGCGGAGCGGATCGACGCCGTTGACGCCGGCGATGACCGGCGTCGTCGTCACCCGGGGCAGCACTTCGCGCTCGGCCGTGCGGAAGACCAGCTCGTTCGCGTCGAGGATGGGAAGCATTCCGGCAAGCGACCCGCAGCCCTGCATGCGGAAGTAGCCGGTGTTGTAGATGCCGATGAGATCGACTCCGGCGCGCTCGATGAACTTTGCGGCAAGGCCATTGCCGGCCCCGGTCATGACGATTGCGCGGCCGGCCTCGATCTCGGTGCGCAGGCGCGTGAGGCAGGCCGTACGGGAATAGCGCCGCGCCATCGCTCAGCGCGCCTTCGCCTTCGCCTGCATGAGGCCGATCAAAGTCGTCGCGGCTTCGGTGGCGAAGGCGGGTTCATTGATGTCGAGATCACGCTCGATGACGGCGACGCGTGCCGGCAAGCTGGCGCGGAGCGTTTCCACAAAGGCCGCGTCGGCCTCGGGATCGGAGAACGGCTCGCCCTGCGTGGCGTAACTGTCAAAGCCCGCTTTCGGAATGAGGAAGACCGCATCGTCCTTTGTCGATCCAAGACGACGGCCGACCTCGCGACCGACATCGGCCATCTCGTTCCGATTGAGACGGAGATCGGTGATCTGGGGGCTGTGGCGGACGAGACGCCGATCGCGATATCGCGCCGGCACCGTTTCTGGCTCGTTGAACACCAGCACCTCGATCGCACCGGGGCAAAGCACCTGCGGCAGGCCAAGGGCGCCGGCCGTGGTCAACCGGTCGGGGCCGCCGGCGAGGAGTGCGTGGAACATCTCGTTCGATACTTCGATGGTCGAATAGTCAAGGACCGCGCTGATCAGGCCTTGGCGCATCATCTCCTCCATCGCCCGGCCGCCGGTGCCTACTGCGTGGAAGGTAATAGTTTCATAGCCGGCGGCCTGGAGCACCTCGGCCGCCTTCATCGCCCCCTTGGTAGTAATGCCGACGGTGGTGATCGCGACGAGCGGCTTCGCCGCGGCGTCTGCAAGCTCCACCTCGGCCATCCCGCAAGCGGCGCCGGCGGCGTTGGCGAGCACCCGCCGCATGAACGGATTCAGCCCCATGATGTCGGTCACCGAATACATCATCACAATGTCACTGATGCCGACCCAGGGTGCGACGTTTCCTGACGCCATGGTCGAGACCATGATTTTCGGGAAGCCGTAGGGGAGCGCCCGCATAACTGCGGTTGACAGCGTCGTCCCCTGGGTGCCGCCAAGCGCTACCAGCGCTTGAATTTCGCCGCGCGCGACACACTCGCGGACGAGCTTGGTTGCTCCCGCCGCCATGACCGGGGCCGATTCCTCGCGGTCGGCATGGCGCCGGAGGGTCTCGAGTGTTGCTCCGCCTGCCTCAGCAACTTGCGCGTTCGAAATGTCCGCTGCGGTCGCCGGTTCACCTATCAGACCGCAGTCGATGACGAACGCTCGGTGGCCGCGCTCGATGATCCGGTCCCGCATGAAGGCAATCTCGATGCCCTTCGTGTCGAGGGTCGCCAGCAGCGCGATAGTCTTCGCCAATGCACCCCTCCTGTTCGGCACGGCGTTGGTCGCCCCTTATTTTTCGACTTCAAAGGTAATTGGTTGCGAATTGAAAAGTCAATCGCCCTGACGTAGGTTCGCCACGAAGATGGGAGGAGCCCTTGGCGAGACGCGCCGATGCGAGCCGCCGCGAGTCGATAGCCCAACTAATCCGGCAAACCGGCTTCGTGCGCAATTCCGAGCTCTCAAGCCGCTTCGGCGTGTCGACGGTCACGATCCGGCAGGATATGGACGCGCTCTCGGCGCAAGGGCTGATCCAGCGCACCTATGGCGGGGCGGTGGTGCCGCTCGAGGCAGGGCAGGACACCGCCTTCGACCTGCGCTCTGCCGAGCATGCCGGCGCGAAACGGCGGATCGGCCGCGCCGCCGCGGCGACGATCCGGCCCGGCGAGACGATCCTTCTCGATTCCGGCTCGACGACGATTGAAATCGCCAGGCACTTACCCGAGAACGCCGAAATCACTGTGGTGACATGCGCTCTCAACATTGCACTGGAAGCCGGCAGCCGGGCGGGCGTAACTGTCATTGTTTGCGGCGGAACGCTCAATCCCCGTACGTTGTCGACCGCAAGCCAACAGACGCTCAGTCAGCTCTCGGGAGTGTTTGCCGATCGACTCTTTCTTGCGACCTACGGCGTGCACTTTGAGAAAGGCCTCGCTGAACGCAGCTTCGAGGTCGCTGAGACGAAGCGGGCGCTGATCGCGTCGGCCCGGGAAATCACGCTCGTGTGCGACTCCAGTAAGTTCGGCAGCGCGGGGCCCGTCCTCATTTCTCCACTGACGGCAGTGAAGCACGTCATCACAGACGACGCGATGCCGGCGCAAGCCCGCGACTGGCTGACCTCGAACGGCATCAGCGTGGAGGTAGTATAGCCGGATAGCTGATTGGGCCCAGACTTGGGCCCTGTGACTTTCCCGGCAAATTCTGGCACGCTCGGCGCCACAATCCCGACCACGGAAAGGCGCGGCGGAGAACGTCTACGCTGTCCAAAATACCTTGCGGGAAACGCCACCATGAAGACGATCCGACTGACTATGGCGCAAGCACTGACCCGTTATCTCGCGCGGCAGATGACCGAGATCGACGGGAAGAAAGTGCCGCTTATCGCCGGTGTCTGGGCGATCTTCGGTCACGGCAACGTTGCAGGTATCGGCGAGGCGCTCTATCAGGTGCGCGACGAATTGCCGACCTACCGCGCCCATAACGAACAGGCGATGGCGCATGCCGCGATCGCCTTCGCCAAGGCGAGCTTCCGCCGCCGCGTGATGGCGGTGACGAGCTCGATCGGGCCCGGCGCCACGAACATGGTGACAGCTGCCGCGGTCGCGCATGTGAACCGTCTGCCGCTCCTCCTCCTGCCCGGCGACGTCTTCGCCAATCGTCGGCCCGACCCCGCCCTGCAGCAGATCGAGAATTTCGCCGATGGCACGGTTTCTGCGAATGACTGCTTTCGCCCAGTGTCGCGCTATTTCGACCGCATCACCCGGCCCGAGCAGATCATAAAGGCGCTGCAACGCGCCATCACCGTGCTGACCGATCCGGCCGAGTGCGGGCCAGTGACGCTTGCCCTCTGCCAGGACGTTCAGACAGAAGCGTTCGATTATCCAGAGGTCTTCTTCGCGGAGCGCTTCTGGACCCTCCGCCGCGTCCGTCCGTCAGAGGACGAACTTGGTGCAGCGATCGCAACGCTTCGCCAAGCCCGCAAGCCGCTGATCATCGCCGGCGGCGGCGTGCTCTATTCCGGTGCCACCGAGACACTGAAGGACTTCGCCGAGGCTCATCGCATCCCGGTCGCTGAGACGCAGGCGGGCAAGTCCTCCCTTCCTGCCGACCATCCGCTCAACATGGGCGCGATCGGTGTCAACGGCACCGCGGCCGCCAATGTTCTGGCGGAACAGGCGGATTTAATCCTCGCGGTGGGAACGCGCCTGCAGGATTTCACGACCGGCTCCTGGGCGCTGTTCCAGAATGACCGCAAGGCTATCATTGGCCTCAACACGCAGCTTTTCGACGCGACCAAGCACTGAGCCCTTCCCCTGGTTGGCGACGCCGATATTGGCTTGAAGATGATCGCCGCCGACCTTGGCGCCTACCGGACACCGGACGACTGGGCGAGACACGCTGGCGGCAGCCGTGCGAAATGGTTCGCCGACGCCGAGAGTGTGACGGCCGCGAGCAACGTCGAACATCCCTCCGATGCCCAGGTGATCGGCGCCGTGCACCGTGTCTTCGGTCCCGCCGCCACCGTGGTCTGTGCCGCCGGCGGGCTGCCGGGCGAGCTGCACAAGCTCTGGCAGGCCGGGGCGCCGGGGTCCTACCACTTGGAATACGGCTATTCCTGCATGGGCTACGAAATTGCCGGTGGTCTCGGCGTCAAGATGGCGAAGCCGGACCACGACGTCGTCGTGATGGTCGGCGATGGGTCCTATCTGATGATGAACTCGGAGATCGCGACCTCGGTAATGCTCGGCCTTAAGCTCACCATCGTCGTGTTCGACAATTCCGGCTTCGGCTGCATCGATCGTCTGCAGACCGCGACTGGGGGCGCCAGCTTCAATAGTCTGCTGAAGGATACCCGCCACGAGACCTTGCCGGTGATCGACTTCGCGGCTCATGCCGCGAGCCTCGGGGCGATTGCGCTGAAGGTCGCCTCGATTGCCGAGCTCGAGAGCGCGCTCTCCGCCGCCAAGGCGAACGACCGCACCACCGTTCTCGTCATCGAGACCGATCCGCAGATCGCGACCAAGCTTGGCGGCCATTGGTGGGACGTGCCGGTGCCGCAGGTGAGCCCGCGCGACGAGGTCAACCGCGCACGCGCCGACTACGAGCGAGCGCTGCGGTCGCAGCGCGTCGTCAATTGAGGATTTGCTCCTGTCGAGCCGGCAGCATGGTGGCGAGGACGAGACGAAGTCGAAGCCAATCAGGCCAAGGAGCTTGGCCAACCATGCGGAAGGCAGGTAAGCGTAACTGCCCGATGAGATCCCCGCGGCGACCCGCGGCTTCAGCAGATTGCGCGGATTTCCGTCCGCTCAGAGCATCGCGACCCAGCGCGAGCCGGCATTGCATGATTCGATCGCCCGGGTGATGAACTGCAAGCCGCGAAGGCCGTCATGGACGGTGGGAAACTCGTATTCCACCGGCTTCAGAGGCTTGCCGTCGATGTGCGCGCGGATCGCCCGCACGATGCCGACATAGATGGTTGCGAAAGCTTCGAGATAGCCCTCGGGGTGACCGGTCGGGATGCGTGTCGCGTTCTTGGCGGCGTCGGAGAGATAGCCCTGGCCGCGCGTCAGCGTCTGGCGCGGTTCGCCGTAACGATAGAGTTCGAGGTAATTCGGGTTCTCCTGATTCCACTTGATGGCGCCTTGGGAGGCGTAAACGCGGAGCGTCAGCCCGTTCTCCTCGCCGGTGGCGACCTGGCTGATCGTGAGCACGCCCTTGCCGCCGCCCTTCAGGCGGAGGAGCGCGTTCACGTCCTCGTCAAGCTTGCGGTCGGGAAGAAAGGTGCTCTTGTCGGCGCAGAGCGAGGCGATCGGGTCGCCGGTCACATATTCGAGGAGGTTGACGCAATGGGTGCCAACGTCGCCAACGGTGGCGCCGAGCCCCGATCGTGCCGGATCCAGGCGCCACTCGGCTTGCTTCTGGCCGAGTTTCTCGTGCGGCACCATGAGGAAATCCTGCAGGTACTCGACGATGACCTTCCGCACCGTCCCCATTGCGCCCGAGCGAAAGAGCTCGCGCGCGTGGCGGACGAGCGGGTGGCCCGTGTAGTTGTGGGTGACGGCGAAGACGAGGCCTGTCTTCTCGACCAGCTGCGCCAGTTCCTTGGCCTCGGCGAGGCTGTAGGTCATCGGCTTATCACAGACGACGTGGAAGCCGGCATTGAGAAATGTCTTGGCGATCGCGAAGTGCGAGACGTTGGGAGTGACGATGCTGACGAAATCGATGCGCTTGTCGGCAGGAAGTTTCGCTTCTGCCGCCGCCATCGCCTCGTAGGTGGGATAGCAGCGTGCCGGATCGAGGTAGAGCTGCGCGCCCGTCAGTTTTGTGTTCTCGTATGACTGTGAGAAACAGCCGGCGACGAGCTCGACCTGCTGGTCCAGTGTTGCGGCGATACGATGGACGCCGCCAATGAAGGCGCCCTGCCCGCCGCCAACCATTCCCATTCTGAGCTTTCGCTTCCAGCTCTCCATCACCCTTCCCTCCTCAGGCGAGGCCTAGCATAGCGCGGTTCGCTTCGGCATCGCTGTCTGTCCTGGCGAAATCGTCGAACGCGATGGTGGTCGGCTCAATGAGATGCTGCCGGATGAAGGGAGCGCCCTCGCGCGCGCCCTGTTCGGGACTCTTCACGCAACACTCCCATTCGAGCACCGCCCAGCCGTCGAAGCCGGCTTCGGTCAGGAGCGTGAAGACGCGTTTGAAGTCAACCTGGCCATCGCCGAGCGAGCGGAAGCGGCCGGCGCGCTTGTTCCATGGCTGGTAACCGCCGTAGACGCCGACGCGGCCGCTCGGCCGGAACTCGGCGTCCTTGACGTGAAAGCCGCTGATCCGCTTGCCGTACAATTCGATGAACGCGCAGTAGTCGAGCTGCTGTAAGAGGAAGTGGCTCGGATCGTAATTGATGCAGGCGGCGGGATGCTCGTCGGTGTGGTCGAGGAACATCTCGAAAGTGGCGCCGTCATAGACGTCCGAGCCGGGATGGAGTTCGAAGCCGAGCACGCAGCCGCGGTCGCGGGCATAGTCGAGGAGCGGCCGCCAGCGACGGGCGAGCTCCTTGAAGGCTTCGTCGATCAGACCTGATGGCCGCTGCGGCCAGGGATACATCATGTGCCAGGCAAATCCGCCCGAGAGGACGGGAACGTTGCGCAAGCCGAGCTTGGCGGATGCGTCGATGCACTTCCGCACTTCGCCCGCCGCCCACTCGGTCCGCGCCGCCCCGCGCAGCCCAGGCGGATGGAAGCCGGCGAAACCTACTTCATAGGCGGGGTGGATTGCCAGCACCTGACCCGCGAGATAGGCCGGCACTTCGGTAACGGAAAGTCCGAGATCGGCAAGCTTTGCCCTCAGCTCGTCGCAATAGGCCGTCGAGGCCGCGGCCAGGTCGATATCAATGACGCGTCGATCCCAGCCGGGAATCTGCACGCCGGTATAGTCTAGATCGGCGAACCATTTGCAGATGTTCTCCAGCGTATTGAATGGCGGCGTGTCGCGTAGGAACTGGGCCAGAAATACAGCCGGCCCCTTGATGCCGATCATGGCAATGTCCTCCCGGGGATTATCGCTTGTCTGCGCCTGAGATTCAGGCCGGTGGTAGCATCGAAGCCGTGCAGCCGCTCCTCGACAAATGAGAACCGGACCCGGTCCTCGATCGCAATCGGATTGGCTGCCGGAACGGTTGCTCGAAGCAGGCAGTCGCTGATCCGAAGCGTGACGATCTTCTCGACGCCTTGGTTTTCGACGCCATGCGCGACGGCCTCGATCGCTTCGTCCGGACCGATCCGAATATCTTCGGCGCGGACGCCGACAGTCACAGGCCCGTTGGCGCCGGCGAAGCGTGCTCTTGCGGCACCATCGAGCCTGAACTCGAAGCGACCGGCAATCGCCAGCGCGGTTCCGTCGCTGATTTCCGCATTCAACAGATTCATTGTCGGCGTTCCGACGAACCCCGCCACGAATACGTCGCTCGGTTCATTATACATCTCGTAGGGTGTGCCGACCTGAGCAATTCGCCCGGCGTGGAGAACCGCGATGCGGTCTCCCATCGACATTGCTTCGATCTGGTCGTGGGTCACGAACAGGAAGGTGGCGCCGAGCTTGCTCTTGAGGTCTTTGAGTTCGGCGCGAAGCGCCTCCCGCAGCTTGGCATCGAGGTTGGAGAGCGGTTCGTCCATTAGAAAGATGCGCGGCTGACGCACGATTGCCCGGCCGATCGAGACGCGCTGCATCTCACCCCCGGACAAACGATCGGTCTTCCGATCCAGGAGATGTTCGACCCGGACGATCGCTGCTACACGAGCGACCCGGGCAGCGATCTGCGACCGAGTCCACCGACGCGCCGGCGATTTGAGTGGAAATTCCAGATTTTCCCGTACCGTGTAGCGCGGATAAAGCGAGAATTGCTGCAGCACGAGGGCGACATCCCGCTGGGCGGGGCTCCAGCCGTTTACGTTCTGGTGATCGAGGTAGATGATGCCGGAATCAGGCCGTTCCAGCCCCGCAATCAGACGAAGGGTCGTGGTCTTGCCGGCGCCAGTGGGGCCGAGCAGCACAAAGAACTGCCCGTCCTCGATCTCGAGGTCGAGACCGGACACCGCGGTATGGCCGCCGAACGCCTTGGTGATTCCCTCAAGCCTGACGTGAGCCATGTTAATTACCAGGCACCTCCAGCGCGCTGCCGGACTGCGAGCTGAAGAAATGAGTCTGCGACTCCTCAACATGCGCCCAGATCGTCTGTCCCGGACCTGCCACGAAGCCGCTCGCTGTCCGCGCCCGCAGAAACTGGCTGCCGAGCTTCAGATCGACAATGTCGTAGGCGCCGAGCGGTTCGATGAGGTGGGCCTCAATCGGTATATAGCCGGCGCGCTCATCTCGAGCGACCTGCACGGCCTCCGGACGAACACCGATCATGAGCCCGTCTTCGGTGCCGGTAAATTGTGGCGGTACGGGGCCTGCGAAATCGAAGCCCTCGGCGGCGTCCGCCAGGAACAGCTTTATCCGTCCGTCTTCGGCCTGCACTCTGCCGGGCAGAACGTTCATGACTGGACTGCCGATGAACTGGGCAACGAACAGATTCTTCGGGCGCCGATAGACTTCCGTCGGCGTGCCGACTTGCTGGAGTACGCCTTCGTCCATGACCGCGATGCGGTCAGCGAGCGACATGGCCTCGACCTGATCGTGCGTAACGTAAATGGTCGTTGAGCCGTTTTCGAAGTGGAGACGCTTCAATTCAGTACGCATGCTCTCGCGCATCTTGGCGTCGAGAGCACCGATCGGCTCGTCCATCAGCATGGCCTTCGGGCGGCGAACCAGGGCGCGGCCGATCGCGACCCGCTGCATGTCGCCACCGGACAATGCCGACGGCTTCCGATTCAGGAGTTGCTCGATACCGATGGCCCTCGCCACCTTCCGCACCCGTGTGTCGATGACGCTCCGACTCTGGCCGCTCGCACGCAGCGGGAACGCAATGTTATCATAGGCGGTGAGATGTGGATACAGTGCAAAGAACTGGAACACAAAGGCGATGTCCCGGTCTGCGGCGCGCAGATTTTGCACTGCCTTGCCGTCGATCAGGATGTCGCCACTGTCGATCTCCTCGAGTCCGGCTATGGCGCGCAAAGTCGTGGTTTTGCCGCAACCAGAAGGACCGAGCAGAACCACGAATTCGCTATCGTGGATCTGAAGATTAAGCTTACGAACGACGTAGTTTTCACCGAAATATTTCTCGATGTCGCTTAGATTGATATTCGCCATGGCCGGTCCGTCAATTTTTCCCGGGCTGCGGAGCGAACCGGGCGAAAATCGTGAACAGGATCAAGCCGAGGAGTGTAATAGCCACGCTGTAGGCATGCAGGAACGCATTCCACGGCTGACAAAGGAAGATGAATCCTAAGATCATCAGCAACGTCGCCAGCGGCACAAGGTATTTGCCGATAAG